>Ga0224508_10003357_pt1 | contig 13239 bp, 15 predicted proteins | sample SF_Jan12_sed_USG_4_FD_170157 | JGI IMG/M metagenome (GOLD analysis project Ga0224508, IMG submission 170157) | Sediment microbial communities from San Francisco Bay, California, United States - SF_Jan12_sed_USGS_21 | ecosystem: Environmental > Aquatic > Marine > Sediment | place: USA...
TGGCTCGGTTACTGTTTGCACCAGGGACATTACTTTCACCCGATGAGGCATTTGAAAGCCAGTAATATTTAACTTTAAGTAATAACTCTAAATAATTGATATTAAATGATTTATTCTTATTTATATATCGATAAATTAATTTCTGTGCCGACCCGAACAAATACATCTTGACCTGACTCCGGTCATCGATTAAATTCCTGACTAATTTAGTCAGGAATTAAGAGTTTCTCATGCGATTATCTACCAAGGGCCGTTACGCCGTAACCGCGATGATGGATATAGCGTTACACCAAAGAGTGGGGCCGGTTACCCTGGCCGATATCTCGCAATGCCAGGGTATTTCGTTGTCCTATCTCGAGCAATTGTTCGCCAAGCTGCGTAAAGGCGGCCTGGTCGAGGGCGTGCGCGGGCCCGGTGGCGGCTATCGGCTGGCGCGTCCCGCCAACCAGATTTCAGTTGCCGACATTATCCAGTCGGTCGATGAAAGGCTCGATATGACGAAATGTGGCGGCCGCGGTAATTGTTCGCAAGGCGAAAAATGCCTGACCCATCAGCTGTGGTTCGAACTTTCATGCAACCTGTACCGGTTTTTAAGCGAGATCAAGCTTGATCAATACGTTAATCGCCCCGATATTAATGAACTGGTAAAAAAGCAGGACATCCAGTACGGCCGATTCCTCAATCGTCCGCAAGCGATTGCCTGAACGGAGATTTTAGAAGTGAGTAACATCAAACTACCAATTTATCTCGATTACAGCGCGACCACGCCGATCGACCGGCGCGTCGCCGACAAGATGGCGCAGTATCTGACCCTCGACGGCGAATTTGGTAATCCCGCATCGCGCAGCCACGAATTCGGCTGGACCGCCGAAGCAGCGGTGGACGAGGCGCGCCAGAATGTCGCCGACCTGTTGAATTGCGATCCGCGTGAAATCGTCTGGACCAGCGGAGCGACCGAGTCGGATAACCTCGCGATCAAAGGCGCTGCGCACTTCTATCGTAAGAAAGGCAATCACATCATTACCCTGAAAACCGAGCACAAGGCGGTGCTGGATACCTGCCGTCAGCTAGAGCGCGAGGGCTTCGATGTCACCTATATGGACCCCGAAGAAAACGGTCTGCTCGACCTGGATAAATTGAAGGCGGCGATAACCGATCAAACCATCCTGATTTCGATCATGCACGTTAATAATGAAATTGGCGTGATCCAGGATATCGAGGCAATCGGCGAAATCGCGCGCGAACGCAAGATCATTTTCCACGTCGACGCGGCGCAATCGCCCGGCAAGGTCGAAATCGACCTGGAAAAACTCAAGGTCGACCTGATGTCGCTTTGCGCGCATAAAATCTATGGCCCCAAGGGCATTGGCGCGCTTTACGTGCGGCGCAAACCGCGGGTGCGCATCGAAGCGCAAATGCACGGCGGCGGGCACGAGCGTGGCATGCGCTCGGGCACGCTGGCGACCCACCAGATCGTGGGTATGGGCGAGGCGTTTCGCATCGCCAGGGAAGAGATGGCGACCGAAAACGAGCGTATTCGAATGCTGCGCGACCGCCTGTACGAGGGCTTGAGCGACATGGAAGAAGTTTATGTCAACGGTGATCTCGAGCACCGTATCGCCGGCAATCTGAATATCAGCTTTAACTTTGTCGAAGGCGAATCGCTGATCATGGCGCTGCGCGACCTGGCGGTATCGTCGGGTTCCGCCTGTACCTCGGCCAGTCTCGAGCCGTCCTACGTATTGCGTGCTCTCGGGCGCAACGACGAACTCGCACACAGCTCGATCCGCTTTACCATCGGGCGCTTCACCACGCTCGAGGAAATCGATTACACGGTCGAGCTGGTGCGCGCCGCGGTCGAAAAATTACGCGATCTGTCGCCGCTTTGGGATATGTACAAAGACGGCATCGATCTTAATTCTGTTGAATGGGTGGCGCACTAGGCGCTGCATAAAAGGTGTAACAAATGGCTTATAGTGAAAAAGTACTGGATCATTACGAAAATCCGCGCAACGTCGGCGTCATCGAAGACGATCAATCGGTCGGCACCGGCATGGTCGGGGCGCCGGCCTGCGGCGACGTCATGCGACTGCAGATCAAGGTTGGCGATGACGGCATTATCGAGGACGCCAAGTTCAAGACCTACGGCTGCGGTTCGGCGATTGCGTCGAGTTCGCTGGTGACCGAGTGGGTCAAGGGCAAGAGCCTCGACGAAGCGGCTGAAATCAAGAATACCCACATTGCCGAAGAACTGGCGTTGCCGCCGGTAAAGATTCACTGCTCGGTGCTGGCCGAGGACGCGATCGCGGCGGCTATCGATAACTACCGTGAAAAGAACCAGTAAGGTTATTGGACCTTCGGAAAAGCCCGCGCAAGCGGGCTTTTTTTATCCCCCATTGTGAAGATTCAGTAATTCCTCGCGACAGCATATAATCCGCGCGAAATACTGGACTGGAATCAAATGAATTTTCTGCCTGTTTTTTATCATATAGCGGACAAGAGCTGCCTCGTCGTCGGCGGCGGCGCGATTGCCGCGCGCAAGGCCGAGCTGTTGCTCAGGGCCGACGGCAGGGTACGCGTGGTCGCAGCCGAAGTCAGCGATCGTGTACGCGAGATGGCGCAAGACGAAACGCTTGTTTTCGAACAACGCGAATTCATCGAGTCGGATCTGGACGATGCGGTCTGCGTCATCGCCGCTACCGACAATGAATCGGTGAATGCCGAGATATCGCGCCTGTCGCAGGCGCGGAAAATACCGGTAAACGTGGTCGACAGCCCCGAACTGTGCAGCTTTATCATGCCGGCGATGATCGATCGCGATCCGGTGCAAATCGCGATATCGACCGGCGGCGTATCACCAGTGCTGGCGCGCATGCTGCGCTCCAAGCTGGAAAGCTGCATTCCCGGGGCTTACGGCGAACTGGCCCGGCTGGCGGACGAATTTCGCGAACCGGTCAAGCAGAGCCTGCCGGATGTCGATTCGCGGCGCCGCTTCTGGGAAACCATTCTCGACGGCCAGGTCGCCGAGCTGGTGTTCGCCGGCCGTATCGCTGACGCGCGCGAGCAACTGCAGCAGGCACTGGAAACCTTCAATACCGGCGCCGTCAAGGGCGAGGTTTACCTGGTCGGCGCCGGTCCGGGCGACCCCGACCTGATTACTTTCAAGGCCCTGCGCCTGATGCAGCAGGCCGACGTGGTGGTTTACGACCGCCTGGTGTCGCAACCGATCCTGGATATGGTGCGTCGCGACGCGGAAAAGATTTATGCCGGCAAGGCGAAGTCGAACCACGCTATCCCGCAGGAAAATATCAACCAGTTACTGGTGCGCCTGGCGCAGGAAGGCAAACGCGTGCTGCGGCTGAAGGGCGGCGATCCTTTCATATTCGGGCGCGGCGGCGAGGAAATCGCCGAGCTGATCGACGAAAACATCGAGTTCCAGGTAGTACCTGGAATTACAGCGGCATCGGGTTGCGCCAGTTATGCCGGCATTCCGTTAACCCATCGCGACCATTCTCAGGCCTGTATCTTCGTCACCGGGCATCGGCGCAACGGCGAGGAGGGGCTCAATTGGGAAATGCTTAGCCACGCTAACCAGACGGTCGTGTTTTACATGGGACTGGAAAACGTCGAACGCATCTGCAGTTCGCTGAAGGCCCACGGGCGTGCCGCCGATACGCCGGCGGCGCTGGTGGAAAAGGGCACTACCGTGGAACAACGCGTGTTTGTCGGCGATCTGGATTCGTTGCCGGGCATAATCGGTGAACACGAGGTCAGAGCGCCGACCCTGATCCTGGTAGGCGAAGTGGTCGCGTTGCACAACAAGCTCGGCTGGTACAAACCAGGCGAAGAAATCAAATAGGGTCGACAATCGTGGAATCTCGATTCGGATCCAGCCTGGCGGCGCTCGGTTTTTTACGCCTGGGCCTGTTTACCCTGGTCATACTCGACCTGTTGCTGCCCGGCGCCTACCTGTTGGCGGGCATGGTTGCGGGGCAGGCTGCCGAGCAAGCTGCCTGGGCGACCATTCCGACGCTAATCGCGCCGGTGATGGCGCCCATACTGCTCGTGGTAATCCTGTTCGACTACACCATGTCACGCGTACGCGCGGCCGATGAACAGGGTGGAGCGCGCGCGCACTACCTCAGGCTGTGCCGCATCGACCTGATGTTTATCGGTTTATTGCTGCTTTACTGGGTGCCTTTCTTCATAACGCTTTGATCGTCCGCGAATCCGGTGCGGCGAACTCGCGAAATTGAAAGACTCGAAACAGAATTTCGATAAACGATAAAAGGACACATTTACGATAAAAGGACACACACCCCTAAACCAGGCGATAAAAGGACACACACCCCTAGATAAACTAATCAATTGATTTCAGACTTTGTGCAGTGCATCAGAGGGGAATTATTCGGAGTGCCGAAAGCCGATAAAAGGACACACACCCCTAGATAAACTAATCAATTGATTTCAGACTTTGTGCAGTGCATCAGAGGGGAATTATTCGGAGTGCCAAGGTTCGGCTCGGCTCCGGCGAAAGCGAGCCATATTTCGAGAAATCGGCAATAGCGCCGCATTACCCGTCAGGGACGGGCCCATAGCGTACGAAAAACCACGGAGCGCAACTAGCCAGTATCGAATCTAGGTGTTATCCGATTGAATCGCCGGGCATGTATGACTTCAAACTGTGTGGTATTGATGTGCCATCGGTCGGGGGATATATCCAGCCTCTTCAAGATCGGGGGTAAATCAGTATCGATGAAGCCCCGTTTATCCTTTCGGATGATCCGGCCAGTCCAGTCCACCAGTTCCAGATAGTCCGACAAGGCATAGGGAATACCGGCCTGAAGACCACTCGATTCCCCACCTTCGCGAGGTAACAGTGGTTTGAGCGCAGTCTGGTAATCCTGCAAACCGCCGCCTCGGATTTGACGTGCGACCGCATGTTTCAAATTGAAAACCGGTTTGATGCGCTCCTGGATGCTGGTGTACTCCGAGGTTTCCGGGCTCTCCGCCATTCCTGCCCGGATGGGATTGAGGTCGACATAAGCCATGCAGGACAAGAGCGCTTCTTCGGTTTTCAGGGCCTGTGAGGTAAAACGGGATTCCCAGAACTTGCCAGTGCATTGGTCCTCGAGGTTGGCCTGCCGGGCGATGGGCTGGTTCAGGCAACGCATGAACCAGCTTATACTCGAGAGCTTCTTGCGCCAGACTTTGACGATGTCAGCGACTGTCGATTCTTCGAGTGCCGACAGTGGCTCGCCGCTGCGATAGCGCTGCACCAGCAGCGGTCCCTTAAACAGGGCGCGCCAGCGCTCCATGATTTGGTCATCGTCCAGATCATCCAGTTGTTCGGGACAGAGCTTGAGCACCAGGTGATAGTGATTACTCATAACGGCGTAGGCGCAGACGTCGATGGCAAACAGGGAGGAAAGAAGCCGAATTCGGTCGACGACCCATTGTCTCCTGTGTTCGTAATTGCGCCCCGAGTAGCGGTCGATGCCACACAGAAAAGCACGGCGTACGCAGCGCGAAGTGATGTGGTAATACGGCGTATCGGCAAGCGAAATCAACGCCTTCCTGGGTCGGGTCATCAGTCAAATCCTTTTGTCTGAGTTGGCGAAAGCCTACGCCCAGGGGTAGTTTCTTGTCAACGGGTAAGTGTGTGTCCCACCATCTATCCGTGGGTAAGTGTGTGTCCCACCATCTCCATGCCAGCGGCGCGGCCGGAATCCACTACTCGGCTCCATCAAGATTGACCGGGCGAAGCCCGGATCACGCTCTCGCGGATTTGTAATGGATGCCGGCTCCGGGGGCAGGCATGGCGGGTACCAGAGAAGCTGAGATCGATTATCGGCAGATGAAGAATATCGGAACCTTGTCTTTTACGATATTCGTGCCCACGACTTTCCACCCGTCCGGGATCTGTACTCGCTTCTTGTTCTCGATCGTCTTCGTGTCCTTGCCCTGCATTAGCCAGGAAGTGACCGCGACGCATTCACTGAACTGTTCGTAATTCGATTGCCCCTGCGCCATTGCGCCCGCGCTAACGGTGAGCGCCAAACCCGCCAACAGGGCTGTTGTCATTCGTTTCATCGTGTAACTCCTGTAGAAAGAATCGTTATCAAGACGGATTCCGCCTTGATGGGATAAATATAGCCTAGTAAGTGAAATGCGCTTGTGCAAGGAAACACAGGCGGCGGCTAAAATGACGATTACCTCAATTAAAAACTAAGTTAACTGTCAGAAATGGCCCATACCTAAGACATCATCCCCGCGTAAGCGGTGGTCGCCGGCGCAATGCACGCTAGCCATGAATGATCTATTTGATAAACTGCCGCAATCGCGCTATCGGCCGACACGCGTAAACGTTCGGCCGCATTCGTCAATCAGGAAATACCAGAGCGAATCGATGCCTCACACAGATCAATCCGAACAATTGGAGGTGGACTGGAAAACCCAGATCTACCGGGTGCTCAAGGATTTCGATATCAGGCATGTCGCCTACGTGCCCGATGCCGGGCATTCGACCGCGATCGACCTGTTCGAAGCCGACGACAAGGTAAATTCGGTGGTTTTAACCACCGAGGAAGAGGGCATCGGCTACCTGGCCGGCGCCTGGCTGGGGGGGCAACGCGGCGCGCTGCTGTTGCAATCCAGCGGCGTCGGTAACTGCATCAATACGCTCGCTTTGCCGGCGGGCGCGCGCCTGCCGTTGTTAATGATCGTAACCATGCGCGGCGACTGGGCCGAATTCAACCCATGGCAAAACCCGATGGGGCAGGCAACCGAGGCGGCGTTGAAGCTGATGGGCGTGCGCTGCTGGCGTGCGGACAGCGCGCAAGATGTCGAACCCCTGTTGCGCGGCGCGGCGACCATGGCCTTCGAAGGCGACGAGGCTTGTGCGCTTTTGCTCGGCCAGCGACTCATCGGCCGCAAGGAATGGAATTGACGACCATGACACAGACGCTCTTGAATCGCAGAATAGTCGTTGCCGAGTTACTCGATCAGCGCGCTGATTTAATCGTCGTCAGCGGCCTTGGGTCGCCGACATATGACGTCATGGCGGCCGGCGATCACGATCGCAATTACTACCTGTGGGCGGCAATGGGCAGTGCCGCCATGGTGGGCCTGGGGCTCGCGATGTCGCGGCCGAAGGACAAGGTGCTGGTGGTGACGGGCGATGGTGAAATGCTGATGGGAATGGGAGCGCTTGCCACCATCGCGGTTCAATCGCCGAAAAACCTCTCTATCGCGGTACTCGATAACGGGCACTACGGCGAAACCGGCATGCAACGCAGCCACGCGGGGCTAGGCGTCGATCTGGAGCGGGTCGCCAATAGCCTCGATTTCGACTACGGTTCGCGAATTTCCGATATGGATGCGCTACGCGACTTTCGTCAACGGATCCACGCCAGCAATGCGTTGAACTTCGCCACCATCAAGGTCGATACCGCCGAGGAGGCGCGGGTGCTACCTTCGCGCGACGGCGTCTATATCAAGCATCGGCTGCGGACGGCGTTGGCATCCGCCGGATAATGGCTCTGGTCGTCGGTACTCGCCGTCGGCAGCAACCCCGATCGCGCCTCGCCGGAACCTGTAGAACCATGAAAACGAGGAATTCGATATGAATGCGCCCGTCTATCTCGACTACAACGCCACCACCCCGGTCGCTCCCGCGGTCGCGGACGCCATCGAACCCTGCCTGCGCCAGTATTTTGGCAATCCGTCGTCGATCCATGTCTATGGCCGTGATGCCCACCGCGGATGGAAAGGGCGCGCCAGCAGCTGGCCACAGGGCCTTGCTGGCGCGACGTCGCCGCCTCGGTCGTTCAGCCTGCCACGAGGGAGATACGACGGTAAGCGGCGTGCTAGGCGCGCTGCGATTGTCGCTCGGTACGCCCACCACCGGCGCCGAGATCGATCGCGCGGCGAAGTCTTTGATCGCCGCCTGGCAAAAACAGTCGTGCTGACACGTCAAATCGCTCCCCCGGCGGATAATTCATGTTAACCTGCGCGGCATGACAGACGAACTGCCAACAGCCCCATTCGCGGCCGCGGTCTATCGACCGGATACCGGCGACCGGATGGCCTTGCTCAGATTCGTCGAGCAGCTCAAGTCGGAGCAGGTACGGGTTGGCGGACTGCTGCAGGAAGCACGCTTTAACGCCAACGGCGAAATCAGCGGACTCGATGCCATCGATGTTTTAACCGATCAGCGCGTTCCGATAACCCGCCCGGCCGAAAACGACGGCGAGTGCACTTTCGACGTTTCCGCGCTGGCGGACACAACCGCGATTCTTCGAAATGCGATCAACCAGCGCCTCGACCTGGTGGTGGTCGAGAAATTCGGTGAACTGGAGCAGGACGGCAAGGGTTTAATCGACGAGATTTTTCAGACCATAGCCGCGGATATTCCACTGCTGATATCGGTTTCCGAAGCCGCCCTGCCATTGTGGCAAGAGCGCAGCGGCGAGCTCGGCAGCGTTCTCGCTTTCAACGTCGAGTCCTTCCGGCAATGGTGGCAAAACCTGGAGCAGGACACGTCGGATTAATTCTGTTTGCCACCCGCCTGCGGCTTCGATTCAGGGCAGAATCGCTTTTCGACGCGTTCGCGGACGGATGAATGCCGCTAAAATCTTCATTCTTTATTGCCGGGGATCAATAAATTCGCCGAAAGAAGCCCGATACTGGTCCAATTACAATTTTAGGGGAATGAGCATGTCATCCATCGAAGATTATTTGTCCAGCCACGCGTTTTTCTCGGGGCTGAGCGACGACTTCATCGAGTTTCTGGCCGATTGCGCGACTAAAATGCGGATCAAGGACGGTGAAGCCCTGTTCAAGCAGGGCGAGCGAGCCGATAAATTCTACCTGCTGCGCAGCGGGCAGGTATCGATACAGGTACCGGCTTTGATGGGGCCCACGCTCGAAATACAGACCCTCGGCGAAGACCAGATTCTCGGCTGGTCGTGGCTGATATCGCCTTACCGCTGGAGTTTCCAGGCGCGCGCGATAGAGGATTCCGAAGTGATCGAATTCGACGGTAGCGCCATTCTCGCGCGCTGCGAACAGGATCCCGCCTTCGGCTACGAACTGTTCAAGCGATTCGCAGCACTAATGTCGGAGCGGCTCGACGCCGCGCGCCAGAAAATGATGGACCAGTGGGATCCGCCGGGATTTGCCTGAACTTTAGATTCTGATCGCCATTGGCAGCGTCAACGCATTTAAGTCGATCTGCAGCCGACGCGGGTTTCCGTAGCCATAGCCATCTGCTTCGATTATTCATTTGCGGCGGGCCGGTCTTTTCCTATCCAGGTGTCCCTGATACCCAGCGTGCCGACTATCGCGGCGGCGAACTCGCTGGCGGACTCTCGCGATTCGAAGCCGGAAACGGCGATTCGGTAGCGGGCCGGATCTTCGCCCTCCCTGACCAGGATGCGGGTCTCGTGACCGGCTTTCTGAAACTCCCTGCTGACTCGCTCGGCGACTTCTTCCGAACGGGTTGAAAACAGGTACACCGTGTAGACATAGTCGTCGGTCGCCGCGGGCGTTATTGCGGTATTTTCGCCTGCCTCGGCCGGTTCGTTTTCGCTTATAGCCTGCGTAATTGCATCTGCCTCCGCCACTACCTCCTGTTGTTCGTCCATTTTCATACCCGCGGCCGGTTGTGCAGCCTTTTGCGCGCTGATGAACGGCTGTTGATGCATGTCGGCGACTTCTGATTCGTCGACCAGCGACAGGAGTTGATAAGCGCCGTCGTCATCCATCTGGAACACGGTCCCTGCCTCGCTCAGAATGACGATGCCGGGTTCGACCTCGTTGTCGATCTGAACGCTGCCCGCGCGCAGGTTTATCACCGACATTTCCTCGTGCCTCGATGCGCAGATATGCCCGTATTGCTGAAACGTCACCAGCAGCAAATCATCCACGTTTAGCCCGAACTTTGTGTCGCGGCTGGAAGCAGGGGGCGATTCGAGACAGATTCGGCCAAGATGTAATTTCAGCAGCGGCGGGAGATCCGAATTCCCCCCGTTCATGACGCTGATTTCCGATTCGGGATAAACGCGCAGCCGGACGCGCGACCATAGCTCGATTTCGATACGACCGTTTTCTCCGCTGGTCACGCGATCGCCGACAGCGATTTCGCGCCCGGCAGCGAGACCGATTCTGTCTTCGCCCTTATGAATCCAGGCGGGGGAGGCAGTCGCCGTAACGCGCGCGCTGGAAGACGCGTTTGCCAGGGGGCAACAGGCCAGGCAGATAATCGCAAGCAGCCCCGAAACTGTCTTTTGCATGAACACAATATCAAAAACCGACGGAAGAATTTTTATATCACATCTGTCGCGATAAACATACGCTGCCGACATCGTCAGCGAAATCAATCGTTGTTCGAAGGTATTGATACAGCTCGAAAGAGGGCCCGTTTTACCGAGTCCCACAATCCCGTCGTCCTTTGTTAGAATTGGCCAGGTTTAGAGCAATGGTGTCAGGTTTTGAAAAAAATCGACTGGTATTTTGACTTCATCTCTCCCTTCGCCTACCTGGCGAGCGAGAGTCTGTGGCGATTTCCGGCGGATATCGAAATTCGCCCGCGCCCCATCCTGTTTGCTGGCCTGTTGAATCACTGGCAAACGCGCGGCCCGGGCGAGATTCCGCCGATGCGAAGATTCACCTTTCGCCATATTAGCTGGCTGGCCGATAGCAATGACATCGCGCTGACGATGCCGCCGGCGCACCCGTTTAATCCGCTCAGGCTGTTACGTCTGTGTATCGCGATGGACGCCGGGCCCGAAGCGGTGCAGCGGCTGTTTCGTTTTGTCTGGGCCGAGGGCTGTTCGTCGGACGATGAAGATCAGTGGCGTCGACTCGTTCGCGAACTGGGCGCCGAAGACGTCGAATCCCGCGCCGACAGCGACGAAGTCAAGGCGGCGCTCAGGCAAAACACCGAAACGGCCCTCGAGGCCGGCGTGTTCGGCGTCCCTGGATTCGTTTTAGACGGCGAAGTTTTCTGGGGATTCGACTCGATCGATTTTCTGCTCGCCTGCCTGGACGATCCGGAACTGTTACAGTCAGCGGCAATGCGCGCTGCCGACGAAATGCCGGAAGGCCTGCAGCGCCAGCCGAAATAACGCCGGCAGGCAACCGTGACTAGCCTGGTCGAGAGCTAGTCGAGGTCGTTGAGCAGCGAGGCGCGCGTGTCGCCCTCGACCGCCAGTTCATAGCTGTAAACCGGGTGCTGAACGCCCATCTGCCACGCTGCGCCGCGCTTTAGCGCCTGCGCCATGTCGTCGCTGATTTCGAAGCGCAGAAAGTGTACCGCGGAAGTCTTGCTCTCGGTGGAACGCTCGAGGTCTTCATCGGCGATCGACCAGATCCTGTCGAACTCGCCGACCTGCATCCAGACCAGGTCTTCGATGCCGACCATCTTTTCGAGCTGAGCCGCGCGCACCAGCGGATCCGGATACTCGATCATGAAAGTCGCCTTGAAGTTGCGACCACTGGGGATTAGCGGATTGTAGGCTTCGAGCTCCTCGTTGATACCGTCGGCCTCGAACACCTTTTCGATGCGCAGCATCTCCTGGATCTGGTAGAGCAGGGTCAGGCGGTCTTCGAAGTAAAGCGTCGCGTTCGGCCCCAGCGGCAGCTGGCGGTGTTTTTTGTGCTCGATTACCTGCTGGCGGAACTCGCCGCGTTTTTCGGCGTATTGCTCCAGGCTCATCAGGTCGTTGCGGGTGATTTGCCGGCTCATGTTCATCTCCATCGTTAGATTCCGTAGGCCTTTCGCAGCAGGCTGATCGGATGCTGTGTACTGCTACCGTCGGCGAGCCCGGCGGAGATATGGTGTCCCGCCATCGGGCAGTCGCTGGCGTAGGCGTCGGCCTCGGCCTTTTTTACGCGGTTGACCACCGGTCTGGCGATTTTCATCGAAACGTCGTGGAATTCCTTTTTGATCGCGTAGGTGCCGTCGTGTCCCGAGCAGCGCTCGATGGCTTCGATTTCGGTATCAGGTATCAGTTCCAGCACGTCACGGGTTTTCATGCCGATGCGCTGCACGCGCTGGTGGCAGGCGACATGGTAGGCGATCTTGCCGATTCCGGCCTGAAATTCGGTTTTCAGCAGGCCCGCCCTGTGACGCAGCGCGAGGTACTCGAAGGGATCGAAAAATGCCTGCTGCACTTTTGCAACATCGGCGTCCCCGGGAAACATTAACGGCAGTTCCTGCTTGAATTGCAGCGTGCAGGACGGCACCGGGGTGATGATATCCCAGCCATCGTCAACCAGCCTGGCGAGCAGCGGGATATTGTGATTCTTGAGTTTTTCCACTGCCTCGAGGTTGCCCAGTTCGAGCTTGGGCATGCCGCAGCAAACCGTGTTTTTGACGATCATGGTCGGAATTTGGTTATGCTCGAAAACCGCCAGTAAATCCTGCGCTACCTGCGGCTCGTTGTACTCGCCGTAACAGGTGGCAAAGATGGCGACCTTGCCGGTGGTTTTATCGCTGCTCCGAACTTCATGCTCACCCGGTTTATGGTTCCGGCAGCGCTTGCTCAGCGTATCGCTGTGATACTCGGGCAGGCGCGCGTCCGGGTGCACGTCGAGTGCCGATTCGAGCAAGGCGCGGGTATGTTCGTTTTTGTTGGCCGCGTTGACGACATTGGCCACGATCGGGATGCTGGCGAAGCTGCCGACAGTGTCGGTCGAGGTAATGACCTTATCGCGAAATTTGGCGCGGCCCTGCTTGTAGCCAATCGCCTTGGCGCGCAACATCAGGTGCGGAAAATCCACATTCCATTCATGCGGCGGCACGTAGGGACACTTGGTAAGGTAGCACAGGTCACACAGGTAACAGTGATCGACAACCTGCCAGAAATCCGCCTTGTCGACGCCGTCGACTTCCAGCGTGTCGGATTCGTCGACCAGGTCGAACAGGGTAGGGAAGGCGTTACACAGGCTGACGCAACGACGACAGCCATGGCATATGTCGTATACGCGCTCGAGTTCTTCCATTAACGCGGCTTCGTCGTAGAACCCCGGCTCGTTCTGACCGAGCGGATGACGGGTTGGGGCTTCCAGACTGCCTTCACGGGATGCAGAGGACATCGGTTTGCTTCGCTGGTTTAAATAGAGATGTGACCGGGCTGCAAAAACAATCGTTTTGCAGCCCGGAACGGTTTCATCAAGCGTCGAGGTTGTCGAGCGCTTTCTGGAAGCGGTTGGCGTGAGAACGCTCCGCCTTGG
>Ga0224508_10003358_pt1 | contig 13237 bp, 10 predicted proteins | sample SF_Jan12_sed_USG_4_FD_170157 | JGI IMG/M metagenome (GOLD analysis project Ga0224508, IMG submission 170157) | Sediment microbial communities from San Francisco Bay, California, United States - SF_Jan12_sed_USGS_21 | ecosystem: Environmental > Aquatic > Marine > Sediment | place: USA...
GCCCTGACGATTTCACCGCGCGCACGTTGTCGTGATTTTTTCAGAATCCGGCTGGTATGGGTGTGGCCGCGTTGTGTTATCTCGTCTGCGATGTTGTGCACTTCCAGCAAATGCGATTGCGAACGAAAATCGGATACGAATGTGCCGCGGCCGGCGACACGCTCGACGTAGCCTTCGTCATTGAGCTCGCGCAGCGCACGATTCGCCGTCATACGCGACACGCTCATGGCCTCCACCAGCTCATTCTCGGAAGGCACTCTGTCGCTCGGCCGAAGCTCGCCTGACGAAATCCGGCCGATGATCAGGTCCTTGAGCTGCTGGTAACGCGGTTTGCCGCGGCTCATCGCCGTGCTCCCAGCCCTTCGAGAGCGGCTGCGTACGCAGCACGTGCCTCATCGCGCTGCACATGCACGTTGTCACGGACGTACCACTCGCCGTTAACCATGACTCGCTCGATCGGCAGCGGATAACCGGAAAACACCAGCGCGTCGAGGCGCGAGGCGTCATTGTGGCCCGCAAGCATCGGATCGTCGTCGCTCAGCGCGACAAGATCAGCAGGGGCTCCGACCTGCAGCCCGACAGGGCTCTGACCGGTCGCGATAGCGCCGCCTTCCAGCGCACGCTGGAACAGCTCACTACCAACGTGACTATCGCGCAAAGAAGCGACGTTACGTGAGTGCGTTGCGAGCCGCTGTCCGTATTCGAGCCAGCGCAGTTCTTCGAACGGATTAATGGAGATGTGACTGTCAGACCCGATCGCCATATTTCCATTGCTGTCGAGGTAATCGTGCAGCGGGAACAGGCCGTCGCCAAGATTCGCCTCGGTGCTCGGACACAAAGTGACGACGGCACCGGAATCCGCGAGCGCCCGGGTCTCATCGAAATCCATATGGGTCGCGTGCACGAGGCACCAGTTCCTGTCCACATCGAAATTTTCAAGGAGCCATCGCACCGGGCGGCGGCCATAGGCTGCCATGCACTGATCGACCTCGCGCTGCTGCTCCGCAATGTGCAGGTGCAGCGGCACGGCCGCGGCTTTCGCCGCGCGCGCGATTTCAACCATTGAATCGTGGCTGACGGCACGCAGGCTGTGCGCGCCAAGTGCGACGGTGATCCGTTCGTCGGTCACTGCGCTCGCGCGCGCGTGATGCTCGAGGAACTCATCGACACTCATCGCAAAGTTGTGTTGCTCGGCGGCTGGAAGATCGTCGTTGAAGCCGGCGCGTTCATAAAGGACCGGCACATAAGTCAGGCGGATACCGCTGTCCTGTGCAGCCTCGACAAGCGCGTTGAGCATGGCGTCCTGCCGCTCGAGATCGTCGGGATCGCGATGCAGGTAATGAAACTCGGCGACCGCGGTGTAGCCGCTCGCGAGCATCTCGCAATAGGCCTGCCGGGCGATGGCGGTCAGTGCCGTGGCATTGATGCTGCCTGCCAGCTCGTACATGCGTTCTCGCCAGGTCCAGAAACTGTCGCGGCCGGCCGGCGAGCGCTGCTCGGTGTGCCCGGCCAGCGCACGCTGAAATGCGTGGCTGTGTGCATTGCAGAGTCCGGGTATCACGTAACCCGTTACCTGGTCCGCAGAGGACGGCTCTGCGACGGATTCTATAGCACTGATCTGTCCACTGTTGAGCGTCAGGCGGACATTATCCCGCCAGCCGTCCGGCAACAGCGCCTTCGCTGCAAATACTGATGTCATCTTGCCTCCGTGAGGTTGTATATACAGGCTAGACCATGGTAATTTCGAATGCAATTGTCGGGAGATCACGAGTGACCAAATGGGACCTGCTGCTGACCGGCGGACACGCCGCAACCCTCTGTGCCGACGAGTCGGGCTACGGGGAAATCGAGGGTGCAGCCGTCGCGATCAGCGACAGCAAAATTGCGTGGATCGGTCCAGAAGCCGATTTGCCGAGCGGCGACCCCGCGGCAACCCGCTCGCTGTCCGGTCGCTGGCTGACACCGGCTCTGATCGATTGCCACACGCACCTCGTCTTTGGCGGCAATCGCGCACTGGAGTTCGAGCAACGACTCTTGGGAGCCAGCTACGAGGAAATTGCGACGGCCGGCGGCGGCATCCTGTCGACCGTGCAGGCAACGCGCGACGCATCCCCGGACGAGTTATTGCAGGCGGCCCTGCCGCGGGCTCAGGCGCTGCGTGCCGAAGGCGTTGCCACGGTCGAGGTAAAATCCGGTTACGGGCTCGATGTCGATACCGAGCTGAAGATGCTCGAGGTGGCGCAGTGGCTGGGTGACGCGTCTGGTCTGGACGTTCACAGGACGTTGCTCGCGGCGCACACGGTGCCACCCGAGTTTTCGGGGCGCCCCGATGACTACATCGAAATGATCTGCGACGAACTGTTGCCGCAGGTCGCCAATGGCAACCTGGCCAATGCCGTCGACGCGTACTGCGAATCGATTGCCTTCAGCGCCCCGCAGATCGCGAAGCTGTTTCGCCAGGCCAAGGAATTGGGCCTGCCCGTCAAACTGCATGCAGACCAGCTCAGCGACGGCGGCGGTGCCGAGTTGGCGGCGTATTTCGAGGCGCTGTCTGCGGATCATCTCGAATACACATCGGCGACCGGCGTCAAGGCCATGGCCAAAGCCGGAACGGTCGCCGTACTGCTACCCGGCGCCTTCCTGACGCTCGGTGAAACACAAATGCCCCCAGTTGCGGCATTGCGCGACAACGGCGTGCCCATCGCCGTCGCCAGCGACTGCAACCCGGGCACTTCGCCGCTGTGCTCGTTGCGCGTAGCGATGATGCTCGGCAGCCGACTCTTTGGGCTGACGCCGCTGGAGTGTCTGGCCGGAGTTACGCGCGAGGCCGCCCGTGCACTCGGCCTATCGTCCGACCGAGGTACGCTGGAAGTCGGCAAGCGGGCGGATATCGCCGTCTGGGATATCGATCACCCGCGTGATCTGACCTACTGGATGGGCACACCACAACTGGCTGAGCTGCTGCTGGCGGATTCGATCTAGCGCGGGCCCTCTTCCCGCCCTTGAACACGCACCTCATAAAGTCTCGCAGCTTTATCCTGACGCTCGGTATTCTCACGACGATGGCTGCGATCACCGTGGATCTCAGCCTGCCGGCCATTCCATCAATGGTCGTGGCGCTCGATTCGACGCTGACTCGTGGTCAACAAATTGTCGGCATATTTATTCTCGGTATGGCGCTCGGACAGATACCGGCGGGCCTGACCTCCGATCGCCTGGGTCGCATGCCGACGCTGTACGCTGGCATGACACTGTTCGCGATCGCGGCGTCGGTCGCTGCCGCATCGACCGACATGGAATGGTTGCTCGCAGCGCGCTTCATACAGGGCATTGGTGCTGCCTCAGCGATCGTTTTGTCGCGGGCCATCGTCAGGGACATTGCATCGGGCAAGGACGCAGCCCGGCTGATGTCGCTGATGACGATGCTCTTTACCGCGGCACCGGTAATCGCGCCAACATTTGGTGCGCTGCTGGTCGCGCAATGGGGCTGGCGCGCGCCGTTTATTGCCATTGCAGTCTGTGCCTATCTTACGATCTTCGCGATTCGCGGCAACCTCGTTGAAACGCATAAGCCACAGATTCGCGAACATCCGCTGCGGCAACTCGTATCGAGCTTTCAGGAGTTCTTCTCGCACCGCCAGAGCGTGTTCGGCCTGTTGCTGCTGGTATTGCTGCCCGCAGGTTTCATGTCGGTTATCGCAACCTCGGCCGCCCTCGCCGTTGAAATCTATGGTTACTCGATCGAAGCGTATGGACTCATCTTCGCCTGCGCCGGGCTTTCCATTCTCGTGGGTTCGATCATCAACCGGGTGCTGGTCATGCACTTCGAAGCATTGCAGCTCATCGGCCTCGGCATCGGCTTCATCTTTGCATCCGGCGTGCAGCTGGCGATAATCGCGTGGTCGGACAGCGCGCCGTTCTGGTGGGTCTGGTCAGCCGTCTGTCTTTATATGTTTACGGTGCCAATTTTGATGTCGAACGCGATCGTCGTGGCGCTCGACCCGCTGCCGAAAATTGCCGGTGTTGCATCGTCGATCATCGGCACACTGCAAAACCTCGCCGGTGCGAGCAGCGCGCTAACGGCTGCTCTCATCTATGATGGTTCGGTGAGAAACACGATTATCATTATGGCCGGTGTTGGATTGATCAACACGGCGATTTTCCTGCTGCGCCCGCTGATCGCGCCCGGTCCCTTCGTGCATCACCCGGAAGAATTGGCACGCGACTAGCGGTAGGGATTGCGACTATAATCGCGCCGGGGAATCCCAAAAAACACAAAAACGAGGAATAACGATGAAAAAAACGCTCCTGGCCGTAACCGGCCTCATGATTTTTTGCATAAGTGCCGCGCAGGCGGACCCGGCGACCGAAGCTGAAGTCAAGAAACACATCATGGACAACAATGCCTACACGATCAAAGAACAGAAATCGCCGGGAGGGCAAGTGTCCAAGGAGGGCTCGTTGGAATTCTGGTCGAGCGGCGGCCTGCTACAGGAAGTTCCGCCCGCTGACGAGGTCGAGGAATTTGACGCATTCAGAATCAAACCGAAGCATATTCGCGTCATTACACTGGTTCCGGGCAAAGCAGCCGTGGCCATGTATTACTCGGAAGGCTCGATCGATCGCAAGAATTCCGCCGCGGTTCCCAACTATCTGACGCGCGCAACGCAAGTCTTCGTCAAGGAAGACGGTAAATGGAAATTGCGTGCCGCACACTGGTCACCGATTGCAAGCGGTGCCGGGACAAGCCAGACATCGGTAGTCGACTAGGCGTCGATGCACAAAAAAGAGCCCCGGCAATGCCGGGGCTTTTTTTTGCAGCGGCACACACCGGTTGAGCGATCTTCATTCGAGCGTAAACGTCGTCACCGTCGCCGCCTGGTCCCAGGTAAAGCCGCTTGCCGTCACGCCGGTGACCGTCAGCGTGTAGCCACCCGTTGCGGTGCCACCGTTGCCTTTCTTGTTGGGGGCTGATGTGTTCCAGGTCGCCTCCGCGACGCCGTTGGCGTCACTCGGGCCGGTGGTCAGGGTCACCGACTCAGGTCCCGAAATCGCGATCGATACCGTAGCGCCAGAAACCGGTGTACCGCTGTCTGTCACGGTCGCCTGAATGACGACGCCATCACCGGCAGCAAATGCAGACGTTACAACAAACGTCTCGGTCGCGTTTTTGCCCTTGCCTTCCCTGACCCACTTGCCGGTCGCAAGCGCATCGACGCCGACGAACTCCGCCTGGCCAGGCTGCGTCGGCGTGGCACACAGAATACTGCTGAAGTTTGACTCGCACGTCATATTGTACGACGTGACTTTGTAGCAGTATTGCTGCCCGTTGGTCAGCCCTGTATCGGTGTAACTGGTGCAGCTGGCGCACTCGGTCACGAGCTGCGCCTTGCCGGCCTGGTCGTAATAGAGCCGGAATCCCGCGAGGTCGGGGTCGCTCGCGGAAGCCTGCCAGCTCACCGTGACCTCCTTGTCAGCCGGGTTGGCCGAGAGCAGCTCTGGTGCTGCCGCTTCGCATTCGCCCGGCGGAGTACCCCAGGCCGTCGAGGCCATCACGTAGGGTTCGGCCATGCCCGTATTCAGCCAGGCATCGAGCATGTTGACCCCTTCATCCGCGAGGAACGCATTGCTACCGTTATTGGCCAGGTACAGGAACTGGATGTACTCCCAGCTGGTCGGCTGGTACATCAGGCTGATCATTGCCGACGTCGCGCCAGCCGGGTCCAGTGTGACTTCGTCGTAATAGTCGTAGGTACCGCTATCGAGATACTGATCGGCCGGCACAGGCAGCGCATTGCGTGCTCGCGCCGTTTCATAGCTCATGCCGTACGGCGGGATGCGGTTGTCGCTGATGACCGTGTTGTTGAGGACGAAGTGGAAGGTCTCGTGTGCGACGCCATCTGACTCTCCGGCGAGATTCCCGAGATTGTAATCGACATTACCGGTGAAACGATCAAAGCCGAGCGGCAGATCGGCAGAATAACCCAGACCGATGAGCTGTGCCGCCCACTCTTTCGTCATACCCATGTGCGCTTCGTAGATCTTGGTGTTTGTGCCCGCCAGATCAATCAGACTCCGTACCGCGACGCCGTTTATCGTGACCCCGATCTCCCCATACGCACCGTCCTCGCGCAACAGCTCGTTGTTGCTGTCGTACCACTTGACGTTCAGCCACATGCGCCGACCCTCTGGGTAGCCCGAGATCAGTTTGTGGCCCGTATGGTTGACAATCTTCACGGTATTGCCTTCCACGGACAGACTGGCGGCGAGGTTCAATTGTTCCTGCGCGCGCAGCGCGCCGTCGTCCATCGCCGTCCTCATTCCCGCCGACATTCCGCCGCCCAGTCGCAATTTGCCCCGGTCGTCGAGGTACTTGATTACCGCCGGCATCCAGTAGTTGCCGCCGGTCATGTCGTGCAGCGGCAGGTCGGTACGCACCGGCACGCCGCGCTTGTTGGCGCCCTCGCCGGTGACCGGCCGCATGTGGCAGGACTGGCAGCTGAAGTAGCGGGTTGCCGGCGGGTTCTGGTAATCCGCGCTGATCGTTCCGTTCTTCGTGGCCGCGTTGTAGATCGCCTCGAGTGCGCCGCCCCTGAGATCCTCTGGCAACGAAGGGTAAGCCGATACTCGCGTCTGAGATATCTGGCCAGCTTTGTACTCGCTGAACGTCCGCTCGACGATGCCGTATTTGTAAGGCGGGTTGTTGAACGCGGCCTTGCCGTCGACCGACTCTCCCGGAACACTATTGGCCACCGGCTCGTCCGCAGTCTCTTGTATCCCAAAGTTGTGTGCGAGGTTGCCCACCGCCGGGTTCGAGACATCGTGGCAGGTACCGCAGAAATCGACGCTGCGGTGGAAATTCGATTGCATGAACTGGTGGCGCGCCTCGGCATCGTTATACGGTCCGAGCTTGTCGCTGCCGCCCCACATCGAACTCATGCCGGAGCCGTAGTAGCCCTCGCCGCCCGTACCGTCGTTGGCGACGAAGGGTTCGTTCATCACGCCGACGTGCTCAGAGTTGTCGGGATTCGTCAGCTTGTGGCAGTAGTCGCATTCGACGCCGTCACTATCGCCGGCGGCAAGTCCGGATCCGTCAGTCGGTGTCGAGCGCCCAGCCAGCCAGCCGCCGGTGCTGTGGCAACGTATGCACAAATCGCCCGAGCCGCCGAAATCCTGTTCGGCGATCGCAACCGTCGCCCAGAAAATCGGGTCGCGACCGGCATGCGCCATCATGCTGCCGCGCCAGTTGTGCGCAGGCTCTACCGACGTGTTGTAGCCGCCATGGCAGTTGTCGCATTTATCCGGCGACTCGAGGTTGCCAATCTCCTCAGGCTGCGTGCCTGGCTGCTGGATATCGGTCGGGACGGTCTCCTGGGACAATGCAGTTGAAAAGAACAACAGCGACGCGACAAGCGTCGCGCTTGTAAATGATTGGATCATATCGATACCCTTATCGGTCGGCGACGATGCAACAGAAATACAGCGACGCGAAATTATTATTAGACGCTGTCTAATTCATCGCCATACGTGCAAGACACTATTGCCTCGATTTGGGCACGGTCGAGAAGCCGCACAAAGCCTGCGCGTCGCGGCTGCGCTGCAAGATTTTTCCCTGGGGCTTCGTCGACCGTTTAGGGTAGCTTGATGACGACTTCCGAGACAGCCTTGCGCGTCTGGGTAGGCGTCAGCTTGGGATAGCCAAACCAGATCATGCCGACGACAAAGGCCGCGTTCCCGTCGACGCCGAGGATTTCAAGAAAGCGTGGATCCCGCGTGATGTCCCCGGATGTCCATTTCGAACCGACGCCGGCTTTCCACAGGTAAAGCATGAAATTCTGCACGGCAACGCTGCATGCGGCGTAGTCCTCCCGCTGCCGCAAATCGTCGTCGCTGTGCTGGCAGGTGACCACCAGCCAGCCCGGCTTTTCCGACCAGCTTTCGCGCTTGTGGCTGGCGAGCTCCGCACCTTTCTTCTCTTCAACAAGCCGCTCGCAAAGGCCCAGTATCTTCTCGACGGTCTTCTTCCCCGGAAGGATAAACCGCCAGGGTTCGGTGACGTGATGATTGGGCGCCCAGGTCGCAGCCTCCAGCGCTTCCATGACCAGCGCCTCGGGTACCGGCGTCTGCAAATACAGATTGACGGTGCGGCGACCCTGCAACACCTCCGCAAATTCGCGCAGTTCCTGCGTTTCGTAACTCGGCGCGGTTTTCTTCACTCAGTTATCTCGACGATCATGGCGACGCCCCGTCCGGCACAGATGCACCTCGTACGCGGTCCGTCGCGGCCCATCTTGCGTCCTGAATCACTGTCGTCACGGGTCGCCGCTACTTCAGCCCGACAGTCATGCGCCGCAGGACATCGTTCTTTACGACGACGTGATTGTAAATTGCTGCCACGATATGAACGATGACCAACAACGCCACGAGTCGCCATGCGAACTCGTGAATCTCTTCCCAGAAGTGGTGGTTATCCGCGTCCTTCGTCACCGGCAGCGGTATCGAGAACAAGCCGAAAAACGGCAGTGCCTTGCCACCGGTCGCGACCGTCATGCCGCCTGCGATGAGTTGCAGAAAAACCGTTGCGTAAAGTCCCCAGTGAACGGCCGTAGCCGAAAGTCGTTGCCAGCCGGGAGTGCCGTCCGGATGCGCCGGCACGTCGTTAATCAGGCGCCAGACCAGCCGAATCGTCATCAGGAAAAACACGGCCAAAGCGATAGAGCCATGGATAAACCGAATCTCGGCTTTCTCGGGTCCGCGCTCGAGGCCGGCCTGCTGCAGCCCCAGGTAGATCAGTGCACAAATGCCCACCGCTACCAGCCAATGCAGTGCTTTCGCCAGCGCGCCGAATTCGACCATCGTATTTCTGAGTGCCACGTTGTTACTACCTCTTGAATTATTGCCCGGCCGCAATATTAGCGCTTGCCAGGCGATTATAGGCATTGCCCAGGTAGACTCCGGTGACGGCCCAGAGTGCCGCAATCACTGCGCCAACCGCTGCGACAGCGCCGAGGCCTAATCCGAACCCCGTCGTAAGCAGGGTAAACGCCCAGGCGGTGAGCATGTCGCCGCCGCGATACAGGACAATGTCAATGACCGGCTTCGCCTTGAACCGGGTTTCCCGGTCGACCGCCGTGAACAGCATTTCTCGCCCGGGGCGCGTAATCGCATAGTTGCCGGCGCGGCGCGCAACCTGCAAGCCGGCGACCACGGCGACGACCGGCGATATCGCAATCACGAGCATCCCGATGACAATCAGCGCCGGGATCAGCGCGAGCGTGGTCGGCATGCCGAACCGCGTGGCAATGCGGCTGGTCAGGAACATCGCGGTGATTATCGTCAGCGAATTCACGGCAAAATCGATGTAGGCCCAGATCTGCGTGCGGTCTTCGCGCGAGAAGTCAGCCAGCAGATTCTTCAGCTCGAAGTAGACAAATGAGCCAATCGCGACGTACAGAATAATAAAAATCCCGATGCCGATCAGGTAAGGGCTGGTCAGGAAGATGCTGAATCCGGCGAACGGGTTGCGACCGATTGCTTGCTGTGCACCGAGGTCCGCCGACACATCCTCGTTATCGAGCGCAGAGACCTTCAGGCGAGCCAGCGTGAAAATAATCGGGATCGGAACCAGCAACATCGTCGCCGATACGAGCATCAGGTTTTCGGCCCCGATTCGCTCGACTAGCAGCGCGGTGCTCAGCGGGCCGACGATCGCCCCGACGCTGGCGCCCATCGCGATGAATCCAAATAGCCGCGGCGCCTGCTCTCTGCTCCAGAGATCCGACATGAAACTCCAGAAGACCGATACATGAAAGAGGCTGAAGACGCTGAGCCAGACGTAGAACGACTTGTCCACCAGGACGGTATCGGTCGCGTAGGTCGAACCGAAATAGAACACGAAGAAAGACGCTGCAAAAAAAACGTAAACGCCGGGCACGAGCCACCGGAAGCGCACTTTGGAGATGACCGCGCCATAGACGGTGACGGCGATCAGGCTGAGGAAAAACGTCATCGACCACAGCGTGCTGACCTCGACATCGCTCCAGTCGCTCGCCATCGCATCGCGTACCGGTCGCAGCATGAAATATGCGGCCATCAGGATAAACACGAACCCGAACGACAGCAGCGCCGCACCGAATTCGTGCGTTTCGATTTTCGTCGAGGTCTTGAGCAGTCGCCCGAAGGCGCCGCTATCGCGATTGTCCTGCATCAGTCGACACCGGGCGTTCTAAGCATTGGTATCTCCGTGCCCTTGCTGTGAGCACGAAGCCTACCATTAGCGACTACTCGTCTGCACCGTGGTCGGCCGTCAGGTGGCGGGTGCGATCTCCCTGGCGGCCGCGATCAGCTTCTCGCCCGACAGGCGCATGCGATAATCAGGATCAGTGTGCGCGAACGTGATGGTCCCGTTTACGTCGATCGCAAATACGGCGGGCACCGGTAGCACGCCGTGGCGCGCCATCGAGGATCCGCGAAACTCATCACCCGCCGCGGCACGTCGCTTCGCGAGCGTACGGTCCGAAGCCTTGAATGCGATGCCGAGCGCGAGCGCTGCCTGCGCGTCCGCGTCTGACAGAATCGTGTAGTCGAGATTGTCAATGTCTTCCTTGGTCTCACGACTCAGACTTGCATACAGCCGTTCGGCACGGTCGCCGCTCAGGAACAGTACGTCGACGCCCATCTCATCGATCCGGGGAATGGCGGTGCGCAGTTCCGATAGCTGCAGGTTGCAGTAAGGGCACCAGCCACCGCGGAATGTGATCAGCACAACCGGCTTTGCCAGTTTTCTCGGATCGAATGAAAACAGCCGGTTGTCGACAGTCTCAACTACGAAGAATGGTGCATTGTCGCCTGCGACGAGGGGCTGAATCTCGGCTGCCGTTGCCGCGAGAGGCACGTCCGCGTGGCCGAATTGAACCGAGTTACTGACCACCAGGCTCAATATCAGTGTCGTTGCCAGCGCGCCGAGAATCAGCGAACGAACGATGGTCCGGTTTACAGGCATTTTGTTACTCCTAATCATCTTAGTAGCGGACCGCCGCCAAGCTGGATTTATTTCAACTACTCGTGCCGCAGCGCATCAATCGGGTCCAGCTGCGCGGCGCGACTCGCCGGCCAGATTCCGAAGATCATGCCGACGGCAGCGCTGAATCCGAATGCTGTGAGCGCCGAGGCGCTGGTGACGACGGTCTGCCAGCCCGCAAATCTTGCGAGCAGTACCGATGCGGTTGCGCCGACCAGAAGACCGAGCAGGCCGCCGAACAGGCACAGAATTGTAGACTCAACAAGAAATTGCAGCAGGATATTGCCCTTGGTCGCACCCAGCGCCTTGCGCACGCCGATCTCTCGTGTTCGCTCCGTCACCGTGACCAGCATGATGTTCATAATCCCGATGCCGCCGACGACCAGACTGACGCCGGCGATTCCGGCGAGCAGGTAGGTGAAAACCTCGGTAGCCTGCTGCCGCGACTCCGCAAACTGCTTGCGATTCATAATGGCGAAGTCGTTGTCCTTGCCCGGCAGGATACCGTGCTCGCGCCGCAGCACGCGCTCGATCTCGAGCATGGCCATTTCGACGCTCGAGTCGCCCGCAACCTTGGCGCTGATCGTCTCGACGAACTCGTCGCCCGTCACTCGAAACTGCGCCGTGGACAGCGGTATCCAAATATCGTCGTCCGGGTTTCGCCAGCCGGAGCCGCCCTTGGCGTGCAAGACGCCGATTATCCTGAAAGCAATCGAACGGATTTGCAGCGTCTGGCCAACCAACGCAGGTCCTTCAGCATCGAGCATGCCCGGTACCTCGGCGCCCAGCACGACCACGCGCCTGCGCGCCGCCTCGTCGGATGCATCGAACATGCGGCCCGCAGCCATCTCGAAACCGTGTACATCCGGGTAGTTGGGAGTCGTGCCGATCGTTTGCAGGTTCATGTTTTTGTTGCCGTATTTCGCCTGGTAGCGGCTGCTGATCTCGGGGACGACCGCTTCGATGTGTCGCGAGCCGGTCATGAGTTCCATCGCGTCATCGGTGGTCAGGGTCCGCTGGTTACGCGCTACGCCGCGGCTGAACCAGGCCGAGGACTGAATCGAGAGGATATCGCCGCCAAACGCCGCCATTTGTTCATCGATGGCACGCTGCGCTCCGGTTCCCAACGCCACCATTGTGATAACGGCGCCGACACCAATGATGATGCCGAGCATCGTGAGCGTCGCGCGAAACAGGTTGCCGCGAATTGACAGAAGCGAGATACGAACGGTCTCGGCCAGCAACATCAGCGTGTACCGATTCCAGGCACACCGCCTATGCGCCGATTGATGAAGTTCTGCAGATCCTGTTGTGTCTCCACCAGGTGGCTGCTCGGTAGTACCAGAACCCGGTCGGTTTCCGCGATCCCGCTGACGATCTCCACGCGGTCAAGGTCCGTGACGCCCGTGCGCACCTTGCGGACCTCCTGATCATCGGTGTCCATAACGACCCAGAATTCACCACCGAAGCGATAGTCTGTCGCGTTCTGCGACCCCGATCGGCGAGCCTGGCCGCCGGCGTTCTGAAATACCTTTCGCAGCATACTCTGCTCGTCGGCAGTCAAGGTACCGCCGTCGCGCCGTTTTTTCGTCAGCTTGCGCACTTCACTGGCCGTGACGCCTTCGGGCAACTCGATCGTCATGCCACGCATTTCGATCGTCTCCGGCGCATCGGGATCCTTCGGCGCATCATCCGAGGAATCGCGTAATGCATTCGTGATGTCTTCCTCGGAACGACCTAGAATCTGTGCTGTTGATGCCAGGTCTCGACTGGTCCGTAATGCCATGACCGGAATCGACAGCGCATTTTCGCTGCGCGCAATTGACACCTCGACTTCGGCATTCATGCCGGGCAGCAACAGCCCGTCGGGGTTCTGTATCGAGACGAGGACCGCAAACATCGTGACGTTCTGTTCGACGACCGCCTGCGGCTCCACCTTCAGCACTTTCCCCGGGAACGGCTGGTTAGGATAGGAAGCAACCGATACAATCGCCGGCATCTCGGGACGGATCTTGCCGATGTCGGTTTCGTCGACGAGCGACCGGATCTGCACCTCGCTGAGATCTGCCATCTGCATCAGCAGAGTGCCCCCGGCAAAATCCTGCGTCGGTGACGAAATGACCTGGCCCTTCTCTACCGGCTTGAAAATCACCGTGCCGGTTATTGGTGCGCGAATGTCGGTGTCGCCAACCGCGATGCGGGCATTCTCGACGCTGA
>Ga0224508_10003359_pt1 | contig 13237 bp, 9 predicted proteins | sample SF_Jan12_sed_USG_4_FD_170157 | JGI IMG/M metagenome (GOLD analysis project Ga0224508, IMG submission 170157) | Sediment microbial communities from San Francisco Bay, California, United States - SF_Jan12_sed_USGS_21 | ecosystem: Environmental > Aquatic > Marine > Sediment | place: USA: California...
TCCGGATAATCCGTAAGGTGTGTCATTTGCGATGGTAATGGCTTCATCCAGGGTTTTGAATCTTAGTATTGGCGCTACCGGGCCGAACGTTTCTTTGGCCACTATTTCATAGCTATTTTGAACATGATCAAGTACGGTTGGAGCAAATACTGCGCCTTCCCTTTGGTTTCCAATCAAACACTTTGCTCCTTGTTGCAATGCATGGTTAACCCTGTGCTCCATATCAATGGCTGCCTGCTCGTGAATCACAGTGCCCATGTCTATGTCCGGATCATAAGGATTGCCATAGGTGATTTTACTGACCTTTTCAGTTAGCTTTTGGGCATACTCATCTGCAATTGAATGATGTACTAGGATCCTTCTAATGGCCGTACACCGTTGTGCAGAATTTTTAAAGGTTCCGTTAATGGTGATTTGAACTGCTTCGTCGATATCGGCGTCTTCAAGAATAAGCATGGCAGAGCTTCCACCTAACTCCAGCACTAGTTTTTTGTATCCCGAGTTGCTGGCGATTTGTTTTCCTATAGTACTGCTTCCGGTAAAAGATACCAGGCTAATCCTATCGTCATTTACCAGGGTATTTGCTATTTCTTGTAATGGTCCGTTTATCACATTCAGCGCATGTGGCGGAAGCCCACATTCAAGAGCCAGCTTAGCCAGATAATAGGCTGACAATGGTGTTCTTTCTGATGGTTTGAGTACTACAGTATTATTAGTAGCAATGGCTGGCGCAATTTTGTGAATTACCTGATTCATCGGATGGTTGAATGGGGTAATGGCAGATATCAGCTTGAGGGGTTCCCTGGTAGTATAAATCCTCCGATTTTTCCCATTTTTTGAAACATCACATGGAAAAACCTGGGAATCATCATCAAGCGCTTTAATGGCAGAGAAACGCAACACGTCCGCCACTCTGCTGGCCTCGTAACGGGTGTCTTTCAAACTAAGACCCGCTTCATCAGTAATGAGACGGCTTATTTCGTCAACCCTGAGGTCCACGGCATCCGCCATTTTATTTAGGATGTTTTGCCTTTCATATCTAGTAAGAGTTAGTTTGGCATTATAAGTATCCTCCAGAACCACTTCCAGGAGATCGGCGGAAATGGAAGATACACGTCCTACTTTATTATTGGTATATGGATTAAAAACATCAATCCATTTCCCGGATTTTATTTCCTGGCCGCCGATAATGCTGCCAAATTCAGTAATTGAATTTTGTTCCATGAGTTAATCAATAGTTCCGTTACACAGGAAATCAAATACATCAAAGTTTCTTGCTTTACCTGAAGTTAATTTATCCATATATACGGGATTCAGCTTCTTATTTAGAATCATTGGTACTACGCTTTCATGAATTCCCCCATGCGATCTCAGACCTACTTTGACCTGGTCCAAATCATGCCAGTCCCTGGAACGTCCTATTACCGTATGCTCATCTGACAAAACCACCAACTCACCTATTCGGTCACCTGGGAGGTTGAATTGTTCAACCGCTTCCGCGTTTTCCAGTACAAACTCAATTCCTTCTAGGTCTTTCAAAAGTGCTTTAGCCCCTGGAATATCTTGTTCTTCCAGATAAACTGTGCCGTAAGATCCAAGTGCTCCGTGATGCACCACATAGGGGTCAGTAATTGGCAGTATCACTCTGGAGTTGATACCGGCATCTGCTAGGAGCGTTTCAATAAATTGTACTTTTGGGCTTCCGTCAGGTAGCGTTTTTGCACTCATTCCATGATCTGCAGTGATGGCTATAATAGCCCCAAGTCGATCCAACTCACCAAACCAGTGGTCAACCTTTGAAAGAAATTCAATAGCCTCTGGGTCAGCAGGTGCGTATTTATGCTGTACAAAGTCTGTAGTGGTCAGGTATATTAGATCAAAGTATTCTTTTTCCAGTAATTTTGCACCAGCCTCAATACAATAAACTGAAATATCCGGATCGTATATTGTAGGATTTGGTTTACCCATCAACTCTATCACATTCTCAATTCCGTTTTCCTCTAGGCTGGCTTCCACTGAAAACTCTGCTGAAAAACAAATGCCATTGGTGAGACCCTTGTTCAACATTTTTCTCAGTTTATCTTTGGTGGTAACAACTGCTACCTTTTTTCCTGCGTTAGAAAAGGCTGCAAAGATAGTATCGGCTGACATATATTTTGGGTCATTCATCATGACCTCCCGATCGAGTGACTTGTCATAATAAAAGTTACCACAGATGCCATTGACTTCAGGTGTTACTCCGGTGGCTATGGCAATATTGTTTGGGTTTGTAAAGGACGGTATTACAGAATTTACCAGTCCCATTGACCCATCTTTTATAAACCGTTGTAGGTTAGGCATTTTGTCTTTAGCTGCTTGGTAGTAGTCATAGGATGTTCCATCCATACAAATGGCAATTACCGGCCTGTTTTTGGTGTTATAACTTCGATTATTTACTTTTATCATTCTTATGCAATTATAATATTTGTCAAAAATAGAAAAAAGTATTAACTATTAGTAAAGAGGCTTAGTTAATTAATCTCTAATTTGAGTAAAGATTAAGAGGTGTTTAATTTGGAGTAAAGCCGTTTAGGCAGTGCAACTAAAGTGCATTTGGAACCAGCTGTTCTCCCGTTCTTGAGTTCATCGCCGGTTACTTACCAGAAAATAGATTCTTTAACGCTGCTGATCAGGTTGTGAATGTCTTGGGGAAAAACGTGCCCGATATTACCAATTCTGAAAGTATCAGCAACTGATACTTTGCCCGGATAGATCACAAACCCTTTTTCCTTTAAAGAATCATAAAACTTTTTAAAATCATATGCAGATTGGCTCGGATTATGAAATGAAGTTATTATCGGCGATTGTAATGCTTTCGGCAGTAAACAGTTAAATCCCAATCCGGCCATACCATTTACCAATATCCTATGATTTTCCAGGTATCTTTGGTGCCTTTTCTCTATACCTCCCTCTTCTTTTAATTCCAGCATGGCCTGCATAAACGCCCTGACGGTATGGGTTGGTGAGGTATAACGCCATTTTCCATGGCCATCTTCCATGGTTTTCCATTGGTCATAGAGATCAAGAGAAAGTGACCTGGCAAACCCCTTGGTTTTTTCCAACTCATCCCTTTTTGCTATAACAAAACCAAATCCCGGCACTCCTTGAACGCACTTATTTGCGCTACTTACCAAATAATCAATTCCTATATTTTGGACATCCATAGGAATACCGCCAAAGCTACTCATCGCATCAACGATGTAAACTCTACCATAAGATTTCACTATTCTGCCGATTTCCTCGATAGGATTGAGCATTCCGGTAGTTGTCTCGCAGTGAACCACGATGACATGGCTTATGTTTGAATCTTGCTTTAAGGTGGACTCTAACAGCTCAAGGTCAGGCGGGTTAACCTCACCACTATCATGCACGTCGGTCTCAATACTAAGCCTGTTAGATATTTGAGCGAGTCTATTACCATATGCCCCGTTTGCCAGCACCAGCAGTTTTCCCTTTGGGGGTAATACACTGCCAATTGTTGCTTCCAGGCTAAAAGTACCACTGCCCTGCATCAAAGCAGCGGTGTACTTCCCGGATTTTGATGCCAGGCCTGTCAGCTCAGCCCGAATTTTTTCAACTACACCTAGATTATAGTCTTCATCCCATGTACACCAATCCCGAAGCATCACCGCCTTAACCGATTTTGATGTACTCAAAGGGCCTGGGGTTAACAGAAAATAGGGGTTATCAGGAATACTGTGGTCGTTCATACCTTCTAATCATTCGTTCCCTTAAATTTTGGCATTGTTGCAAAGCTATCCATATATTTACTTATATGAAAATATTGTATTCGAAAATTGATTTATATTATAAAAGAGCAGTTGAAGTTAGATTAAATGAAATCACATGCAAAAATAGTTATTGTTGGTGGAGGGATTGTTGGTTGCAGCACTGCCTATCACTTAACGCTGATGGGGGAAAATGATGTTGTTATTATCGAAAAAGGTGAATTAACCAGTGGATCAACTTGGCACGCAGCTGGCCTGGTTGGTCAACTTCGCTCTTCCAGAAATGTCACCAGAATGCTTAAATACAGTGTTGAGCTCTACGAAAAACTGGAAGAAGAAACAGCACTTGACACGGGGTTTAAGGCGGTTGGCGGGTTAAGGGTTGCCAGTTCACCGGAGCGCTGGGAAGAACTGAAGGCATCAGCAACCATGGCCAAAACATTTGGATTGCCAATGGACATGCTAACTCCAGAGGAGGCAGTAGAGCTGTTTCCATTAATGATAAAAGACGATGTCATAGGTGCCTCCAATTTGCCAACTGAAGGATATGCAGACCCAAATGGAATTACCATGGCTCTGGCAAAAGGAGCCCGTAACCGCGGAGCGACTTTCTATACCCAAAACCGGGTAGTTGGAATGAAACTACTGGAAGATGGCAAATTTGAAATAGAATCTCAAAATGGAACAATTACCGCCGAGTACTTCCTGAATTGTGCTGGAAATTGGGCATATGAGCTGGGACAAATGTTGCATGTAAATGTTCCGATACAACCGATGGAGCATCAGTTTATGCAGACCAAAAACCCCGCTAAAGGAACTAACAAACAGTTTCCCACCATGAGGGATCCCGATAATTTAAGCTACTATAAACAAGAAAATAACTGGCTCACCATGGGAGGGTATGAGCATAAACCCATTGTGTGGGCGGACAATGGGGTACCCGCAAATTTTGGCCAGCAGTTATTAAACTCAAATTATCAGCAATTCGAACAAATTATGGAGCCATGTTTGCGACGGACCCCTGGTTTGGAAGATGCGGAGATCCACCAATTAATCAATGGGCCAGAAGCATTTACCCCGGACGGAAACCCCATTATGGGAGAAGTACCGGAGGTAAATAATTATTTCGTAGCTGCAGGGTTCAACGCCTTTGGCATAGCTGCTGGTGGAGGTGCGGGTAAGATGATGGCTGAATGGATTCTAGAAGGGGCTCCATCTCTGGATTTATGGAAACTGGATGTGTTGCGGTTTGGTAAATACCATCATAGCAGGGATTATGTAAGAGACCGGACCATTGAAAGTTATGCTCATCACTATGCTATGTCCTGGCCCGATGAAGAATTCGAATCTTGCAGGCCTTTAAAAATCAGCCCTTTATACGCACACCTAAAGGATCAGGGCGCAGTATTTGGTGTAAAATTTGGATGGGAGCGTCCCAATTGGTTTGCACCTGAGGGTGTTGAGCCAAGAGACACCTATACCTTTGACAGACCGAATTGGTTCGAGCATGTTGGCAAAGAGTGTCAGACCATTCGGGAAAAAGTAGCTATAATCGATCAAAGCTCTTTTGCAAAATTTGAGGTGACCGGTGCTGGAAGTTTGGATTTTTTACAGAAAATCACCGACAATGAAATTAATAAACCAATCGGCTCCATCACCTATACTCAAATGCTTACTGAAAAAGGTGGAATTGCCTGCGATTTAACAGTTACCCGGTTGGCTGAAAATAAATTTTATATTACTACTGGTACCGCCTTTGAAACTCATGACCTGTATTGGATGAATCAATTTTTACCCGGTGATGGAAGTGTCACTATTAACACAATTACTGGCAGCCGAGGAACTTTGAATCTTTGTGGACCATTGTCAAGAGAAGTCTTGCAATCAGTGACGCGTGATGATATTTCCAATGAGGGGTTTCCTTACTTAAAGGCCCGGGAAATTAATATTGGCTATGCCCCGGTCTTGGCCCTCAGGGTTACCTATGTGGGAGAATTGGGATGGGAACTACACGTCCCCACTGAATATGTCTTGCATGTTTATAATAAACTTTGGCAGGCTGGACGGGCTTATGGAATTATCAATGCAGGATATCGTGCTATTGAGTCCCTTCGCCTAGAAAAAGGATATCGTTACTGGAGCGGAGATATCACTCCTGATTATAATCCCTTTGAAGCCGGTCTAGGTTTTTGTGTCAAGTTGGACAAGGGTGATTTTATCGGACGAGAGGCCCTAATTGCCAAAAAAGCACAGGGGCCTAAGATCAAACTATGTACCATTACTGTGGTTGATCCAAAAGCAATTGCTACCGGAAAAGAAGCGATTATGGATGGAGATAAGGTTATCGCACCGGTAACCAGTGCAGGTTATGGACATACGGTAAAAAAGACCATTTTATTTGCCTACCTTCCTTTGAAATATGCAACACCAGGTACAAAATTGACGGTGGAAATCCGGTTAGAAAAATATGCCGCAACAGTTGAAAAAAGTGTACTTGTTGATCCTAAAAATAAGAACGTAAAGTTGTAATAATTTACATCACAACTCGAAATAAATTGATTGACAGGATATTTAAGCAATGGAGATATAAAATTTTTGCATTAACCTGGCTCGGCTATGCAGGCTTTTATTTCTGTAGAAAAAATTACAGTGTAACCATGCCTATGCTCATAGATGAATTGGGTTATACAAAAAATGACATGGCCATTGTACTTACTGTCTATAGCTTTGCCTATATGCTTGGACAGTTCATCAACGGATACCTCTCAGATAGATTTGGCCCAAGATTGATTGTGAGCACTGGGCTGGTTATAGCCGTAGTTGCCAATTTCACCATGGGACTAATGGGCAGTCTGGCGGCTTTTGTCTTCTTAATGGGCGTCAACGGGCTGGGTCAGTCCACCGGGTGGTCGGGTTTGGTAAAAAACATGACTCCCTGGTTTAAACCAACCGAACGTGGCGTGGTGATGTCGTGGTGGAGCACTTGTTATGTGGTTGGAGCGTTTCTTGCTACCATCTTTGCCACCTACTGGGCTACTAATGAATCCATTTTAGTGGAATGGGGTTGGAAAAGAGCATTCATTATTCCAGCTGGATTAGTTGCAGTAATCACCCTCTTCTATGCTACATTTACACGCAATCGTCCTCCGGATATCGGACTGCCAGTATTAGTGAAGGAGGAAGAGGAGGTTGATTCTACTCGAACAAAGAGTGAGCGGAATCATATCATAAAAACATTGGTTTCAAAAAGTGAACTATGGGTAGCAGCGTTCATTTATTTTACCTTGAAACTTACCCGGTATGTGTTCTTGTTTTGGCTTCCGTTGTATATGGTAGAAGCACTAAATTATTCCAGCCAGACCTCGGGATATTTATCATCTGTTTATGAATTGGTAGGCTTTTTTGGAGTAATAGCGGCGGGTTATATTTCTGACTATCTTCTCAGATCAAAAAGGTTTCCCGTAGTGGCGGTTATGTTGTTTATAATGGCAATACTTTGTTTTATTCAACCTTTGATAGCTGATCTGGGAATGGTTGCCATTGGTATTAACATCGGTTTAATCGGGATTATGACCTATGGGCCCGATTCGTTAATAAGTGGAGCCACGGCAATGGATATTGGAGGAAAAAGAGGTGCAGCTATGGCCGCTGGTATCATTAACGGGGTTGGGTCAGCAGGACAATTGATATCCCCTATTGTAGCCGCCTATTTCTCAGAATTGTTGGGTTGGAATGCGCTGTTTTACGGATTTGTTATATTAAGCCTGTTGGGTGGGAGTTTAGCGGTAAGAAAATGGAATTTTGGCGGGATATGACTTAATTCGGTGCATTCTATGAGTGCACCTTTATTCAAAACTTGTAAGTGTTTTGATATAGAAGGTCTTGCCGTATCAAAATTCTTGGCAATCGCTCCGGTAGTCATGGTTTGCGAAGTAAGCAACCGGTCGCCTCTGTTTGGGTCTGCAATTGCGGCGAGTTCAATCCAATGAAAAAGGATTAATGGCAATTGAAAAAGACGAAGCTGGTGGTAAGATACTATCATGTCGCAGGTACCACTGAAGATTTTCCGTTTTTCGGTTACCTATTAAGGGCTTGATTGATACTTGACAGCGGAGTTGGGTTTGGAAGAGATTTGATGGCTTGGGAAGCAACGGACCTTATGAAATAATTACTATCTCCGTATGGGTTGATAAATTCGCTGTTTGGGTCAGTCTAGTTCCAGAAATTGTTTATAGGTCTGATCGAATGCAGTTAAATTTGTTTTTGCATAAGCTTTAAAATCAAATACAATTTTTGAGTATCGTTCAGAAACCATACCCCATAATGTTTCGCGCAATGTGGAAGCACACTTCATCGCCATATAACTTCTCCAGAATTTTTCATCCACCTTACAATCAAAGTAGCTCCCAAGCATCTCCAGTTCCTGGTTAATAGATAAACCATTGTTGAAAGCGAGATTACTCAGGTCGAAGAGCGGGCTGTTAAAACCGGCATACTCCCAATCAATGAGCCAAAGTCGTTTATCGGTTCTGATGATGTTGGAGGCGAGCAGGTCATTATGACAAAAAACAATATTTACTTTTCCCACCTCGCTTTCCAACTGAACATTAATTTCCATCAGCCGGGCCAATTCAGACTTATCAAACCCCTTATTATTACTAGCAATTTCGCTGAGGGTGGTAAGGTAGAAACGGTTGACCTGAAATACCCAAAAAGTAAGGACAGCTGATCTTAAATGCCTTGGAATTTCGGTATGACAAGTTTTTAATAATTGAAGTATGTCTGTAAGGGTATCATTTTCACGCACATCATGGGCCTTTAATGTCTCACCATGAATATATCGAATCACTAAAGCTCCTGGTTCATGGTGTATCACCTCAGGTGAGATACCGGCTTTATAGGCTGCCAAGCTAGCCGCATTTTCATTGAAACGCATCACCCCGTGTTCGGGAATATCTGTACCAATACGAACCACATAATATTCTCCCTTGTGGCAAACCTTGAAATTAGTATTGGTCATCCCTCCCTCCAGCGGTTCAATCACTACCTCGGATTCCCAGCAGGTCAAATTTTCCGCTATTAGTTTTGCTGAAATGCTCATTCAGATGTTAAACTTTAAGTAGAATTAACAATGAATGTACGGTAATTTATAAAACGGTTTTTAGGAAATTAAATATATTATTGAATGATCAATCTTAGCCTAGGACGGTGAGCCTTCAGCATACCCCCACATCAATGGTGTGTTGACCGGCAAAGATTTGATTGATGGCTCCCGTCTTTTATAAGCCAACTTTTTTTAGTGATGTTCTTGGCTTAATATACAGCATATCCTTCTTGATTACTCTGTCCATATTTGACAGTTCCTGCTGATCGCAATACCTTCATGTCTTGTCGATAGAAGTATTTTTCATCTTGGTGAAAGGCAGACAATCGCTATGGAAGGCAACTCAAATAAAGCCCATGGTATATTTGTTCCTCAGGATGATATGTCTAACTTAATCACCTGATACACGAGGAGGTCTGATGGTGTCCTCTATGGGTCTGAACGTAATAAAAATAAGGCGCCAATTATGGCTGAGATGGGCAATTATGTAATTTATTTGATCATGATATGCGCGGTAATTGGAGCCTTTGCGTCCATCTATGATCAGGAAAACGGACTGGGCGCTGAGTTTATGAGCGGGTTGTACAGTATAGGGCCAATTTTTGTACCAGTGGCGGGGGTTATGGCGGCCATACCTTATCTGTCCCAGTTTATTTCAGTCGTTTTCGGCCCTCTGTTCTCCGCTATTAATGTTGATCCGGCGATTGCCGCAACTACTTTTGTCGCTGTTGATATGGGAGGCTATCAGCTTGCGGATATATTGGCAGAAACCCGCGAAGGTTGGATTATTGCTATGGTTGTTGGCTATATGGCTGGAGCCACAATCGTATTTTCTATTCCTGTTGGGTTGGCGATGCTTAAAGAAGCTGATCATAAGTATATGGCGCTTGGGGTTATGGCTGGAATTCTCAGTGTTCCGATTGGGGTTTTTGTGGCCTGCACATTATTGGCTGTTTTTAGTCCGGAGGTTCGTGAATCCGTTGCAACCAACACCGATTCGACGCTGCTCCTGACACTGAATGCAGGCACTATTTTGATTAATATCATGCCACTTATAGTGGTCTGTCTGGTCTTGGCCATTGGCTTGAAGGTGTTTCCTAACCACATGATTCGTAGTTTTTTGGTATTCGGCCGTATCATGGATGCGGCACTGAAGTTGGTACTTGTATTCTCTATAGTGGAGTATTTTACCGGGATCTTTACCAACATCCTGGGCGGGTGGGGTTTTGACCCTATTATTGCTGATGAAAAGGATATGTTCAGGGCTCTGGAGATAGCCGGGTATATTGGAATCATGCTCTCGGGCGCCTTTCCCATGGTTTATATGATAAAGAAGTACCTTGCCAGGCCGATGGAGGTGATCGGTGGGCGTATGGGTATGGACAGTGTCGGAGCCGCAGGCATCTTAGCTGCTTCAGCAAATATTCTTGCCATGTTCCACTTGATTGTTGATATGAAGGCCCGTGATAAAGTGCTTTGTATCGCATTTGCTGTATGTGGCGCATTTATATTTGGTGACCACCTTGCTTTTACTGCCAACTTTCAGCCCAATATGATACTGCCGATTTTGCTTGGTAAACTGGCTGGTGGTATATTTGGCTTTATTCTGGCGATGTGGATTTCGGTGCCAGTGGCCCAGCGCCTTGAACAGATGGCCCTGGAAGATGAAGTGAGCAGCAGAAAAAGCTAGCATAGCAACTAACGGACAAGGTATTGCAAACATCCACCATTCTTAATCTATGCTAAAATAATCCGCAGATCTGGTAAAGGCGCATAGGATCGGTACCGCCCGGAATTATTAAGATGTTCTGGGGGTAGTAAAAAACTTCAACCAGAACAGGGATATTCCTTTTAATGCACTTAACCTGGATTTTATAAACCGGTTTGAAACCTGGTATTTGTCACGTGGAAATACTTTGGGAGGATTGACGGTTTACATGAGATCGCTTGTCATTCCTCGGGGTAAACTTCTCGCCCTATGAATATCAAATAACCCGACTTTCGTCGGGTTATTAATGTGGGCCCTGCTGGGCTCGAACCAGCGGCCACCTGATTATGAGTCAGGTGCTCTAACCAACTGAGCTAAGGGCCCGAATGGAGTGTGAGTGTGGGAGTGAGTGTGTGACTCTATAAACTCCAAACCCAACTCCTGGGGCGATGATCTCTTTTCGAGATCGAGCCTGCCCGCCCGTAGCCTTCATTGACCTTCGAAACTTTGAGCATGGGCGAAGGCGGGACTGCAATTTTACAGATATTCGCATTGATCTACAAACTTCGCTGACGTTTAATCACCCGCGAAGACTACTTCACCCAAAAGAAGGCTTTTGGAGCAGCAACTGATGTTCCGGAGAAACACATGTTAATTATTAACCAAATAGTTTAACCAAATGGTTAAAATTACGTATCCTTGTATATGGAGCCAAATTCCACCACGGAAAACCGCATCAAGGAAGCCGCTCGCAAGATCTTCATTAAGAAAGGATTGGCCGGTGCCAGAATGCAGGAAATAGCGGATGAAGCCAAGATCAACAAGGCCATGCTTCACTACTACTACCGCAACAAAGAGCAGTTGTTCAAGAAGATATTTGAAGAGGTAGCCGCAGAGTTTGTGCCCAAGATTTTCTCCATTCTCGGGGAAGACCGTCCATTGGAAGTGAAGGTGCAGGACTTTGTCTCCCATTATCTGGATATGCTTACGCGCAATCCTTTTTTGCCGCTCTTCGTACTGAGTGAATTGCGTAGTCAACCGGAGTTTTTCGAAAATGCCGTAGGCATAAAGCGCAGCGGGATCTTGGAAAAACTGGCTGTTCAGCTTAAAGCAGAAGCTAAGGCGGGCCACATTAAGCCTATATCTCCTGCCAATTTTATGGCCAACTTAATGTCCCTGTCCATTTTTCCTTTTCTGGCCCAGCCTATGCTACAACTTATATTCTCTATGAACACCCAGGAGTTTAAAAATTTCATTGAAGAGCGCAAACAGCTGATCCCGCAATTCATTATGTCCTCGCTAAAGACGTGATCATGGACTTTCAAAATATAAAACCAACTCCCAGATGGGACATTCGCACCTTAATAGTAGCGGTCACACTATTTGTAGGTCTTGAGTCCTCATCCCAGGCTCAATCAGAGTCCCAGTCCTTATCATTGGGACAATGTTACCGGGCCGCCCAGGAGCTTAGCCCGCTGGCGGCTCAAAATCAGTACTACCAGTCCATGGCGACGCTCCGTGAAAAAATGGCCAACACCGGGAACTATCCACAAATTGACCTCAACGGTCAACTATCTTATCAGTCGGATGTCTTTGTGCTGCCCTTTGAAGATCCCACCATGGAAACTCCGGAAATACCCAGGGACCAATACCGGCTTTCCGCTGGTCTGAATCAAAAGATATTCGATGGCGGTTCCGTAAAGCGAACTCGAGCGCTAATAGAAGCGGAGGCTGCGGTCAATCAACAACAGGTGGCGGTAGATCTCTATCAAATTAGAACAATCATCAATAATCTCTTTTTTGGCGCCCTGGTCAACCAGGAAAATGCCGCCATCATGGAAGCTCAACTTACCACTTTGCGGGAGCAGCTTTCGGAGGTGGAATCGAAAGTAAAAAATGGTGTATTGCTGGCCAGCAATGCCGATATCATTAAAAAAGAAATACTTTCTGCCGAACAACGCCTCATTGTGTTTAGCATAGATACCAGGGCCTTTAAAGACATGTTGGAAGACTGGACCGGGGAGGAAATTAGCGATGCCAGGTCACTGCTTGCCCCGGATCTCAGTGCTTTCGACAAGTCAACTCTTGAAATTAATCGTCCTGAGCTTCACCTTTTTAATTTGCAGAATCAGCATCTAGAGGCCCAGCAGCAACTGACGGTTATTAAAAATTACCCCCGGTTGTCGGCATTCTTTAATGGGGGGGTGGCCAGTCCCAATCCTTTTAATTTATTCGAAACGGACCTGTCTGGGTATTACTTGACGGGAGTCACCCTTAAGTGGAAAGTGTTTGACTGGAACCGCAATAAGAACGACATCAAGACCCTGGACTTTCAGCGAAAGGTGATCTCCAGCCATCGCGCTGATTTTGAACATAGAGTAAGTATAGATCTTGTCCAAAGCGATGCCGAGATTCGCAAGCTTGAAGAGCTGTTGAAGCGCGACCAGGAAATTCTGGAACTACAGCAACGCATCGTTGAAGCTTCCTATGCTCAATTACAAAACGGGGTAATTACTTCCACTAATTATATAACGGAATTGAACAAAGAGACTTTGGACAAACTTGCCCTCAATCTGCGAACATTATCATTACTGCGGACCAAGATCGATAAACTGACAAAATCGGGAAATTATGAAACGGATATTTAATCTTAAGCTC
>Ga0224508_10003360_pt1 | contig 13236 bp, 9 predicted proteins | sample SF_Jan12_sed_USG_4_FD_170157 | JGI IMG/M metagenome (GOLD analysis project Ga0224508, IMG submission 170157) | Sediment microbial communities from San Francisco Bay, California, United States - SF_Jan12_sed_USGS_21 | ecosystem: Environmental > Aquatic > Marine > Sediment | place: USA: California...
ATGACATGTCATACATGCCGATATTGGTGCGGATGGCGTTGTGTTCGGCCGCCGCGTTGCCGAACCAGTTCGGCCGCTTCCAGGTGTATTCGTATTCCGCCTTCTGACCGGGATCGGCGAACCAGTTGGCGCGCTCCCATCCGGCGGTCTCGCCGAAGACAGCGCCACGCGACTTCAGGTGTTCGTGGAAGGGTGTACGGCGGATGCCGCGCGCGGTCTCCTTCTGGCGGAACGGGAAGTGGTCCGCATAGAGCAAGCCCAGCGCCTCGACCGAGCGGGTCACCAGGTAGTGCTTGTTCTTCTGGAAGTCCTGGACTCGGGCGATGTCCACGTCACCCAGATCAAAGGGCTTCTCGCCATCCTCCATCCACTGGGCCAGCGCCATGCCGGTGCCGCCGCCCGATTGGATGCCGATCGAGTTGAACCCGGCCGCGACGAAGAAGTTCCGTAAATTCGGCGCCTCGCCCAGATAGTACAAGTTGTCGGGTGTGAAGCTCTCGGGCCCATTGAAGAAGATGTGAATGCCGGCCTCGGCCAGCATGGGCATGCGCTCGACCGCCTTCTCGAGGATCATCTCGAAGTGGTCGAAATCCTCGGGCAACTGGTCAAAGCAGAAATCCTCCGGGATGCCCTCCATGCCCCACGGCTTGGCGTTCGGCTCGAAGGCGCCCAGCAGGATCTTGCCGGCATCCTCCTTGTAATAGGCGCATTCGTCGGGGACCCGCAGGACCGGCAGTTCGGTCAGGCCCTCGATCGGCTCGGTGACGATGTAGAAGTGCTCGCAGGCCTGCAGCGGCACGTTGACCCCGGCCATCTGCCCCACGTCGCGGCCCCACATGCCAGCACAGTTCACCACGAAATCCGCGTCGGTCGTGCCGGTTTCCGACCCTTTTGTCCAATCGACCCCGGTCACCCGGCCATCCTTTTGGTGGACCGCGGTGACCTTGACGCCCTCGATGACCTTGGCGCCGCGGTTCCGCGCGCCCTTGGCCATGGCCAGGGCCACGTTGGCCGGATCCCCCTGCCCGTCCTTCGGCAGATAGATCGCGCCCTTCACGTCATCGACGTTCACATGGGGGTAAAGCTCGTTCACCCGGTCCATCTCGATTATCTCGACCTCAACGCCAAAAGAGCGCGCCATCGAGGCGCCGCGATAAAGCTCCTCCTTGCGCTCCTCGCTCAGCGCGAGGCTGACCGAGCCATTGCGCTTGATCCCCGTCGAGATCCCGGTCTCGGCTTCCAGCCCGAAGTAAAGTTCCTGAGTGTATTTCGCCAATTTGGTCATGTTCGACGAGGCGCGGAGCTGCGCGATCAGCCCAGCCGCGTGCCAGGTGGTCCCGCAGGTCAGCTGCTTGCGCTCGAGGAGCACCACATCGGTCCAGCCGAGCTTGGTCAGGTGATAGGCGACCGAGCAGCCGATCACGCCGCCGCCGATGATGACGGCGCGGGCCTTCGAGGGGACGTTGGACATCAGGGAACCTCCGGAGGGATCAGAACCAGCTTGCCGGGATAACGCTTGGCGGCGAAGTCTTCCTGCGCCTTGGCGATCTCCCTCAGCGGGTAGGTTTGCGAGACGAGCGGTCGAACCGCGCCCGAATTAATATGCGCGACCAGACCGGCGAAGACCTCCGGCGACGTGTAGGTGCAGCCGTGGATGGTCAGGTCGTTCAGATAGATCGTGCGCAGGTCCGCCTCGACGATGGGCCCAGCGATCGCGCCGGAGACCGCGTAGCGCCCGCCGGGTCTCAGCGCGTCGATCAGCGCGGCCCAACCCGGGCCGCCGACCACGTCGATCACCACGTCGAAACTGCGCGCCTTTGGGATGGCACCCCGGTCCAACACTTCCGCCGCGCCGGCCTCCTCGACCGCTGCCCGCTTGGCCGCGCTGCTTTGCCCGGTCACTCGGGCATCGCGCAGCCGCGCCAATTGCACCGCCGCCAGGCCAACCCCGCCCGAGGCGCCGGTAACCAACACATCGTCGCCCTTGGCCACGCCAGCCCGGGTCAGCAGATTCTCAGCCGTGCCGAAGGCACAGGGCATAGCGCCGATCTCGATATCCGATAAAGGTGAGGGGGTTACGTCATAAAGCTGATGCGCAGAAACAACGCAGAACTGCGCGAAGGCGCCGTCATATTCCGAGCCGATCACGCGGATGCCGACAGGGTTTTCCGCACTCGGTTCGGGCTGGTTCGTGGCGCAGGTCACGCGCGCGCCCTCATCCAAGCGCTCGATCCCATCGCCCAGCGTCACGACGCGTCCACACAGATCGCCACCCTGGATCAAAGGGAACGGCAACGCCCCGACCCAGCCGCCGCTCTCGATCCCGACCTCCGTGCCGGTCGCCTCGGTGCTGCCCGTGACCTCCTTCGAATACCAACCGATCCGGGTGTTGATGTCGGTATTGTTGACGCCTGCCGCCAGCACCCGGACCAGCACCTCGCCCCGGCCGGGCCGGGGCGTTGGGATGGCGTCATTCCAAACCAACCTCTCCGGACCGCCATGGCCCGTGAGCTGAACCCCGGACATGGTGTCGGGGACACCCATCTCAGGCACCCACGATCTCGTGTCCGGCCTCGGCCAACCGCCGGGCCAATTCCGCGATATGCTCCGGGCCCACTTCACAACAGCCGCCGATGATTTTGGCGCCGCGATCGACCCAGCCCATCGCGAAATCGGCATATTGTTCGGGCCCCAGATCGGCCCGCGCCGACAGGCCCGCAACCGTGGAGCCGGCGGTGAAGTAGTCCCGGATGCCGGTGAAGCCGTTCGCATACGCCCCAACGGTGCCGCCCAGCGCCTTCAGGTCATCGAAGGCCAGGTCCACCGTTTCGGGCTTCGAGCAATTGACCAGCCGCGCCGCCACCGGCAGGCCGTCCAGCGCCGCGTTCGCCTCGGCCAGGGTCTCGCCACTGCGCAAACGCCCGGTCCCGTCATCAGCCAACGTCCACGAGACCCAGACCGGCTTGCCGGTCGCCGCCGCGGCCGAGACCGCGGCAAACGCCTCCTCGGCCGAACCCATGGTCTCGCAGAGCAAGAGGTCCACATGGGGCGCCTGGAGGCTGGCAATCTCGTTGTAATGCGGGATCATCTCGGCCGCGCCCGGATTCATCTCGGGCCGGTAGCTCCAAAGATAGGGCGGCAGACAGCCGGCGATGGCGACCTCCTCCCCGCTTGCGTCGCGGGCCGCTTGGGCCAAGTCAATGGCGCGGCGCTGCAGCACCTTGAACTGCTCTGCCAGCCCATGGGGCTCGAGACGCGTCCTGGTCACCGAATAGGTGTTCAGCGTGATGACCCGGGCACCCGCTCGGATGTTGTCCAGATGCACGTCACGCACCAGATCAGGTTCGTCCATCATCACCTGCGCCGACCACAAGGGCGTCGGCGGACCCGAGGCCCGCCTGATCAGTTCCTGCCCCATGCCCCCGTCGAGAAGGGTTATCTTGGTCATGCGAGCATCCTCCGCCTGACATCCGATATCTCGTCGGCGGCCAGTGCCGCCCCGGCGACAACGTAGAACCCACCGATGCCGCGATTGAACCATGCCAGGCGTGTTGCCGTCCCGATCAAACGGTCAACGCCGCGCCCGAGCAGCGCATATCCAGAATAGATGCCCGCATTGATCGCCAGTGCGGTCGGCACAATGATCAAGAGCTGCGCCGCGAAACCAGCCTCGGGGTTCACGAACTGGCTGAAGACAGCACCGTATGACAGCATCGCCTTAGGATTGCTGAAGGAGACCAGCATCGCCTTGACCAAGACCTGCCGGCGGCCCACCGGAACCGGCGTCATGCCCGATCTCCCGGGCTTGCTACGGATCATCTTGATCCCCATCCAGATCAAATAGGCCGCGCCAAGCAGTTTCAGCGCCGCGAACAGCACTTCGTTTGCGGCGAGCACCGCGCCCAGCCCCAGGACGACCGCACCCATATAAAACAGACCCGCGGCCAGGATGCCGGCAACGGCCCAAAGCGCACGGCCGAAACCATGCGAGGCGGAGACGGCAATGCAGTTCGCCGCGTTCGGTCCCAGCGGAATTCCGGCGGCGAACCAAATCGCGGCGAACAACAGCCAGGCGTCGAGTGTCATGCCCGCAACCTCTGGTTCCCCGGATCCCAAAGCGGCTGATCAGGCTGCACCGTGGCCTTGTAGCGCTGGCCGTAGATCTCGACCTCAAGCTCAGTGCCCGGCTCGGCACAATCCGCCCGCATGACGCCAAGCGCGATCGAAGCGCCGACCCGGTAGCCCCAGGCGCCCGAAGTCGTCTCGCCCACAACCTCGCCGTTCTTCCAGAGCGTCGACATATAGGGCGCGTCACAGTCACCCGCGTCCACGATCAGCGGCCGGCAGGTCCGGGCAACCCCCTGCTGCCGCTCGTTCATCAGCGCGGTCTTGCCGGGGAAGTCCTGCGGCTTGTCGAGGCGGACGAACCGGTCGAGCCCGCCGGTGAACATGGAGTAATCGGTCGAGAGATCGCCCTTCCATGTCCGGTAGCCTTTCTCCAGCCGCAGGCTGTCCAGCGCGAACATGCCGAAGGGCCTCAGCCCATGCGGCTGCCCTGCCTCCCAGATCGCGTCGAAGACCGTTGGCAGGTTTTCGGCGGCACAATGGACCTCCCATCCCAACTCGCCGGTGAACGAGACGCGCAGCAGCGCGACCCATTTTCCGGCGATCTCGGCCTCCTGATGGGTCAGCCAGGGCTGCGTCAGGTCGCCATCGCAAAGCGCCGACAGGATGTCGCGCGACTTCGGCCCGGCCAGGATCAAAGTCGACATCTGGTCGGTCTTGTCGGTGATGGTGATCGGGCTGCCCTCATTCGCGTCTCTCGGCAGATGACGCTCCAACCACTCCCGGTCATGGTCCTGGGCGGTCGCGGCGGTGATAAGGTAGTATCTGTCCTCGGCGGCCCGGGTGATCGACATCTCGGTCACGATCCGGCCCCGGTCGTCGGCGAAGTAGACGAGGCCGAGCCGCCCGATCTTGGGCAGTGCCCCGGTGACCAGGCCGCGAAGCCACTCGTCGGCCCCCCCGCCCTCGACCGCAAAGCGTGAGAAGCCGCAGAGATCGAGGATGCCCGCCGCATCACGCACCGCCTCGCATTCCTCGCGGATGCGCTGCTCCCAGGGCCCGGCGCGGCTCCATGTTTGGGTTGATTCCTCCGAAGTGTCGTCGCCGGGTCGCGCGAACCAGTTGGCCCGCTCCCAGCCTCCATAGGCGCCGAATTGGGCGCCCAGCGCGGCGATCTTGTCGTGGATCGGGCTCAGGCGCTTGTTCCGGCCGGCGGGCCAGGCGTGATAGGGGAAATGCATGGCATATTCGTGGCCATAGACCTCGACCGCCTTCTGATGGGCGTAATCCTGGTCTGCCCACCGGCCATAGCGGCGCGGATCGCAGGACCACATGTCCCATTCGGTGCCGCCCTCGGTCACCCATTCGGCCAGCACCTTGCCTGCGCCACCGCCCTGGGCGATGCCGAAAGTGAAGACGCAGGCCTCGAAGGCATTCGGCACTCCCGGCATCGGGCCGATCAACGGATTGCCGTCAGGCGCGTAAGGAATCGGCCCGTTGATCACCTTGTTGATGCCGCCATTGCCAAGGACCGGCACCCGGGCCAGCGCGTCCTCAAGATACCATTCCAGCCGGTCCAAATCGTCCGGATAGAGCTGGAACGAGAAATCCGCCGGCATCGGGTCGTCATCGGTCACCCAATGGGCGCGGCAATTGCGCTCGTAGGGCCCCAGATTGAAGCCGTTTTTCTCCTGCCGCAGGTAGTAGGAACTGTCCACGTCGCGCAAGAGCGGCAGCTTGCGGCCCTCGGCTTCGGACCAAGCCTTCAGCTCGGGCACTTCTTCGAAAAGGATATACTGGTGGGACATCGAAACCACGGGCACGTCGCGGCCAAACATCTTGCCGACCTCGTGCGCCCGGTAACCCGCCGCGTTGACCACGTATTCGCAGCGAATCTCGCCCTTCCCGGTTTCGATCACCCACTCGCCGCCCTCGCGCCGAGCGCCGGTCGCGGCACAGAACCGGATGATCTTCTGGCCCTTGTCGCGCGCGCCCTTGGCCAGCGCCTGGGTCAACTGCGCCGGGTCGATGTCTCCGTCATAGGGGTCGTAGAGCCCACCGGCGAGGTCGTGAACTTCAAGAAACGGATAGCGGCTCTTCAGGTCGTTGGTCCCGACCACTTCGATATCCATCCCCTGATAGCGGCCCATCCCGGCGGCGCGCTCGAATTCCTGCATCCGCTCCTTGGAATGCGCCAACCGCACCGAGCCGGTGACATGATAGTTCATCGGGTAATCCACCGCCTCGGCCAGGCCCCGGTAGAGCTCGGTCGAATAGCGCTGCATGTTCATGATCGACCACGAGGCCGAGAAGGTGGGCACGTTCCCCGCCGCGTGCCAGGTAGACCCGCTGGTCAGTTCGTTCTTCTCCAGCAGCACACAGTCAGTCCAGCCCTTCAGCGCCAGGTGATAGAGGCACGAGGCCCCGACGGCACCGCCGCCGATGATCACGACGCGCGCGGTGGAAGGGAAGTCAGCCATGGTCGTCTCCTCAGTAAACAGGCGGCGCGATTACCCAGATCGCGATGGCGGGCTCGGTGCCGGGATTGCGCCAGCGGTGGCGCTCGCTTTTGAAGCGGAAGCTGTCGCCGGGCCTCAGATGGAAGTGCCGCCGGCCAATCCACATCTCCAGCTCGCCGGCGATGAGATACCCCGCCTCCTCGGTCGCGCGGTGGTTGAACTCGGCCAGCTCCGCGCCCGGCTCGAAGACCGAGCGGACGATCTCGAACGAGCCCGAAAGATCGGGCGACAAGAGCTGCTCCACCAGTCCCTGCCCGGCGGAACCCAGTGCCCGGCGCGAGTTCCAGCGCACCACATAGCCACGCTCGTCCTCGGGCGCGTTCTCGGGGCCGAAGAAGAGGGACAGGGGCTGGTCCAGGGCATCGGCCAGTCGGCGCAAGTCGGCAATGGTCGGCTCGGCGAGATCGCGCTCGACCTGGCTCAGCCAACCAATCGAACGGCCCACCTTCAGTGCCAGCCCACTCAGCGTCATCCCGCGCGCCTTGCGCAGGGCGCGGAGATCGGCACCGACCCCGCTGGCCCGGCGTTCCTGTGCTGCGATGGCCGCCGCGTCCTGCGCCAAATCCTGCATCGCCGCGAATCCCTCCCCAGGGCATTTCCGTGAAAAAATAGGAGATTTTTTCACAAGCGTCATTAGAGAAGTTTCATCAAGGAATTTTCCGCCGGCCGGCAATCTGCTAGAAGCGCCGTGGCCGCAACCCGAGGGGACCCATGACCGATCCCAATCCGCAGGAATGGAAAACCCCGGCGACCTGGTTCGCCCTCTTCAACCTGCTGGTGGCGCCGGTCGGGGGCCGGGTGATCTGGTATTTCATGCTGCTCTGGAACAACGAAGATCTGCGCCTGATGTCGATCCTGCTGTCGATTGCCGGCGCGGTCACGATCCTGGCCGTGAACGTCTATCTGACCCAGTGGGCACGGGGCACCGGGATGCCGCGTATCGGCCTTCTTGCGATGTGGCTGATCACCGGGGTGACGTTTTTGTTCACGATCGGCTTTGGCTTCTTCTCGCCGATCAACCTGATCCTCGGCTTCCTGCGCTTCGGCGCAGGTGCTTAAGCCGAGGCTCGATCCGTCCTGTCGACCCGCCGCGCATAATCTTGCAAGGGCGCCACTTCCAGCGTGCCCTCCTTCAGGGTCTCGATGGCGCGCGCCGCAGCCAGTGCGCCAGCGGCGGTCGTGTAATAGGGCGTCCTCATGGCCAGCGCCGTTGCCCGGATGTCGAAACTGTCGCGCACCGCTTGCGCGCCCTCGGTGGTGTTGAAGACCAGCGTGATATGCCCGTCCTTCATCCGGTCGACGATATGGGGCCGGCCCTCGTAGACCTTGTTGATCCGCTCGGCCTTGACCCCGTGCTTGCGCAGGAAGGCACATGTACCGCCGGTTGCGATGATATCGAAGCCCAGCCGGTCGAGGATCTGTGCCGCCTGTTCGATCACCGCCTTGTCCCCGTCCTTGACCGAGACAAAGGCCGTTCCGCTTTCTGGCAGGGGCGTGCCCGCGCCGAGCTGGCTCTTGAGGAAGGCCCGGGCGAAGCTCCGGTCGAGACCCATGACCTCGCCGGTCGAGCGCATCTCGGGGCCCAGCAGCGTGTCGACGCCAGGGAAGCGGGCGAATGGCAGCACCGCTTCCTTGACGGCCATATGCGCGGTCGCAGGATCAACCAGATCGAAGCCCGCCAGCTTCTCGCCCGCCATCACCCGCGCGGCGATCGATGCGATGGGCGAGCCAACCGCCTTGGCCACGAAGGGCACCGTGCGCGAGGCCCTGGGATTGACCTCCAGCACATAGATATCGCCACCCTTGATCGCGAACTGCACGTTCATCAGCCCGCGCACATCCAGCCCCAATGCCAGCGCATGGGTCTGGCGCTTAAGCTCGGCGATCATCCTGGAATCCAGCGAATGCGGCGGCAGGGCGCAGGCACTGTCGCCTGAGTGGACCCCCGCCTCCTCGATATGCTCCATGATCCCGGCCACATGGACCGTCTCGCCGTCCGAAAGCGCGTCCACATCCACCTCGACGGCCCCCGCCAGATAGCTGTCGATCAGGACTGGCGAGCTGCCTGAGACGACAACTGCCTCGCTGATATAGCGCTTCAGCTCGGCATCGTTGCGCACGATTTCCATGGCCCGGCCGCCCAGCACGTAAGAGGGCCGGATCACCACCGGGTAACCGACGCGGTTGGCGATGTCGAACGCCTCCTCGCCGGAATGGGCGATACCGTTGACCGGTTGCTTGAGGTCCAGATCGTGCAAGAGCTTTTGGAACCGCTCGCGGTCCTCGGCCAGGTCGATTGCGTCCGGCGTGGTGCCAAGGATCGGGATGCCGGCGGCTTCCAGGCCGCGCGCAAGTTTCAGGGGCGTTTGGCCGCCGAACTGAACGATCACGCCGTGCAGCACGCCCTTCTCCTGCTCGACCCGCAGGATCTCCAGCACGTGCTCCTGCGTCAGCGGCTCGAAATAGAGCCGGTCGGAGGTGTCGTAATCGGTCGAGACGGTCTCCGGGTTGCAGTTGATCATCACCGTCTCGTAGCCCGCCTCTGTCAGGGCATAAGCCGCATGGCAACAGCAATAGTCGAACTCGATCCCCTGTCCGATGCGGTTTGGCCCACCGCCCAGGATCACCACCTTTTTCGCGGTGCTCGGCCGGGCCTCACATTCGACCAGGCCCATCGCATCGGCCTCGTAGGTCGAATACATGTAAGGCGTCTGCGCTTCGAACTCCGCCGCGCAAGTATCGATCCGCTTGAAGACGGCCGTGAGCCCGAGAGCATTGCGGATGCGGCGCACCCCCTCCTCGGTCAGGCCGGATAGCGTCGCGAGGCGTGCATCCGTGAAGCCCATCTGCTTCAGCCGGCGCAGCCCGGCCGTGTCCTCGGGCAGCCCATCGGCCCGGATCACCTCCTCGGCCGCGACGATCTCGCGGATGCGCGACAGAAACCAGGGATCGAAGGCGGTGATCTCGCGGATCTCGTCATCCGAGAAGCCGAAGCGCATGGCGTGCGCGATGATCCTGAGCCGGTCCGGCCGCTGCTGCGACAGCGCCTTGGTCAACCCCTTATCGATCGCCTCCTGCTGGGCGGCGTTCGCGCCAACCAGATAGCGCCGGAGCCCAAGCTCGGTGCCATCGCGGCTGATCAGCTTGTCGAGCGCAGGCACCCCCTCGATCTCGACCTCGTCGAAGCCGCTGAGCCCTGTCTCCATCGAGGCCAGCGCCTTCTGAACCGACTCATGGAAGCTGCGCCCGATCGCCATCGCCTCGCCAACCGACTTCATCGCAGTGGTCAGCTCAGCCTTGCTGCCGGGGAACTTTTCGAAGGCAAAGCGCGGGATCTTGGTGACCACATAGTCGATGGTCGGCTCGAAGCTGGCGGGCGTCACGCCGGTGATGTCGTTGTCGAGCTCGTCGAGCGTGTATCCAACGGCCAGCTTCGCCGCGATCTTGGCGATGGGAAACCCGGTCGCCTTGGACGCCAGCGCCGAGGACCGGCTGACCCGCGGATTCATCTCAATCACCACGACGCGTCCGGTCTCGGGATGCACCGCGAATTGCACGTTCGAGCCGCCGGTCTCGACGCCGATTTCGCGCAGACATGCGATCGAGGCGTTCCGCAGGATCTGGTATTCCCGGTCCGTGAGCGTCAGCGCCGGCGCGACGGTGATCGAGTCACCCGTATGCACCCCCATCGGGTCCACGTTCTCGATCGAGCAGATGATGATGGCGTTGTCCGCCTTGTCGCGGACCACCTCCATCTCGAATTCCTTCCAGCCGAGCAGGCTCTCGTCGACAAGGATCTGGCCGACCGGCGAGGCTTCGAGCCCGGTGCGGCAGATATGCTCGTAATCCTCGCGGTTATAGGCGACGCCGCCACCCGTGCCGCCCAGCGTGAAGGCGGGCCGGATGATCGCCGGCAAGCCGACTTCGGCGAGCGCGTCCACCGCATCCCGGACGCCGGACACAATGTCCGGTTTGCCGTCCGGGCCCTTCGGAGCCGAGATAATGGTCGCGCGCGGGTTCTCCAACCCGATCCGCGTCATCGCCTCGCGGAACAGCTTGCGATCCTCGGCCATCTCGATCGCGGCGCGGTTGGCGCCGATCAGCTCGACACCGAACTCCTCCAAGACCCCCATATCCGCCAGCGCCATCGCGGTGTTGAGACCCGTCTGTCCGCCCATCGTCGGCAGCAGGGCGTCGGGCCGCTCGCGCTCGATGATCCGGGCCACCACATCGGGCGTAATCGGCTCGATGTAAGTCGCGTCGGCCATCTCCGGATCGGTCATGATGGTGGCTGGATTCGAGTTCACCAGAATAACCCGGTACCCCTCCTCGCGCAGCGCCTTGCAGGCCTGGGCGCCGGAATAGTCGAACTCGCAAGCCTGGCCGATAACGATGGGCCCCGCGCCGATGATCATGATCGAGGCGATGTCGGTGCGTTTCGGCATAAAGCTCTTTCCGGGGCGTGGCGGGGTCAGCGTCAGGCGGACCCGGAGCGGGTTATAGCGATCCTGCGGACGAGGGCAAGAAAGGGATCGCGGCCCCCAACCCGGCCAGGCCGCCCGGGTCCCCGAACAGCGCGGTCGAAGCCCCTCTTGGGGCGCCAAATCAACTACGGCACGAAAGTCACAACACCGTTTCACTTCGCGATTCGTGGCGAAACAGTCATTGAAACTTCGCCTGTTCGAGTCTTTGATTTCATTGTTCAGCGTTTGAAAGGCCCGGGATCCTGTAGGAGTTGTGTGCCATGGAAAGTATTCTGCCGGGAGACGTGCTCAGCGCCATCGCGAAGGACCGGCGCAAGAGCCGCCGCGCCACGACACGACATCTTGTGGTCGCGGGCGAGCGGCAACACCGTATCTTGGAATTGACCGATACTGGCTTCGTCATCGCCGCCGATGATGACGAGGGCGAGGTGCCGCATCTGCGCGGCTTCGTCGAGATCATGCTGGGCGACGAGCGAATCGCGCGGCGCCTGGTGGTATTCGCCTGGGCGCGCGACGGTTTGGTGGGCTACGAGTTCAAGCATGACGCATCCAGCCGCGAAACCCCGGCCGATTATGTGGCGCCCGTCCATACCAGCCTCTTGGGCGCGCCGGACGACTGAGGGATGACCCGCCCCTTCGTCCGCGGCATCGACCATTTCGTCCTGACCTGCGCGGACATGGAGGCAACGGTTGCGTTCTACCAACGCGCGCTAGGCATGGAGGCCGAGACCTTCGGCGCTGGGCGACGAGCCCTGAAATTCGGCGACCAGAAGATCAACCTGCACCAGACGGGCGCCGAGCTGAAGCCAAACGCCCGCGTCGCGACGGCTGGCTCGGGCGATTTCTGTCTTTTGAGCGACGTGCCAGTGACCGAGATCACCGATCACTTGGCCGCCGAAGGCATCGATGTCTTCGAGGGGCCCGTGCCCCGGACCGGTGCGACCGGGCCGCTGAGCTCGATTTATTTCCGCGACCCGGATGGCAACTTGATTGAAGTGTCCAACCGTCTCTAGCCTGAACGCCCCTATCCCTTGACGCCGCTGACGATCCCGTCAGGCTCGTCCGCTCGAATCGGCGGGCAAGGGAGGCAGCTATGGCGCGCAAACTGGACACTTCACTGGCCGGGCCCCGCACGCTCGCGATCCATGGGGGCGAAGCGCCCGATCCAGAAACCGGGGCGTCCAGTCCCAACATTGTCATGTCGTCCACCTTCGTCACCGACAAGCCCGAAGGTTTCTCGGCCTACGAACTGACCGACGAGAGCCCGTTCGTCTATACCCGCTGGGCCAACCCGACCGTGCGCCAGTTGGAGCAGAAGATCGCGGTCCTGGAAGGTGCCGAGGCCTGTTCGGCCTTCGCCTCCGGCATGGCGGCGGCGAGCGCAATCCTGTTTGCTGAACTCTCGGCGGGCGACCATGTCATCCTGTCGGATGTCGCCTATGCGGGCATCGCCGAGCTTGCCCGCGACACCCTGCCCCGCTTGGGCATCCTGGTCAGCAAGGTCGACACCTCCGATCTCGACGCACTGGCCGGGGCGGTCAGGGACCAGACCAAGCTCATCTTCATCGACACACCCTGCAATCCACTGCTGCGGCTGACCGATATCGAAGCGGCGGCGCAGATCGCCCATGGCGCCGGTGCCCGGCTGGCGGTCGACAGCACCTTTGCCAGCCCCATCGGTTCCCGGCCGCTGGCGCTTGGCGCCGATTACGTGATGCACTCGGCTACCAAATATATCGGCGGCCACGGGGACGCGGTCGGCGGGCTGGTCTGCGGCACCTCGGACCTGATCCGCCCGCTCGTCTCCGAGGCGATCGTCCATTACGGCGGGGTCATGAGCCCCTTCAACGCCTGGCTGATCGCGCGGGGCGCCGCCACCTTGCCGATCCGCATGCAGGCGCACGAGGAGACCGCGCTGGCGGTCGCCCGTTGGCTGGAAGGCGATCCGCGTGTCGCACGGGTCAACTATCCCGGGCTGCAGAGCCATCCGCAGAACGAACTGGCGCGGCGCCAGATGTCGAACTTTTCCGGCATGATGTCCTTCCAGATCACCGGCACCGAGTCAGACGGCCACGCCGCCGCCGAGCGGATGGGACGCGATCTGGACGTGATCCACTATGCGGTCTCGCTCGGACACCATCGAAGCCTCATCTGCTGGATGCCGAGCG
>Ga0224508_10003361_pt1 | contig 13235 bp, 12 predicted proteins | sample SF_Jan12_sed_USG_4_FD_170157 | JGI IMG/M metagenome (GOLD analysis project Ga0224508, IMG submission 170157) | Sediment microbial communities from San Francisco Bay, California, United States - SF_Jan12_sed_USGS_21 | ecosystem: Environmental > Aquatic > Marine > Sediment | place: USA...
CGCTGATGGATCCCTTCAAGCAAAAGGCGGAAGACGAGCTCGGCGTCAAGCTGCTCTCCGTCATGTATCTCGGCCGCCGGCAGGTCAATCTGCGCCAGACCAAGGACGAGCTGACGGTCTCCACACCGGCCGATCTGGCGGGCGTGAACCTGCGCATGCCCGGCACCGATGCCTGGCAGTTCCTGGGCACGGCGCTTGGCGCTTCGCCGACGCCGATGGCCTTTGCCGAGGTCTACACCGCCCTTTCCACCGGTGCGGTCGACGGTCAGGACAACCCGCTGCCAACCGTGGTCGATGCGAAGTTCTACGAAGTGACCGGCCAGATCATCCTCACCTCGCATCTGGTCGACCTCAACTACATCGCGCTCTCGAAAGCGGTCTGGGACGAGATGACCCCGGAGCAGCAGGCCACCGTGCAGGAAGCCGCCGATGCGGCAGCCGAGGCCGGTCGCCAGAAACAGCTGCAGTTGGAAGAAGAGCTGGTCGCCTTCCTCGAAGAGCAGGGCATGGCGGTCTACGAGCCCGACCTCGCCGCGTTCCGCGAGCATGTGCAGGCGCAGTATCTCGAAAGCGAGTTTGCAGCGACCTGGCCCGAGGGCGTGCTGGAGAAGATCAACGCGCTCGGCAACTAACGACATCTGACCAGCACGACGCCACGGGAGGAACGGCATGACATTTCTAAAAACCTGGTTCCCCCGTGGCGCGGAGTTCATCGCCGCAGCCATGCTCGCGGCGATGTTTCTCACCTTCCTCCTGCAGATTTTTTCGCGCTACGTCCTGCAGACCCCCTTCGGCTGGACGCTCGAGCTCTGCCTGACCTTGTGGGTCTGGATCGTGTTCTTCGGCAATGCCTTCATCGTCAAGGAACGCGATCATGTCACCTTCGACATTTTCTATCTCGCAGCGCCCCGAAAAGTCCGTCAGGCTCTGGCGCTGATCTCGGCGGCTGCCATCGTCATCGGCATGGTCTGGGCCTTCTTGCCGACCTGGGACTACATCAACTGGATGAAGATGCGCAAAAGCGCGACCTTGAAGATCCCGCTGCGCACCATCTTTTCCATCTATGCTTTGTTCATGATTGCCGTGGCGGCGCGCTACGCCTGGCGCTTCTACACCGTCTGGAAAAGCGGCCCTCCCGATAGCGATCACGAGATACCCGGCCATGAGCCCGAACCGCCTGCCATCAGGCACGGGGAGGACGCGACATGAGCTTCGAACTCGCAGCCTGCCTGGTGACCATGTTCGGGCTCGCCGGTATCGGCACGCCGATCGGCTACTCGATCATCCTCGCCTCTTTGGTCTATCTCGGCTTTGCTGGTCTCGATCTGGCGCTGGCCGGCGAAAAGATCCTGCAGGGGCTGTACAAGAGCTTCGTCTTGCTCGCGGTGCCGCTGTTCATCGCCGCGGCCAACATCATGAATGCCGGCACCATTTCGGAACGGCTGCTGAATTTCTGCGTCGCAGCCGTGGGGCGTTTCCGAGGCGGGCTAGGGCATGTCAATGTCGTCGCCTCACTGATTTTCTCGGGCATGTCCGGCTCGGCCGTCGCGGATGCCGCGGGCATCGGCAAGATCATCATCGAAATGATGACCAAGGACGGGCGCTACAGCCGAGGCTATGCCGCAGCGATCACGGCCGCCACGGCGACCATCGGTCCGATCATTCCGCCTTCGATCCCGATGGTGCTCTATGCCCTGGTGTCCAACTCCTCGATCGGAGCACTCTTCCTCGCCGGCATCGTGCCGGGCCTGGTGATGGGCGTGGTGCTCATGGGCATGAACACCTACCTCTCCACCAAGCGCGGCTTCGCGCTGGAAGAGCCGGTACCGCTCAGGAAACTGCCGAAATATACCCTGAACGCCTTCCCGGCGCTGATGATGCCGGTGATCCTGCTCTACGGCATCTATGGCGGCGTGACCACGCCGACCGAGGCGGCGGCGGTCGCGGCCTTCTACGCCTTCCTCCTGGCCGCCGTGTTCTACCGGGCGCTGACCGTGAAGTCGCTCTACTCGATCTTCGTCGAGAGTGCGCGCTCGTCATCAGCGGTCGGTCTGGTGATCGGCGGCGCGCTGATCCTGAACTTCGTCGTGGTCTCGGAGAACATTCCGGGCATGATGTCGGAAGCGCTGGTCGGCCTCAATGTGCATCCCCTGGTCTTCCTCCTGGGCGTCAACGTCATCATCCTACTCCTAGGATGCGTCCTGGACGCCACGACCATCATCCTGGTGATCGTGCCGCTGTTCATCCCGACCTGCCGGGAGCTCGGAATCGATCTCGTGCATTTCGGCGTGCTGGTGGTGGTCAACAGCATGATCGGACTGATCACGCCGCCCTACGGAATTCTCTTGTTCGTCATCAACGCAGTGACCGGCATTCCGCTGCGCGAGATGATCTCGGAAATCTGGGCGTTCCTCGGCGTGCTGATCGCGGCCCTGTTGTTGATGATCCTCTTCCCCGACATCGTCCTCTGGCTGCCACGCCTCTTCGGCTACCAGGGCTAGGTGGCGTGGCCACATCATGTGGAATGTCCACATCATATGGTTGTCCGCTGTCGTCGCCGGGGTCGATGGTATGCGGCCTGGTTTGGGGACGGTCGATGATACGATCCTGCGGGTGACACGATGACGATCTCCATCGCAACGGCGTCGGTTCCCGGCGATATCCGAACCAAGCTTTCGGCGATCTCGAAGGCGGGTTTTTCCAGCATCGAGCTGTTCGAGCCGGACTTCATCGGATTCGACGGCACCGGCGAGGCGTTCGGGGCGATGGTCCGCGATCACGGCCTGAAGATCGACGCGCTCCAGCCCTTCCACGATTTCGAAGGACTGGAGGGGCCGGAGAGGACCCTGGCGCTCGATCGGCTGGAGTGCAAGTTCGATCTCATGCAGGCGCTTGGCGTCGACATGCTGCTGGTTTGCTCTTCCACCCATCCGGAGGCATCGGGCGATCGGGAGAGCATCGTCCGGGACCTCGCGGCGCTGGCCGAGCGCGCGCAGAAGAGAGGCCTTCGCATCGCCTATATGGCGCTGCCCTGGGCGCGGCATGTTCGAACGGAGATGGCCGCGTTCGGCCTGATCCGCGAGATCGACAACCCGAGCATCGGCCTTGGCCTGAACAGCTATCTGTCGCTCGCCGACGGCTCGAAGCCGGCGCGTCTGCGCGACATCGATGGCAATAGCGTCTTTCACGTGCAGCTATCCGATGCGCCGGCCCTCAACATGGACCTCCGGCATCTCAGCCGCCATTTCGGCGTGCTTCCCGGCCAGGGAGATCTGAACCTCGCCGGGTTCGTCCGAATCGTCGCCAAGAGCGGCTATGCCGGGTCTTGGTCGCTTGGCGGACTGAACGACGTGCGGCCGCAGGGCGATGCGATGTCGGTCGCGACCGACGGCTACCGCTCCCTGGTCAATCTCCTGGACGAGGTTTCCAGCGGCGAGCCCGATCTGGATTTCCCGATCCCGAAGCTGCCCGAGCGCGTTTATGCCTCAGGCTTCGAGTTCATCGAATTTGCCGCCGGCGATGACGACAGTGAGGCGCTGAAGACGCTGCTCGCCTCGCTCTGCTTTCGCATGGAGCGCCGGCATATCTCGAAGTCGGTCGAGCTTTGGCGTCAGGGTGCCGTGAACATCGTGGTCAATACCGAGAAAGAGGGGTTCGCGCACACGGCCTATCGGCACCATGGCCCGACGGTTTGCGACATGGGCCTGCGCGTCAGGGATGCCGACACCACGGTGGCGAGAGCCACGGCCCTCGGCGCGCCGGTCTTTGCGCAGCCGGTCGGCACCGGCGAGCTCGACATTCCCGCGATCCGTGGGGTCGGCGGCAATGTCGTGCATTTCATCGACGAGAAATCCGACCTGCATCGCGTCTGGGACATCGAATTCGACCCGGTTCCACCGACGACAGCCACCCAGCCCGCCGGCATACGCCGCATCGATCACGTCGCCGAGACCATGAAATACGAGGAGATGCAGAGCTGGCTGCTCTATTACATCTCGACGTTCGAAATGGAAAAATCGCCGATCGTCGATGTCGCCGACCCCGCGGGCGTGGTCCACAGCCAGGCCATCGAAAGCCCGGAGGGCGAGGTCCGTCTCAATCTGAACGGCGCGGAATCCGGGCGGACGTTCGCCGGCGCGTTTCTCGCCGAGCAACGGCGCGCAGGCGTTCAGCATATTGCGCTCTTGACCGACGATATCTTCGAAACCTCGGCGCAGCTCGAAGCCGCGGGCTTCCCGCGCCTCAGGATTTCACCGAACTACTACACCGATCTGGAGGCGACCTTCGGCCTCGATCCCGGCTTTGTCGCCAAGCTGAAGCAAGCCCATATCCTTTATGATCGAAGCGGCAGGGGTGAATATTTCCAGCTCTATAGCGAGCCGATCTTCGACGGGTTCTTTTTCGAGATCGTCGAGCGTCGCCACGGCTATCAAGGCTTTGGCGCACGCAACGCGCCGATCCGCCTCGCCGCTCAGATGCGACAGAAAGACAAAAAGGAAATGTCCGTGGCATGAACCAATCTTCCTACGAACAGGCGATCCGCCATTGGTGGCGCACCTCGATCATCGACATGGCCCCTGGCCAGATCGCCTTTCGCGGCCGGCCGATCGAGGAGCTGATCGGCAACGTCTCCTTTCCCCAGATGATCTGGCTGATGGTGCAGGGCGACCTGCCATCGAAGGCCGAAGCGGCGCTGCTCGAATGCGCCCTGGTCGCCGGCGTCGATCATGGCCCGCAAGCGCCGTCGATCGCCGCAGCGCGCATGGCCGCCACCTGCGGCGTCGGGCTCAACAATGCGATGGCGTCAGCGGTGAACATGCTCGGCGACGTGCATGGCGGCGCCGGCGAGCAATGCGCCGAGCTCTACTATGACATCGCCGCCAGAGCCGATGACGGCGCCGAGCTTGCGGACGCGGTGCGCTCCGGCCTGGATCATTGGCGCGCCACTTACGGAAAAATCGTCAGCGGTTTCGGCCACCGCTTCCACAAGCCCACCGATCCGCGAGCCCCACGCCTGATGGCGCTGGTCCGCGAGGCCGCCGACGCGGCCACGGTGAGTGGACGCTTTGCCGACATCGGTGAGGCCGTGCAGGCGGAGCTTGGGCGACAACGCGGCGGCCGGCCGATCGCCATGAACATCGATGGCGCCACGGCGGTGATCTTCTGCGAGCTCGGCTTCCCGCCGCCGCTCGCGCGCGGCCTCTTTTGCCTGTCGCGTTCGGTCGGCATCCTCGCCCATGCCTGGGAGCAGATGCAGCAGGGCGGACGCAACAAGGGCCCCATGCCGCCGCGCTACCTGCCGCTGTACGAACCAAGTCGTTGATTGGCGAAGGACAACAATGGAAAAGCTTCGGGTCGGCGTCATCGGCTGCGGCCGTATCAGCGATATCTACTTCGAGACCTGCAACAGGTTCGACATGCTGGACGTCCGGGCTTGCGCCAGTCTGGACATCGAAGAGTCACGGGCGAAGGCGAGAGAGCACGGCATTGCCAAGGCCTGCACACCCGATGAGATCTTTTCCGATCCCGAGATCGATTGCGTCTTGAACCTGACGATTCCCGCGGCCCATGCCGAGATCAGCATGGCAGCACTCGAGGCGGGCAGAGCAGTCGGCTGATCGGACCGCGCTCGTGTCCCGATCGAGAAATTCCTTCGATCATGCCTGTCTGCGTTTCGATGGATAATTCCAAGCATTAACACTTTGTTGATCCTTGGCTTTTATCCTGTCGCTCCTGGTCCATGCGATCCTGGGAATCCGAGCCTCGCCCACCCTTTCTGCCGGGCGGGCGGATTCCCAGGATTGCATGGACCGCGGAGGAGCTTAGCTGCGGCGGGTTAAAAAAGGATTAACGTGAAAGAGCCGGTGCCGGCGATTGCCCCCCCAAAAGCGTCAAGTACAAGTTGGCTTGGTATAGGCCCGATCACGAATCGGCAACAAAATAGTTGATAATTCCAAAAATATCTGATATTTTCTATTTTCTAAGATCAAATGGCTTGTATCCGACGTATTTCCGGAGATGGCGATCATGGACGGGCAATCTGGGCCGGGTGCCGATGGTCCTCTGTTTTCCCTGGCGCATCTGACTCTGATCGAGTGCTCGGCGCCCGAGCTGATCTATATCGCTGCACGCGCCGGCTACGATGCCGTGAGCCCGCGTTTCATTCCCATGAACGTGCCGGGAGAGTTCGCCTGCTTTCCCCACGACAAGGGCCTCGTCCGCGCCACCAAGACCGCGCTTCAAACCACCGGTATCAAGGTGCTGGACGTCGAGCTCGCGCGTATCACCGAGGATTGCGATCCACGGTCGTTCGAACCCGCACTGGAACTGGGCGGCGAGCTTGGCGCCAAACGCCTGATCATGAGTGCCTGGACCAGGGGCCGGGACGATCGGGACTTTCTGGTCGACTGCTATGCCGAAACCTGCGATCTCGCCGCCGCCCACGGGCTGACCGTCGACCTCGAATTCCCGTCGTTCTCCAGGCTACGAACCCTCGATGAAGCGCTGGATATCGTCCGCGCCGCCGATCGGCCCAATGGCGGCATTCTCGTGGACACGCTCTATCTGCATCTCTCGCGCGTCGACATCGGGGAATTGCTGCACGTTCCGAGCGATCTCCTGCACTTCCTCCATATCTCCGACGCCCTGCCCGGTATCGCCGATACCCGCGAAGGCATGATCCAGCTCGCCCGCGATGCGCGGCTCTATCCGGGTGACGGCTGCATCGACTTCGGGGGGATCATCGAACGGATGCCGCCGGTCGATTACTCGATCGAGCTCCCCAATCAGAGCCGCGTGACGGAGCTCGGCTTCGAGGAGCACGCCAGGCGCTGCCTGCAACACGCCAAACGAACCTTCGGGTCCGCCCGCTCACAACGCCGCCAGATCGATCTGATCCCGGCAGCATCAATTCAAGGAAAAGAGGAAAGCCATGGCGCGCGAGCTCACTGAGGACGACAAGGCGCTGGTCAGAGACATGCTCGGCCGCGCGCGGTCGGCGATGGCGGAAGTCGAAGACTACACGCAAGCGCAGCTCGACCGTCTTGCCCAGGCGATCGGCTGGTATGCCGGCAATGAGAAAACCTTCACCCGCCTTGCCCAGATGGGGGTGGATGAAAGCGAGATCGGCGACCGTGAAGGCCGTCCGGGCAAGCGCTTCAAGATCCACGGCGTGTTGCGCGATGCGCTCCGGCAAAGGAGCACCGGGATCGTCGAGGAGGACCCAGAAAGAGGGTTGGTGAAGTACGGGAAACCCGCAGGCGTGATCGCCTCGCTCATCCCGATGACCAACCCGGCGCTGACGCCGCCGGTGACCGGCATCTACGCCGCCAAGGCGCGCGATGCGGTGATCTTCTCCCCGCATCCGCGCACCCGCAAGACAACGGCCGAGATGGTCGATGTCATGCGTGCGGCCTGCCTAGCCGTCGGCGCGCCCGCGGACCTGTTTCAGTGCATCGAGAAACCCTCGATCCCACTCACCCAGCATCTGATGGAAGTTTGCGACCTCACGCTCGCCACCGGCGGCAAGCCGATGGTCAAGGCCGCCTACAGCTCGGGTCGCCCAGCCTACGGTGTCGGTGCGGGCAATTCCTCGATCGTGATCGACGAGACCGCCGATATCGAGATAGCAGCCGCCAACACCCGCATGTCCAAGACCTCGGACTTCGGCTCCGGCTGCTCGGCTGACGGCAACATCATCATCCAGCGCTCGATCTATGACCGCATGGTCGAAGCGCTCCAGGCCGAGGGCGGCTATCTCTGCAACGATGAGGAGAAGGCGCTTTTGGAAAAGGCGATGTGGGACGAGAACGGCAACCGCACTCTCTCGACCATCGCCTGCCGCCCGCAGCAGACCGCCGAAGTCGCGGGCTTTTCGATCCCAGGGGACAAAAAATTCCTGATGGTCGAGAACCAGGGCCAGATCGGGCCGGCGCACAAATTCTCGAAGGAAAAGCTGACCACGCTGATGGCGCTCTATCACTTCGAGACCTTCGACGATGCGCTCGACACCGTTCGCGCAATCTACGAGGTCGGCGGCAAGGGGCATTCCTGCGGCATCTATTCTCACGACGACGATCATATCGACCGGCTGGCTCGCGTGGCACCGGTCAGCCGCATGATGGTGCGCCAGGCGCAATCCAAGGCCAATGCCGGCTCCTACACCAACGGCATGCCCATGACGTCCAGCCTCGGCTGCGGCATCTGGGGCGGCAACATCACCAACGAGAATGTCAGCCTCAAGCATTACATGAACTACACCTGGGTCAGCCGTCCAATACCCGAAGACCGCCCCTCGGAAGCGGAACTATTCGGTGAGTTTCATCAGACTGACGTGGCGTGAAGGCGAGGGAGGGCAACACCATGGGTACGACAAAAACCGTCGCGGAACACCTGGTCGACGATTTGGAGCGGCGTGAGGTCAAACATGTCTTCGGCCTTTGTGGCCATACCAACATCGCGGTTTTGGCAGCGCTTGCCGACAGCCCCATCGATTTCGTGACCGTGCGCCACGAGCAGATCGCGAGCCACGCCGCCGATGCCTATGCGCGGGTCACCGGCAAGGCCTCGGTGGTGCTCTCCCATCTGAGCCCAGGGCTGACCAATTGCGCCACCGGCGTCGCCAATGCCGCCCTCGACTGCATCCCCATGGTGGTGATCGCCGGCGACATCCCGACCCACTATTACGGCAAGCACCCGCATCAGGAGGTCAACCTGCATGCGGACGCCCAGCAATACGAGATCTACCGCCCGTTCGTGAAGCGCGCCTGGCGCGTGGACCGCGCCGACCTCATGGCCGAGATTCTGGAAAAGGCTTTCCACCTCGCCGAGAGCGGCCAGCCAGGTCCGGTTCTGGTCAACGTGCCGATGGATATTTTTTCCGAGACAATCCCGAGCGACCGCTTCGAGCGGACCGCGAAAAATACACGGGCTTTGGTGAAGCCGTCGATCGACGACGACACCGCGCGCCGCATCGTCACCGCCCTAGGCGAGGCTCACAATCCCGTCCTTTATGCGGGTGGCGGCATCCTGTTGGCCCGGGCGTCCGAGGAGCTCAAGGCCTTCGTCGATCACATGCAGATCCCGGTCGCCCATTCCCTGATGGGCAAGGGTGCTCTGCGCGACGATCATCCGCTGGTCCTTGGCATGACCGGCTTTTGGGGCACCGAACTCGTCAACCAGACCTGCCTCGACGCCGACTGGCTCCTTGCGCTTGGCACCCGCTTCAAGGAGGCGGATTGCTCGTCCTGGTATCCCGGCTACACCTTCAACATCCCCGGCACCAAGGTGATCCATGTCGACATCGAGCCGTCCGAGATCGGCCGCAACTACCCGACCGAGATCGGGGTGGTCGCCGACGTCAAGGCGACGCTCAGGATCCTGACCCGGGTCGCGAAGGAGCTTTATCCGGACGGGTTCGAGCGTTCCGGGCTGGTGCAAAAAATCGCTGGCTTCCGAGAAGCCTTTCGGGAGAGCAACGCCGAGATGGCGACCAGTTCGGCCTATCCGATGATGCCGGAGCGCATTCTCGCGGACACGCGAAAAGCTCTGCCTGATGATGCGATCATCACCACCGATGTCGGCTGGAACAAGAACGGCGTCGGCCAGCAGTTCGACATCCTCTCGCCAGGCTCGATCCTGACGCCTGGCGGGTTCGCCACCATGGGCTTCGGCCCGCCCGGTGCCATCGGTGCGAAGCTCGCCGCCCCCGACAAGGTGGTGCTCTCGCTCGTGGGCGATGGCGGCTTCGGCCAGAACCCGTCCATGCTGGCAACCGCGGTCGAGCGTGGTCTCGGCATCGTCTGGCTGGTGATGAACAACAATGCTTTCGGCACGATCGCGGGCCTGCAAAAAGCCCATTACGGCCTGACCTACGGGACGACATTTCCCGGCTCGCCCGACGCGCCCACCAACGGGCCGGGCTATGCCGAAATCGCCCAAGCCTACGGTGCGGAAGGCATCAGAGTGACGTCGGCCGCAGACCTTCTCCCCGCTTTGAAAGCGGCGATCGCCAGCGGCAAGCCGACCGTCCTCGACGTGGCGATGATCAACAATCCGACGCCGACCACCGGGCATTGGAACATCCTCGACATCTACTCGCCCGACAAGGAGGTCTCGCACGTGGCGACGTGATCGCGGTCGGACGTTCACTCGAAGCCGTGGCCGTCAGTTCTCCCCCGGCGTCGTTGCCGCAGGCATAGAGGCCGGGGATCGTTGCCCCATCGCTAGGGCAGCCGATTTTCTTGCGGTGCGACCGAACGCACGCTGTCATGACGACCGCGACTCGGAATGGGTGTTGTAAAGGGCGCCTGCGGCGATCAGGGCGCCGCCTAGCCAGACCCAGAGGTCGGCGCTTTCGCCGAAAGCGAGGTAGGCGATGATGGCGACGAAGGGGAGGCGCAGGTAGTCGAACGGCATGACCGCGCCGGCATCGGCGGTGCTGAGGGCGCGGGTCAGGCAGTAGTGGCCAAGCGTGCCGACAGCGCCGAACAGGATGGCGATCAGCCAGAGCTCGGGTGTCGGCCAGGTCCAGACGAAGGTTGCGGGCACGAACGAGATCGGGGTCAGAAACAGCGGCAGATAGATCACCATCGCCGAGGTGGTCTCGGTGCGCGACATGTATTTCAAGAGCACGGTGCTGCTGCCCCAGACGAGGGCGGTGACAACGGCGAGAAGCATGATCGGGTCGAGGGCGGCGACGCCGGGACGGATGATGATCATCGCGCCCAGAAAACCCATGGCGATCGCCAGCCAGCGGTGTTTTCGCATGATCTCGCCCAGGAAGAAGACCGCGAGGATGCTGGTGAAGATGGGTGCGGTGAAGCTGAGCGCGGTCGCCTCGGCGAGCGGCATGCGCGCAAGCGTGTTGAACCAGAGCAGCATGGCCGCGATGCCGAAAAGGGCGCGCAGCACATGCAGACCGATGCGCCTTGTGTGCAGCGCCGGCATGCCGCCGCGCAGCAGCCAGGGCAGGACCGCGAGCAGGCCGAAGGCGTTTCGAAAGAACACCACCTGCAGCGGATCGAGCTGGTCGGTGAGATGGCGCACCAGGTTGATCATGACGGCGAAGAAGGCCGCACCCGCGGACATCCAAAGCGCGCCCCGCACCGACGCCGGCAGGGGCGCGCTCGCCGATGGGTCGAGTCTCGCCAGAGTTTTCAGCATGGCTCCGTCATAGAGCATCGAGCGCCCGTCGGCACAGGGAAAATGACGGCCGCTGTCATGATGTCGTCATCAAGCCCCCTCACGAGAGGGCGCTCAAGAGCTGGGGCATGCGCTTGGCGGCTCGTGCTGGCAAGAAGAAAGCCAAGGTCGCCTTGGCCCGCAAGCTTGCGGTGATCCTGCACCGGATGCTGGCTAGCGGCGCGCCCTCCGATGCCGTACGGCAACTGCACCCGGGCCCTTCGACCGGATGGATAATCGGCATTTTCGGCAAATCTTGGATAAGCGGTGCGGGCCGGCGGCTTTTCGACTATACTGAATTTGTCTCTTCGTATGCACTCTATGCAACTCGGGAGTGGGATATGGTTGAGAAATCCGTTCAAACCTATATCCGAGCGCCGAATGGCGATCTCTATTGCATCGACGAGGAAGGGCAGGCGTTCAGATCGGTAAGAGGGCTCGGTGCGCAGGTACTGGAAACCGCCGCGCAATCGACACATGCATGTCATGCCATGCCCGATCATGTCGGCGCTCAAATCGTCCCGGAAGCTGATCTGCCTGGTCCCGAAGGCGCCCATATCCTGCCGGACGGCATGGGCGCCAACATCGTTCCCGATCACATGGCTACCGATACCGTTCCTGACGGCATAGGAGCGCACATCGTCCCCGATGGCGTGGGACAAACTATTAGACACAGTTAGCTAATTATTGTTCATGCTATGCCCTTTTTGCAGCGGAGGTTTATTGCATGGACAAGCGGCTTTATCCGGTGACGCCGGAATTTTTCAAGAAAGAGATCAAGCCCGTGATTGATCGTTGTTATTCTCGGGCGGGCAGGCCGAAGAGGATCAGCGACTATCAGGTGTTTTGTGCAGTTTTATATGTGCTCCGCACAGGCGTGGCCTGGCGGGACCTGCCGCGCTGCTACGGCTACTGGCACAGCGTGTATCTGCGTTTCAGCAAAGGCAGCAAGCGCGGGGTTTGGTGGAAGATTCTGATCACTTTACAGCAGCAAAGAAAGCTCACCCTGCATGTGGTGCTGGCGGATTCCACCACGTTTCCGGTGCATCGTCATGGCGGTGGCCCAAAAGGGGGCAGCATAGCCGCGGCCGAAACCGCGCCGGCGTGACCACCAAATTGCATCTGGCGATCACCGCCGAGGGGCATCTCGTCGAAGGCATGCTGACCGGCGGGCAGATTCATGATGTTACGGTGGCGGATGATCTGCTGGACGATGTGGTCTCCTGCTATGTGGTCGAGGACATGGGCTACGACTCCGACGCTCACAGGGCTTCGCTGCGAGCAAACAACAATGTCCCGGTGATCCCAGGCAGGAAAAACCGGAAACTGCTCGTGGCTTATGACAAGCCATTATATAAGCTGCGGAAAAATATCGAAATATTCTTCGGCAGGATCAAAGAAAACAAGCGCACGGCAATGCGCTTCGACAAGCTCGACGAAACCTTCCTCTCCTTCATCGCTTTCGCTGCGATCAAGATCCTGGCCAAAATCAAAATTAGCTAACAGTGTCTAGAACGCCAGCGTTTTGCATTGCATGGTGTGCGGGAGTGCGCAGATCGCGTCCAGGATCTCGGCGGGAACTTCCTGGTCGACTTCGACGAGGGCGACCGCCTCTTCGCCGGGGGCGGTGCGGCCGACATGGAAGGTCGCTATGTTGATGCCGGCGTCGCCAAGCATGTTGCCAAGCGCGCCGATGAAGCCGGGCTTGTCCTCGTTTCGGATGAACAACATGTGCGGGCCGAGTTCGGCCTCGACCGGGATGCCGCGCACTTCCACCAGCCTTGGACGGTGTTCCTGGAAGAGGGTGCCGGCCACGGAGCGATCGCCGCGCTCGGTCTCGACGGTGAGCTTCACCAGGGTTTGATAGCCCTCGATCTGATCCTGGTGCACGGTGGTCACGCCGATGTCGCGTTCGCGCGCGATCAGGGTGGCGTTCACCATGTTGACGCTGGCGAGCAGCGGGGTGAGCAGGCCTTGAAGGATGGTTGCGGTCAACGGCTTGGTGTTGAGCTTGGCCGCCTGGCCGGCATAGGTGATCGTCACCCCTTTGAGAC
>Ga0224508_10003362_pt1 | contig 13234 bp, 11 predicted proteins | sample SF_Jan12_sed_USG_4_FD_170157 | JGI IMG/M metagenome (GOLD analysis project Ga0224508, IMG submission 170157) | Sediment microbial communities from San Francisco Bay, California, United States - SF_Jan12_sed_USGS_21 | ecosystem: Environmental > Aquatic > Marine > Sediment | place: USA...
TTTCCTGGTAGACCTCTCGGGTCTGTCTACTTCCCTGATCACGATCCTAACGCCCCAGGCGACAGGTACGATCCTGGATAACGATGGAGACGGTGCCGGAGTAAGCTTTGATGCTACCTCTGTTACTGTAAACGAAGATGCCGGTACAGCTACCTTTACCGTGAGACTCTCCGGTGATGTACAGGGAGGATTTACGCTGGATTACGCAACGGCCAATGGCAGCGCCCAGGCACCTGTCGATTTCACCGCTGCAAATGGAACATTATCCTTTGTCGGTAATGACGGAGAAGCTTATGAGATTACAATTCCGATCATTGACGATGTGATTGTTGAAGATATGGAGGACTATGTTGTTGACCTTTTGAATATTTCCTCTCCGTTGATCCCAATCCTGACACCCCAGGCAACTGGAGCCATCAACGACAATGATAGCGAAAGTGATTTTCCCTCAGATATCCTGGTAAGCTGTGATGAGATCCCTGAAATACCGCAGATCACATTAAATGCCAATGGATGCGAATATACCGAGGTATTTGAAGAAGCCATAAGTGGCCAGAATGATGATTGTGCAACCGAATATACAATTACACGTACCTGGACTATTACAGATTGTGTTGAAAATGTTCGTGTACACATTCAGACGATCACTGTAGAAGATACGGAAGCTCCAGTATTCGTAGAACAACTACCTGGTGATACAATGGTATCCTGCGATGAAGTTCCGTTTGCGGCTGTGATGAACGCTCTAGATAATTGCGATACTGCGGCATATGTAGCATTCGATGAGATCCTTACAGGTCTTGATGATGAATGTTCATCAGAGTACAACATTACCCGTACCTGGACTGCATGGGATTGCGCAGGAAACTCCACAGTACATGTTCAAAACATAACTGTGATCGATACAGAAGCACCAAGCTTCGTAGAGAGCTTGCCATCGGATATCACGGTATTGTGTAATGAAGTCTCAGAAGCAGTTGTCCTAACTGCAGTGGATAATTGTGATCCTGATATTGATGTCGTATTTAATGAGACGATTACGAATGATGCGAATTGTGCCTCTGGATATACAATCACAAGGACCTGGACTGTAAGTGATTGTGCCGGTAACTCGATCAACCATACCCAAGTGGTTACAATACCGTCAGCAGGTCCGGTCACGGCAAATGAATATGAGAAGGAGGTCAGCATACTTTGTGGTGATCCTCTTCCTGGCACACCCGAACTGGAATTTAGTGGAGGATGTGGTGACTATGACATAGTATTCACAGAAGAAACCGAATATTCAGATGACACCGATGATTATATGGTCATCCGCACGTGGATGGTGACTGATGCCTGTGCGAACACGGCTTCATTCGAACAATTGATCTTTGTGTTCCAGCCTCAGTTGGAAACCGTCACGATAGACATCTGCGTAGAAGACGCTGCCATTGATCTGGTAAATTACTTACCGGAAGGGTTTGATACGAATGGAGAGTTTGTAGTGACCAGCAACAATTATACATTGATCGGCAGCCAATTAAATCCGCTGACTTTAGATACTGATAACCAGACACTGATCGAGTATAGCAGTACTGACGGTACATGTAAGTATTATGTGGACTTCGTGATCAATGCTAATACAGATTGTGTGCCATGTGGTAGAGATGATATCATCGCTTCCACGACCATTACCCCTAACGGCGATGGAGTTAATGAATATTTCGAGATAAAGGGTGTTGAGTTCTGTGACTTCCGCTTTGATGTCATGCTCTTCAACCGCTGGGGAACTAAGGTCTTTGAAGGAAAAGATTATCGAAATGACTGGGGTGCTAATGCCCCGAATAACGCCTTTGGTAGCAAGGGATTGCTACCCACAGGAACATATTACTATATCATTCATGTTACAAATAGAAATATTGAACCCATAACCGGATATATCTATATCGGTTCCAATTAAAAATAGTCCCAATGAAAACTCTGAAACACTTAACACTTATTGGAATTGTGTGCTGCTCCAGCATATCCTTTGCGCAGCAATTACCACAGTTCACACAGTACATGTTTAACACGATCTCTGTGAATCCGGCATATGCCGGAAGTCGTGAGACCCTTAATGTTACGGCACTCCACCGGAACCAATGGGCAGGGATTGATGGCAATCCAAGGACAAATACGCTATCAATTCACGCCCCATTGCGAAATGACCGGGTAGGCTTAGGCTTATCCTACATCAATGACCGCCTTGGATTTGAAAGCACTAACTATGTATATGGTGATTTCTCGTATACGGTTCCTGTTAGTGCCAGTACTCACTTGTCATTTGGATTAAAAGCCGGATTTACCAACTATCGTTTGGAAACTCCGGATCTGAATGACCAATTTTTCAATGCAGAATTCAACAATTGGTCTCCTAACATGGGTGCAGGATTCTACCTCAGTTCCAATCTGTGGTATGTAGGCGTATCGTCACCAAGATTGTTTGTAACCGATATGAATGAAGGTGAATTTGAAGCGCTTGAACGTACTGGTTATTATGCGATAGGTGGATTGGTTCTTGATCTGGCAGAAAAAGTGAAGTTCAAGCCTACCGTTCTCACCAAGTTCACAAGTGGTGCACCTGCTACCTATGATGTTACCGCCAACTTTCTATTTAATGAAAAACTTTGGCTCGGAGCTTCCTATCGTTTCAATTCTTCCGATAGCTTTGGTGCTTTACTCGATTTCCAGGTTAGTAACGATATCCGGATAGGATATGCCTATGATCTTCCAACAGGTGATGTTAAACCTTACACTACCGGAACGCATGAAATTATTCTTATTTACGAAGTTGGTTTTCCAAAAAAGGGGCCGGCTAAATCACCTCGCTATTTCTAAAATCGACCTGTTATGAAAATCAAAACTAAACTAGTATCTGTCATATTGATCGTGCTTCTAGGTCAGGTCGCACTGGCACAATATGGAGCCATGAAAAGAGCCGATTACTACTTTGGTCAATTCGCATATACCAAGGCTATACCGGAATATGAGAAAATGATCGATGGTGATTTTAACAGACACTATGCACATCAGCGATTGGCAGAATGCCACCTCTTATTACGTGATTATAAGAAAGCTATTCCGCATTTCGAAAAGATCATCTATTCGTCCACGGTGCCAACTGATTACTATTTCAAATATGCCATGGCCCTTCATAGTGTGGGCAAGGACAAAGAAGCCGAAGAATGGTTTAAGAGGTATAAGAAGTTCAATAAGAACGATAGTCGTGTCAAGCGCTTTCTAAAAGACGGTAACCTGGCATCCGTTGTCTTTAACAGCCGAGAGCGATACACGCTTGAACCGGTTCACTTCAACACAAGTGAAAGCGATTTTGGAACCTATGTAAAGGATGAACACATCTACTATGCCTCTTCAAGGCGGGATTTGGTAGATGGGGATGCCTATGGCTGGAACGATGAACCCTGGTTAGACATTTTTAGGGTGAAGGAAGAAGAATCATCCGCTATCCCGGTACCTATCTCAGGTGATGTGAATTCTAAATTTCACGAAAGCTCGTTGATCTATACTACAGACTATAAAAAAGACACCGTAATCTATTTCACGAGAAATAACTTTTTTAAGAACAAAAAGGAATATGGTGATAATAAGTACCTGAATTTAAAGATCTATCGTGCGCAACAAAACGATAAAGGAGAATGGATCGTGAATAAGAGTCTCCCGATAAACCATGCCAATTATTCAACAGGACATCCCTTCATATCTCCTGACGGAAGACGCTTATACTACACCTCTGACAGGCCGGGTGGTTATGGGGGCACCGATATATACTATTCTGAAATTCATGTGCGAGGCAGAATCGGAAAACCTATCAATGCCGGTCCGATTGTGAATACAGAAGGCGATGAAATGTTCCCTTATGTGAATAAGGAAGGACAATTGTTCTTCTCTTCCGATGGTCATGTGGGGTATGGGTTGATGGACATTTTCAGCACCGTACTGGATCAAGATGGTGAGATCACCGATGTAATCAATTTGGGCCGACCTGTAAATTCCCAAAGTGATGATTTTGGTTTCTATGCCCATGAAGAAGGGATCACGGGATACATTAGCTCTAATCGCGAAGGAGGCCAAGGAAGTGACGATATATACAAATTCCAATTTACGCCTGAACTGGCCCTTGAAGGCTATGTTACAGATGGCGTCAACAACATGCCCCTGGATAATGTATCTATCACCTTGCGAGACCAGAACAGTAATGAACTGGTGGGTGAAGCCATGACTGACGAAAATGGGTATTACCGGATGTTCATCAATCGCAACCGGAACTATGTGATCGAGGCATCACGAAAAACACATCCAAAGAAGAATGTCTACTTCAATTCGTATTCTTTGCCTCTCACAACCAAGATCATGCGTCAGGATGTGGTCTTAGAACCCCTAATGAATGTAAAGATCCTTGCAGACTTGAATAAGATCTATTTCGATTTTGACAAAAGTTACATTCGTCCTGATGCTGCCGCTGAATTGGATAAAGTAGTGAAGCTAATGACTGTAACATATCCTGATATGATCATACAATTGGAATCGCATACAGATCCGATCGGTAGTCATCAATATAACGACAGACTTTCTCAAGCCCGGGCTAAATCAACTTATGATTACCTCATAGAAAACGGTGTTGGAATACACCAGATCGTCTCGTACAAAGGCTTTGGGGAACGAATGCTGGTCAATGATTGTAACGGCTGGGAAGATTGTACAGATGAAGAATTAGAATTGAATCGACGGACCGAGTTCCCGATCATTCAGATCAAAAATGGCCAGAAATTAGTGGCCAAACAGTAAGCCCGATACATGGCGGGTTGGATTAATGGACTATTTTTAAACGGCCTTTTTTAAGGCCGTTTTTCTTTTTATTAAAAGCATCAATCCAAATATACACACTGCACAAACTGTCAAAATGATAAAGGTGGAAACAAGGGAATATTTCTCTGAAATCAAACCTAAGACAGGTGGGGCCAAAAGAAATCCTGCATAACCGGTACCGGCTATAAAAGCAATCCCTTGCGCAGAGATCACACCATCGATCTTACCCCCAATTCTGAATAATTCAGGTATGATCACGGAATATCCTAATCCATTCAAGGCAAAGCCGATAATGGCTATATATGGATTTCCTGTCAGTACTAGTAAGAATCCAACAAAGGCAATTCCTATACCCAACATGACTATGGCATTCGATCCAATCCGTGCGCTGATGCCATCGCCTAAAAACCTGCCGATCATCATGGTAATTGAGAATGCAAGGAATCCGGCCCCGAACAGCACTTCCGGAGCCATCGCAATTTCTTTTAAATAAAGCCCGCTCCAGTCGATAATAGCGCCTTCAGTGCCAAATGCAATAAAGGATACAAGCCCTATGAGCAAAAGAGGTTTAAAGAACTTAATATTGAACTTGGCTTTTTCTGCAGGCACACCTGAAATACCGATATAATGCTTCATACAGATCAGGTTAATAATAAAAACTAAGGCGACGACAATACCCATATGTAAAACGGAATTGTCCAGGGTTGGAATAAGAAAGCTGCCCAGGCCGGCAATTACACCGCCAAGGGAAAAAAAGCCATGTGAGGCTGTCATAAAATGCTGTTTGTCTTCTTTTTCTATTTCCGTTACCAGCGTATTCATAGAAATATCGAGAAGGCCGTTTGCCGCCCCAAAAAGGTAGAGTCCGAGTAAAAGCATCCAGTATCCTTCCGCCAATATGGGTAACATAGCCGTCACGCTACACATAACCACGGCCCACCAGGTGGCACGCCCGACACCTAAATACGTGATGATCCTGGAGGCAATAGGGAACATCGTAAATACCCCAAAGGACAACAGGAATAAGGCAATACCAAGTGATGTCTTATCTATTCCCAGGGATTCCTTTACCCATGGAATATAGATGATCCATGTACCAAACCAAATATTCAAACTGGCAAAGACCCATGCGGTAGCAAAATATTTGGGATTGGTTAATATAAGTCGCAATGATTTCATATATACTTCAATGGATTCCGTTAATGGCGATTCGAAGCGACTAAAATACAGTTTGAAGATTTAATACGAGCTCCTGTTTTAAAAAGAATGGCCTTATACTCACTAGGTCAGCCGTATTGATATAGCTATAATTTATCGCGGTCAGCAATTCGCATTTCAATGAGGTGTTTTACAAAGCCGGCCTTTTCATAGGCCTTGATGGCCGGAATATTGTCCTGGTACACCGTCAGTCGGATCTCCTTCAAACCCTTTATTTTTGCCCACTCCACCAATGCATCCACGATCAATTTATTGATCCCCTTACCCCGGTATTCTTCCAAAGTGAACATAAACCCCAAATAGGCATAGTGCGCATGATCAAGATAGGGTCTGGCTTCTTTGGTGGTGCCGTACCCACAGCTGACTATCTGTCCATCATGCTCCGCTACCAGCACATAAAAAGTGTCTGTTTTAAGCAAATTTGCCAGGTTATAATACACAACAGGGGGCTGACGTATCGTTGGGTCGAATGGTCGCTCTGCTTGGATCAATCGCTGTTCAAGGGACAAAAGGGCGGCCAGGTCTTCAGGCGTAGCTTCTCTGATTTGAATTCCTTCCATGCTGACAAATATCTATTTCCCAAGGTAGGACTTAAACCCCTATTTTTGAAAAAATTTATGTATGCATTTTCTGCCGCAGAAATTGGAAACGTATCTGGAAGATCATCTGCCCGAAGAGGCAGTATTATTGGAAGAGTTAACCCGCGAGACCCATTTGAAAATTCTTCAACCCAGAATGATCAGCGGGCATTATCAGGGAAGATTATTAAGCATGCTTTCCTGTCTTATCCAACCTAAATATATTCTGGAGATCGGGACGTATACCGGTTATGGTTCTTTATGCCTTGCAGAAGGATTAGTAGAAGATGGGGAATTACATACGCTTGAGATCAACCCGGAACTTGAAGGGATTCAAAATAAATATTTTGAACGCAGTTCGTACCGCCTTCAGATCCATCAGCATTTCGGCGATGCGGTCGAAATTATTCCCAGACTAGATAAGATCTTTGACCTCGTCTTTATCGATGGTCAGAAAGTGGCCTATGATGATTATTATGAAGCGGCCTTAAAAAAGACCAGATCCGGATCTGTAATTTTATGCGATAATACCTTGTGGTCTGGGAAAGTTGCACAACCCGCAGCAATAGATGACAAGGACACTATGGCCTTGCAAAAATTCAACTCTAAACTCAGCAAGGACCCCCGCGTAGTCATGCTTATCTTACCGGTCAGGGACGGACTAAGTCTGTGTAGGGTGCTATGAATCTATTATATACATAGTAAAACAGCAAGGCAGAAGCAAGGCCAACCATAGTCCCAACCACGATATCAATCGGATAATGGACACCGACATAGATCCGACTCAGGGAAAATAAGATCGGCCAAATATATAAGAGCCATATCCATTTAGTGCGCTTTCTCAGAAAAATCACGACCAGTGTGGTTAAAGAAAAACTAGTTGCTGCATGCCCCGAGAAAAAACTATAGGAAGTAGGATTTCTTAAGACACGTAACAAGTGATTAATCTCCGTATCGTTATTTGGTCTTATGCGTTCTACCCATTCCTTTGTGAGGTCCGTTGCGATAAGGACAAATCCAAGCAGGGCCAAAACCATCGCCATCAGAATAAGTGCCTTTTTTAAGGGGTGGTACCAAAGTAGTAAGAGAAAGAAAAATAAGAATAAAGGGATCCAGGTAGGTATCTGCGTGATCAGCGTCCAAAAGCTGTCATATTCTTCACCACCAAGGCTGTTCAGGAATATTAGGGCTTCCTTGTCCCATTCTATCAATTGTTCCAGCATGGCTTATCTCACTTGCGTTTGATAGTGCCGGCCACATCATCCAGCCCTTTTTTAACATCATCAAATTCCTTCTTGATCTCTGAAGTAAGATCGGTATCCAAGCCTTGTTTTTCTGCGCTGTTCTGGATCTCGCGTTTGATCTCGTCCGTAGCGTCGCGCAGTTGGCGCATACCTTTACTCATGTTCTTAGCAATTCCGGGTATTTTGTCGGCACCAAAAACCATTACCACAATAAACATGATAAAAACGATCTCGGCCCCGCTAATAAATAATGGAATTTGAACTGCCATATAACAAATATACGTAAGAATGTATCAAAAAAGCCTGCGTGGATCATATCCATACAGGCCTTTTTTAACAGAGATACCTTAGATTATTTTCCTTTTATTTTCTCTTTGAACTGCTCAAAGCCTGTCTTTTGATCTTTCTTTGGCCAGCTATTATTGGTTACATCAATATCAGCTGTCTCGGCTTTAGGGTCTACTACGATCCCTACTAATTCTTCCTGGGAAGAAATAACGCGTTTTACCTGATCATCATTTTTTCTCCAAATCTCTGGTGGGTATGTCACCATCTCTGTCGATCCGTCTGCGTATGAATACTCGACGATCAAAGGCATGGGAATTCCTCCTGGTTTGTTGAAGGTGACCTCATAAAAGAACTTAGGCTCCTCTACGGCTGCTCTCTCTTCTTCAGTCATATTGTCCATCATAAATTCTTTCAAATTCACAGATACTTCTGAAGGGCTCTTCCCTTTGTTTTCTGGATCAAAATCTTCACTATCCTCAGCTACCAGGTATACCAGTGGCATAAGGTCTGCTTCCGTAAGATTCCGGGCGCTCATAAACTCTCGCATCTCCTGTCCGGGTTTATTGCTTACCTGATATTTCTTGACATCTCCTACACCAATATCAACATAATCAGTAGTATAGAACCAGGATCTCCAAAACCAATCCAGATCTACAGCAGACGCATCTTCCATCGTCCTGAAAAAATCCTCAGGTGTTGGGTGCTTGAACTTCCAACGCTGCGCATATGTTTTAAAGGCGTGATCAAATAGTTCCTTGCCCATTACAGTCTCTCTGAGGATGTTTAGCGCAGTTGCCGGTTTGCCATAGGCATTCGGGCCTAATTGGTAGACATTTTCAGGATTCGACATAATGGGTGACAAAGCAGTTTGATCGCCACTCATATAAGGAACAATTTTCGCCGGATCACCTCTGCGTGAGGGATACTTTTCATTGGGAGCGATTACGTCCGGAAATTTTTCTCCGAATTCCTGCTCTGCAATGTACTGCATAAACGTATCCAGTCCTTCATCCATCCAACCCCATTGGCGTTCATCTGAATTGACGATCATCGGAAAGAAATTATGACCCACTTCGTGAATAATAACACTTATCATCCCATACTTCACCCGGTCTGAATAAGTCCCATCTTTATTTGGCCTGCCATAGTTCCAACAGATCATTGGGTACTCCATTCCCTGATTCTTGGCATGGACAGAAATTGCTTTGTGATAAGGATAGTCGAAAGTGAACTTTGAATAGGATTGAAGCGTACTTACGACCGCTTTGGTAGATTGTTCTTCCCAAAGGGGATTCCCCTCTTTTGGGTACATTGAAACGGCCATAACATCTTTGTTCCCGATTTTTACGGCTTGCATGTCCCAGATAAACTTACGTGACGTAGCAAAGCCATAATCTCGTACATTTTCCGCTTTAAATTTCCATGTTTTCTTTTTCTCTGAAAAGCTTTTTTCAAGTTCCTCAACCTCTTCTTGTGTGACAATTAAGACGGGTTTGTCATAGGACTTTTTAGCTGCCTCATAGCGTTTCATCATTTCTTTCGAAAAAACCTCCTTGCGATTTTGAAGAACGCCTGTTGCATCCAAAATATGGTCTGCAGGTACAGTGATATTTACTTCGTAGTCACCGAAAGGTAAAGCAAATTCACCGCTTCCCCAGAATTGATGGTTTTGCCATCCTTCTACGTCACTATAAACAGCCATTCGCGGAAAGAATTGAGCAATAACATAGGCCCTGTTGCCGTCTTCAGCAAAGTATTCAAAGCCAGAACGGGCGCGGTTGATTGTATGATCCGGGATATTGTACCACCATTTTATAGAAAAGGATAACTGCTCTCCACTCTTTAGAGGTTTTGGAATATTAACGCGCATCATGGTCTGATTTACGGTATAGGACAAGGTCCTTCCATTGGCATCTTTAACGTGCTGTATTTTAAATCCTCCGTCAAATTTCTCACCCATATACTGTCCGGTAAAATCACCGGTTGTATAAGCGAAGGAAACCCCATTGCCGTCGCGCAAAGGGGCTTTAGATTCTTTGGCTCTTACATTCTGATCCAGTTGCACCCATAGAAATTCCAGGTCATCCGGCGAGTTATTGAAATAGGTAATAGTCTCTTCGCCATAGAGTCGGGCAGCTTTATCATCCAATTCGATATCCATTTTATAATCGGCCCGTTGCTGGTAGTAATCAGGTCCGGGGGCTCCGGAGGCCGACCGATAGGTATTGGGGGTTGAAAATTCTTCGTACAGTTGTTTAAACTTACTCTGATTGGTATGTCCGGGGGCGCGTTCCGGGGTTTCTTCTTGTGCGCTTAGTGAAAACGCGACCAGGTAAAAGATCCCGGCAACCACATATCTCAATTTCTTCATTCGTATAAAATTTTAAAGTCGCTGAAATTACTTTATTTTCTATTAATTTTGGGTAGATACTACAAGTTTAACATTCCCTTATTACTTTCTCTAATAAGGACGAAACTCTTGCGTTTACCGGCTATTCGGAAGTGTACCACGTTCTGCTGCTCTTCAAACATATCCGTCAGCACATCGTTCTGAACTTCCAGAGTAGAAACCTCAGAAAGGGGTCCTACCGGGAGCTCTAAATAACAAATAGCTATGTCTGTTTCGTATTCTTTTCCCAGGAATGTATAAGGTAAATGTTTCCCATTCACTTTAAAGACCATCTTCCGGTTTAGATATTTCTCAATGTATGCATTGGCATCATCGACTTCATTATCTGTAGCCAGGGATGTTGTTACACCATATCGCTCGAGGAGGACAGCTTCCAGGTCATCAATAAAGACCCGTGTGGTTATCTGTAAAGTCTCTTCAGTCTCTGAATACCTAATATTCGTGACGCTCACATAGAATTTGTGAGCAACGGTCATAGAGAGTAAAGTAAGACCCAGGAATAAAATAAGAAACCTTTGGGAATGTTTCATGCCGGCAAATTTACAATTTCCGCTCCAAATGCCATGCCAATCTAACTTAGTCCAAAGCATTTGCTTCTCTATAACTACTACTTTTAACTTTTAGGAACTCCCAGATCTGCAGTTGGTCTTTACTGTCTATGACGCCACTAAAATCAGGATCCACTTCGCAATAATACATAAAGTCGTCTATGCTTGCCGATGGAATTTTCAAACGCTGTACAAAAAGAGAATCTGCATAAAACTCCCTTACCCTTTCTGTGCGGGCATAGATGGACTGGGCTTTTAATACCTTTTTCAAGTACTTGGTCCTACCTGTAATAGCGTTGAGAATTGGGTTGAGGGGCACTAAACCGCCCCCTGTAGTAGCTTCAAAAAGTTTACGTTCCGCTTGAGTCGGCGGCTTGTGATAGGGATTAGGCAGACCCAGTATGGTTGCAGATACAACCCCTTCGGTATCTATTTGTTGCATATCCCGACCAAGATCTCCGGAAAGATCATAAGGCCTGAGGACTACTTCATCCAGTTCGTTGACAAATTCCTCTAAAGGCACGGCGATGACTCGGGCATCATAGATCTCCTGTGAAATTATAAATGACCTGCGCCGGAACTGAATGGCTGAAAATAACAACGTATCCCCTACCCGAACGGATATTCGAAATTGCCCGGATTCATTAGTGATAGTGGCCTTTCTGAGAGAAGTATTCATAACATGAACATCTGCCACATTTTTTTCATTGGCGATCACACGCCCAGACAATTCCCTTTCCGATATGTCCTGCGAGAATCCAAGACCAAATGTCAAAACAGCTAATAAGAAAGGTAAATCTTTAATTTTCACTTGTGATCTCTTCCTTGAACGATTCGCTCTGAGTTACGAGAAAATCAATCAATTCAAATTCGTTGTCCTTGCGCAACAAGGTAGGTGCCGGCAATTTTTCATCACAATAATACAGGAATGGATCTATCTGTTCCTTGGTCAATTTCAGATCGACCAAGAAGAATTCGTCATCGTATACCTGTCGGAGTACATCACTTACGAGCAGGGCTGGTTTGTCAGGAGTTGTTGAGCCCGCGACAACATTATAGAGTGCCTTGAATATATTGACAAAATTGAGTCCGTCTCTCATTCCCCGGACCGTTGGATCCAACGCAATATTCTCAATTTCTGAAGTTTGATCCGTTTCATACTCAAACCCTTTAAATTCCTCATTTTTTAATTCCAGGAATTCTTTTTGATTTTCAGGACTAACAACAACCTCGTCCAGGGCTGTGACCTTTTCAGTTACTTCAATAACAAGTCGGCTGTTAGCAATTATTTCAGCGGTTATATTAACCACTTCAATCTCATAATTAACGGAAGTAAAAACCAATTGATCTTTCTCTCTGACCCTAATGGCAAACTCACCCTTATCGTTTGTGATCGTTGCCTTTTCAGCAGTAGAATTAATCACATTCTGGTTGGGCACATTACTGTTTCTATAAAGTACTTTGCCCCTAAGCAAGGTTCTTGAATCTTCCTGGGCAGTGCCTATAAAAATGCTAATTATAAAAGCAAAGAATAGGAGTATTCTCTTGATGTTCAGATGTGGTCTCCCGTACGTCATTGGTAGGATAAAGAAACTATAACTTGCCTAGTTAAAAAAATTATCATGAATTAAACTTTTGTTAATTTGGAATCAGCCACATATTCAACCTTTCTAATCTGAGTGTACAGAGCTGTAAGTATATTGATATTATGGGGTTACACTATATGTCCACATTTTAACCCAAAAAAAAGTATTTAGTAGGTTTTCGTGAGTAAAATGGGTATATAATCTTAAATTTGGGAGTCCTGAATGCAGTAACCTAATTGTCATTAGCCATGAAAAAAAAATTGCTCATCACATACTTCCTATGTGTCTTTTCAGCTGTTATGTCAGCTCAGATCAAAATAGGTGACAATCCGCAAAATATTGACGCTGCTTCTGTTTTGGAATTGGAAAGCACTGATCGTGTTTTGGTAATCACCAGAGTGAATACAAGCCAAATGAACGCCATCATTCCTAATCAGGGTGCCATGGTTTACAATACAGATGACCAATGTATTTTTTATTATGACGGTACTGGCTGGCAAAATTTATGTGCTTC
>Ga0224508_10003363_pt1 | contig 13233 bp, 15 predicted proteins | sample SF_Jan12_sed_USG_4_FD_170157 | JGI IMG/M metagenome (GOLD analysis project Ga0224508, IMG submission 170157) | Sediment microbial communities from San Francisco Bay, California, United States - SF_Jan12_sed_USGS_21 | ecosystem: Environmental > Aquatic > Marine > Sediment | place: USA...
GTGCTGCAACCGCTGCCAAAGGCAGACGGGATGCAGGGATCGGCATTCGCCGGGTCGGCCTCGTCGGTGACGCCGTCACCGTCGGTGTCGACGTTGTCGGGCTCCTGGTAATCGGGTGTGCCGTCACCGTCCGTGTCGGTGAACTCACCTTCGACGCTGTCGGGCGTGCCATCACCGTCGGTGTCGGTGGTGCAACCCGCGCCGAACTGCGACGGAATGCAAGGATCAGAAATGCCAACATTCACTGTAGCCGTGGCTGGTAGATCGTCAGCCGTGTCAGTGGTTGAGTCGATTTGCGTTAACTCGATGTGGGCGATAGCACTGTTGACATACGCAGCATCCGGCGTACCCGAGTAAACGACGTCGTAAGTGAATTCCGTCGTACCACCGGCCGGTATCGTGAACGGTCCAAGCCAGGAAAGTTGCTGGCCATTGATCGTCAGCTGGCTGTCAGGGTAAAGAACACCATTCAACCTGGCCGTCCCGGCCACGTAGGTGATGGACCCTGATGCCGGCGCAGGCAGCGTATCAACAAGGTCGCGCAGCTCAGCGGCGATGGTGCCTGCGCTACTCATTACGACTGTATAAGTGCTGGTTCCGCCACCGGCCGCGAGCGTGGTCGGACTGGCCGACTTGGCCAGAGTCAGATAATTCTCGATAGGCTGGATCGGCGCGAAAGTTGACGTCGTGATGTTGCCGGTATGTTTGATCTGGGCGCCGCTACTGATGTAGTTGACCGGAACGACCGAAGTCGGTACGGCCGTGGGGCCGCTCACCATAAATGTATAGACGGCGGTGTAATCGGTGTCGCCACTGGCGAGGCCGGACAGGAACAGCGTATCGGTCACACTCAATGTGTTGCCGCCCGTCATGTCGATACTGCTCCCGACCAGCTGCAGACTGTCCGCCGGCCAGTCGGCCAATACTGCCGGAGAGCCTGCGAATACGCTGCCGGCGGCCGCACCAACGTTCCCGGTACTGCCGATTATCGTGACGGTCATAATCCCGCCGAGCTCGGGCGGGTTGGGACCAACGACCGTTGTATCGACCTTGTTTGAGTTGGCCGATATCGTGTCACCCGAATCTATCGAGAACTGAACGCCCAGGCCGTTCTGGCTACCGCTGCCGTCACCCGCGCCGCCGGGCAGCGTTGGCGCTGCAGCTAATTGAGTACCGGCACCGCCGAGCGCTACGGGCACGCCATCGTAGACTGTTACATCGTGCGTCTCACCGGTCGTGATCGCTGCGGCCTGCAGATAAATAAATGCGTAGCTGGTCTGGCCGTTCGCAAGTGGCCCAAGCGAGACAAAGCCGTTTTCGCCTGTACCCAGGCCGATAAACGGCCCTGAAAAATTCTCAGCGCCGACCCAAAGATCGTCAATATCGGCGCCGCTGTTATTAATGACCTGATATCCAGCGTACATGCCGACAAATCCGTCTCCGGCATTGATATACAGGACAGGCGACGAAACGCGATCAATATCGACAGCTGCAGATGCGCTGGTCGCAAACAGCAATATCAGAAGCGTACAGACAGATCGGTGAACACCGGAATTTGCCACGGTAGGTTTTCCCTTGATGAATCGTGCGCTAGCGAAACCTGTCCTTGCGCACCAAAGGATCAGGCCAGTCCCACCACAGGATTCATTTCCGGGCTACAGCTACTTTATGTCACAACGCCCGGGATGCCTGTGACTTCGGTCACAGTCGTTGCAGGGGTTGCGCTATATCCGGCTCGGCGTATGACGCGCCAAACAGGATTAGCGGCACTCCACCGCTAACCGTCTTTCATGAAGAGCCCAATAGAATCAACGTGGACGAATAAACAGGAGGGACAAAAAATAACTTTTGTTATGTGACATAAGTCCGAGCCATGAGAAGATCTGGCTCCTATTATTCCGCAACAAGCTGATATTCAAGGAAAACGTAATGAACCGCTACGTCGTATGCATGTCCGTATTTTCTGTCCTGTTGAGTGCCTGCGACAGTACCGCCGACTTCACCGGAATCACGGCAACAACTCCTGCCGCACCGGGACCGGGGCAGGGAGTACCCGATCAGGCTCTTGCCGGAGCATGGAGCGGCATCGACAACAGCGGGAATTTCATTGTTGTTTTCTCCACGAACGACGGTCGATTCAATCTGTTGATTGCCGACAACGCCGAACAGGGCGTCGGTACCGCGTCCGTTGTTGGCGGCGCGTTAACGATCAATTACACACAGGTTGCACCATTCGGATTCACGCTATCTGACGGCAGCTCGTCTGCTGCCTGTTCGGGTTCGGGAACGATTCAGGAGCGCCAGACTTTATCTATCTCGGTCGACTGCACTACGGCCGGTGGCCTGAGTTTCAATACCTTTGCAGACCTGATCTATGATCCACTCAACGATCGGGATTCAGCTCTCTCAGTGATAGGTGGGGTCTACACGGACGAGGACGCTGTCGTGACCTCTATCGCCGGAGACGGGGTGCTGTTTTCTCAAGACCCGGTATCCGGGTGTGTGCAAAACGGCCAGGTCAACGTGATCGACCCTGACTACAATCTGTATGACGTAACGATCACCTACTCAAATTGCCTGGCACCTTTTACTGGATTAAATGGCGCCACTTTCAGTGGTTTCGCGTTGTTGAATAATGATGCGGCTCCGGAACTGATTGGTTTCGTCTTGACCGGCAGAGTTAGCAACATAACGGTTGCGCTGGACTATGTACTAGCCCGCACCTGATGCTTCGATGTGCAGAGCGCACGAGGCCCGCGTTTTCCATTTCGCGCTTCGCCTGTAACTGGCTCATTTTGTGCAGCTTTTTGATCGGCACTGAGGGGTCCTCTTCGCGGTATTCAATGAGCACGAGCTGCCCACCCGGCCTGAGCGCGCGTGCCATGCTCACACCCATCTCATAAGGAAATTCGAACTTGTGGTATGCATCGACGATCAGGATCAGGTCAACGGACGATTCGGGTAACAGCGTGTCGTCTTCGGTACCCAGCACCGTCTGTACGTTCACCGGCGCGCCGCGCGCCTGCCTTGCTTCGATGATGTCGAGCATCTCCTGCTGAATGTCCACGGTCAGTACCCTACCGTTCGGAATACGCTCCGCAATGCGAAAACTGAAGTAGCCGGTACCCGCACCGATGTCGGCAACGACACTGTCCTTATTCAGCGGCAGATTGGCGATGAGCAAGTCGGTACGCTCTTCGCGCTCACGGTCCGGACGCTCCAGCCATGAGGCGCCAGGATGACCCATTACGTGGGAGATCTCGCGCCCCATGTAGAACTTGCCGATGCCGTCACGGCTGGCCTTGCCAATACGATAGCTGGTGTCCGCACTGTTCCCGGATGCCACGCTGCGATCAATGGAACCGCACGCATTCAGCGTCAGGCCAATAAGCGCGATAAGCCACAGCGCGCGTTTAGATTTGAAAAATGTGGTCATGGACATTTTGAATGAGGCCGAAAAACGCGGGGTGATGCGTTTGTTTCGGGCTTTATGGCCGGCCCCTGGGCCTATTTGCCGAAATAATCGGGCACGTTGCCCGGCTTCCATTTGATGCTGCAGCCGATCCCGGGTTTTTGATCCGGGTACGGTGTCGTTCCGGCCAGCATGGCATCAGTGGCACGACGCAATTCTTTGCCGGTCACCGGTTCACCGTTACCTGGTGTGGCTGAATCGAACCGGCCGCGATACACGAGTTTTCGGTCAGCATTGAATAGATAAAATTCCGGTGTGCAGGCGGCGCGGTACGCCTTGGCGACCTGCTGGGATTCGTCATAAACGTAGGGGAAGCAATACCCGAATTTGTCGATTTCCTCTTGCATGCGCTCGGGAGCATCTCCGCTGTAGGTGACAAAATCGTTGGGATTGATTGCCACCATCGCGATGTTGCGCTGTGCGTAGTCCCGGGCAAACTCTGCGATACCTTCGCGAATGAGCTTTACATAGGGGCAATGATTGCAGATAAAGGCCACAATCAGCCCTTCGGCATCGGCAAAGTCTGTCAGCCGGACGCGCTTTCCGCCTGGCTCGAGCAGATCGAAATCGGGTGCCGGGGTTCCGAGTTTCAGCATTGTAGATTCGGTTGCGGCCAAGTCGTTGGTCTCCTTTGAGCAAGTGCCGGCAATTTGTGGCGCCTATTCTGCCACGGGATACTCTGCCCAAAACACCCCTCTTAGCTCGTCGACCTCAAACCCCGTCGCCTCATCCTCCGTGTACAGCGTGTTGATCTGCGTCGCAACATCGGCAGCCAGGTTTTCTCCATGGCAGGCAAGACAAATCGGTTTCATCGTAATGGGTTCGACGTAGCCCTCCCGATCGTTCGCCAATGACACCACCTGTGGCGCGCGACCCTTCTCCTCGCTCAGGTACGCTTGCAGCACAACATTGACCCATTCTGGAGCCCGATTTTCCGGGTTGCGCAGTCGGTGACTGGTACGGCCGATTTTTATACCATCAATGGACAGAGAGTCTGCGATTTCCGGCGCTTGCACCTTGCAGACACTGATTGCGTTCAAGGGTCCCTTCTGCATTCCGGCCATTAGCGCTTGTTTGAGCTCCGTTTTCATCGGAGCCAGCAGTGCAGCGCCACGTGCCGCTTCTGTCTGTGCCCTGCCGGTACCGTCCTCGCCATCACAACCCACACAGGCCTGCCCGGACAACTCTGCGTTCCTCGATTCTTCGGCAGCGCTGGCCACTGCCCAGAACATCAGGGTAGTTAAGAATATTAGAATGCGCGCACCCATGGCCAAGAATATAGCAAAGCGCTGGTCACGAAACCGTAGTTGAAAACCACAATTACAGCTTGGCCTTGCGCGCCCGACAGGATTGATTCCTCGCTGCGCTCGTCACCCGTTGACTCGGTGCATCTATCGGGACGATCCCTGCCTCGGGAGGATAATCATCATTTGCCAAACAGTGCTCTGACTCGCGTCTCTACCCTGCGACGAATCGGTCGCGGTAATTCGGTTTGTGCGAGGCGGCGAAGCATGGTTCGCTTCTGAATCATCTCATGACGAACCAGTTCCTGAACGAACTCGACGTCTTTTGGCCGCTGCGCGATGATTTTCGAAATCGCGAGATCATGAACCTCAAGGCAGAGTCCGGTTACCCCATTTGTGTTCTCGTTGATAACAGCGACCAAACGGCCCCGCCAATCTTTCGGTAGCACAGCCGTCTGCTCTCCGACGCCTTGCGCATAGTAGCCGTGCAATTCGTGAAATGAGGAACCCTCGCCGATAGCGCCATCAACTTTGTCCGCTCTTTCGGGCTTGTTCTTCGGGAAGATGTCCGCTTCCATTGACGCCAAGAGTCGCGTAGGTGCATCTGGAAACTGACCGAGTATCGCCTGGCTACCGATGATTATGATCTCGTTATCACCGGCGATCTCCCCGCTCGCACGAATGAGGTGCTCAAGTTCGGAACGCTGCATAGACCTTTTCCCGTTCCTCGTCGGAAAGGACACCGGCGAACGGAGACGACGAGCGCAGCCGGGTGGCTTCGTCGCGCATACTGGTGATGAACTCCGCTATCTCGGGCCAGGGGCGTTCGAGTATTTCCTGCCATTCGCGAAGATATCGAGGCTTCGGGTCCGGGGCCTTTGCGCTCCAACGCTCGAGATTCGCTTGGGCTTTGTTGATCAGCGCCGGTTCTAGCGAAATTTTTTGAGCGATCTTGCAGTGCATCGCCAGGCTGCGTGCGTCCAGAATGCGATGATCAGAGTATTGGCGTCCACCGGTGCCTTCTGCCGGCTCCCAGCGACGGACGCTTTTCAATCCGGCATCGCGCTTACGTTTGCGATACGCTCGCATGCGTTCCGCGGCGGTCCGGGGGTTCTTCGTGCGGGGCCGGCCCGGCTTCTTCGAACCTGTCTTCATGCAATTATCGTAACGCGTTACATTAATTGGCGCAAGTACTCCAAGGATATGGAGTCGGAATAGTTGGCGGTCAAAGGGTTACCTATGTCTCCGGTATGATCCGTAACCCATGTTTCCAGCATGGACCTTTGTTTACTGGCGCGCCCGACAGGATTGATTCCTCAGCGACGGACGTGTTTGCATCGACGGCGACCGCTCAGTACTGTGCCGCGTCTTTCCGCTCGCATACGGAACCTCCAGGCACCTTGATGAACTGCTCCTAGAAAATGTCGCCGTTTCCTGAGAGCATTTAGAATATAGCGGCCCTTCCTCTCGTGCGTCGATCCTACTGCGACGCGAAAAGATCCGAGCGTGCCGTGTCCGTGATTAGAACTACCGATGGATGCCTGAGCCGGCGCTCGGGTGAGATCGCGTAGAAGCGCTCCTTGATCTCATCTGTTCGTCCTATTACCGACATGCGGTACATAACGACATTCACTGTGCTCAATCTGTTCATCGCCCTGATCGTCAATTCGATGCAGGCGTTGCAATCCAAAACCAACGAGAGCTTGCTCACCGAAGCCGAGATCGCACATGATGAGCATGGAGAACTTCTGCAGCGGATATGCATACTCACGGACGAGGTGCGGCGCATGCGCGAGGCGATCAGGTAACGCTGAGAACGAGTAACATTTTGTTTCTACCGTAGCGAACCATCGAATCGAAATGTAGCCTGCTGTCACCCAAAAATTTTTATATACGGAGTTTACAATGCCCATCGAGTTTCGGGATTTACCCTACGCCATTAATGCGCTCGAGCCTCACGTTTCTGCGAACACGCTCGAGCTTCATCACGGCAAGCATCACAAGGGATACGTTGAAAAGTTGAACAACGCGATCGCAGGCACTGCGTATGAGAGCATGTCACTAGAAGCCATCATCGGCGCCGCGCATGAGGCGTCCGATACCGGTATTTTCAATAATGCCGCTCAGTCGTGGAACCATACATTTCTTTGGAGCAGTATGTCACCGACCGGCGGTGGCGAACCGACCGGACCACTTGCCGATGCGATTGACGATCGATTCGGCAATATCCAGGGATTCAAGACGGAATTCAAAGACGCTTCACTAGCGCAATTCGGCAGCGGGTGGACCTGGCTTGTGCGCACGGCCACGGAGCTCGATATCGTCAGCACCGGTAATGCCGATACACCACTGTTACTTGGTAGCACTCCGCTTCTTACCGTCGATGTCTGGGAGCACGCGTACTATCTCGATTTTCAAAATAGGCGCGATGCATACATCGACGCATACCTGAGAAACCTTATCAACTGGGAATTTGCGGCTGAGAACTACGTGGCCGACCGTGCTGCCGCATGAACGTGCCGCGCTAACGCGCCGTTAAATCACGCAGTTCTCACGCATCGTCCCCGCTCCTGGACGCGTTTGAGTTTTCACATTAATGCAGGCATGTTGCCCACATGACCCAGCACGAATACATTTTTATCGCCATCTCGATCGTTTTGGGACTGGCGATGGCACGGCTGCTCCACACCGCCGCCCTGCTGGTTCGCGCCCATAATCGGGTAACTCATCACTGGGCGACGACGCTGTGGGGTACGTGTATCTTTATCTATATCCTGCAACTTTGGTGGGTCGGCTGGGAGCTTCGCCAAGTTACGAACTGGTCGATCATCGATTTCTTCGCCCTGGTGATTGGTGCGATATTTGTTTATGGCGCTGCTGAACTCGCGCTGCCAACCGAGGACTACGATATATCCGACGATACCGAACTGGATTTCCTTGCGCATAGCCGCTCACTTGGGCGGGTCTCAGCGATGTCAATGTTCGGCTATTTTGCGGTCGGGCCGTACGTGAACCTGACGATGTTCAACAACCCTCCGTTGCCGTCGTATGGGTTTCCGCTTTTTGGCGGCGGCCTTATGGTGCTGATGATGCTGAAGCCGCAGTGGTTCAAATGGCTGTCGATCGCGTTCACCGCCTACACGATTCTGATTCTTTACCTGACTGCTTGATAGAACACCGCATACTTCATTGACCTGTAACCAAGCAGGATCTTGTCGAACTTGGCCACAACTTGGTCACGTGGTGGTCACAACGCCCGTTTGGCAATGCCGCCAATCGACGTAACTTTCTGATGAATACGGCGCGCCCGACAGGATTGATTCCTCGCTACGCTCGTCACCCGTTGACTCGGTGCATCCTGCACCTCGCCCTGCGGGCAGCTTCGCTGTCCAAATCGGCTTCCTGCCGATTTGTCGGGGCGCACTTCGTGCGTCTTAATCGCTTCGCGATTGATCGAACCTGTGACCCCTGCCTTCGGAGAACTAAACCTGTTTAATGTGTAAATCGGTTTTGATCGGCCTTGGTTGGCATCCTACTGAAATATATTAGAAAGTAGCCTATCTATCTCGACGCCGATTAAGCCCTGGCAATACAGATTCTGCCGGCCACCGTCAAAACTGGTCACAAAACAGGGTCCGAATTCGAGCTGTTTCTTGTCCGGTGATTTCGCTGAAGGCAACCACAACAACCTCGACCTTCACTCGTCCCAGTATGGTGGCGAGCCAAAATAGCCAGCGAGAAAATCGACGAATGTGCGGACCTTGCCGGACAAGTACTGCCTGTGAGGGTACACGGCATAAACACCGAGTTGTTCAACTTCGTAGGCATCGAGGACGGTCTGTAATGCATTGACCTGAATGTCATTGCCGACGATGAACGTCGGTTGCAGTATGAGGCCCGTGCCGGCTATTGCGGCCTGGCGGAGTGCATCGCCGTTGTTTGCCGAAAAACGTCCCTTGATTTGCACTTCGTGCTGTTCGCCGTCCTCTGCATTGAAGCGCCACCGATTGTGCTCGGAGTAGTACGCATACCCGAGGCATTCATGAGATTCCAGGTCTCTTGGTGAAGTCGGCGTTCCTCGCTCCCGAAGGTAGCGAGGAGCCGCGCAGACCACCAATCTTACAGGCGCCAGCTTGCGTGCAATAAGGGATGATTCCGGTAGTCGGCCAATTCTAATGGCCATGTCGTAGCCTTCGCTGACGATGTCAACGGTTCGATCGTCAAGGGTGAGATTGACGCTCACTTGCGGCTGCGTGCGCTGGTAGTCAGCAATGGCCGTCGCAAGATGCAGCGCGCCAAAACTCATAGGCGCATTGATTCGCAGCAAGCCCTGGGCTTTGAGGGTTGCCTCGCCGACGGCGTTTTCCATTTCATTGATTTCGTCCAGCACGTACTGGCATCGTTCGAAGTAGGCCTGGCCGGCCTCGGTGATGCTAAGCCGCCGGGTCGAACGATTGAGCAAGCGCGCGCCGAGCCTCGCTTCGAGTTGTGCGACGTACTTGCTGACCAGCTGAGGCGACCTATCCAGTCGCCGTGCCGCAGCGGCGAATGAGCCCTCCGACATCACCGCCACGAATGTTCGCATTCCGTCGATCGTATCCATATTAAAAACATATCATTGATAGTCATTCAATATTAAGCATATTTATCATCTATTTGTTGTCTTGCTAGTCTGCACCTCTCGCAATCACACAATCGAGATAAGAGGAGTACAACAATGAACGACACAAAACAGACGCTTTATGCCACTTTTATCCTGCGCGTATCACTCGGTGTCATGGCGCTCGCGCACGGCCTGCTAAAGGTACTGGTCTTCACGCCGGCGGGTACCGTAGGCTTCTTCGCATCGCTCGGGCTGCCGGCTTTCCTCGCCTACGTGACGATCGGAGTCGAGGTGATCGGGGGACTCGCGCTGATCGCTGGAGTGTTCACGCGCTATGTATCGCTGGCAATGATCCCAATCCTTCTTGGCGCAGTTGCGGTCCACTTTAATTCCGGGTGGATGTTCTCCAACGAGGGCGGTGGCTGGGAATTCCCCGCGTTCTGGGCGGTGGCGCTCGCAGTCCAGGCAATGCTTGGCGACGGCGCTTTTTCGCTAAAACTTCCCGCATCCAGAAAGCACGCAGCCATAGCAGCCACGTCGTGATCTGCAACGGCAGGGCCGGCTTCGAACCGGTCCTGTCTGCGGTACAAGGAGCACATCATGCTAGTCAATGGGCAATGGAAATCAAAGTGGGATCCGGTTCAGTCGCAGGACAACGAGGGCCGGTTTATTCGGCAGGGCTCCCAATTCCGTAACTGGATTACGCCAGACGGCAGCCCAGGGCTATCGGGTGAGGGCGGTTTCGCCGCAGAACCGGGCCGATACCATCTTTACGTCGCGCTCATTTGTCCCTGGGCTTCACGCACGCTCATGGTGCGAAAGCTGAAAGGCCTGGAGGACGTTATTTCCGTTACGGTCGTCGAACCTTTCCTCACCGATGAAGGCTGGCGGTTCGGGGGTTTTCCCGGGTCAGACATCGATCGGATCAACGAGGCGGATTACCTTCACGAGATATACACCCGGGTTCAACCGGATTATTCCGGTCGTGCGACTGTGCCGGTGCTCTGGGATAAGCAGCGATGCGTGATCGTCAATAACGAGTCGGCAGATATCGTTCGCATGTTAAATACGGCATTTGACGGACTGACCGGTTCCACGCTTGACCTCTACCCGTCGGATCTGCGCGACGACATCGACGCGCTGAATGAACGCCTCTATTCGGAGCTCAACAACGGCGTCTACCAGGCCGGATTCGCCTGCAGCCAGAAAGCCTACGAGGAAGCTTACGGAAAGGTATTTGCAATGCTTGACGAACTCGAGGAACGATTGGGTGATAGAAGGCCATTCCTGTTCGGGGATCGTTTAACCGAATCGGACATTCGCCTGTTCGTTACCCTGGTGCGCTTCGACCTGGCGTACTTCGGTCTCTTCAAGTGCAATCGCAATCTGATCGCGCAAATGCCACGCCTGTGCAAATATGTTGCGCGCGTTCGTTCGCTCGATGGCATTGAAGACACCGTCAATGCCGACCACATCAAGACTGGCTATTACTCGGTCAAAGCTCTCAATCCGCAGGGAATAGTTCCGGTGGGTCCGGATGTTCGCTGCCAGGGGTGAAACATGACAGATAACAATTGTATGCCGGCCCTGTTCCTCGGACATGGCAGTCCGATGGTCACGCTGGACGACAATACGTACACAAGAGCGTGGCGATTGCTCGGCGAAAGCCTGCCCCGCCCGCGGGCCATATTGTGTGTATCGGCGCACTGGTACCTGCCGGAAACACTAGTTACTGGCAATGACCGACCCAGGACTATCCACGATTTTGCCGGGTTCCCAAAACCGTTGTTCGATATTCAGTACCCGGCACCGGGGGATCCCGCGCTGGCGTTAGAAGTTGCGAAGCTCCTGTCACCGACCGAGGTTGCGCTTGATAACGAGTGGGGCCTGGACCACGGCACCTGGACGGTCCTGCGACATATTTATCCGGAAGCCGACATTCCGGTTATCCAGCTTAGTCTGAATCGATCACAAGATGCCGCCTGGCATTTCGAACTGGCGAGGCGCCTGCGCCCGCTACGTGATGACAACGTGCTGATCGTCGGAAGCGGAAATCTCGTTCATAACCTGCGTCGTTATGACTGGAGCGGCAGCCGCGTCGAGCCATTCGAATGGGCCGAGAGGTTCGAGTCCATGGCAAGAGAACGGATGCTCGCGGCGGATTTCGAACCGCTGGTGAATTACAAGAAACAAGGGACGGAAGCGATGATGGCCGTGCCCACACCCGATCACTACCTGCCGCTCATATACGTATTGGCACAGCACCATGATGGCGATCGCATTACATTCCCCGTGGAGGGATTTGACGGTGGCTCGATGTCGATGTTGGCCGTCCAGCTCGGGTGAGTTTTCACTTTAAACTGTTTTTGGTGCGAGAACGTTCGATTTGGATCGTGTTCCTTTCAAAACAGAAATGGGCACCAGATGGGCACCACGGCAATTCGCCGAGAAGCGAAAGCCGCGCAACTTTTTGAAAAGATTGGCGCGCCCGACAGGATTGATTCGTCGCTACGCTCCTCACCCTAAAGGGCGCATTCACTCCGTTCGTGCGTCTGTCGGCCGACTGCGTCGGCCTCGGATCGAACCGTAATATCGCTGTTATGAGCAAATCGAATGGCACTGTGCATCTATCGGGACGACCCCTGCCTTCGGAGTTCACCATTTCGTTTCTAAGTTACTGAATTAATTAATACTAACTGGCTAAACGCCCATTGCAAGTTCAGCACTCAGTCACACAAATCTCACACAATCTCCAAGATTTGAGTATGTTGCCTACAGGCAACATGGACGATAGTATGTCGATGAAGTTGCTGGTTTACGAAACAGGTTCCGGACGACGGCCGTTTGTTGAATGGTTCGAGCGATTGGATGGTCAGCGCCAAGCATCTGTCAGAAGACGATTACGAGCCGTCGAAGATCATGACCACCTGGGAGACTGCTCTTCGCCGAGAGGCGGCTTATACGAAATGCGACTGGCAGGCCGTATCGGGCTGCGAGTTTATTTCGTAAACATAGACGGAGCAGTTGTGCTTTTGCTTGGAGGCTCAGGGAAAAGCGATCAGAAACGAGCGATAAAACGTGCGAGAGAAAGATTGAAATATTTTCGGGAACAGAATAGTGACTAGGAAAGTTAAGGCGGCAGCATCTTGGAATATGAAGGAGAAGCTCTACGAGGATCTTCGGGATCCATCGTACGCTGCCGCATACGTCAATGACGCGCTTCTTGAAGGAGACGAAGTCGTATTCAAGACCGCGGTTGCAGATGTTATTCGTGCTCGCGGTGTTGGCAAAGTCGCCGAAGCTGCCGGTATCAATCGCGTCACAATTTTCAAGACCCTGAAACCGGAAACGCGGACATCATTCACAACGTATCATTCCTTATTAACAGCATGCGGCATCGACTTTGCAACGCGTCCCATGAAGCCCAAGCCGCGTTCAAGATCAGCGCAGAAATAGGAACGACACTCGCTTGTCATCCACTCAATATTCACACAATCCTGAAAACGACATCACAGCGCGACTGGGTTTCGTGTCGTAGGTCATTGGAAAATATAAGAAAATGGCGCGCCCGACAGGGTTGATTCAGATCGCCTAATGGCGATCCTCACTCCTTCGGGGCGCCTTCGGCGTCTAAAACGCTGACGCGTTTTATCGAACAACGTCCGCCTCCCTGGGCGGGACACACAGCTTGAACTTCGTATATTTCACCGGTGGCCTTTTATTCGACGGGTGAGCACTGCCTAAGGTCGGCAGTTCTCTCAGATAATTCCCCGAAGAACGATTTGCAGAGGCGACCTGGCTCGTAGTTAGCTTAGTAAACCATAAGCAATTGTGGTCGTTAACAAACCGCTGGGGCGCTCGTTAACAGTGCGGGCAACGTGCCCGGAATGTTGATATCCAAATTGCTTTTTCGC
>Ga0224508_10003365_pt1 | contig 13227 bp, 9 predicted proteins | sample SF_Jan12_sed_USG_4_FD_170157 | JGI IMG/M metagenome (GOLD analysis project Ga0224508, IMG submission 170157) | Sediment microbial communities from San Francisco Bay, California, United States - SF_Jan12_sed_USGS_21 | ecosystem: Environmental > Aquatic > Marine > Sediment | place: USA: California...
ACCAGACTTTTAACGCAGTAACCGGGTTTAGCCTCGAAGGATCAGATGTGTTGGACACGACTAATCCGTTGCGGGTCGACTATTCATTAAATGCAAAGAACGCTGGCCAGGATGGTTTTAATCTCAGTGTTGTAAATGGTGCAAACTCTTGTTTCACTGCCACCTCACTCCCATCAGGTGCTCAAGTGTTGCTCGGTGGGAACAAAATTCCCGTTACCGGTCCTATTAATTTAGACACTCTATCAAGCTGTAGTGAGCCCACAATAGACCCCTGCGGAAAGCCCAATTACTCAGCCGGATCAGATCTAGGTGTATTTCTTTGGAAAGACTGTGGTGCATCTGGGCAATGGATGATGCGAGTGACGGGTGGGGGCAATCCCAATTTACAAAACTATCAAGGTAATGTCGTCTCCGACCAGACTTTTAACGCAGTAACCGGGTTTAGCCTCGAAGGATCAGATGTGTTGGACACGACTAATCCGTTGCGGGTCGACTATTCGTTAAATGCAAAGAACTCTGGTCAGGATGGCTTCGATTTCGATTTTGCCGCGACCGCGAATGTTTGTTTTGATGTCACCCAACACCCATCCGGTGCTGGTTTGGTAACGATCGGTGCGAGCCAACAACAATTAAGCACACCGTTTGAATTGAACAGTTTTAATGCTTGCCCATAAAAAAGAAATGGATGAACACACAATTGGAGTGAAAATGTAAAGCTAGAATTTGTTTATTTTTTTGGGTTTTTTAATCGCAATACTACTAAGTAAGGGGGATACGATGCGAAACCAATTAGTTACTACATTTATAGCGGCGCTTGCAACGACGCTTAGCGTTCCCGCTGAGTGTCAAATACAATTCGAAAACGTCACCAATACGGCCGGGGATTTCCATGTTGGCGAGTCCTGGGGAAGTTCTTGGGGAGATTTAAATAGCGACGGACTACCCGACCTGTACGTTGGCAATCACCGTGAACTTCCTAGCGTATATCGTAATAATGGCAACGGCACATTCACCAATGTAATTTCTCAGGTAGATGTATCCCAGACGTGGAGTAACAGGCCCCTGGCCGATTTGCATGGTGGCACTTGGGCAGATTTTGATCGCGACGGTGACCAGGACCTTTTTGTGGCAACGGGTACTTGTTGCCAGACCCAGCTTTTTGAAAATCAAAGCGGCGTGCTCGTAGATAAAACGAGCGCGTTGAACATACCTGACGATGGCGGGGGGAGAATGGGTAACTGGTTTGACTACAATTTGGACGGGCGGCTTGATATAGCCATCATGAATTCCGGTACGAGTAAGCTAGTAAAACAGAAGTCTGACGGTACATTCGTTGTAGTAGGCAACAACTCATCCGGATTTAAGTGCACCCAATTTCGAAGTAACTATACCCAACTATCCGATATCAACGATGACATCGGTAGCGGAGGCGCAATGGAAGTGATGTGTATGCAAGATGGAACCTCGCCAAAAAAAGTTTACGATACATCGAGTTTCCCATTCCAAGACATCACCAATTCCGTACCCTCATTCGCACCAATTGTTGACACTATAACTGGTGATTTTGATGGGGATTTATTACCTGATATGTTTATGGTACGGGGTTCATTACGCCATAACCAGGCAGTAAAAGTGAATAATAAAATAGTTGAAGCGCGTATACAGGGTCCACCAGGCACAGATAAAGTTCTCTCGTTCAGCGCATCGGGAAATATTACTGTGGAATTTGATTCACGGACACTTGCCAAACAAGGAGACACGAGTCGTATTTTTATCGGGTCCAACGGTACCCACCCGGGGAATACAACTTTCGTCCTGAACCCTAACAACAATAGTCACCACGGTGTGAAATCACACAACCCTAACAACAACCATGGTTTGTACATTGGCCTCAATACCTCATCGAACGAATGGGAATTTCACTATTCAACAGGTAATGGTAATTCTCGAGGATATTTTATCATCACAAGCGCCAACACCATTGGCACACCAAATCTTTCCCCACTAAAGGGTGCCGAAAAACCAATCGCATCCAAGCTGCTGGTGAATGGCGTATCTGGCCTTAATGAAGAAGCAGCCGCGCATGGATTAAATGAAAAGATCAAGTGTGTCGCCGCTACGACTGGTGATTTTGATAATGATATGGATCTTGACCTTTATCTCGTGTGCCGAGGTGGTGCCGAGAATATTGCGAACATTCTGTTCGAGAATCAAGGCAATGGTAATTTTGTAAAAGTAACAAACGCTGGAGAAGCAAAAGGAAAAACCGGATCGGCAATCACGGATGGGGCCGGAACTGGGGAAAGCGTTTCAACGGCAGACTATGATGTTGATGGTTTTCTAGATTTGTACGTCACCAACGGTTTGAATATGCAACCGCTGCGTGTTGGAGGACCGGATCAACTATTTCATAATCTTGGAAATTCGAACAACTGGATTGAACTTGACTTAAAAGGAACGACTTCCAATGCCGATGGTATCGGTGCGAAAGTTTATGCCACCGCCGGCGGCATTACGCAACTGCGCGAACAAACCGGTGGATATCACCGATGGTCGCAAGATCACCAGCGACTGCATTTCGGACTCGCACCATACAATTCCGTTAACCTTACGATCTACTGGCCCAATGGAGCTGTTGATCATCACAACAATGTTAGCGCCAACGCATTGTACCGAGCGACGGAAAACGGTTCGATTCAAAAGGTAACAATCAACACTGGTGGTGGCCCACAACCGGGTGACGAATGTGGCAAGCCCTCTTATAGCAATGCATCGCCTCAAGCACTGTACATTTGGAAGGATTGTCCGAATGGCAAATGGCACCTTCGGGCAGTAGGCGGCAGCAGTCCTTCGTTACTCACCTATGCCGGCGATATCACATCGGATTCGAACTTCAACAATGTAACCGTTGTTAGTCTTGAAGGCGCGGATATTGTCAATACCAGCGATCCTAAGCGGATTGACTATGTGTTAAAGATGAAAAATAAAGGCTTTGATGGTTTTGATTTCAATGTATCCGGTTCTGCACAAACCTGTTTCGATCCTTCCACTGTGCCAAGCAATGCAAGTGTGAAGCTAGGTGGCGGAAAGACACAGATGAGCGGATCATTTGATCTCAACACATTAGGAGCTTGTACAAACTAGATGCAAGAACCCAGCGCTGGAAGCAAGATTGTTAGTGTTAGACCATTGCTTCCACGCCGGGTAAATTTTCGTCGTGATCAATAGCGGTTGTCGTACACAAGTTGACCTCATGTGTGCGTTGTTTTAATCTTTATAAAATTATTTTACTAAGCATTACAAGGACAACAATATGAACAAAATTTTTCCATTTCTTATTCTCAATTTTCACTACTGACCGCAGCCACGGCGAACGAATACGTAGCAGCGAATACATATTTAATCACCGATCCGACCGAGTTCGAATTGCTCGGATTCAAACCTGGCGATAGAGTGGTACGCGCTCTTGAAAGCTTGCTAGTTCCACCTCACTCGTTAGTGCCAAAAAACACTTTCGGCGTCGCTGACACCAACTACACCGCCCTACGAGGCACGAACTTTATCCCGTGGATTGATATCAACCAGAAGTCCACTATGTTTTCCAGTACAGATTTGGGGGGATTTGAAATCAACGTTTTTTTAGCAGACCGACAGCACCCACAGTGTTCGAAAATCAAGCTCAGTTTCCTCAGGGGGCACAGGTGACAGGTTTATAATGGTATGGAGTTGACTCAACTACCGACGGGTCACTACAACTCCAGTTTATTGAAACGTGCAAGCTAAACCCGCCGACAACCGTCGAAGGCACAATACACATCGGCGATAGTACCGATCCGCCCAGTGAAACACCTAATGCATACGAAAGATCCACCAGCACTAACGTGATGGTCAACAATCGGCTATGCACCTGTGCTGTCCGCATAAATTTCGGTGTCTGCGACAAATTATTTAATTCGTTCAACAAAGTGGTGCTGGCGTGGAAACGCTAAACTAGCCCCGCACCGGCCTCGGCCACTTTTGGCGACGTTCGCATCTACCACTCCTTTTTCCAATCTATCGAAGCCATGGCCGCATCCGGCATAGCCAGTGGTGGTGGGGGTGACTACCGTCCTAATGACCCCGCTACACGTGGGCAATTCGCCGTTTTTTTCACGCGCCCTAGGTTTACATTGAGGTGACTTGTAGTACAGGCATACAAAGTAGTAAATACAAACCAGTGTACATGACAAACATCGAGCGCCGTCTTAAGTTAAGACGGCGTTCGTGCGCTTCATCGATTTACAGACTAAATCGATACATAGACGGAACTCGCGCGCCACCGATGTTCTGAGCGCTTTAATTCAGACAATATTCGAACGCTGAGCCTGTCAGCTTCTCTTTCACTTCATTGTAGTTTTCAATCAAGGAGTCGAGATTATCCGGATTGATCTTGACGAGATCAGAATCCACAGCGAAAAAATTTACACCCAAGAAATCCAAGATACGCTTACTCTCTTGTTGTTTGTTACGCACAAAATTTTCATAACTAACCTTGATGCAATGATCGTAGCCACGCAATAACTTTCCCCACTGCTGCCCATCTTGTTGGACGCGCCCTAAATCGCTAAGCAATGAACTAATAGATAGTTTTATTTTCGACTGTGATATCGTTTTAGTTGTATGATACAACTGCCTGCGTTCTGCAGTACGGCGAGACAACAAAGTCTTCAAGACGTTCTCACGAGCCACGTTAATGACCTTTATTCGATTGTCGACAATATACGGCACCACGGCAGGAAATCGCTTGAAATGACTAGTCATAAACTTGAAGCCGATGGCTTCATAACCATTCAAACTGTAAAGATGATCTAGATATGAAAAAGTGTTCGCTGGCCGTTGGAAATAGTGTTTTAACCATCGGTCAAATGAGCCTTTCAAATACGCTGGATAACCGTCCTTTCCTGGATACGCGCTTCGCCCGATTTTCCTAATCTTAAATACTTCACCAGCGCATAAAATCTTTGGATGACTGTTCAGAGTTGTCCGTATCAGCGTAGTACCGGTTCTTTGGATACCCAGCACGACAAATTTTTCCATTTTTCGATCTCCCCCAGAACTAATAGGCATTCAAATTATATCAGACTATAATCTCAGATGATTTACTTTTACTAATCGACGGCGAGTGATCACAAATCATCAACAAGAATGTCTCGCTTTGATGCCTACTATTTACTTAACAACTTAAAAGGGAGGCTCCATGCGAGTCGCATTGATTGGAACCCGTGGCGTACCAGCCAACTACGGTGGATTCGAAACCTGCGCAGAAGAAGTAAGCGTCGGTTTAGTAGAGCGCGGTCATGACGTTACTGCGTATTGTCGGCCCGGCAATGCCCAAGGAAATCCTGAAGAATTCAAAGGAGTCAAACTAATCTATAAATCCTTTGTTAATAGTAAAGTATTAGGAACTTTATCCCACACGTTTAACTCCTTACTTCATGCCGTGCGGCAAAACTACGATTCAATTCTTATATTCAATGCCGCTAATGGTCCAATTTGTCTCTTACCACGTCTGTTTGGGCAAAAAATTGCTATCAACGTAGACGGGCTTGAATGGAAACGAGCGAAGTGGGGACATATCGGTAAACTCTACTATCAATTTGGTGAGTGGGCATCAACTAAAACTTGTCATCGCATCATCTCTGACGCACGCGGAATACAAGATTACTACCATGAACGCTTCAAAACACCAAGCACTTACATTGCGTATGGAGCTCATATCGAAGGTTCTAAAAACCCGGAAATACTAAAAGAGTACGATTTGGAACCGGGCGAGTATTTTCTAAGCGCTAGTCGACTGGAACCCGAAAACAACGCAGACATAACTGCACAAGCCTTTGCAAAAGTCAAAACAAGTAAGAAGATGGCTGTCGCAGGGGGAGCGAATTGGGATAGCCCATTTATAAAGAGGATGAAACAGGTTCAGGATGATCGAATACGATTGCTAGGTCCAGTGTATAAGGAAGGCCATATTCAGGAGCTACATGCCAATTGCTACGGTTACATTCATGGAAACGAAGTAGGGGGAACAGGACCTGCTTTATTAAAAGCCCTTGGATATGGAAATTGTATAGTCGCGTTAGACGTAAATTTCAATCGCGAAACAGCACAAGACGCTGCCTTGTATTATAAAAAGAATCCCAACAATCTCGCGGAAAAAATACAACAACTCGTAGACGATCCTGCTTTAGCTGCAAAGTTACGAGAAGCAGCACCGAAACGCATTGAACAAGATTATCAGTGGTCCAAGGTAATCGATGACTATGAAAAGCTAATGCAACGAGTTGCATCTGACTACTACAAGGAAAACCCAGATTCTGATTAAAAGAACTGATTGCCTCCATATCGGTTTATTACGCATCCAGGAATTCTTTGACAGACTTTGCTGGGACTGCGACATAAGATCACAAACTAGACATAAATCAATTATTTTTGAACTTTTTCAGAATATTCAACTAATATGACTGGAGAATACCTAATCCAGTTATCCGGTACCGTACATGTCCGTCATTTTCACAGTAAATTAGTATATTTTGTCCATTAGCTCGCTCTACCGCCACTCACTGGCGTTGCTAACCGATCTGTACCAGCTCACCATGGCTTATGGCTATTGGAAGTTGGGACGTACTGACGAGCATGCGGCGTTTCATTTGTCCTTCCGCGATAACGCGTTTGGTGGTGGTTATACAGTCGTCGCCGGGTTAGCTTATGTCGCCGATTTCCTTAGTAATCTTCGCTTTAAGGACGACGACATCGCGTATCTGTCGACTATTACAGGAAACGACGGCAATGCCTTGTTTGAATCTGAGTTCTTGCAGTATCTGCGCGAGTTGAGATTTACGGTTGATATAGATGCTATTCCTGAAGGCACGGCTGTTTTTCCCCATCAGCCATTGTTACGCGTCACCGGCCCGCTGTTACAGTGCCAAATCCTGGAAACGCCTCTGCTGACCATGATCAATTTTCAAACTCTGATCGCCACCAAGGCATCGCGCATTTGCGCCGCGGCAAATGGAGACCCTGTGGTCGATTTTGGTTTGCGCCGTGCCCAAGGCATTGATGGTGGCGTTTCCGCCAGTCGTGCGGCTTATATTGGCGGCTGTGACGGGACCTCCAATTTGCTGGCGGGCAAACTTTTTAATATTCCAGTACGTGGCACCCACGCACACAGTTGGATCATGTCATTCAGCGATGAACTGGACGCATTCAATGCTTACGCCGACTCCCTACCGCACAATTGTATTTTTCTGGTGGATACCTACGACACGCTTGAAGGCGTGCGTAAAGCCGTTGAGGCAGGAAATAAATTGCGTGAACGTGGAGTCGAGATGATAGGCATTCGCCTCGATTCGGGCGATCTTGCATATCTCAGTATCGAGGCACGCAATATTCTTGACCAGGGTGGCTTCCCTGATGCTGCTATCGCAGCGAGTAACGATCTGGACGAACACATCATTACCAGCCTAAAAAACCAGGGCGCGAAGATTAGTCTATGGGGTGTTGGCACCAAACTGGTCACTGCTTACGACCAACCCGCGTTAAGCGGGGTTTACAAACTCACCGCGATACGTAAACCAGACGAGGCATGGGTTCCGAAAGTCAAGGTCTCCGAGCAAACCGCGAAAGTCTCGACTCCCGGCGTTTTGCAGGTAAGGCGCTTCAAGAACGGTTCCCGTTTTATTGCCGACATGATTTACGACGAAACTATTGGAGCCAATCACGCCAATATCATTGTCGACCCCGTCGACCACACGCGGCGTAAACACGTAACCGATGATGCAAAATATGAAGATTTATTAGTTCCAGTGTTCCGTTCTGGTCAGTGTGTTTACAAATTGCCATCGATTCACGACAGCCGCGACCGTGCGAAAGAACAATTAGCGTCATTGCATCCTACGGTAAAACGATTCATTTATCCGCATCGCTATCCTGCTGGACTTGAATTAAAGCTACACGAATTGAAAACTCAATTGATTCTTGATGCGCGCGGTTTTAGATCAAACAAAAACTAATCCGCTTGTACTACACTTATATTAACAGCCCTGTTGGCAAGCTACTAATTGCTGGCGATCAATTCGATGTCAACCTGATAAGCTTTCCCAGCGGCAACACAGCCCAAAAACACGAACTGGACTGGGAGTACGCGCCAACGAATTTTTCTGAAACGAGAAAACAACTGGACGATTACTTTACCGGGAAGCTAAAAGAATTTAATTTAAATCTTCAACCTAACGGAACCGAATTTCAACTTACCGTTTGGCGGGCTTTGCAAAATATCCCGTACGGCGAAACCCTGTCCTACGGAGAACTGGCCCGAGAAATCAATAAGCCCACCGCATCACGCGCAGTGGGCGCAGCTAACGGCAGCAATCCTTTGCCCATTGTCATCCCGTGTCACCGAGTGATCGGCAGCACCGGGAAACTAACGGGCTTTGGTGGTGGCATTGAAACCAAGGCTTTCCTGTTAGACCTTGAACGCAAATATTCACCGAACAACGTGCAAACTGAGCTGCCTTTGTAGTCAACCTAACCTATCGACGAATGGCGTCGCTGCGCAACTTACCCACCTTTTTTGACTATTCATTTTGCATTATTGTCGAACCGCGTCATATAGAGCGAAGCAAAAGAAAAAATATTCCTATATTCTTTTTTGCATTTCCACCAGCTCAAGCGGCCAATCGCATGTTTATGGCATGAACTAACTGGATTCTTCAGTCGCTTGCGCTCCTTCAAAATGACAAATAAAAAAGTTACGTCATCCTGAGCGTAGCGAAGGATCCAGTTAAAACAATCCAGAGCTAGAGCCGACCCTATACTCCTGATGATTAATTGTAGGAGGCGCGCCTCGCGGCGATAAAATCGTGTTCGCTCCAACTAGGCTATCGCGACGAACTCGCCAACTTCACTAAGAACTAATAGCCGACAGCAAATCTACAACCAGTCCAATTCCAACGGATAAGATGATAGCTGCTCAATTCCGTCTTTTGTTACAAGCACTTGTTCTTCGAGTTTCACGCCCTCAACGCCACCCTCAGATCCAATATACGATTCGACACATAAAGTCATACCTTCTTGCACTTCGCCATCGTATCCCCGTTCGGCAAAATCACTCCAATGTTTGAATGACGGATACTCATCCGCCAACCCAATGCCGTGAATTAAACTGCCATATCGATTAGCCATAAATTCGCCGGGGATTTTCCATGCGTTCTGCGATACCTCCTTAAAGCTGACGCCAGGACGTAACAAGTTTTTATTATGTTCAATTTGATCAACGGAAAATGCATAAAGTCGCCGTTGTTTATCCGTCGGTTTGCCGTCACCGCAAACCCAGGAACGTGAAATATCCGCACAATAACCATACGGCCCGATCAAGTCTGTATCGAAACTGACCAGGTCGCCCTTTTCAATTGTTCGCATGGAACATTCTCGAAACCAGGGATTGGTACGCGGCCCGGATGACAGCAATCGCGTTTCGATCCATTCTCCACCCATGGCGATATTGGTCTCATGTAACTTTGCCCAAAGAGCATTTTCGGTTATGCCGGGAGTCAACGCATCGCGCATGGCGCCCATACCCGCTTCACAGGCTTCGATGGCCTTGTGCATCAGCACAATCTCACCCTCTGACTTGATCACCCGGGCCTGCTCCATCACTTCTTCGCCGGAATGTATACTGATACCTCGTTTCAACAACGGGGCAACACCCTCGTAGGACAGGCGGTCAATCGCCAAACGCTTGTTGCCTGCACCGTATTGGGCGATCAAATCGGCAATTTCCTTGCCAAACAATTCCGCACGTTCCGGCCCACGTGGGCCAGCGGTAAAGTAATAAAACGACTTGTTAACCCGGTATTCATCCACCGTCGGCAACCCTTCCGCCAGGTGTGGATAGTTTCCATAGTCAAATAACACGACCGGTCCCTCCGTCGCGACAAACACACACCGCGTTTCATAATGAGAACACCAGATTTGCATGTTGGTCGCATCGGTGGCGTATCGCGTGTTGATTTGATCAAACAATAAAACGCCCGCATAGTCGCGTTGTCTTAACTGTTCGCGCACACGCCCTAGTCGATACAGACGAACGGCATCGAGATCGACCGGTGGGTCGGTAAACTCCATGGCGCCATGCTGGCGTGCTGATTTAGTACTCATTCCAGTATTGTGCTTCACATGTTGAAGATCATATGTTTATCATACATCACCAGACTAACTGATTTTTCATACCATAAATTCAGAGTCCTATACTATGTCCCTACAAGTCGCCCAACAATGGTTTGAAAGTCGAGATTTTGATGAACAAATAACTCTCATCTGGGAACCACATGTTTCAATTGATGTACGTTGTAATATCTGGTTAGTCAAAGGTCGTGACAAACACCTGCTTATTGACAACGGCATGGGCATGAAACCCATCCGCTCGGAGATTTCAGCGTCAACGGAAAAACCGGTGCTGGCTGTTGCCTCACACGCACACTTTGATCACATCGGTGGTCACCATGAGTTCGAGAACCGGTTGAGTCATCCGGCGGAAGCCGATATTTTGACAACACCAAACGACAAAAACACCGTTTGGCACTGGTATAAAGAAGAACCACTGCTGGACGCATTGCCATCTGCTGACTATGACATATCACGCTATTCAATATTGCCAGCACCACCGACGCAGTTGATTGACGAAGGCGATGAAATAGATCTTGGTAACCGCATTTTCAAAGTATTTCACATGCCCGGTCACTCGCCGGGTTCGATATGCTTGTACGAGCAGGCGATAAAAACACTATTTACCGGTGACGTAATTTACGATGGCAAGATCTACGACCAACTTTATCACTCAGATGTTGAAACCTATCTCGAAACCATGGCACGGTTAAAAGAAGTCCCAGCCGAAGTCTTTCATTGCGGCCACTACGGCAGTTTCGGCAAACAACGACTAATCGAATTAGTCGACACTTATGTCTCGTCAAAATCCAAAAGTTAATTTAAACGTGGCTGGTCCAAATTTTCTCTTTTTAATGTCAGATGAGCACCTGCGTGAAGCGGCTGGCTGTTATGACAGCGATATCGTTCAAACGCCAAACCTCGACCGACTTGCAAAGAATGGAACGCGGTTTACCCAGGCCTATACACCTTCTCCCGTTTGCGTACCTGCACGAGCGGCGCTGGCGACCGGGCAATATGCACATCAAAATCGTTACTGGAGCAACGCCCAGGCTTACGATGGACGCATACCGAGTTGGGCGCATCGTCTAACCGACAATGGCAATCTTTGCGTGTCCATAGGCAAACTGCATTATCAAGGTAGTGGCAACGATAACGGATTTGATGAGGAATATTTTCCGTTGCATGTGCGTGATGGACAGGGTTGGATAAGGGGCCTGCTAAGGAAAGATCCGCCAATTTGGGAAAAAGCCCGTGAATTTGCCGAGCAGATTGGTCCTGGCGAATGTGAATACACGCAATTTGATCGCGATGTATGCGACAAAGCGTGTAACTGGTTAGGCAACGAAGCGCCGAGATACACTGACAAACCCTGGACATTGTTTGTATCGTTCGTCAGTCCACATTATCCCCTTGTCGTACCTTCAGAATTTTATAATCTTTACCCCGATGATCAGATGGAGCTGCCATGTCTTACCGGTACCGATGAATTGCCACGTCACCCGGTTGTCCAAGGCGTTCGATCGTTTATGAATTATGAAGATTACTTCGACGATGATAAAAAACGCAAGGCACGCGCGGCCTACTTTGGGTTGTGTACTTTTCTTGATGATAATATCGGCAAAGTGTTAAACGCGTTAGATGAATCAGGGCAGGCCGAAAACACCACCGTTCTCTATACCAGCGATCACGGCGAACTACTTGGCAATCATGGTATGTGGACAAAATGCGTAATGTACGAAGAATCCGCGGCTATTCCTATGATTATCAGTGGAAACAGTATTCCGAAAAACGACATATGCGATACACCAACCTCGTTGGTAGATTGTTATCCCACTATTCTTGAGAACGCGGAAATCGAACTCACTGACGAAGAAACCAATCTACCTGGCGTTTCTTTAGCTCGAATTGCGAACGGAGAAAAACCCCACCGCACATTGTTAAGCGAATATCATGACGGTGGCTCTATTACAGGTATGTTTATGATTCGTTACGGTCAATGGAAGTACATTCACTATCCCGGCTATCCGCCCCAGTTATTTGATGTGGAAAACGATTCGTGTGAAGCTACCGACCTCGGCGAAAGCAACGCCCATAGCGATGTTGTTGTTGAGTGTGAAAAGCGACTACGGCAAATTATTAACCCTGACGCCGCAAACGATTTAGCGTTAAGTGACCAAGCTTTACGAATAGAAGAGTTAGGCGGACGTGAAGGCATACTGGCTATGGAAGATTACGATCACACACCGGTTTCAACATAGATATGCGTATTCCAAAATCCATCATTGTTTTTTCTTTTGTTGGCATTGTTGTTTTAGGCGCAACAGCAACGCTCATAATAAACAATAAGAAACCCGTTCCGATACCCGAGATTGCAGGTTTCGTTTTTCCGGAGCCAAAAATCCTCGCCGATTTCAGCCTCCTGGACGACGCCGCGCAAACATTTGACTTGGAGCAATTTAAGGGTAAATGGTCGTTTGTTTTCTTTGGTTACACCTATTGTCCGGATATCTGCCCAGTGACCATGGTGATGCTGGATAAAGCATACGAGTTGATAGAGAACGAAAAGTTACAACAAGATACGGATTTTCTGTTCGTTTCGGTTGATCCCGAAAGAGACAAGCCGGAGCGATTGGCCGAATACACCCGTTATTTTAATTCAGAATTCCGTGGTGCTACAGGTTCTGAACAGCAGTTAGAGAACATCACCCGACAACTTAGTGTCGTATATATTCCGCCCACACCCGAAGACGGCGATACGAATTATATTGTTGATCATTCTTCTTCGATTATCCTGATTGACCCGAACGCTAACGCACATGCCGTGTTTTCCGCGCCACATACACCTGAAAATATCGTGGATGGGTTTAAAAAAATACTCGACCGTTGGGAGCAGCTACACGCCGGTTAGTCGCGCAAAACCGGCATATCAACAATTAATTCGCCCGCTTGTTGGAATGTCAAAGACACGGACACGGTCTCGCCTTCTTTAAGACTGCCAGTCAAACCCATCAACATCAGATGCAA
>Ga0224508_10003366_pt1 | contig 13226 bp, 9 predicted proteins | sample SF_Jan12_sed_USG_4_FD_170157 | JGI IMG/M metagenome (GOLD analysis project Ga0224508, IMG submission 170157) | Sediment microbial communities from San Francisco Bay, California, United States - SF_Jan12_sed_USGS_21 | ecosystem: Environmental > Aquatic > Marine > Sediment | place: USA: California...
ATCGAACCCGAGCAACTTGACCAGCGGAACATAGAGCGGCGCCACGATGACCAGCATCGCCGTGTCGTCGAGAAACATACCCATCAGGATGTAGGACAACTGCATCATGATGAGGATTTCCCACGGACCCAGGCCCAGGCGCCCGATGAAAAACGATTCGATCGCCTTGACCGCTCCGAGGCCGTCGAACACCGCACCGAAGCACAGGGCCGCCAGAATGATCCACATGAACATGCAGCTGACGCCCAGCGTCTTGCGGATCGTTTCTTCCATCACCTTGCCGGTCAGCCTGCCCTTGAAGAAGGCGGCGATGGTTGCCGCGGTCGCACCGACCGCCGAACTCTCGGTGAGGTTGGTGAACCCCATCAGGAACAAACCGGTCATGGAGAAGAATATAAACAGCGGCAGAATCCCGGCGCGCAGCAGGCGGAACTTCTCGCCCCAGCTTATCCGGCGCTCCTCCGCCGGTAGCGCGGGACCCAGTTGCGGCTGGATCTTACAGCGGATGACGATGTAGACGACGAACAGACTCGCCATCAGTAACCCGGGGAATACGCCGGCCAGCCACAGCTGACCGACCGGTTGTCGGGCGATCATGCCGTAGAGCACCAGCACCACGCTGGGCGGCACCAGAATACCCAGAGAACTGCCGGCCTGGATTACACCGGTGATCATGATCTTGTCATAACCGCGCCGCAGCAATTCCGGCAGCGCGATAGTGGCGCCTATGGCCATGCCCGCCACGCTCAGACCGTTCATCGCCGAGATGACAACCATCAATCCGATGGTGCCGATGGCCAGCCCACCGTTGAGCGGTCCGGACCAGACGTGAAACATCCGGTAGAGGTCGTCCGCAATGCCGGATTCCGAGAGCATGTAGCCCATGAAGATGAACAGCGGCAGCGTCAACAGCGGATACCATTTCATCAGCTTCATAGCGGCGGTAAACGCCATTTCAGATCCGCCGTCGCCCCACAGGGCAAGAGCCGCCACCACCGCCACAAACCCGATGGCGCCGAACACCCGCTGACCGGTCAATAGCGCAACCATCATCGTTGAGAACATCAGTACGGCAATGAATTCGTAGCTCATACCACGCTCTCCCCGGGTGGTGGGGGATCGCCATCGATGTTTCTGCCGGTCACCCTGGCGAGGTCCTTGAAAAAGATGGCGATTGCCTGAAGCAGCATCAGCGCCACGCCGAAAGTCATGATGATCTTGATTGGCGCCATGTAGGGCGACCAGGAGGAGTAGCTGGTTTCTTTGTATTGCAAGGCATAGCCGGTGCTGGAGAAACCCCCGTAGAGCAGCATCACCAGGTAGAACACCAGGCAGAATGCGGTAATGGAATCAGCGAATGCCTGGCGCTTGGACGACCACCGGCCATAGACGAGGTCCATGCGTACGTGTGCATCGAGCTGCATGGAGTAGGCACCGCCCAGCAGGTAGTAGGCGGCCATCGCAAACTGCGCCATTTCCAGCGTCCAGATGAGGGGCAGGAAAAATGTTTTGGAGATGGAGGAAAAAAGCAGCAGGCCGATCATGGCGAAAATCATGTACATGGCCAGCCGGCCGACCACCCGGTTCACCGCATCGACATAGCGCACATAGAGTCTTACTGACTTGGGCATCTGAATCCCGTCTCCCATCGGGCAATGTGACACCAAAAGTCCGGGCGCGTTCGGCACCCACCTGCAGCGCTGTTGTCTGGCATGGCCGAAATCAACTTCAGGCGCCGATTACGTGTTTCCCGGCGCCGCAATAAACAGCGGCGGCTGCCGACCGGGTCGACAGCCGCCGGGCGCCTTTCGGCTGATACCGGAACTACGTGTAACGGTACGGCCGGCCGGCTTTCCCCATGACGCCGGCATACTCCTTGAAGATCTTGACCACTTTGGCGGAGCGCGGGCTCTGGGCCGCGATCTCGTCCCAGAACTTGAGCGCTTCCGACTCCACCGTCGCCCACTCCTCATCCGGGATGGAGGTGAGCTGCAATTTCGTGCCCTTGGTGCGCAGATGCGCTTCGCCACCCCAGTACCAGTGCTGGCGGTAGTAGTGAGAGCTGTCCATGCACACGCTGAGCAGTTCCTGCAGGTGCTCGGGCAGGGCGTTCCACTTCTCCTCGTTGGCGAAAAACGATCCGATCCAGGCGCCGGTGATATTGTTGGTGAGGAAGTACTTGGTCACATTCGCCCAGCCGACCGTATAGTCTTCGGTGATGCCCGACCAGGCCATGCCGTCCAGCTCACCCGTCTGCACGGCCACTTCCGCGTCCTCGTAGGGAATGGATACCGGCACGACGCCGAAGCGCGACAGGAACTTGCCTGCGCTTGGAAACGTGTAGACGCGCAGGCCCTTGAGATCGTTCAGGCTGCGGATCGGTTTCACCGTATTGAAGTGACACGGATCCCAGGACCCGGCGCTCAGCCATTTGACGTTTTCCACTTCGTTGTAGGCCTCTTCCCAGATCTCGTTCAGCCCGTACTGGTGGAACAATACCGGGACGTCCAGGCTGTAACGGGTGGAAAACGGGAAATAGCCCCCGAACACGGACACGTCCACAGGCGCGGCCATCGAGTCGTCGTCGCTCTGCACGGCATCGATCGTGCCTTTCTGCATCGCCCGGAAAAGCTCGCCGGTGGGCACCAGCTGATCGGCCGTGTACAACTCGATGACCATCTCGCCATTGGCGATTTTGTTGAACGAGTCGATTGCCGGTTTCACCACATGCTCGGCCAGAGCCGCGCCGGCGTAGGTCTGCAGCCGCCATTTGATGGCGGTTTTGGATTGCGCGTGAACATAAGGAGCGTTGACTGCGGTGGCCGCTACTGCTGCCGCACCTGCCCCGGCTTTGAGAAAATCGCGCTTTTTCATTGTATGGGACTCCTCTTATGGTGGTCTGGCAACCACTGTTATCTTGTTGGTTGGTGTGGAGCGCAGTATAAAGCGAAACGGCCACTTGTGCTCCCGGCTGGTATCCTGCTGCGGTGGCGACTAGGCGGTGGTCGAACAATCGATACGCCCGGTGCGTAGACTTGGAGTTCCATGGCAAGTTCGCAGCACAACAAAACGCCCCGGGGTGAAACAACAGGACTGGTTCTTGCGGGTGGTCGTGCCCGCCGCATGGGAGGGGATGACAAGGGCCTGGTCGAGCTAAACGGCGTGCCCATGATCGAATACGTACTGTGCGCGCTGCAACCGCAGGTCAGAGAAATAGTGATAAATGCCAACCGCAATCGCGAACGTTACGGAAGATTCGGCTGCGTGGTGATCAGCGACAGCCAAGCAGGCTACCTGGGTCCGTTGGCGGGCATGTTGAGCGGCATGCTCGCGGTGCGCACCTCGTGGCTGGTCAGTGTACCTTGCGATTCGCCCCTGCTGCCTGTCGATCTCGTATCGCGCCTGCACACCGGTCTGGAGGCGGCCGGGACTCGCCTGGCTGTCGCTCACGACGGCGAACGCCTGCAGCCGGTATTCGCACTGCTCGATGTCACGCTGCGTGACGATTTGCAGGCGTTCCTCGCGGGCGGCGAGCGCAAAATTGATCGCTGGTACGCACGGCACGTCTACGCCGAAGTCGATTTCAGTGACATTCCGGACGCCTTTAGTAACGTCAATACACCGGAGCAGCGGCGCGCGCTGGAGACGGTGTTGCAGGAAACCAGGACCCGGCCGGGATCGTGACCACGATCCTGACAGCTGCCTCGAGCGCTTGAATGCGGGTGCTGCGCCTGACGGTTCTTTTGCTGGTTGTTTGTGCAATGCAGCCGGTACCTGGCGGAGTCGAAGTAGTGGACGACGCCGGGCAACGAATCGACTTGGCGCAACCGGCAGAGAGAATAATTGCTCTGGCCCCGTTTCTGACCGAACTGCTGTTTGCGGCAGGGGCCGGCGCCCAGGTCGTCGCCGGTGTGGAGTACAGCGATTTTCCGGCGTCTGCAAAGACCTTGCCGCACGTCGGCGACTACAACAAGTTCGACGTCGAGAAAATCCTCGCACTGAAACCCGATCTGCTGGTCGCCTGGATCAGCGGCAACCCGGCGAAGGAAGTCGAAATCCTGCAGCGCCTGGGACTGACAGTTCTCCGCAGCGAGCCACGTTCACTTGAAGACGTGTCGAGAACGCTGGTGCTGCTCGGCAAAGTAGCCGATACCGAGTCGCACGCCAGGCGGGCGGCGAGAGATTTCGATGCGCGGTTGCAGCTACTGCAAGCGGGCGCAGCCGGCACGCGCAAGTTGTCCGTTTTTTACCAAGTTTGGGATCGTCCGTTGATTACCGTCAACGGGCAACACCTGATCAGCGACGTGCTGCGTCGCTGCGGCGGGCGCAACGTATTCGCGCACCTGCCCAATCTCGCGCCGCGGCTGGATACCGAAGCGGTGCTGCGCGCCAACCCGCAGGTGATTATTGCCAGCGGCGATGGCGATCGGCCGCCGCAATGGCTGGACGACTGGCGGCGCTGGCCGGAGCTGCAGGCGGTGCGTTATGACAATCTATATTTTGTACCCCCAGCACTTATTCAGCGCCACACGCCGAGAATCCTGCAAGGTATGCAACGCTTGTGTGAACAGCTGGCACTGGCGCGTGCCAAGTTGTAACTCCGTGTCGGTTTGCCCGATATACTGAACGCACTCCCGGCGAGATACGACAATGCACGCTTTGACCACGACTCCGGCAGGAAAAACCCGTGCGCGTGGCGCCGGGGTGCCATTTCCCGGTGAACCGGGCCGCTGCAACGCGATTACCGATGTTGCCGGAGTGCTGGTTGGCTACACCACGCTAATCGTCGGCGAGGACGTGCGCACAGGCGTCACCGCTGTCCTGCCGCGGCCACACGCAGCTATGGCCACTCCGGTGTTTGCGGGATTTCATTCGTTGAACGGCAACGGAGAGTTGACTGGCACACTGTGGGTCGAGGAGGCGGGTCGCCTCGCAGGGCCTATCACTATCACCAACACGCATTCCTGCGGTACCGTGCGCGACGCATCGATCAAATGGCTGGTTGCAAACGGCGGCGGCATCGATGCATTCGCCTTGCCGGTGGCGGGCGAGACCTACGACGGCTATCTGAACGACATCAATGGCTTTCATGTCCGCGACGAGCATGCGTTCTCGGCGATCGAACAGGCCGTCGGGGGCGCAATCGAAGAAGGCAGCGTCGGCGGTGGCACGGGGATGATCTGTTACGGCTACAAGGGCGGTTCGGGCACCGCCTCGCGAAAAATCGCATTCGCCGATGCAACGTATCACGTGGGTGCGTTTGTGCAGGCCAACTTTGGCCGCCGGGAGCAGCTGACTATCGCCGGGGTTCCCGTGGGACGCACGTTGAGCGTGGCAGCTGACGATGCCGAGCGCGGTTCCATCATTGCTGTCCTCGCCACGGACGCACCGTTCATGCCGCATCAGCTGAAACGTCTGGCGCGCCGGGTTGGCCTCGGCATTGGTCGCGGCGGCGCAGTTTCCGGTCACGGTTCCGGTGATATTTTTCTTGCGTTCTCTACTGCCAATGCCATTGCGCACCATGATGAGGAGCGGTTGGCCGAGATGCGTTTTGTTCCCAACAATCACATCGACCGTTTTTTTGACGGTGTCATCCAGGCTGTCGACGAAGCGGTGATGAACGCACTGTTTGCTAATCAGACAATGACGGGCCGCAATGGCCACATCGTAGACGCATTACCGCACGACGCTGTGCTTGCTCAACTGCGTGCGCACGGCGTCGTGCTGGAATCAGCCGGGTAAAAATACCTGCCTGTCACCGTCGGACAGACACTCGATGGGATGGCCGTACAGACGTTCCAGATTATTCACACACAAGACATCTTCGGTTGCGCCGTGCTGGGTTTCTCCGTCGCCGAACAACAACAGCAGGTGATCGCAGAAACGCGCGGCGAGGTTTACGTCGTGCAAAGTCATCAGTGCCGTGCCGCCATTGTGCGCCAGCCGGTCCTGCAATAGATTCAGCATGCCGATCTGATGATGCAGATCGAGGTGGCTGATCGGCTCGTCCAGCAGCCACACCTGCGGATCCTGCGTCAGTAACGTTGCCACTGCCAGGCGCTGGCGCTCGCCGCCGGACAGCGTCGTCACGCTGCGACGCGAAAGTTCCGCAAGGTGGACATCGCGCAGCGCATGCACGGCGAGCGCAAGGTCGCCGCGTGACTCCCTTGCCAACGGTCCGAGGTGTGGGTGTCGGCCGATGAGTGCCGTTTCCATCACGGTGGTTGGAAACGGGTCATCGTTGTCCTGGAACAGCACGCCGATGCGGCGTGCCCGTGCCCGCGGCTGCGTTGCCGGCAGTGACTTGCCATTCAGAAGCACCTGCCCACCGGCCGCCGGGCGTAAACCTGCAAGCGTATGCAGCAACGTGGTTTTGCCGATGCCGTTGCTGCCCAGCATGGCCCAGCGCTGACCGCTGTCCAGCGACAGGCACAGTGAACGACACACTGACTTGCCGGCGATTTCCACGTCCAGGTTCCGCAACTCCAACATGCCGCGCATTGTAGAGAATTTCGCGAGGCGGTGAGCGCGGGCTAGAGTTTTACTTGATCCTCGATGGCTTGCTGCTATATCGTGCAACGTGTTGCAATCAGGTGCTGGATGCGGTGCACACCGCATCCCGGGAAGTCAGTGGAAACCTGACGCTGCCCTCGCAACGGTAAATGACGTGCAGGCCTGTGCCTGTGCGGCGCGGACTAACAGCCACTGTGAGGCGAATCGTCGCCGGCGCGATGTCGGTTCTCGGTTCGTTTCGTGGGAAGGCAGTCCTCGCTGGTGTAACCCGTCATGAGCCCGGAGACCGGCCTGATGCTTTCGTTCACGTTGCGAAGGGCGGCGGATGCGGACTCAAATCTGCTCGATTCATATTTTGCGCCGGCTGGCAGGCTTCGAGGTGTGCGCATGCTTGCTGGCACTGGTGAGCGGGTTGCCGGTCGCCGTGACGCTGGCGGCCGACAAACCTTTGCGCGTCACCATCAGTGAAGCGGCTGGCGTATACGAGTTGGCGGCACCCGGTGAAGTCAGTTTATACAGCACGCCGATCCAGTACGAAGTGTTGTCGCGCGAAACGTTTGCCGCTGGCTCGGCGACGCTGTCCCAGGTGCTGGAGAAAGCATTGGGCACACAGGTCCAGACGAGCGGTGGTCTGGGAAGTTTTTCCACCGTGAGCTTGCGTGGTGCTTCCAGCGAACAAGTGCTGATCTATCTCGACGGGGTGCCGCTCAACGATGCCTCCGGGGGTGGCGTCGATCTGGGTTCTATCGATCTCGAGCAGCTGCAACGTATCGAAATCTTCCGAGGTGCCACACCCTTGGAACTCGGCGGCGCATCGTTGGGCGGCGCCGTCAATCTGGTTACGCAAAAAGCCGATCGCGACACGACAGGCAACATCAAGGCCACGGTCGGATCATTCGCGACCCGGGGACTGTCCGGTGCCTGGCAGCGATTCACCGAACGTGACAGTTTTCTGCTGAACGCCGGCATGCTGGCCAGCGACAACGATTTCGAAATCCTTAACGACAACGGCACGTCGTTCAATGACGACGACGATTTCTACGAACCGCGCAATAACGCCGATTTTGACCAGCAGAACCTGTTGGGTAAATGGCGGCGGAATATCGGCGAGAATTCGGCGTTGACGATTGCCTTGCAGGCCTTTCATAAAGATCAGGGTCTGCCGGACTTGAGTAACGATGCAGATACGCGCACCCGTTTCGAGACCGAAACGCTGCGTCTCCAGAATCGTGTCGATGCATTACGTTTCGGTCGTGATGGCCGCAACAGCGCGAGCTTCAATCTGTTCGCGATCGACAAGCAGGAGGTATTCGACGATCGCGAAGGACAAATAGGTCTGCAGGTGCAACACACGCGCGGCACCACTCGCCGGGTGGGGATAGACGGTTTCGTCAACCGCAACGCCGGCGATACGACGCTGCGCGGAATAGTCGAGAGCTACCGTGAAACTTATGCGTTCGAGGACTTACTGGGCATGCTGGCGGATAGCGAAAGTCAGCGCGACGCAGTCACCGTGGGTGGAGAGCTGAATCGCTACACGCTGGATAACCGGTTGATTGTCAGCGGCGTGTTACGCAGTCAATGGGTGTGGGACGAACTCGAAGCAAGCGACGCCAGCGTAGGTATTCCGCCAACCGTCGAGCAAAAAAAATTCAATTTCGTCAGTCCGCAGGTGGGTGCGAAGTATGTGTTGAATGCACATTCGCACATCAAGGCCAACGTAGGCCGGTACGCGCGCATCCCGGCGTTTTTCGAATTGTTCGGCGATCGCGGTTATTTCGTCGGTAATGAAGATCTGGTGCCGGAGACCGGCACCAACGCCGACGTAGGCGTGCAATACGTCTGGTTCGCACCGCGTACCTGGTACCACCAGGCGCTTGTTACCGGTGAGGTGTTTTACAACCGCGCGCAGGATCTGATAGTGCGGGTATTCGATGCGCAGGGCGTAGGGCGATCGGACAATATCTCCCGCGCGACCCTTACGGGTATCTCGTTGGCCGCGAGTCTGCAGCCGCTCGCGGCTTTGCAGGCCGATATCTCGGCAACCCTCTTGGACACTGCAATAAACAGTGAGCTGGCGGCTTTCGATGGCAACCAGCGGCCCGGACAGTTTGCACAAACCTACCGGCTGACAATCTCTTATACAAGCAAGCCGTGGCGCTACGCCTTCGAGTCGTACATCCGTGAAGACATGTACTTCGATTCGGCGAATCTACTGCCGGCGGACGATCAGTCGTGGAGTAATGTGTCCGTTCAGCGCAAAACGCTGTCGTGGGAAACCGAGTTGCGTGTCAACAATATTTTCGACGAGCCGTTGCAGGACTTCAACGGTTTTCCCAAGCCGGGACGCGAATTCCTGGCGAACGTGCGGGTGCGTTTTTAGGCAATTAATAACAGATGACTACCACCGGAGAAACACCATGAGAATAAATAGCGTGCGCCTTACCATGTGGCTGTGCGTGGGGGTATTTTTTGCAGCCGGATGCGATAACGCCGAGCGGACACGATCAGGCCAGGTAACGCCGGTCGCTGGCTTGCGCATCAACGATAGCGCCGTGATCGAAGGTGATGCCGGAACCACACAGATGACATTTTACGTGACTGTGCCCGTGGCGCCCGATGCCGACATCACCTTCGACTACGCGACCGGCGACGGGTCGGCTATCGCCAGCGAGGACTACCTGGCCGCTGCCGGGTCGGGCACGATTGCAGCCGGCTCCACGCAGACCACGCTCAGCGTCAACGTGCTGGGCGACGACGACAGCCACCTCGCTTTCGGCAACGAGGCCGATGAGTTCTTCACCCTGACCCTGAGCAACGTTTCGGCGAATGTCGAGTCGATTGCGCTGAGCAGTGCCAGCGGCACTATCGAAAACGACGAGGGATTCACCGAATATACGGCTGCCGTGGTAACGGTCGCGCCGGATTTTGCCAGCGGCGCGCACAGTCTCATTCGCAACGACGCGGGGACGTTAAGCGCGCTGAACGACATCGCGCCGACACATTCGGATCTGAACATCGCGGCCGCCGGGCAGAAAGCCTACCGCATCGAGCGTTTCGAAGGTGCCAACGTGGCGAAGTTCGATCGCGATGATGATATCGGTTCGCCGGAGTGGCAATACTCGGTGAGAGACTCCGGAGACAGTGCCGCGCAGACAAACCCACGCGCCCTGGCGGTTGCGCATGCAAGCAAAGCCTATTTGACCCGCTACGAAAAGAACACCGCGTGGATCGTCAATCCGGCGGCCCGAACGTTTGCGCAGTTCAAGCTGGGTGAACTGGATCTCGGCGCTTACGCCGACACCGACGGCATAGTGGAAATGGCGGCTGCCGTCACTGGTGCCGGCCGCTTGTTTATTGCCATGCAGCGTTTGGACAGAAATACCCCTTTTTTTTCCCCTAACAACACCGCCTACATTGCCGTGTTCGATATCGAGACGGATGAAGAAATCGACACGGGACGCGATCCACGGCTGAAGGGCATACCGTTATCGATCCGCAATCCGAACAATGATCTTGTCGTGGTTTCGGCTGACAACGCGTTGTACGTGCAGGGCGTGGGTGATTACCAAGGTGCTTCCAGCGGCGGTGTCGAACGCATCGATTTAACCACGTATGCTTCACAAGTCCTCGTCGCAGACGATGCCCTCGGCAGCACCCATGGAAAAACCAGTGCCATGGCGATCGCATCCCCGAGTAAAGGTTATTTGGTCGGCTACGCTGGTTTTGGAGACTCCACGCTGTTTTCTTTCGATCCGTCAACCGGCGTGGTCGGTCCACCGCTGGCGGCGGCGTTCGCCAACATAGACATCGCCGATATCTCCATCGGTCCGGCGGGTAACTTGTGGATCAGCGATGCGAGCAACGCCACCGTGCACTTGCTGGATACGGGTACCGATACGGTTATCGACACAGTGGTGACGAATCTCAATCCACAGCAGATGGTGTTTTTTACGGCCCCGTGACGTGGAGTGTGTTGAATTTCAGCGGTTAGCGTTTGCGCGCGCCGTGATAGAGCAATACGAGAAACAGCGGCACCCCGAGCATGGCCGTGAGTACGCCCACGGGTAATTGCTGGGGTGCCATGACGGTCCGTGCGAGCGTATCGGCGGACAGCAGCAGTGAACCACCTAGCAGGGCAGCCGCGGGAATCAGACTGCGGTGGTCGGTCACCCCGATCAGTCGCAACATGTGCGGCACCACCAGCCCGATAAATCCAATCGTGCCGCCGATAGTGACGGCGACCGCGCACAGTGCGGATGCCAGAACATAAACCAGCACGCGCAATACTTTTGCATTTACGCCCAGCGCGGTCGCCTGCAGATCGCCGCGCACCAGTATGTTGAGATTGCGCGCGATCAGCATCGACGCCAGCAACCCCACCGCGAGCATACCGAGTCCCCACGCGTACGGCGCGTCGTAGCTCAGATCACCCATCAACCAGAACAGCATGCCGCGCAGATTGGTTTCCGGCGCCACTGCAAGCATGAAGCTTACTAACGCCGCCCATCCGGCCGCGACTACCACGCCCGTCAGCAGTAGGCGAGTCGAAGACCAGCTGCCATGTCCGTGCGCGATACCAAACACCAGCAGCATCGACAGCAGCGCGCCAATCATCGCGCTGGCGTTGAGCAGGGCACGGCCGGAACTCAGCAACATCGCGCCCAGTGCGCCCACCGCTGCGCCGCCGGAAATGCCTAAAATGTAGGGATCGGCCAGCGGGTTGCGCAACAGCACTTGCAGGAGTACGCCTGCCAGGGCCAGCAATGCACCTACGCTGAACGCGGAAAGCGCCCTCGGCAGACGCAGTTCCAGCACGATACGGCTCGGCAATCCCGTTTCGCTGCCACCGAACACAGCGAACAGTTGCGACAACTCGATGCGCACCGTGCCGGCCAGCAACGCGTACAGACAGCTGAAGGCCAGTGCCGCAAACAAAACACCAAAAACTATCGTTGTACGTGACACTCGCTTCCCCAGGATTGGCGATGGTGCGTATTGGAATGAATATCGGCCTATGCATCAAGGGCGTGGTTGGCACTTGCGCGAGATTGGTCGGTGCAGTTCAAACCGGTTTGCCGTGCCGTTTGTCATTCAGCTTCAGTTCAGCGGCCCGTGTTTACAGTGCATCGCGAATATCGGCAGGAGAACGCACCATGCAGAACTTAGTTGGATTGCTCATATGCGGCGCGCTGTTGCTCGCACCCGGTTTTGCCACCGCGCATGCACCTTATCGGGATGGTGGCAGCACGCTGGAGGCTCGCCACAAGCACCAGCAGCATCACCGCTCGGGAAGGCATTCGCGTGACCCCGGATACGGACATCGGCGCGGACGCGCGCATCGAAGGCGGTCGCAATCGCACGGGTACGGGCATCAGTACTACTACTACGCACCACCTGCGTATCACCATCACGGGCCGCGACGACACCATCGCCACAGTCACTACTGGTGAGCGATCCCGCCCGCCGATAGCGGAACCGCCCCCATGCGTCGGCGCGCCGCCCGAATGCAGGATTAGGAGGAGATCGGGCAGCCGCGCGCCGCACTCACCGTGCCGCAACACTGCGCTGGTCGACGTGTTGTATGGGGGCGGCTCCCACCGGCGCCGGGCATTTTGCGCACTACGCGCCGGCCCTGATTTCAGCTGCCGTGCCTGAGCCCCAGACTGTACCAGAGTCTGGTGGGTCCTCGCAGTACGGCTCGTTCTATCCAGACAAGGTGCACATTGCCGTGCTTGTCGAGCGCCAATGACGCATTGCTTTGCTCGCCTTCGCCCGAGGCCGGTGGTACCTGGATGTTTTCGCTCCACCCGCCGGCCGCCGGTGTAGCCAGCCAGATATCGGCGTCGTCTACCCGTGCGTCGTCCCACGCCACAACTGTTTCGCCCGCCCGATTGCTGGCTACCGCTGGATTTACCTGCCCGACCGATTGACCGAAAGCGTCATGCACAGGCTGGTTGCTGCCGAATGTCCGACCCCCGTCGTCACTCCACGCCGCGTACAGGCTGTAACCTTTGCCGCCCTCGCGTTTATCCATCCACACGGCGACCGTGCGGCGATCGTTGCTGCCCAACACGACGCGCGCGGCGCCACTGCCCCTGTCGTAAACACTGCGCTCGCTGAGAAATTCGTTGATTTCGCGCGGTGTGGTGAATGCATCCGCGGCGGCGGCACTCGCGACAATGCGTGTGTGTCCGTGGCGACGGTCTTCCCAGGCTACCACTGGCCCGTGCGCCGACCAGGCCAGCGCCGGATACAATTGTTTTGCCGGCGGCGGTTGGTTTTCCAACGGTCTCACGGGGCCAACCGTCAAAGCGCGCGTGCTGTCTGCGGCTGTGACCGTGCAGGTTTGGATCCGAGAGTTCCCGTCCAGGTAATCCTCGCTCCAGGCGACCAGCACGGTATGCGCATCGCGTGTCACCAGCGTCGGCTGCGCGCCGTGCCGTTGGCCGATTCGCTGTGCTGTGCCCGTACCGCTTGGGTCGGCCACGATGGCGTACACGAATCCGTCTTGCTCGAAAGCGACCATAAAGCGATCGCCCGGCAAGGCGCTGACCGCCGGCTCATAAGCATCGAGGCGTGCGTCGCTGAGTCGGTATTCGTGTGCGAAATCGCGATCGTGTATTGCCTTGAAGGCAATGAATACCGCCGGTCTGCCCGCGCGATTGTCCTCCCAGGTAACGGCGACATATCCATCGCCCACTGCCACGTTA
>Ga0224508_10003367_pt1 | contig 13220 bp, 13 predicted proteins | sample SF_Jan12_sed_USG_4_FD_170157 | JGI IMG/M metagenome (GOLD analysis project Ga0224508, IMG submission 170157) | Sediment microbial communities from San Francisco Bay, California, United States - SF_Jan12_sed_USGS_21 | ecosystem: Environmental > Aquatic > Marine > Sediment | place: USA...
GGCGCCTATCTACACCGAGATCCTGTAAACAAGCGGCTACGTCCGCGGCGCGGTGCTCGGCTAACTGCGATTACCTGTGGTGGGGCAATTCCCGATAACGCCGATTACAGCGTGGTCCTGGAACCAAGCGGCCATATCATAGGTACGCTGAACGAGGACTTCGCGATCGAAAGTCTGCCCGGCGATATATTTCAACTTGGTAACGCCTCTTGGCGTATCCTACGGATCGAGGCCGGGCGGGTGCGGGTGGAAGATGCTAAGGGACAACCGCCTAGTATTCCGTTCTGGCTGGGGGAAGCGCCGGGACGGACCGACGAGTTATCTCGTGCTGTATCCCGGCTACGCCAAGCCGTAGGCGAAAGGCTTACTGGCGCGCCTGCCAACCCCGCTCTCACCCCATCCCAGTGTTACCCAAATTCGGGCGAAAAATCCGGCGGCGCCGCCCTGGCGTGGCTGGTAGAACAAGTTGGCGTTGGTCCGGCGGCGGCGATACAGATTGTTGATTACCTGGCAGCCGCCCGGGCAGCACTCGGCGTCATGCCCAGCCATGAATCGCTAGTACTGGAACGTTTCTTTGACGAAACCGGTGGTATGCAGTTGGTCGTGCACTCACCACTTGGGAGCCGCCTAAATCGCGCCTGGGGACTCGCCTTGCGAAAGCGTTTTTGTCGAAAGTTCAACTTCGAGTTGCAGGCGGCCGCGACGGAAGACGCTATCGTGTTGTCATTGGGACAAACACATAGCTTTCCGCTAGAAGAAGTCCCTCGCTATCTGCACTCTGCCAGCGTACGCCGTGTATTAACACAGGCCTTGCTTGATGCACCCATGTTTGCGGTGCGTTGGCGTTGGAACGCCGCCTGCGCTCTCGCAGTACCTCGGTTTCGCGGCGGCAAGAAGGTTCCACCACAGCTCCAGCGAATTCAGGCTGAGGATTTATTGTCGGTAGTATTTCCCGATCAGCTAGCGTGCTTAGAAAATATCAAGGGAGACCGCGAAATACCAAACCACCCCTTGGTTTCTCAAACCATATCCGATTGCCTGCACGACGCCATGGCCATCGATGATCTGGAGAAGTTGTTGCTGGACCTTGAGGCTGGACGCATCCACGTGCATGCACGTGACCTAACCGAACCGTCACCGCTCGCGCAGGAGATCCTTAACGCAAGGCCATACGCATTTCTCGATGACGCCCCATTAGAGGAGCGGCGCACGCAAGCGGTAATAAGCCGACGCTGGCTAGATCCAGCAACCGCCGCTGATTTGGGTACCCTCGACCTGCAGGCGATCGAACGCGTAAAACAAGAAGCGGCGCCAGAAGTGCAGAATGCCGATGAAATGCATGACGCGCTTGTATTGCTTGGAACGCTGACGGACACCGAAGTGCAACCGGCGTGGCAGTCTTTGCTCGAAGCGCTGATCCAGGACTCACGCATTACCTGCATGAAATTAACTGAGCAGCCACGCATCTTCTGGATAGCAGCCGAACGCTTACCTCAGCTGCAAGCGCTATTTCCTGATGCCGAGACGGCACCACTTATCAAGGTTCCAGCAGAATTCGTCGGTTCGTGGTCACGCGAGAGAGCGCTGGTCGAACTCGTACGCGGCAAACTCGAGGGTTTGGGTCCAACCACATCGCAATCGCTGGCGGGGTACCTCGGTGTTGCGGTCGCAGAGATCGACAACGCTTTGGCGACCCTGGAATCCGAAGGGTTTGCCTTGCGCGGTCGCTTTACGCCCAATGCTGACGTTGAGGAATGGTGCGAACGGCGCCTGCTCGCACGTATCCATCGCTACACGATTAGCCGCCTGCGGAAAGAAATCGAGCCAGTATCAAGCGTCGACTACATGCGCTTCCTGCTTAGTTGGCAACATCTTGGTTCCGACCAGCAACTGGAAGGACCACAAGCCTTACTTGCCGTTATCGAGCAACTGCAAGGATTTGAAGCACCCGCGGCGGCTTGGGAAGGCGACATCCTGCCGGCGCGGCTCACTGACTATGACCCGGCATGGCTCGATTCGCTTTGCCTTGCGGGTAAAGTGGCGTGGGTACGACTGACACCACCCAGGAATGGGCAGGCCACGGAACGCACGACCGGACCACTACGGACGACACCCATAACACTACTCGCACGAAAGAACCTCGACCCGTGGTACTCGCTAACGTCTAACGTGAGAATAGAACAGACCAAGCTTACCGCATCGGCCAAACGTACCGCGGCCCATCTGATCGAACGAGGCGCCTCATTCTTCGACGAACTGGTAGACAATACCGGACTGTTGCGGGCTCAAGTCGAAGAAGCGCTGGCTGAACTCGTGGCATGGGGATTGGTAAGCGCTGACAGTTTCAGCGGCCTAAGAGCGCTGTTGGTACCTTCCAACCGACGCCGTCCCCTGACTGGGATAAAGCGCCGACGCAAAGTGGCGGCGTTCGGGATTGAGGACGCCGGTCGCTGGTCGCTTCTGCGCCGGCGCCAGGCCCCTTCCCCGGCGGGGCGCGGGTCCGAGCAAAGCAACGCGCACCCCACGCCCGCGGCCCTCGAGATCATTGCCCGGGCGTTGTTACAGCGTTACGGTGTGGTCTGTAAGCGTGTCCTCGAGCGCGAAGTGGCGTTACCGCCATGGCGTGAGCTGTTGTATGTTTACCGACGCTTAGAGGCGCGCGGCGATATCCGCGGCGGTCGCTTTGTGGCCGGGCTATCGGGCGAACAATATGCACTACCGGAGGCGGTCGGTACCCTTCGAGAGATACGCCGCCAGCGGGGCTTAGGCACGTTTGTGTCGCTGAGCGCGGCCGATCCGTTAAATCTGGTCGGCATTATCACCCCCGGTCAACGTCTAGCGGGACTGGCGTCTAACCGCGTGTTATACCGAGATGGCCTGCCGGTGGCGCTACAGACCGGGGGCGTCACCCAATTTCTGGCCAAATTCGACCATGCCGACGCCTGGGAAGCAAGAAACGCCCTGCTGCGCCGCAGCATAGCGACGCCATTGCGCCCCTATCGCGGTAAAGCCAGATCCAGCATTTCACGCCAAAATACCGCTCGAGACGGCTAAACACGTCTTATCGGGCCATTCTTGGCCTAGTTTTTGCCTAATACCTACTAGGGCAACCCTGCGAGATGAGCCACAGTGGCGCCAGACAAACGATTATCACTGTCTACGCGGTTAGGGGCGCTGATGCGGTCGTTGTCGTTCCGTGGCGCCTTCCCCAACGGCAACTGGAACGCGCATAAGTCGGCCGGAACCCGTGCTTACAAAGAAGGCAATTATGCTGAGGCGGAGGAGCAGTTTTCAGTCGCACTCAAACAAGCGGAGGACCTTGGCACTGAAGACCTGCGGCTCGGCACTAGCCTCAATAACCTGGCGCTGGTCTACAAGGTCCAGCGAAAATTTGGCAAGGCCGAGATTCTGTTTCGGCGCGCCTTAAGGATCTACAAGAAAGCACAACGACCACAGCACCGACACGTAGCCTCTATCCTAAATAACCTTGCCAGCCTCTACCGTATGCAACGCCGCTATGTAGACGCCGAACGCCTGTACAAGCGCGCGTTGAGTCTTTGGCAGAAGATCGTAGGTCCAGATCACCCGAATGTGGCCAATGGCCTTAACAGTCTGGCTGAGCTCTATCGGGCACAAAAAAAGCTCGATGCAGCCGAACCATTGTTCAAACGGGCGTTGCGAACGTATAAACGTGCACAACAACCCCAGCATCCACATGTGGCCACCATTTTGGCCAACTTAGCTGCCCTCTACAGAAGTCAGCACAAATATGAAGACGCAGAACGGATATATCGACGCGCCGTCGCCGTAGCCGAATCGGCACTCGGGAACCAGCACCCGAAGGTTGCCGACAGCCTAGAGGCCTACGCTGATATGCTAAACGAGACCAATCGCCAGGAACGGGCACAAGAACTCAGCCTCCGCGCGAACGCGATTAGGACGGCAAAGTTCTATTCAACGACATAAGTTCCTTGGACAAAAACAAAGATCGGAAGTACGCTAATTGATCTCTAATTGTCTACGGAGCGATAGGGTACGATAGGAACAAAGACGGCGATCTGGTGTGTGACAACAACTAGCGGGGATTGCGGCCAGCCGAATTCCATGAACCTATTGTGAGAGGATGGGAAGGTCCCGATCTAAAGCCTTTGGCAAGACACTTCCGGACTATCTTGCGCCTGGGTTGAACACAGTTTTCGTGGGGCTCAACCCTGGTCGATACTCGGTCGAGGCTGGCCACTACTTCGCCAGGCCGCAAAACCGCTTCTGGTCAGCCCTGTTCGCCTCGGGACTAGTGACCCACTCAGTAAGTCCAGAAGACGATGCTAGCCTGCTGCAACAGGGGATCGGTTTTACCGATCTTATCAAACGGCCAACCCGCGGTATCGACGAGCTGTCACACGATGAATACAAGGCCGGAGCCGAGGTGCTACGGCGAAAACTGATTCGCTTTCAGCCGAAGGTCGCCTGCTTCGTCGGGCTCACCGGCTATAAGATCTGCTTTAACCCTCACGCAATCATCGGCCTACAGGCAGAACAATTAGGTCGAACCGATCTTTTCGTTATCCCATCCACGAGTTCGCGCAACGCCCGATACTCCTTGGACGACATCACACGTTGCCTAAATGAACTTCAACAGGTCTTGAACAAGGATCGCTAATTTCATAGCCGGCTGTTAGAATGCGACGCGCCTGCGGCAGCAGCTGGGAGGATACTGCCGTTTTCAACGCTCGCCGACTAAATCTATGAAGAAGCGAAAAGGGCGAAAGCCGAAGTTCACCGCCAAAACTGCAGACAAGTACGATCTATATCAGCGTTCGGTACAGTCCGCAGACGACGATATAAAATTCTTAGCGCGTGTGTACCAAAGTGCGCGTGTTCAACCGGCTAATCACTTTCGTGAAGATTTTTGCGGAACGGCGCTGCTCACAGCCACCTGGGTGAAGCGCGGACCCGAATACACCGGTGAAGGTTTTGACGTCGACCCGAAACCATTGGCTTGGGGCCGCAAGCATAACTTCGAACCCATCGGCGAGGCGGCGGCACGCGCCCTCTTACACCAAAAAGACGTACGCGAACCAAGTCGAAAGGCACCCGATCTGCGGTGCGCGCAAAACTTTTCCTATTGTGTATTCAAGGAACGCAGCGAGCTTATGGAGTATTTTCGAGCCGCCTATGAAGACCTGGCCGATAATGGTCTGTTTGTAATCGATCTTCACGGCGGCACAGAGTCCATGGAAGAGACCGAAGAAGAAACAAGAATCGCCGGTGGCTTCACATACATATGGGACCAGCACGAATACTGGCCGGTTACGGCTGAGACGAAGTGCTACATACATTTTCGTTTTCGGGACGGCAGCGAAATACCACGCGCGTTTACTTATGACTGGCGACTTTGGGGGCTTGCAGAGTTGAAGGATGCCCTATATGAAGCAGGGTTTGCACAAGTGGACTGCTATTGGGAAGGGACGGCTAGCGATGGCATCAGCGGCAACGGCATATTTCGCAAAACGCGGCGCGGCGAGAACTGCACATCGTTTATTGCCTACTTGGCCGCGCTCAAATAGTCGTGCTTGACCGTCAAACGAGGTATTCGATGATGACAACGTCGCGCCATTCACCGTCGAGTTGTGCATGTTTCTCGTAAGTACCCACCCGTCTGAATCCTAGTGAACCGAGAAGGCGCAGGCTCTGCTCATTTTCCGGAAACACTCGGGACAATAATTTCCAGACTCCCTGTTTGCGCGCTTCGGCCATAAGCGCTTCCATCGCGATTCGACCCACCCCCTTGCCACGGTGGTCGCGCGAAACATAGACAGAAAATTCGCGCACACCTGCGTAACACTCGCGTTGAGCGTATGGAAAGATCGCCGAAAAAGCCAAAATAAGTCCGGCGTCCTCCACAACAATCACCGTATAGGACGCAGAAAACCAACCCTTAATATCTTCGGTTGTGCGGGCGCGAGTTTCGAACGTCGCCAGGCGATCTTCGATGCCTTGGTTGTAGATCCTCGCAATCGATGCTACATCTTCAGGCGATGCCAGCCGTGTTTTCATGATTAGGGCTCAGTCAGTAGTCGTTTTCCACAATTCGATCTCGCCAACCCCCCCTAGCAAGCGCCGTGTCTTACCTATGTAGTTGCCCCTCATTGCGCCAACTAACTGATTCATAAAACTTAAATGATACGCCGGGGTTGAAATCGTTGTTACTATATGGTGACCTGCCGGGTCGTGCTAAGAAACAATAGAGCGTTGTTAAACATCATTAGATCCGGCAGCATAAGTGATATGTGTGCGTTGCGTAGCACGCTATACGCTAATCACACGAAACTGCCCAACTGACGGATATCCATCGAGAGACCCAATCGCCAAAAATGACACGCCAAGGCAAAGCCTATGCCTATGCCCTGGTCACCGTGTTTTTTTGGTCCACGGCGGCGACCGCATTCAAGCTGTCGCTGCGCTTTCTGGATCCCGTCCAGCTCCTGTTTTATGCCAATATCGTTTCGATCCTAACGCTGTTTACTGTACTTATCATACAGAAAAAGCTTCGCCTCTTAACCAAATACTCAAAACAAGATCTTGGTCGTTGCACGCTGCTCGGATTGCTCAATCCCTTTTTGTATTATCTCGTGTTACTAAAGGCCTACGACCTACTACCTGCACAAGAGGCGCAACCACTCAACTACACCTGGGCGATAATGCTGGCGATTCTGTCTGTACCGCTCTTGAAACAAAAACTTGGATTGAAGGAGTTCTGCGCCATCCTCATCAGCTATTTCGGCGTAGTAATAATCTCTACCCATGGTGATGTACTATCTCTGAGATTCAGCAATACAGTCGGGGTATTGCTCGCGCTCGGCAGTACAGTGATTTGGGCACTTTATTGGATCTACAACACCAAGGACAAAAACGATCCTGTCGCAAGTCTGTTTCTCAGTTTCTGTTTTGCGTTTCCGCTGGTACTGCTAGCCACCATAGTATTGTCAAGCTTTGAGGCCGTGCCCATGCCAGGATTACTAGGAGCCGCCTACGTGGGTGTATTCGAGATGGGTATCGCCTTCGTCCTATGGTTAAAGGCACTTAAGCTTTCAACCACCACCGCCAGAGTAGGCACACTCATCTTCTTTGCACCGTTCTTGTCACTAGTATTTATTCACTTTCTCGTCGGTGAGGATATTCGTACTGCCACTATAGTGGGCTTGGTTTTTATCGTCGTAGGAAGCGCCTTACAGCAGCTTGCGGGCAGACCCAAGTCGGCTTGAAGATCTGTTCACACTAACTCCTCGAACATCTTATAGAATGTTTCTGACATACCCAGTTTCGAATAAGCTTGTTGGGCTACTGCATTATCACACTCGACGTATAGCCGAAACCCGCAAACGTTTCCTCTCTCTACCGCCTTCGCCTTAATGTATTCATAGAGTCTGCGATAGATACCCTGACGTCGACAATCGCGTCTAACATACACACTTTGCACCCACCAGAATTCACCGTCGCGCCAATCACTCCATTCAGTCGTTACCATCAGTGCGCCCGCAATTTCGCCGCTTTTTTCTGCAATCACATAAAATCCGTATTCGGGGTTCTTGAGCAAAGTTTGTACACCGTTTGACACAACCTCAAACGTAAGCATTTTGTTTTCGGTCTCTAGCGCCATTGCAATATTGAACTCGGTGAGCGCGGCGGCGTCGTTTTCCTCACCAGTCCTGACCAGTACATCCTCTGACGTAGTCACGCCTCTGCTTATCCTTGTGTTATCGGTATGTGTCCAGGCTGTTGACTGACGCGGTCCAACCAAGCACGAATGGCTGGAAATGACTCGAGTTCAAATCCGCCTTGCGGCGCTACGTGTGTATACGCATAGAGGGCAATGTCAGCGATGGAATAGCGCTCTGCCACGAAGAACTCGTGGTTCTGTAGTTGCTTCTCCATGACTTGTAACGCGGCATATCCTTGTTTCTGTTTTTGGGCAAGCACCTGCCGTTGCTCTTCGGAAACACCCAGGTGCATGATCCAATGCCGCACCGTGGCGATGTTAGGTTCATGACTGTATTGCTCGAAAAACATCCACTGCATAACCTGCGCACGCGCGAACGGATCATTGGGCATATACGATGTACCCTCTGCCAGATAGAACAAGATCGCGTTGGACTCGGCCAGCAGTTTACCGTCCTCGGTTTCGAGCAACGGGATCCGACCGTTGGGATTCTTTTCCAGAAATCCTGGGGTCCGTGTCTCACCCTTAACGATATCGAGCTCGACACGCTCGTACGGAATGGCAAGCAGCGCCAAAAGTAAGCGCACCTTATATCCGTTTCCAGACGATAAATAGTCGTACAAACGAATCGCGGCAAACCTGACTAGAGAAAGGGTCCGCCAGTTTACCGATGCTCCTGCCTATGGTCTATTGGGTTGGGTCCGCGGGGTCGTTCAAATGTTTAACCATACAGGTGGCTGAGGCCGGGCACATTTCGGCGAACTCACGGGTCTTCTGGATCTTGTCGGGCACCGAACTCCGGTCGATCTCGACAAAACCGCATTTGCCGAAAAATCCCGGTGCCGTCAGCGTCAATAAATAGAGGCTAGCGACTCCTTGCTGACGTGCGTATGACTCACTTCGCTTATAGAGTTGCCGTGCTATTCCCTGACCCCATAAGTCCTGCGAGACAACTAAGGATCGGGCCAGTGCAAACGGACGATAGATTTCTAACCCCATGGCGCCCACAACACGACCATCCAAATTGGCAACGTGAAAGTGGCTTAGATGGTGTGCGATATCGTCATTCGGGAGTTGGTGTTGGGCTAGTAGTGCTCTTATCAGTGACTCCTGCACCGCCATCGCCCTATCTATACGGAGATTGGCCATAATATCGTAGTCTGACTTAATGGACTTGTGAAATGGTACGCTTACCTAGTCATTATGGCAGCGCCGAAATTTACACGATCTTTTCGAACTCATATGCTAGCCTATATCTAGGTGACACGCTGTTGACTTTAACGGCCAAGGCCATCGGGTCCATGCAGAAAGGGAGATCTGCGCATGAAGAGGCTCCGCAAGCAACTTGAACTCGGCGTACGCTGGCTAGATTGCGGATGGCGTTTGTTTAAGCGCAATCCATGGCTATTGCTAGGAATGGCACTAGTATCGATGGTGATAGTCATTCTCCTGAAGCTCATCCCGTTCCTCGGTAATTTGCTGGTCGCACTGCTTGCACCAATTCTAATGTCAGGTGGCCTACTTGCTGCAAACGACTTGAGTAAGCAGAAGATGTCGTTGCCAGCATCGCTGCGAATGGCTGCTTTTGTGCGTTCGCATCAGGTGTTGCTGCGCCCACTACGTGACGAAAAGTACTCGGGCACCATGCTCATACTGGCTATCTACGCTGTAACGGCGGCGCTACTCATAAATATTTCGGTTGAGGTGATAAGCAACGGCACCTGGGCCCGGGACCTTGGCAGTGTGCAAGCATCAGAGCTCCTGGCCGTGCTGGCTGGTAAATCGGTGGCCTGTCTGCTTTATCTGGGCTTAAGCATGTCGCTAATCTATGCCGTCCCGCTCATCGTGTTGCGGGACGAATCATTGGTCCCGGCGCTCGGACTGAGCCTACGGAAAAGCGCACGATACCTCGGTTCCCTTGCGGTGATACTTGGGGTATTGGTCAGTCCTTTCTTCGTGGGCGGGCTCACGTCGTTTGTTTTTGCCCCCAGCAGCTATGCGGTCTGGCTCATCGGTGGTGCACTAGCGTTACCATTGTTCGCCACCAGCTGCTATTGCAGTTATCGCACCGTGTTCCCAGCAGGTTAACAAAGACCGCGGCCGGCGGTCAGCCCACACCGTCACTTGACGATCGCTTCACATTGATGAACAGTGGCGATCTACGCTGCTGAACAAAGTCATCAACGAGACGCCACCGCCGATCAGAAACTTTCGCTCTGATGTTTCTCAATATACTGGTCGATCGGTTTGCGAAAACAAACGACCTAGTATCTGGGCTCTGAAATCAGGGGAAGAATATGAAAAAGATTATTATCTCTTTTGTAGGTGGCGCTATCCTCGGTACCGCGGCTGGCTTTGTCTTAGGCATTTTCTTCTATCCTTTCATTTTCCCTCCCCCAGCCGCTATGGAACAGGTGGTCGACGCTGACAAGAAACGGATTGTCGCCAGCGGAATGTTTATTCATGCCAATCCGTCGGACCCGATTCACTATGGCCGCGGCGGTGTCACCGTCTATGACGACACCGTCCATCTGGAGCCCAACTTCGAGGTAGGGCCGGGGCCGAAATTTCACGTATACCTCGTACCCACCCGGGATATCACCTCGGCCTCCCAAGTCAAGGGTACGATGTTCGTAGACTTGGGACGACTACGCGCATTCAAAGGCAGCCAAAACTACGGAATCCCAGCCGGCGTCAATCTGTCCAAATATGGAAGCGTGGTTATCTGGTGCGAGCAGTTTGGTGTCTTGATCTCACCGGCTACGCTCGACTTCCGCGACACCTAGCCCGGTCACGCCGTGTCGCAGGTTACGGCCATGCTGACGCTACCCGTCACCTGAACACAGGTATATAGCAGGCCGCCCGAATCTCCGCCGGCGTAACCAAGGCGGCGAGCCGTTAACGTACACGTGTAGGCGGCATCCCTGTAGCTCGGTCCTTCGACGCACAGTCTGGGACACCCTGCTAGGTTCTGGTACGAAGCTTGCTAGAGCAGTAGGGATGCAACGTGTTCCCATCGCACGCCTGTCGTTTGATCACCTATCGCCCGTAATCGGCGCGCGTAGCGCGGTACGGCTGCGCAATGTCATCGATGAGGCCCGTGTGGTCCTAGACGGTCGCGTCGTGTGGCACATAAACTCCTCCGCCCAAGGGGGTGGCGTGGCAGAGATGCTGCAGACCCTGCTTGCCTACGAATGTGGTGCCGGCCTAGATGTGCGTTGGCTCGTGACGGACGGAGACGGGCCATACTTTAATATCACCAAGCGCATACATCATCGGCTGCATGGCCAAAATGGCGATGGCGGCCTACTTAGTACGTACGAACATAAACACTTTGCGCGGGTCACGAAGCGGAATGGCGAACAGGTTCTGGCTACCGTGAGATCGGGTGACATTGTCGTCTTACATGACCCACAGACGATCGGGCTGACCCCGGTTCTACGCCGGGCCGGCGCGCTAGTAGTATGGCGATGCCACATCGGGCAAGATGAGATGAACCGGGCCGCCGACGAAGCCTGGCAGTTCTTGCGACCTTATGTCGAGCAGGCCCATGCGTGCATCTTTTCGCGCGCCGCCTACGTCCCGGCGTGGCTCTCGTCGGAATCGGCGTTCATTATTCCGCCGGCGATCGACGCATTGTCAACTAAGAACCAATCCATGAGCCGCGCTACGGCTCGCAACATTCTCACTCATATTGGTCTGCTGGCCGGTTACGCGCGTAGCAACGACCTAGAATTCACACGGTTGGGTCGCAGCCCAGGTCGGGTTACGCGACGGGCCGAGATCATCCAAACACGGCCCGTGCCCGGGTCGGCCGTACCGCTGGTGGTTCAAGTCTCCCGTTGGGATCCACTTAAGGATATGGCAGGTGTATTACATGGCTTTGCCGATCAGCGCCATCGAATGGGCGACGCGCATCTGGCATTGGTGGGACCTGATCCTCGAAGCGTCACGGATGATCCTGAGGGTCTGCGTGTTTTTCAGGATTGCGTGGCGCAGTGGGCTGAGTTAGCGCCGTCGGCACAGGAGCGCATCCATCTCGTATGCCTACCGATGGCAGACATCGACGAGAACGCGGCCATGGTTAACGCCAGCCAGCGTCATGCCGCGGTCGTGGTGCAGAAGAGTCTGCGCGAGGGTTTCGGTCTGACCGTAACCGAGGCAATGTACAAAGGTCGCCCGGTCGTAGCCAGTAAGGTCGGCGGTATACAGGATCAGATCGCCGACGGTGTCCATGGGCTACTCGTCAATGATCCAACCGATACACTTGCTTGCGGAGATGCGATCGCACGCTTACTTGCCGATAAGGCGCTCGCACGTCGACTCGGTCGTAATGCACGCCGGCGCGCCATCGCTGAATTTCTTGCTCCGCGACAACTGATACAGCTGCTCGATCTCCTCTATGCCGTTGCAGGCAAGCCCCGCCGGCTTAACAATAGGCCCAAAAAAGAACGCCGCAACCGCGCCGCCACGAGTGATCGGCGCCGCCAGATCGTATTTAATACCCGTTAATTTGAAACCCGCCCGTGGATCAGGGTCCACGCAGGCACAGGGCGTCGTCGGGCCGACCTAAGGTTCGAGCCGTCAGGCAACCAATCATCTTATTAACCGCGCCCGCCCTAACCGTTTGTCTGACCATTCACACCTTCTGTCTCGGTTGGCGTTGGCATCTTGGAATGACGTCTGGAATAACCCCACCAAAATACGGCCTTATCCAGCGTTAGCGCGGTCTAAATGGGGTATTGACCTGCCCGGCTGCGCGCGGCGGTCCGCTCGTATGGCGTTTTGACTTATGATGCTAAGGATGCTTACATGATGGTAAGACCTATGACGGGGTAGGGTTGCCAGGAGGGCACTATGGACATCGACATAGGATCCATCATGGTCATCATTGGAGGATGGCTGGTAATAGGTTTCTTGGTCGCGCTCGTACTCGGAAAGATACTCCGGGAGGCCCATGAATTAGGCAGCCAACGCCACCAGCCTAGTGAGCACGACGACATGATAGTTCGCTACGCTAGGCCACCGAAGCATCCGGCTAAGCTCCGGACCCGCGATGCTACGCCGACAAAGCTAACGAAGAAGCATTCGAAGCGGGCCGCTGTCTAGCGTTGCGCCCGCCGGCCCAGCAAGAACAACTATACAATCTTTCCCGGGTTCATTAGATTTTCGGGATCAAGCGCCGTTTTGATCTGGCGCATGACCGCGACCGCCTCACCGTGCTCGGTCTTCAGCATTTCGATCTTACCGTAACCGACACCATGCTCCCCCGTGCATGTGCCCCCCATAGCGAGCGCGCGACTGACCATACGCTCATTGACCTCGGTCGCACGGGCAACTTCCGCCTCGTCGTCGGGATCGAGAATAAAAATCAGATGGAAATTCCCGTCACCAACGTGGCCCACGATGGGAGCTAACAGGCCCGAGTTGTCTATATCCTTACGGGTTTCGAGCACACACTCAGCTAGGTGCGAGATGGGCACACAGACGTCGGTAGGCC
>Ga0224508_10003368_pt1 | contig 13218 bp, 15 predicted proteins | sample SF_Jan12_sed_USG_4_FD_170157 | JGI IMG/M metagenome (GOLD analysis project Ga0224508, IMG submission 170157) | Sediment microbial communities from San Francisco Bay, California, United States - SF_Jan12_sed_USGS_21 | ecosystem: Environmental > Aquatic > Marine > Sediment | place: USA...
TTAATGAAACTGAAAAAACACATGATTCAGTTTTATTAAAAGAATCAAACTCTTTTAAAACAAAATCAGAATTTACAGGCTCAGATATAGGATATTACAAATTCTACATGCCTGAATTTTCAGGAGAAGAGATATTTGTTCAGATATTAGATACTAAAGACAACATAATACAAGAGCAAAAAGTACAGACAAAAATGTCGGTAGGATATTTTAATTTTAGCGAAAATGGTATTTACACATTAAAAGTTACAAATATTTCAAAAAATCCAATTAATCTACAAATAGAATTTGGCAATACAAATTCCCAAAAAATGTATCCAACAGGAATTATGATACTTGCAGGTGCTCTCTTAATGATAATAACATCATATTTCAAAATAAAAAATTACAAAATAGAGCATCCTGAAGAAAATATTTCATAGATTTGAATACATTGGATTGTGTGTCCAAAAATTAGAAATAAATTAAAAATTAGCCAAGTTGTAAAAAACAAGAAAGCCACAATTGAGAAAGGAAGAAATATTTTGAGTTTAGTGTATTCTCTATTTTTTAATATCAAAACTGCTCCTAATGATGCAAGTACTAGTCCAAATTCAAGTGGTTGATGTGACCATGAAATCAATCCATCAATTCCAAAGAGATCATGAGATAAGGAATCTCCAAAACCTGAAAAAATCTGAATTACAGATCCCACAATCACTAATTTGATTCCAGTTTTAAGGGAACCATGAACTGATTTTCGAAGTATTAAGATACACCCTAAAATTGCAGCACAACTAGTCATAGAAACTCCAAAGTATACTACAATGTGAGAAGGACTCCAGAAAAATTCAGGTTCTTTTTGAAGATGAGAAATCGCATCCCAAAACCCTGCTGAAACAATAACGATAGGTCCAATAACGGCTAAAATCGATACTAGTGAAACAAAAGTAGCAGATTTTGTAAGTGTAGAATTTGAAAGTCTTTGAATTAAGTTCATTTTTGTTTCTTTACTATGAACGGGTTATTTGAAATATTGTAAGACTATCAATTAGAAAAATTCAACATTGTGAGTAATTTTGTGAATTAACTATATTAGATGAAGCAAAGTAGGCAAATTATGAGTCCAGGGATAGGCTTGATGAAAAGACGACTAGGAAAGGAAAAAGATGCGGTTGCACTAGCTATTTCAGGCATTGCAAAAAAATACGATATCAAACCGGAAGATATCAAAACACTAGAAACAAAGTATCATGATGATGCAGGAGATTGGTATGTTGCATTAGGATGGGAAGAGAAAAGGGCAATTGTTCAAATGGATTCAGTTTTAGGTATAATTATAGAAATTAAGGAAATTTAAGTAGTAAAAATATTCTAACTAAATTGAAATTTCACACTAAAAAATAAAACAAGTTTAAAATCAAAATTCACTCATTTTTCTTATTTGTGATATTTAACATCCTAATCTTTTGAGAGATTATTCTTCATCTAGTATTGTCCAAGACAATCCATAGAGTTGTTCCCAAGAATGTGATGTAGTTTCATTGTTATTTGACATGATGTATTATTACAAAATTTACTTAAAACGCTAACGAACAAATCGTTCATACAAATCATCAGTATTCCCTAAATACTAATTTGGGATAATAAATTCAATTGAAGTTCTCACCAAGTACCTAATCGGTTTTGGTCTTAAATTTCAATTCTAAGTTTTAGTTTTTATTTTTAGTTTTTAATTGTAAAAAAATCCAATAACAATTTGCTCTTGTACTATCAACTAAAACTTAAGAGAATTTTTCAAGAATTAACGAAAAATTATCTATTTTAACAAGAAGTGCTTAGAAACAATTCAAACCTTATGCATTTTCATCAAACATTCATCCGTCCAAACATCATATAGATTATAAACGAATTACTTTCTGATTGTTATGTCATGTTGTATTTTATCCCTACAATACCTGTGAAAAATCAGGTTTATCAAAATCAGGTAAAGTTGTACTATGTTTTTGTTTTTTGCCTTTTAATTCTCTTTTTTTGTGAGTGTTACAATGTATTTTAAGACGTTTTTCATTCTCAAATCTCATACCACATTCAGAACATAACACATTGGAAATAACACATGCATTTTCTTTAAACTTTATCTCCTGAAATCTTATGTTATCCTTGTTGCGAAGTCACCATCTTGTAGGTATCAGATATTTCTTTGATGATATCATTAGAATTACGAATCGTTGTAGATTTTTTAGAAGATACCAAACATAACGTTATTTCATTTATCAGATATTTCACAGATAACATCATTTCTTTTGAAGCAGTGCCCATATCATGCAAATCTTGGCCATTGATGTTTTTTGAATCATTGTCGGTAAATGAGTTAATTTTGTCTTTGATAGATTTCATTAGATCAGATGCATCATAAATTACATCTGTCTCCTTTAGATGATTCATGGTGTTTTCCATTTTTATAGATGTTTCATTCATGTTTTCTGAAATTAGACGAAAATTCTCTATGTTCTTTACCATTTCTGGTGTGTTAAGACCCTGTATTATCTCATTAACTATTTTTGTAGTATCTTTTACTTTGTTTAGTGATTCCATCACTTCTGGATTTCCAATTTGACGCATCAGTTCTGCTGCATCAGAAACAGTGCCTTTGATTTCGCTTAGTTTACTAGGTTTAATCATTTCCATCTTAACTTACTCCTTTATCTCCAAGAAAGATCCATAATCTGTTTCACTGTGATTTGAAGTAAGTGATTGGATTCTATTTCTTTGGTGTGTCTGTACAAGAAAGATAAAACCATTGACTGCAAACAATGAATTCAGTATTCCAAATTCGATGTTATTTGCAAGGAAATCATTCGCAGCCAATAAAACATTCAAACTAGCCAATGAGAGAAAAAGGATTGGTAAATTTTTACCAACTTTTGTTATTATATCCAACGAATATATCAACATGAAAATCTCTGGAGACCCAGAAATGACAGGGACCCACTGCATCGAACTTTTCTCTATTTTCTTCTCATCAGCATAGTTGGCCATCATCGTCATCATGCATCTACCTTGTTTTTGATGCCATTCATCATTTTTGTAGTCACATGGCTGGTTTCTTTTCTAACAGTATCAACACCCTCTTTTACTGCCTGGATTGTGTTAGGTGATGTTTTTCCAGCAATTGTTGCAAGATCTTTAACAGTTGTCATTGATTCTTCTGCAGATTTCAAAGTATTTTCTACAGCATTGGCAGTTTCATGCACGATATCATTCCTTTTGAAATCTTGTGTTGTTTCACTAATGTTCTTTGCAATATCACGTGCAGCAAATGAACCGTCACGTATTGCTAAAGCAATCTCTGGAATGGCTCCACTCTCACGAAGTGTTTGCATGGTTTGTCGCATTTGGAGTGAATACTCTCTAATGTTCTTCGAAATATTTTGGATGTTCTCAACAGTTTGATTTGCATTAAACTGTTGAAGTCTAACTTCTTCTGAAGATAGATTTGGATTGTTGTTATAATTTTTCATATTTTGCTTTATACAAAATTTGTTAATAATACTCACGAATAATTTATTCATATCAATGGTTCATTTTTGAAATTCTAAAATTATCTAGATTGTTATTTGTTAGTCTTTTTGAATTTTTGAAAAAATTGTGTTTTCAAGTTAGGTGGGATTCGAATGTTTTTGTGATTGTTTGATATCAAATCTTAAGAGTGTAGTTAATTTTACTTTGATTTTCTAAACATCAGGAAAAATCTTTGTTAGAAAATCAATTCATAATATCTTCTTCTAGTTCAGGTTTCTGCTGACTAATCATCTTTGAGAGTCCTCTCATGTAGTTTTGAGCAAATGTTGTTACGGGTTGGGACGAATACCATACACATCCTAGCACTTCGCAATCATGACAATTCTTTGCCAATTCCCATTGGGGTGCATCCCAAATCTCTCCTACGGTTTTTTCAAGCAAGTTGTAAGAATTCTCAGGACTGGTAAATTTCCAACAAGGAACCATTACTGATGCATTGGCATTAACAAAGAGGCTTTTCCATACTCCACACTCATCAAAAACTGCCCTACCATGCTCTAAAATTTGCTCAAAGTATTGAGGTGGAAGCATTATCTGAGGATATTTTTTGCTTTTGATATGTTCTAGAACATTCTCACATATTGTATTGATTGTCTTCCTATCTGGCAGCAGTGAGTAATTTACATCAGACCTGTCTTCCACAAAGGTAAGTGAGACTGAATTGACTCCAAGCTCTTTTGTTTTATCAAAATACTTACCTGTAACAAATTCTTCAGTATTGAATTTTGTAATTACGCTGTTAAAGTAATGTGGGACATTATGTTGGTTTAATAATTCTAAATTATTCATTACTCTTTGAAACATCTCAGGTGCGACCCCCCTCACCTTACAGTATGGTTCCTCAAAGACAGAATCTATGCTACAGGTTATGAAGTGGATGTATTTTTTTAGCTCATCAAGATCTATCTCATGTAACAGGGAACAATTTGTTATTACAGTAATTGGAAGCTTGAGAGAATAAAGATGCTTTATCAATTCCATAAAATCGGGCCTGCTTGTAGGCTCTCCACCCTCAACAATTGTCCAAATACAATATTTTGAAACCTTGTCAAAGATTTGTTTCCATTGTTTTGTAGTCAGGTCATTTTTCTTTGCAAGTTTGATTTGACCTGCTTTGTCTGAATCTCCAAATGGACACATCGGACAATAATAGTTGCAATAATGAGTGAGACTAAAAACTCCAATGAGAGGACGTCGTTTCCCTATCATTCTACTTGCAGACCATTTTCCGACTTTGTTGATAGTTTTGATTACATCAACTCCCATGTGTTCTTTAGATAGACTGATGATTTTTAACATTTACAGCCAGCTTTTACTATAGAATTTTTTAGCAAATTCTTCTCTTGTGAGTATTTTTCGGAGGGTTTTTTGAAGGATTTTCAATAAGATAGAACTTTTTTTGTTTTAATAAGAAGTATTTTGTGTACTAAAGAAATTTAATTATCAAATTTATTGAGAGTAACATGACTAGAGCAATTGTTCTCGGCGGTTCACGTGGAATAGGTAAGGCAATTTCAGATTCACTCAAATCAATACAAATCGACATTTTTGCGGCTTCCAAAAATGATATTGATACTTCGGATTTGAATAGTGTCAAAAATTTTTTAAAAGAACATACTCAAACCGATATTTTGGTTCTAAATACAGGAGGACCTGCACCAAAACCATTTTCAACTATTACTGAAGATGACTGGAAACTATACCATAATCAATTATTTTTAGGATTTTGTACCATTCTACAGAAAATTAAAGTCAACGACGGTGGATACATTTTCTTGATAAGTTCTAATGTGATTAAAGAACCAAACACAAAATTGATAATTTCTTCAGCATATCGTGCTGCATTTAGCGAAGTTTTTAAAATTTTAAGCAAAGAATATGCTCAAAAAAATATTAGTTGTATTAACATCGCACCAGGTCCAATCAATACAGATAGAACTCAAGAATTAATAGAAAATGTTGAAGAATTTAAAAAAACATTGCCTATGAAAAGACTCGGCGAACCCGAAGAAATTGGAAAATTTGTAAAAGCGATTGTTGAAAATAATATAAAATACCTATCAGGGGTCACAATAAATTTTGATGGTGCAAATTCTAACTATATTTTTTAAGATTATTTTTTAAATTCAACGTTTGGTGTGTCAGGCTGACCAGCAATTGCAATTAATCCACCTTCACGGAGTTGTTGTAATAACTGCATGACTTCTTTTTCTACTTGATTTCGTTGTAATCCTGTTTGTTGTGCAAATACTTGTACTAGTTCTGTCACTTTACGCTCTCCATTGCAAGATTTCCAAAAATCAACAATTGCTTGATTAACCATAAAACCTTGTTCATGTTCGTTTGCTAAAACCATTGAACCGTCATCTTGTTGAATGAGTTTTCCAACTCCTTGAGGTAATGCAGTTTCATAGTTAATGGGTGCGGGTGTATTCATGTTCGCGCCCATATTTTTGATTTTGATTTTTCCCTCTTCAGTCATTTTATCCATTGACCATGCAGGTTCCCAAACAATGTCTATTTTTACATTATTTACACCAGGAACTTTTTTGGCATATCTTGTTGCATCCTGCACTAGAGTTTCATGAAGTGGACAACCTTGTGTAGTCATTGTCATTTTGATATTAACATCATTATTTTCTGTTACATCAATTCCATAAATCAATCCCATTTCTACAATATTGAGAGGGACTTCAGGATCCATGCACTGCTTTAAAGAATCTTCAATAGCTTGTGCAGAAACAGTACTCATATTGTAAACTGCAGTTTCAAAAACAATAAAAACTTTCTATAAATTAGCTTGAAATAATTTTTTAAGTGATTCTTCATACGGAGCTGTAGCCACGCCTTTTTCGGTAATTATTCCTGAAATTAATTCAGGGGGTGTCATATCAAATGCCGGATTAATCACGGCAATATCATCAGGTGCAGTCTTTTTTTCACCTATTCCAGTGACTTCAGATCCTTTTCGCATCTCGATAATTACATCTTCAGCCTTTGTTTCCATATCAATTGTAGATAATGGCGCTGCCACATAAAATGGAATTCCATGTTGTTTTGCCATTGTTGCTACCTGGTAAGTTCCGATTTTATTAAAAACATGACCTGTTTTTACAATTCTATCAGCACCAACTACGACTTTATTCACTAATCCGTTAGCCATTGAATACCCTACAGCTGTATCTGGAATAAGACTGACATCGAATCCATCATGTTTTAATTCAAAAGCAGTCAATCTTGAACCTTGTTGAATTGGCCTAGTCTCGGTTGCTATTATTTTGACATTTTTTCCGTTCTCCCTTGTTGCACGAATAACACCTAATGCTGTGCCATAAGCAACTGTAGCTAATGCACCAGCATTACAATGAGTCATAATAGTATCATTATTATCAAAAAGAACTGAACCCATCTTTCCCATGGTTTTATTAATTTCAATATCTTCATCTGCCATTTGTTTGGCTTTAGAAATAACTAATTCTTTTATTTGTTCTACAGAATTTCCATACATTGCAACATCCATGATTTTCTCTAATCCCCAACCTAAGTTTATTGCAGTAGGTCTAGTTGCAAAGAGAATTTTTCTGGCATGTTCCAAGTCTGATAATAATTCATCTTTAGTAATTGCCTTACTTTGTAATGCTGCTAATGCTAATCCAAAAGCACCAGATACACCGATTGCAGGTGCACCTCTAACCACTAGAGTACTAATTGCATCTGCAACTTGATTAAAATCGTCATATTCTACAAATACAAGTTCATTTGGTAATTTTGTTTGATCAATCATTACAACCTTGTTATTTTTCCATTCAACTGTTCGTAACGAATTATTAGGTTTAGTTGAATTTTCCATTTAAAACAAAAAATTTGAAACCTTATTTAAAATGAACTTTCATGAATTTTATTAAGTGTTATATCACAAACAATATTTGAAGAAATGGATGTTAAATTTTGAGAAATTACAAAGTGTTGATAAAAAAAGAATGTATGGGATTTATGACAAGTGGCCAGAAATTTCTCAAGATGCTTATGATTCATCTTTTCAATCCGTAGAATTTGAAGGGATAGACCATATTGTTTTTGCCGGTATGGGAGGTTCTGGTACTATTGGTTCAATATTTGCTTCAATTCTATCAAAAACAAATATCCATGTTTCAATCGTTAAAGGGTATATTTTACCAAAAACAGTTGATTCAGAAACTCTTGTGATTACCACAAGCGTTTCAGGGAATACCGACGAAACTCTTACGATTTTAGACGTAGCAAGTAAGCAGGATTGTAAAATTTTTGCTTTTTCGTCTGGTGGAAATATAGAACAATATTGTAAAGAAAACAGAATAAATTATCAAAAAATTCCCATGATACATTCTCCAAGAGCATCGTTTCCAAGTTTTTTATATTCAATGCTAAAAATTTTGCAACCAATCATTCCAATCCCTTCGAATCATATTTTGGAGTCAATAAATGAATTACATAAATTAAGAAATGAAATCAATTCAAAAAATCTGTCAGATAGTAATTCAGCATTAAATTTGGCTGAATGGATTTCTGGAATTCCTTTGATTTACTATCCTGCAGGATTGCAAGCTGCAGCTATTAGATTCAAAAACTCATTACAAGAAAATGCAAAAATGCATGCAATTACAGAGGATGTAATCGAATCATGTCATAATGGAATCGTTTCATGGGAACAACCGAGTAATATTGTTCCAATAATGATTCAAGGAGAAGAAGATTATTTTAAAACAAAAGAAAGATGGGGTATTTTAAAAGAATTCTTTGATGAAAAAAATATAGAATACAAGGATATTTTTTCTGGAAGTGGAAATATTTTAACAAAATTAATGAAATTGATATATCTTCTTGATTACGCTTCAATTTACAAAGCTGTGTTAAACGGGGTTGATCCAACTCCAGTTGAACCTATCAATTTTATTAAAAAAAAGTTATGATTTCTAACATCTTTCAGATTTGTTTGATTATTTTTTAATTTAATATATTTTTAGCAATTAATTTGACATTTTTAAAAATGTGTTCACCGAGTGGTAAAATTTAATGTTAATTACTAGAAAGATTTCATGTAAAGTGAAATGAATTCTAAATGGTTTAGAAGGCGCTGGTTTGACTTTAGATTAGGTCATAGCGTATACCTGATATTTTTATTATCATTTTCAAATTTTATATTGATTTTTCATAGATTATTAATAGAACGAGTCGAATTTTTAAATGAAATTTTTTCGGAATTGTGGATGTTTATTATTTTATTTGTAGGCATTTACTTTCCAGTTTCAATTGCAGTTGGAGCATGGCACAGAAAGACTCAGATAAAAATAGAAAATGAACAGTCATTACTAAACAATCCATTTATGGCAAGAAACTTTAGAATGATGATTGACATTATTGAAGGAAAGGCTTCAAAAGACGAAGTTCAGAAATTCAGAAAATTCTTGAGTGATATTGAAAAAAAATCAGACTTTAATTTTAATAGTTAAAAGTTTGCCAAGAGGCAAGATACTATTTTTTCATAATACTATATAAGATTAATCTAAACAAATTTCATTAGATTGTTTTCAGTTACAAACTCTCATGACATTTGATTTTTACCCATTGTAAAAAATAAAATGTAATCCATTCACAACTTGAGCATGAATGATGAACAAAAATATCAATGACTTTCCCAAAATAGGGACTGTTATCATTGCTCGAAATGAGGCTGAGAATATTTATGACACTCTTGACGCTCTATTCAAACAAACAATATCGTTACAACAAATAATATTTGTTGATGATAATTCCACTGACGATACCGTAAAAATTGCCAAAAATTTTGATGTTAAGATTTTGACTTTTCCTGAAATTCATGACAATTGGGTATCACGTCCAGAACTTGCAAAGGTTTTCAATTATGGTCTAAGACAATTAGATGTTGATGATCTCGATTTTGTTTCAATAGTTGGTGCTGACCATATATTACCACATAACTATTTCGAGCAGTTAACTAGAAGAATGATAATAGATGATTCAGTTGTAGCCTCAGGTGCAATACAAGGCGAAATAGCAACTGCACCAAGAGGATCCGGACGTGTTATCAGAAAAGAATATTGGAAAATAATAGGATCCCAATTACCAGTCAATTTTGGTTTTGAAACGTATGTATACGTAAAGGCAATGCAGTTAGGATTTGATGTGAGGTATTATGATGATATCATTACAAAGACTTCTAGAAAAACGGCTATTACTTACAAGCCTATGATGTATTATAATTACGGATATGCCATGCGTGCGCTGGGCTATCCTTTGTTACATACATTTCTAAGAGCCATATTATTGTTAAAACGTGGAAAAGGTTTGAAGAGTTTTAGGCTCTTTCTGAGTGGATATTTTTCAAATAATGACACATTTTATGAAAACTCACTCAGAAATTTTATATCAAAACGATACAATGCAAGACGTGTTCTTTCTAACCCTATTGGCAAATTCAAAATATTCATGGATACAAAATACTGATTCTTAAATTTGAATAATTTATGATTTACATTGGTGTTATTATTGTAAGAAGAAAGAATTGTGAGCCTATACTCAATAAAGAGAGAAACAATGAGTCAGAGAATATGAAGACAAGTCTAAGATTAATCAGAATACTGCTGCAAATTCATCATCATATTTTTATTTTAAAACATGAACAATACAGCAATTGATGGAGCTAATTTTTAGACTAATCTTGTATTTTAACGAAATTTCTCTTTTCACATAAACAAGAATGGGTTTTGAAAATAGGACAATGATTTTTTCTATCTTTCAAAAAAATATTAATTTGATAATTTTATTGATGTTTTATAGATAATCTTTGTTAATTTCATAAACAAATACTCCGATCATTGGACCTATTTTTTCATTTTCATATCCTGGAGAAGAGTAAACTAATCTTAAAGGACCATTTCCATCAGATTGGTATTTGATGTCTTTTACATATATTGGTGTAAATCCAGGTATGTAAACTTCAGATTGTATATTTGGATTTTGAATATCAACATAGCCTATAACGGTAAATGGAAACATCTGACCTAACAGAGTATTATTCCAAAAATATTCGGTTCCGCTTATTCCATCTGAATAAAGATATTTTTCTAGTGGTTCTTCTGCAATTCTCATAAACCACTGTTTTTTAGACTCGTCTCCACCTCCCTCTAGAGTATAAAGGGATTGGTCTGAAAGAACATCGATCTTTTGTCCTGCTACAAATACCAACACATAATCAGCATCCATTTCTTGTAATTTCTTCCAAGCCTCATCAGGAGTATTAAGAAACACTGTTGCAATGTCTGATATTTTTTGGGAATCTATTGTTGCATTATCTGCTAAGGTTGTTCTTTCTGATAGTGTGGTGATCCAGTAACCATAATCCCACCAAGCAGCAATCACAGAATCTTCGGGGGTATTTTTCTTGATCCATTCCAACGAATCTTTCCAATCATCAGTAACAACAGGGTATATCGTTCCACCATTTAGAATTGTTGCAGGAATTTTGACACTATCAATCCAGTTTCCATTTGTCGGTAGTACTAGGGGAGAAAAAAGTAGAGCTGTTATCATTATAACAAATGAAATCTTTGTAGGGTTTCTAATTTGGTTAAATCCAATTTTTCTTTGAAAGATTTTTTTTGTAAGAAGAGATAAACCAATAGATGATAGAATTATTATTGAGACAGACGCAAAAACTTCTAGACGCACAAATGCTGAACTAACATATACTCCAAGGAGTCCTAAAACCAATGCAAATCCCATCATGTCATTTTTTAGATTTTCAGTTTTTCTGCTTAGGATTAACCATACTCCAATGCCAGCAAATATCATCAGTACCGAATGAAAGAAAAATGATTGTGCCAATGTTGTTGTAGCATGTTCTGAAACTGAATCAACTAGCGGATCTGTTGTAGTAAGAAATGGATTAATGGCGTTAAGGTACCTATAACTAGGAAGAGGTAAAAATTCAGAATCAGCATTTACAAAAATCAATACAGAACCAGCTACTATGACTGCAAATAGAAAAAATAGGCCGTTTCTAGTTTGATTTTTAGTGTTGCTAAACTTTTGAATTATTGCATTAGCTACTAGAAATCCTGTTGGTACAATCAGTGAGAATCCACCTAACCCAAAAACAAATTCTATTCCAGGTCTCTCAAACAAAACAATAGTTAGTAGAAAAGATACCACAAACAGAGGAATGCTCCAAATTAGGAAAGAATGATCTTTTCTAACAAACGGAAGAACGAGAATAAAAATGCCTATTGGCATTACAAAGAATTGAATTCCACCCCAAGAAGACAGTCCAAAGCCCAACATAACCCCCCCGATAATTAATTTTGAAATTGTAACTTTCTTATTCTCAGATTTTATTCCACTGAGAAACAAATACAATCCTAGTAATCCATAGAAAAGCCCCAAAGGTTCTGATTTGAACCATCCAAGTGTACCTCTAAGTACAATAGGAACAGAGACTGAATAAAATAATGCTGCAAAAAGACCTGCAGTTGTCCCACCAATTACTCGCACTAGGGCGAAAATAACAATTGTTGTCAAGGATCCAAAAACTACAGGAAACAAAATTGTAAAATCATAAAGACTGGAATTACCTCCAAAAATCTGATAGGTCAAAGCAGCTGTTATGTGAAGCATTGTTTGTGAGGTTGCAGAAACATCTCGTCCATTTGGATGCCAACTCATGCTATCATGCCAATTGAAATATTCTGATAGTCCATTTTCAAGAAGGTATTGAGTTGCTCTGAAATTAAAAAAAGGATCAAATTCATTTAGCTCATATCCATATTCGGCCCCTTGAGAACGAATCAAGAATGAAACTGAAAATGCAATTATCAAGATTCCAATTACCAATAGATGATTAAATCTAAAATTAAAATTCCCAATTCTAAATAATGTATCTTGGGTAATCATCAAATGGACACTAATTCTAGTGGATAATACTCTTTTGAAGAAAATTTTGGTTTTAAAAAATTGTATTTTACATTGTTGCTTGTGATGCGTCATGGAACATTTGGCTCTTTGCACAACCAGCAGCAAGCTCATCACCTGCTCCACGTCTCATAAGGCCACGATATAACCCATCTTCTAATTTAACACCCTCTCTTTCTTCCCATTCCTCTACAGTGATAGAGTATTTCTTTTGGATTCTGTCTCTATACCATTCTGGAATTACATTGAATGCACAGAATGGAACTATTCTAAGGTCTGGAGTTACATAATGAATATCACATCTTTGCAATCTTTCAAGATCTTCATTGTATTTGTCTTGGAAGTGCATCATACCAAGGAATAATCCTTTAACGTGCCATGAGCCTACTGAATCAAATGATCTCTTCATGAGTATATTGCCAAACATTTTTGCCAAGTCTAATCCTGCTGGTTGCTTCTTTGTATCAACAAAGCCTTTGAGTTTTCTCACGACTTCAAGCATTGTAAAGTACTTGTTTTTACCAGAACGAATCTCTTCTGCTTTATCTTCAAAGAGTTCTAACATTCCTTGAATATCACAGAATTTTGTTAATGGAACAAATTTCTTTGTATCTGCATCTTCAAAGATGTATGTTCCTGCACCACAAGCAAAGTGAATTGATAATTCATACTTGGGTTTACTTGAAA
>Ga0224508_10003369_pt1 | contig 13218 bp, 9 predicted proteins | sample SF_Jan12_sed_USG_4_FD_170157 | JGI IMG/M metagenome (GOLD analysis project Ga0224508, IMG submission 170157) | Sediment microbial communities from San Francisco Bay, California, United States - SF_Jan12_sed_USGS_21 | ecosystem: Environmental > Aquatic > Marine > Sediment | place: USA: California...
GATCAATCGTTCGCTGGCCGCCGATCGCGAGGCCTCGCTGCGGGAGGTCCGGGCAGCAGTCTCTCTCGGCGCCGGCATCCGCGTCGCACTCGAGCTGCTGGGCGATGCGCCCGCAGCCCTCCAGCTGGAGCTCAGTCACGTCACGCGTCCCGACCGGGACCGCAGCGTCCTGCTCGAACGAGATGCCGGCGGTGACTATGTCGCTGCGCAGCCCCTCCCCGAAGGGCGCTTCCACGCGACTCTCCGCCCGGCAGGGGCCGATCCCGCATGGCGCCTGCGGCGCCGCGTGGTGCTTCCCGCAGAGGGACACTTCACGATGGAGCCGGATGCATGAGCGCGGCTCCCGCGCACGCTCCGCCGCAGGAAGCGTGCTTCCACTGCGCAGAGCCCCTCGGCTCCGACGACGTCGTCTTCGGCGAGATCGGGCCTGATCGAGTGGGCTTCTGCTGCCACGGCTGCCTGGGCGCAGCGCAGTTGATCCACGGCCTGGGCCTCGGCGCCTACTACGAGCGGCGCGACATGTCGGACGCCGAGTTGCTCCCGCTGGCGGCCGGGGATGCGCAGTCCTACGAACGTTTCGACGATGCGGCGCTGCAGAGGCGCTTCGTGAGCTGCGACGAAGAGGGCATCCACTCGACGAGCCTGAGTGTCAGTGGCATGCGCTGTGCGGCCTGCAGCTGGCTTCTGGAAGAGCGCCTCGTCCGCCTGCCCGGCGTCCGCGAGGCCCACTTCGGGCTCGCCAGCGGGCGCGCGCAGCTGCACTGGGACCCGGCGAAGGTGCAGCTGAGCGAGATTCTCGGTGCCGTCGCCGCGCTGGGCTACCGGGCCTTGCCCTTCGAGCCCGATACGGCGGAGGCCATGGTGCGCGGCGAGCGTCGTGCTGCGCTTCGCCGGCTGGGGGTCGCGGGGCTCGGCACCATGCAGGTGATGATGTTCTCCGTGGCTTTGTACCTCGGGGCCGCAGGAACCCTCCAGGCCGGCCACCGCGACATCCTGCGCCTCGCGGGTGCAATCGTGACGACTCCGGTGTTGCTGTACGCCGGGTGGCCGTTCCTGGCCGCTGCCTGGCGCGACCTGCGCATGCGGCGCATCGGGCCCGACGTACCGATCGCGCTGGCACTGCTCGGCGCCTATCTGGCGAGCCTGGTCGCCACCGTACAGCAGGGTGGCGAGGTGTACTTCGACTCCGTCTGCATGTTCGTCTTCTTCATCACCCTGGGTCGAACGCTCGAACGCGACCTTCGGGCGAAGGCCGAGCTGCGGATCGGGAGCCTGCTTCGGCGGGTGCCCGAGACTGCGCATCGTAAAGAAGACGGGGCCGAGCGAGATGTGCCGGTCGCAGACCTCGTGAGTGGAGACATCGCCCTCGTGCGACCGGGCGAACGCATCCCCGCCGACGGCGTCGTGATCGAAGGGGCCGGTGAGGTCAGCGAGTCGCTCCTGACTGGCGAGGCATCGCCGGTCGTGAAGCGCGTGGGCAGCACGCTGCTCGCCGGGAGCGACAACCTCGATGGAACCCTGCGCCTGCGCGTGGAGCGCACGGGCGCGGCCTCCACTCTGCAACAGATCGCGAGCCTGCTCGATCGCGCCCAGCTCGAGAAGCCCCCCATTGCCGTCCTCGCCGGCCGCGTCGCCCAGGTCTTCGTGACCTCCGTGGTCCTGCTCGCAGCGGTCGTGGGGCTCGCGTGGTGGTGGATCGATGCGTCGCGCGTGGTTCCGATCGTGGTCTCGGTGCTGATCGCGACCTGCCCATGTGCGCTGTCCCTGGCGACGCCGTCGGCCCTCGCTGCTGCGACCCACGGCCTGGCCGCCCGTGGCTTCCTGATCACCCGGGGTCATGTGCTGGAGGCGCTCGCGGGAGTCGGCCGCGTCGTCTTCGACAAGACGGGGACGCTCACGGCCGCGACGCCGCGGCTCACCGCCGTGCAGCCCTTGCGCGATTCGCTCGAAGCTGCGGAAGCGCTTCGATTGGCGCGGCTGCTGGAGGAGGGCTCGAGCCACCCGATCGCCCGAGCGCTCCGAGGCGGCGCCGGGTCCGCCGCAAGGGCCCGCGTCGGCGGTGTCCGGTCCAAAGCCGAACCCGGGGCAGGCGTCGAAGGCGAGGTCGAAGGCCGCACGCTTCGGCTGGGCCGGCCCGATTGGTCTGTCCGAGGGCGCGCGCAGCCGGCCCCGCCCGGCGACCCGGGCTCTCCGACCACATCGGTCCTGCTGGCGGACGAGGCGGGCGCGTTGGCCTGGTTCACCTTCGAGCTCCCGCTGCGAAGCGGCGCCGCGGCCGTGACCCGGGGTCTGGAAGCCGAGGGCTATCGCACGGCTCTCCTGTCCGGGGATCCCTCGGTCCGGGGCGTCGCGGCGATTGCCGACCCGCTCGGGATCTCCGAGGCGGTCGCGGGTGCGTCTCCGGCGGAGAAGGTCGAGGTGCTCGAGGGCTGGATCGCGCGCGGCGAGACCGTGATGGCCGTGGGCGACGGCATCAACGACGCGCCGCTCCTGGGCCGCGCCCACGTGTCCGCAGCGATGGGGAGCGGCAGCGACCTGGCGCGGCTGCGCGCCGACGCCGTGTTGCTCGACGATCGCCTTGCCAGCATTCCCCTGGCCCTGCATTGGGCGAAGCGGACGAAGCGGGTGATGAAGCAGAACTTCGCCTGGGCGCTCGCTTACAACCTCTGTGTGCTGCCGCTCGCGGCAACGGGGCTGCTTGCGCCGTGGCAGGCCGCCATCGGCATGTCCGCGAGCTCGCTGCTGGTGGTCGGCAATTCACTGCGCCTGCGGCGGGCAGGGCGGACGAAGGAGGCCGAATGGGCTCCCTCTACCTGCTGATCCCGATCGCGCTGTTGCTGCTCGGGGTGGCGGTGGGCGCCTTTCTCTGGGCCGTCGACCACGGCCAGTTCGAAGATCTCGAAGGCGAGGGCGAACGCATCCTGCTCGACGATGTCGAAGGCGAGGGCGAACGCATCCTGCTCGACGAGGACGGTCAGACGCGCGACCGCCGCGATCCGCAGCCGGACGGGCGATCGGACGGGTCGTGACGGACGCCGTCCCCATGGCGGCCGTGTTCCTGGGTCTTGCCGGGAGCGCCCACTGCGTGGCGATGTGTGGCGGGGTCGCAGCCGCACTCGATCGCGCTGCCAGCGGAACGGGGTGGCGACGATCCGGCTTCCACGCGCTCTACGCGATGGGCCGTCTGGGCAGCTATGCCCTGTTGGGCGCACTCGTCGGGGCACTTGGCCACGCGGTCGGAACCGCGCTGCCAACGGGCTCGCAGCTCGGTCTGCGTCTTGCGGCGGGGCTCTTGCTGATCGCGATCGGGATCAGCCTCGCCGGGTTCGGCCGTCTGCGCGGTATCGAGCGGGTCGGAGCCGCCGCCTGGCGGCGCCTCGCCCCGCTGTCGAAGCGCCTGTCCGGGCTTCCGGCGCCCCTGCGCGCACTGGGGTTGGGTGCCCTCTGGGGCTTCCTTCCGTGTGGCCTGGTCTACGGCGCGGCGGGTGTCGCGGCGGTCACCGGCACGGCCGCATCGGGGGCGATCTTCATGACCGCGTTCGGCGTCGGGACGACGCCCGCCGTCTTCTCGCTGGGCGTCTTCGCATCCGGGGTCTTTGCGGGACTCGACCGGTGGAACCTGCGCAAGCTGTCGGCCTGCGCAGTCGTGTTGTGCGGAGTCTGGACGATCGCCGGACCCATCTTCATGAGTTCGGGTCACGACCACTAAGAGGGTGGGAGCTGGGTGGCGAGTGAAAGCCGCCGGCCTCTCGGCTCGGGGATCTTCTCGCTCTCGGGCAGGGTGCAGATCCGATCCATCCGGGTGATGCTGCCATCCGCGTACTCCCAGACGAGCTGCTCGCCGTCGAGATAGCGCTGGACCACGACGGGGCCCCAGCCGAACGCGTGGAAGTCGAGCACGCCGTCGTTCCAGATCATGCTGGCCGACGTGCGCGGGCAGAACTCCCGATCCCCGATCGTGAAGAGGACCGAGCCCTGGGTGTCGTCGGTGTTCTCGCCGAGGGTGCTGTTGGGGCCGTAGTCGTGGATGATGCCCGAAGAGGTGACCACCGTGCGGCGACCGCACTGCTCGACGCGCTCCACGTGGCCCATGTGCCCCCCTTCCACGCCGATCCACAGGCCGCGGATGTCCGCCGCTTCGGGAGCGAGGGGCTCTGTGCACTCGGCCAGGATCGGGAGCGGGAAGTGGCGGTAGCTGCAGCCGGGCGTGTTCCCCTTCGGGATGTCGGCCGCCCGCTTTCCGCTGCCGTCGAGCACGGGCAGCTTGCAGTAGTCGAGGGCGCTGCCGTCACCGGCCAGCGTGGCGGGGTCGGTGGTGAGGGGAGGGCGCGCCGAGAGGAACAGCTGCCAGAACGCGGCGAAGAACAACGCTGCGAACAGGAGTGCGATTCGGAGCAGCCACTTCGTCATCGGTTTGCCGTCTCATCTCCGCGCCGAAGTGCGGCGCCAGGGGTCGAGCCGCGGATCCGCTAGATGAAGAGGGTTCCCTCGGCGTATCGCGAGAGCTCCACCCCCGGCGACTCGGGCGCTCGTTCGCGCGGCGTCTCGTCGGCGAAGGGGGCGTACGGGAAGGGAGCCTCCTCGGGCCGGTGCGCCCGTCTCGCGTCGATGGCGAGCTGCACGAGTCGCGATCGCTCCCGGATCAGCTCGGGGGTGTAGCGCCGGCGCCGAGCCGGGGCTCCGGCGCGAGTCGCCGGCAGGGCCACCTCCACGTCGAGGACTGCGTCGCGGCGAAAGAAGCCCCAGACGAAGGTCACGCGACGGTCGGGCGAGGCGTTCGCAAAGGAGCCATGCAGGCACTGTCGATTGCAGACCGCGACGTCACCGCGCGCGCAGAGCATCGGCACTGCCTCGGGCAGTCGGGTCGATCCACCGTTCGCCGCGACGCGCGCGGGAATGTCGATCTGCCCCTCCCGGTGGCTTCCGGGGGCCACCCACAGGCCGTTCGCCGACGTCGTCCGGCAGAGCTGCGCCATGAAATTGAAGCCGTGGATGTCGGGATCCCAGTCCCGATGGGCCCAGTGGGTGGTTCCATCCTGGTGCCACGCCACGGCGGCGCCCACGCCCGGCTCCTTCAGGAAGATCGTGTCGTTGTAGGGTACGAAGTCGGGACCGTTCAACGACTCGGCCACGCGGAGCATGTCGGGGTGGGCCGAGAGCCGGAGTGCCGAAGGCATCTGCTCGAAGAGCCCGAGCATCAAGAAGATGCTCTTGGCAGAGGCCTCCTCAGCGGCGAGATCGGCGCCCAGCGCTTCCATTCGAACCGGGTGCCTCCCGTTCAACAGCTCCGTCCCGCCCCAGGGATCCGAGAGCGAGCGCGCCCACAGGAACTGAGGCTGTCCCCCGAGGCCCGCCGCCGGGCGCCCCTTCGCGTCGAGCTCGCTCCCCTCGTCGGCAGGCGCACGCTCGAGCAGCTGCGCCAGATCGGCATCGAGCTCGGCCAGCTCCGCTGTGTCGACGACCCCTTCGAAGACGTAGAAGCCCGTCCTGTCGTAGGCCTCTCGGATCGTGGCATCGAGGCGGCCGTTCGCATCGAAGCGGACGGGCCCGCGGTTGCCGAGCGCAAGCGCCCGCTTCTCACCGGCCCCGAAATAGGCCTCGATCGGCTCCGCTCCGGCGGCGCCGGCCATCTCGGAGTCCTTGGGGTTCGATTGGTTCATGGTGCCCCCTGGGAGTGCGATCGCGCACGTCTCGGTCTCCGCACAGCATGCCCCATGCCACGCAGCGTCGCCCTTCGTGCCCGAGCGATGGGTTCTCGAACTGCAGCTCGAGCTGCCCTGCGCGCGATCTCGTCCTCGACCGGGTTGGCTTCGGTCGCGGCTGCGGACTCCAAGACCAGGTCTGGGCGCTTCTATCCGCTGAACGGTTCAGCCTGGCCGCGGTCATCCAGCATCGAGCCCCTCTCGCGCCATGCCACGCCATTCTGACGAGACCTCACGGGCTAGATGAGGTGGCGCATCTCGTAGACCGCCTGCCAGTGGGCGCCCTTCTTACGAGCGACCTCCGTGTCGAAGTAGTGCCGCAGTCGACGCCTATCGTCTTCCTGATCCTTGAGGGTCGCTCCGATCAGGAAGTGGATCAGATCCTCGGGCCCCGTACGCCCTTCCTGAATGAAGTGCGCGTACACGCCGAGGGCGTGCGCGACCGACACCGCCTCGGCCGTCGACATCATGGTCGACAGCCGATCAGTGCTGCGGCCGTCGATCGTCTGCCCGCTGCGCAGCTCACGAAAGACCGTGACCAGTACCTCGATCGTCATGGGATCGGGCTCGACGGGCACTCCCGATTGCGCGAGCAAGCGCTGGGACTGCTCGGTCACGACTGCCACCTCGTCGTCGAGTCCCGCGATCGGACGAATCGTCTCGAAGTTCATGCGACGCTTCAGCGCGGCGCTCATCTCGTGAACGCCGCGATCACGCGTATTCGCCGTCCCGATCACGTTGAAGCCCTCGCGCGCGAAGACGATCCCGTCTTCGCCCGTCAGCTGCGGAATGTGGAGGACTCGATCGGACAGAATCGAGAGCACCGCGTCCTGGACCTCGGATGGACATCGCGCCATCTCCTCGAATCGCACGAGCTTGCCGGCCTTCATCGCGCGATAGAGGGGCCCGGGGACGAGCGCACGAGGCGTCGGCCCTTCGGCGGCGAGAAGGCCATCGTTCCACGAGTACAGGATATGACCGTGACGGGTCGCGGAGCCGCCCTGCACGGTCAGGGTCGACTCGCCCGAGATCGCGGCCGCAAGAAGCTCGGACAGCCACGACTTCCCCGTCCCCGGCTCCCCCACCAGCATCGAACCCCGATTCGTGGCGAGCGTGATCATCACGCGCGCGACCAGCTCGGGCTCGCCGACGAACTTTCGCCGCACGGACAAGTCGGGGTCGCCGAGCACGAACTTGACGACCGCCCGCGGCGAGAGCTGCCAGCCCGGCGGGACCGGTCCCGGATCCCAGGCGCGCAGGCGCTCGAGCTCATCGGCGTAGACCCCCTCGGCCGGCGGTCGCTGGACGCCGTTGCGTGAATCGCTCATCGATCGCCCTCGCACCTTGCCACGTCAGTCCCTTCCATCGGGCGCCATGCGCTCCTTCGGGAGCACCCTCGGAAGCTCGCTCAGCGGAACCACGCCTTGCGTGACATGGTCGACCGCGCTGTCGCGCATCGTGATGAGCCCTGCGTCGAGCGCGATCCTTCGCAGCTCCTCGACGGAAGGCTGCGCCGAGATCGCGCGTCGGATCGCCGAGTTCACCTCCATGTACTCGATCACCGCGACACGGCCGTGGGTTCCGCGGCCGTTGCAGCGTTCGCAGCCGCGCCCTTCGAAGGAGCGAAAGCTCCCGGGCGTGCCCTCCGGAAACAGCTCTGCGAGGATCTTCGGATCCGGCTCGATCTCGCTGCGACAGCTGGTGCAGATCCGCTTGGCCAGTCGCTGCGCGACGACCGCCAGAAGCTCACTCGCGATCGAGTTCGGATGTGAGCCGAGATCGAAGAGCCGTTGCACGGCGTCGATGGCGTCGTTGCAGTGCAGGGTCGAGAGCACGACGTGACCCGTCTGCGAGGCACGCATTGCCTCGAGTGCCGTCTCCGTGTCGCGAATCTCGCCCACCAGGATCACGTCGGGGTCCTGACGCACGAACGAGCGCATGGCGTCGGCGAAGCAGAAGCCGATTTCCGGGCGAACGGAGGTCTGCTGGATGTTCTCGATCGAATACTCGATCGGGTCCTCGACGGTGATGACCTTGCGCCGACCGTCCACGGCGAGACGCTTGAGCCCCGCATACAGCGTCGTCGACTTGCCGGAGCCGGTGGGCCCGACGACCAGGACCAGGCCGGCCGGGTTCTCGAGCAGTCGCTCGTACTGCCGGGCGCTCACCTGCGGGAAGCCGAGCTCTTCGATCGAGACGAGCTTCGAGGTCTGCGGCAGCAGGCGGATCACGGCGTGCTCACCGTGAAGGGAAGGCTGGGTCTGGACGCGCAGGTCGAAGAACTCGCCGCCGGCACGCAGGCGAAGACGCCCACCCTGAGGCAGGCGACGCTCGGAGATGTCGAGCTCCGCACGGATCTTCACGACGTTGATCAGCCCGGCGAGCTCCCGGCGCGTCAATAGATAGCGGTCGAGATCGCGGAGCTCGCCATCGACGCGCAGCCTGACCCTGACACGATCGCCGTAGAGCTCAAGATGGACGTCGCTCGCGGACTCTCCGATCGCGTCGAGGATCAACGCTTCGAAGAGGTGGACGAGGCGTGCCTCGAGCTCTGCGTCGGGCTGCTTGGTGAGCAGATCCTCGCTGGTCTCTTCGACCAGGATCTCCGGCGGCGACGGGCCGGTTCCGGGGCGAGAGAGATCGAGTGTCGCCCAGAGCCTGCGGAAATCAGTCGGGGTGACGAGCAGGAGCTCGATCTGAGTGCCGGGAAACGCCTTGCGGAAATCTTCGATCGGCGCGTCGGGATTGGTCGTCGCGACGCGCAACACGTTCCCCTCGATGCGGATCGGAATCATGTGGTTGTGGTCGAGGAAGGCGCGCGGAACGTGCTCGAAGAGGCTCGTATCCATCGCTCCCAGCAGCGGCTCCACCTCGCCGAACTGGACTCCGTGCTGGTGCGCGAGCGCGCGATAGAGGTCGTGGTCCTGGAGGCGAGGCACTCGGCGCAGCTCGTGGACGATCTCGGAGCCCTGCAGGCTCGCGGCCTCTCGGGCACGGTCGAGATCGGCCGAATCGATCAACCCCATCTCGATCAGGATGTCCCCGACCTCTCGCGAGAAATCGATGACGCCCAACTCCTCGCGTTCGAACTGCTCGGGGGCTCGTCGCGTGATCCGAAAGAGCAGCTGGCGACATCGATCCGGGCCCTCGAGTCCGACCAGGCAGCCCCCGATCCGGAGCTGCTGGAGCAGCGCCTCCAGGGTCGTGAGCGAAGGAGTGGAGACCACGATCGCGTCGAAGGGTGCCCTCTCCGGGGCCCCGGCTTCGCCGTAGCCCTCGAAGACCTCGACGTTTCCGATCCCCAGGGCATCGAACCGCTGCCGCGCGAGCTCGACGAGCGCGGGGACGCGCTCGATCGAGATCACCTCGCTGGCGAGCTTGGCTGCGATGGCGGCGACGTAGCCGGAGCCCGTGCCCACCTGCAGCAGGCGCATGCCGGGCTCGGCGCCGAGCAGCTCGAGCATGCGACGGGCCACGCTCGACGTCGGCATGCTTCGCCCGACGACGGCGCGATCGAGCTGACCTTCTTCGGAGACGAATCTCCAGCGCGGGGTCTCGGCGATCGCCTTCTCGAGCTGATCACGCTTCACGTCACGCGCACGCTTCGAGGTCGGTTGCGGCAATTCTCATCCCGATTGAATTCCTCTCGACTCTTCGGCGTCTGGAGGCGCGCGCTGTAGGGTCGGCCCTGCAATGGGAGGCCGTGCCCGTCGGGACGACCCGCGGAGCGTCCCGCCGGCCGGGCCGCCCCGACGCGGGACGCTGCTTACCCTCCCATGCCCCCGCATCCCGGACTCGCGAAAGCGCTCGTAGACAGGCAGCTCTCGTGCAACTCCGTCTCGCCACCGCACCGCAAGCGCGCGTCCGGGGTCGCGTTGATCGCTTTCTGGTTGGCTGCCGCAAGGCGGCAGTGCGTCGGGTGGAGCGAGGATTCTGGAGCGCGGGTATTGGCTCCCCGCCGCACGCCGGATCAGGCGAAGTGGAAGCCCTGGCGGCACTCGCGCTTGGCCTGCTCCAGTTCCGTCGGTTTGGCTATCGCCGGACGACCATCGACGACATCACGACCGAGGCCGGCACCGGGAAGGGCAGCCTCTATCTGCACTTCGAATCGAAGCAGGCTCAACCTCCCCTGCGCGCGATCTCGTCCTCGACCCGCCAGATGCGGTCCTGCCCCCAGCACGCGAACGAGCCGCTCTCGTTTCCGCCGGAGACCCGGAAGCTCGGCACGCCCCAGAGGCCTGCGCTGAGCATGGCGTCGAGGTTCTCGTCGAGCAGCGCCTCGGCATCCGCTTCTCGCGATCGCTCGACCAGAGCGTCCCAAGCCAGGCCGGCAGACTCGGCCACCTGCCGCAACCCGGCGTCGGTCGTGATGTCGACGCCTTCGGCCCACGCGGCAGACAGGTACTCGGTGATGAACTCGCTAGCGCGCCCCAGGGCGAGGGCGCCGGGAAACAACGCGAAGGCGCGCTTGACGGGCTCGCCGAAGGGGTCGACGATCCGGCCGAACGGGACGCCCCGCGCTCGCGCCTCCCGCGCTGCGTCCATCACGATGTATCGCTGCTTCGCGAACGGGGCAGCGACGCCTCGCATCATCATCGGCATCACCGGCCGCAGCTTCGCCGTGACGCCGCTCCGCGCGATCAGGTCCATCACTCGCGCGTGTCCGACGGCCGTGTAGGGGCTGCGCAGCGACGGAAAGTACTCGAGCACGACGTGCTCGGCGCAGAGCCCGGTCGCGCTCGCCGGCACGGGCTCGGGAACCCGCGGTTCGCCGCTCGATCCGCCGAGCCCTTCGTCATGAAGGCGCCGTTCCAGCAAGCGGATGCGATCGATGCCCCAGAACCACTCGCCTTCGAAGTAGAATGTGCCACCCAGGTAGTGCCCGAGCCTTCGACGGAGCCCATCGCCCTCGCGAAGCGCCTCGTCTCCCGACAGCCCACTGGCCTCCGTCGGTCCTCGCCCGGACCACAGGGCTTCCCCGATCTCGAAGGCGCGCTTCGCGAAGTCCGGACCGTCGAGCTCCGGGGCGAGCGCACCGTTCGCAGACCGGACTGCGGAGGGCGCAGGCATGCTCGCAGCGTTCAGCGTCACCCCGTAGGCCTCCGCAACGCTCTGCGCGTCGCGCAGGGCCCAGGCTTCGAAGTGCTTCGGGCTGCCCTGGAACTCCGGGGACGGCTTCGACACCAGGTGGACGGAGAAGGGAACGCCGTAGGCCCCGCGCAGCTCGTCGAGCTTCTGGACGACCAGGTGGCTGTAGGGGTCGTCCACCTGATGGAAGTAGTGGACCACACGGGCTTCTCGTCGGAGCCGACGGGCGAGCGCGGCTCGCCGCCTCTCGAGCTGCAGACAGCCGCGAGAAGCGAGGATCCGGATCACACGGGAGCGGACGCGAGACCGGACCCGATCACGGAGCATGGATGTGGATCTCGGTCGAATCGGGGGGCAGGTCGAAGGTGTGCAGATCGCGGACGAGCAGCGTTTCCCCCGACAAGCCGCGGCGGAACAGGCGCTCCGCGATCGCGTTCGGCGGGGCCGGCACGAGGTGGTAAAGCGCGAGCTGGCGGACGCCGGCGCGCTTGGCAGCCTCCTCGAGGGTGAGCGAGTCCGCGTGGTAGTCGATCACGTCCGTCATGATGTGCGGTAGGGCCGGGATCTCGAGCTCGGTCGCCGCGTCGATCATCGTGTCGAGCATGTGGCGCGACAGCGCGTCGTGGAGCAGCAGGTCTGCCCCCTGCGCCGCGGCGAACAGGCTCTCGCTCGCATTGGTATCGCCGCTGATCACGACCGACCGCCCCCGGTAGTCGACGCGAAAGCCCACCGCGGGTGTGATCGGCGGGTGCTCGACCGGAAAGGACGTGACGGTCAGAAGATCGTCGCGCCAGACGACGTCCCCGGGCGTGAACGGGACGGCGGTCATCGGGCCGGCCGCAGGCGGGAGCAGCTCGGATCCGTGGTGGGCAACCCGGTACTTGCGATCCAGGCGGTAGGCCGCGTTGAAGCCGTCGACCACCTCGTCGACGCCCTCCCCGCCGTAGACGCGCAGGCCCTCGCGTCGCCCCTGGACCCAGCTCACGAGATTGACGTCGGGCAGGCCCGCGATGTGGTCCGAGTGGAAGTGCGTGAGGAAGACGCCCGTCAGACGCGCCATGGGCAGACGCGCCTGCGCCATGCGCATCGGAGAACGCGCACCGACGTCGAAGAGCAGGAAGTGCTCGGGCGTGACCACGGCGATGCACGCCTGGGCTCGCTCGGGATCGTTGCCGAGCGGGGAGGCGCTGCCGCACACGAGCACGCGCATCCCGTCGACGGGCGGCATGGATCCGCTCATGGCCGTGCGAAGGCCCCGGTCGAAGAGAGCGTCCTCGACTGCGGCGCAGCTCGTGAGGCCGGCCCCAGCCGCGAGCAACGCGGCCAGACCGAGCCAGGATGCGATTCGCCTCATGACGTTCCCTCCCTGGAAGTGCCCGTCCCTGCCAGCTCCTGACTAGCCATGGGACGGTGTGCTCAACGCCTGCCGGATGGTGAACTTGCCGAGCTGGGACATGTGCACCTCGTCGGGGCCGTCTGCGATGCGGCAGAAGCGCCCCTGCGTGAACACGTGCGGAAGCAGCGTGTCCTGGCACACGCCCATGCCGCCGAAGACCTGGATGGCGCGATCGGCGACCTGCTGTGCCATCTGCGGAGCCACGATCTTCACCATCGAGATGTAGTCCCGCGCGCCGCCGACGCCCTCGCGGTCCATCTTGTCCGCGGCTGCGAGCACCAGCAGACGACACTGCTCGATCTCGCAGCGCGAGCGGGCGATATCGTGCTGGACGCTCGTCTTGTCGCTGAGCTTCTCGCCGAAGGCCACGCGCGACGTCGCGCGCTCACACATGAGCTCGAGACAACGCTGAGCCAGGCCCACGAAGGTCATCGCGTACTGGAAGCGCCCCGGGCCGAGCCGCCCCTGGGCGATCTCGAAGCCGCAGCCTTCGCCCTTGATCATGTCTTCGACCGGCACGCGAACGTCGGTGAAGCTGCAGTCTCCCTCGCCCCCCGGCGAGTGGAGGCCGCCGAACACCTTGAGCGGTCGCTCGATCTCGAAGCCGGGCGTATCGGTCGGAACGAGGATCGTCGAATGCTGCGTGTGGCGGTCGTTCTCGGGGTTCGACTTCCCCATCACGAGCATGACCTTGCAGTCCGGGTTCACGACGCCCGTCGTCCACCACTTGCGGCCGTTCAACACGTACTCGTCGCCGTCGCGCCGGATCTCGAGCTCCATGTTCGTAGCGTCCGAGGACGCGACCTGGGGCTCGGTCATCGCGTAGGCCGAGCGGATCTCCCCGTCCAGCAGCGGCTGCAGCCACTTCTCCTGCTGCTGCTTCGTGCCGTACTTGGCGAGCACCTCCATGTTGCCTCGGTCTGGCGCGTTGCAGTTGAAGATGCCCTGCGCCCAGGTCACGCGGGACATCGTCTCCATGATGGGGGCGATCTCGAGGTTCGAGAGCCCCGGGCTCCAGGGCTGGTACTCCTT
>Ga0224508_10003370_pt1 | contig 13214 bp, 8 predicted proteins | sample SF_Jan12_sed_USG_4_FD_170157 | JGI IMG/M metagenome (GOLD analysis project Ga0224508, IMG submission 170157) | Sediment microbial communities from San Francisco Bay, California, United States - SF_Jan12_sed_USGS_21 | ecosystem: Environmental > Aquatic > Marine > Sediment | place: USA: California...
ATGGCGCACGGTGCACAGAGCCACTCGAATCTGATGGATGGAATGTCGGAGGAGGAGAAGCAGGCCATGAGCGCCGACATGTCCGGGCTCATCTACGAGCTCATCGCCGAAGGCAACTGACGCGAGCCCAGCGCTCAGCGGCAAACCATCCAAGACGATTAAGCCCTGGGTGCCGTCATCTTTTCCCCCTACCCGATAAGGGTTTCTCGTTGGTCGCAAACGCCGACTCGGAAGCCATGAGGGGCGCACCCGGTTCACACAGCGAAGCAACACTCTCGGCATGGGCCTCGTACTGACTGAGAGGCGCTCATGCCATAGTCTCCCGACCTCTCGCCATGGAATCGCTCCCTGCTGTCGCTCCGTACCAGCAAGGAAGCGACAACGCTCGATCCACCATGCCCACCCGCACGATGGCGTGTCCGGGCTTCAGCAATTGGTGGCGACAGCGATGCGTTGATCCGCACTCACCCCCGCGAGATCCTCGACCGGGCCGGTTTGCGATGCGACCCGCACGTCGACGGCCTCGTGCTCGCCGAGCCCGAAATGCACCACCGGCTCATGTCCGGCGGTGTAACCCTGAGAAACCGTCACATCTGCAGCCCCCAGCAAATGGTTTATGTCGGCCAGGTGTCCCTGCTCGAACACCTCTACCCGAGCCCCCACGGGAGCAACCACTTCCAGCCAATTGCCAGAAGCCGATTCGTTCATCATGAGCAGCGAGGGCAAGGTCGGTTCCCATTCCACGAGGAGCACATCGACGCGACCATCTCGGTCGACATCGGCAGTAGGAGCGGTGACCCAGTACTGATCGCTGCCCAGCCCAGCCGGAGCCACGAACGACGGGTCGGAAACGCCGCTATTCATGAATATTGCCGGTCGCGTGCCGTCGCCTGCTGATGCCGAGGTGAGAATGTCCAACCACCCGTCGTTGTCGACGTCGACGAACTCCACGTGCGGTGCCTTGGTCGGGATCCCCACCAGTCCGGCAGCCTCGGTGATGTCTTCAAACCGGGCGTCACCAGCATTGACGTATAACCGAACGGGAACCTCCTTCTCGCCGCTCACCGTGCTGTTGAAGTGATGGCCAACCACCAGATCGAGTCGCCCGTCACGGTTCACATCACCGAAGGCGGCTCCGGCGACGTCGTCCTCGGGACCATACGTCTCCCAATCGAACGGACCGTTGCGCTCATCGAACTTGCCATCGCCATCCGCAACGAACAACCGGTTGGACCCACCGACGAAGAAGTCGGACCACCCGTCGTCGGTGACATCACCGACGGCCAAACCGAGCCCGTGGATGTCGTCGGGAAGGCCGGCGTCTTCGGTGGCTTCGGCGAAGCGCAGTTCGCCTTCGTTCCGGAACAGGCGCGATGAGCCGCCGACGAAACGGTCTTCCACCACAAAGAGGTCGAGCAGGCCATCGTGATCGAAGTCGAGCACGCCAACCGACCGTCCACCGAACTCAACTGGGAGCCCGGCCTGGTCGGCTACCTCCCACCAACCACCGACGTTTTCATAGATGAGGGTCGCCAAGTCGCTGCGCTCCCCTTCCTTGTAGTTACGAGAGGCCACCAGATCGTCGTCACCGTCGTTGTCGAGATCAGCGAAGACCGCCCCGCTGGTTCGACCGAAGTGTTCAGGGAAGGAGGTAGCCTCGAACCCACTCTCCGAGCCGACCAGGACTCGGTCGGGCGCCGGCCCATCGGCGCCGCGCACCGCATAACGTTCCTCGGGCCGGTTGGCGAACGTCCCCACGAACAAGTCAACTTCCTCGTCGCCATCTGCATCTCCGAATGCGGCAGCATGGGCATGCATACCGGTCAGCGGGTCAACCAGCCCCCAGTCTTGAGTGGCATCGACGAATGAAACAGACTCGTCGGCCGAGGCTCTTGGTGCCGCCCAGCAAACCTGGAAGCCCTCACTGTTTTCGGCAGGTGAGACCGGCTCCGTGGTTTCCAAGGTGGCAAGGGTCGTGCGAGCAGGAAGCGAATCGGCCGCAGTTGCCGACACCTCCGTCTCGCCTCCACAACCTCCACTGAGCACAACGAGCAAGGCAATCGCGTGGAGCCGAACCGTCATCATCGAGGAAGCGTTATCTCGAGGAGAACGACCTCGCCGAAGCTACCTCCATCTCCCGAGACGGGGCCGGCGTTCATGCCGACATAGATCGTCCCACCGTCGGGCGTGATGGCCACGTTGTACGAGCCACCCAGCCGCACGCCCAATACATCCTCGGCTGCGGCGTTCATCTCGACGACGACTCGATCCTCTCCCGTTTGGGTGTCGACCGCGATCAACGGGGTTCCCTGCATGAAACTGCGGCCATGGGCGTCGGGCACGTAGTACACGGTTTCCCCTTCAGGGTCGGCGACCATGGATGCGATGTAGCCCCGAGCGGCAACCAATTCGCTCACGTCACCATCCGGCGTCATCGAGAAGAGCACGTCGGGCTCACGTGTCACCGCAAATATCGTGCCATCTGGGGCAGGCGCAGTCGCAGCACGCAGCCAACCTCCAGGCAGCACACCGGGATACTCGCTGACGCTCAGCGTCGACGGATCAAACACCGCCAGTTGGCCCTCGCCGACCGAGAAGTAGGCCCGTCCCTCGGCATCGACCGCCATGGCACGAAACCCGACGTGGCTGGTATCACCGTCGCTGAAGACCACTTCACCCGACTTGGCGTCCACCGCTACGAATTCCCCGTCCTTTGGTGACTGGGTTGGATCGACCGCCTCGGCGTAGATGAGGCCTCCGCTGGGCCACGAGGCCATCGATGGCAATCCCCGGGCCTCCGCCAGCACGCCGAGGTCTTCTACAGTTGCCGTCGCCGGATCGATCCGGAAGAGGCGATCACCCGCATAAGAGTCGTTGTAGACGAGGTCTTTGCGCGTACCCCAGTAGGTGCCGAACAGCACGTCGTTGCATGGTCCGGCGACCATCTGGCCGTGAACTTTGCCGTAGCCCCAGTCACCTGATACGTGGTCGGTGAGGCTCAGCACATCGATGATTTGGGTGAGCACACCGGACGCTGGGTCGTACTCGTATACGAACGAGTTGCCATCAGCACCATGGTGGTCGCCGATCGCTGACAGATATCGGCCGTCGCCGAGGATGATGCCTTGCCCCCACTGTGACCATGGCTTTCCTGCGTAATCAGGGCGCGGATACAGAGCACCGCGCACTACCAACCCGCCGTCGTCGATCAAGGTGACCATCTCCGAAGTTGGCCCTCTCTCCCACGCAGTGCCCGACGATGAGCCACATTCAGATCCGCTCGGCTCGGCCAACCCAGGAGCCTGGGTGCCGGCGGTTGAATCGGCTGCGCTGTCGGCCACGACCGAAGAGATGACTTCCGTGGCATTGGACCCGCCTCCGCCACACGCGGCGAGCAGCAGAGAAAGCAAAGCCACTATTGCCGGCAACCGTGCCACAAAACCCCCTATTCGAGTGCTCAGCCTAACGGTCACGCCGTGCAACGCACTCGAGTAATACACCCACTTCGAGGTCGATAACCGACCTTCCGACGTCGACAACGCACTCGGTGGCACGACACTAGGTTGGCCCCGTGGACTCAACAGCTCGAATCATCGTCGATCATTCAAAGCAGGTTCTCGCTCTCACGGGTGTCATCACGCTCCTCGCGATCGGAATGCTGTTCCGTCTCGACTTCAACGCCGACGTAGCCTCATTCATATTGGAGGGAAACGAACGCGGCGAAGAGTTTGCCGCGCTCCAAGAGAAGTACGACACGGCCGACCCCATCAATGTGATGGTCTCGGCTCCGTCGGATACGAACTTCACCGAACCCGCCGGATTGGCGCTCCTCGCCGAGCTTCGCGACATCTACTCAGATCAGGAAGGCGTCGCCGCGGTAGCCGCCATTGCCCCCGAGCTGAACCCACTGACCGGCCAGCCGCTCGATGCTGACACGATCGCCGCGCTGCCGGCGCCGGTGCTGTCGCAACTAATGGCGCAAAACCCGGTGGCTGCCCTGCTGCTGAGTGAGGACGGCCAAGCCTCGCTCATGGTGGTGGTGCCCGAGGACGACGGCGTGGATCTCGCCCGCCGTCTCCAAGAAGTCGAGCCGCCGGAAGGCGTGGAAGTGACGCTGGCCGGCAATCCGGTCATCTTCGGATCGGTGATCGATCTCTTGGGCTGGTTTCTGCTCGTCCTGCCGCCGGCGGTCATGATCCTGCTCCTCGGCACGTTCTACGCGGCAATCGGCGACCGGCGCCTGACGGTGTTCGCCGTGATTCCGGCGATCCTCGGTTCGCTGTGGACCTTCGGCGTCATCTTCGGACTGGGATTCGAGGTAGACATAGTCACGGTCATCGTCCCGGTATTCGTGATCGTGATGGGCTCGGCAGACGGCCTCCACTTCGTCACCCATTTCCAGGAGGAGGCGACACGAACTGACGACCCATACGAGCGTGTTTCGTCGGCACTGCGCCAGGTGGGCGTCCCCATGATCCTGACCACCGTCTCAACGTCAGCCGGATTTCTGTCGCTGCTCGCCACCGATGTCCGCCCAATCCGCCAACTGGGAGCGTTCGTTGCCGTCGGAATCACGCTCGCCGGCGTCATCTCGTTCTTCTCACTCCCCGCTCTCATGAGCCGGGTACAAGTGGAAGCGTCGCATCGCTCGTCGCTCATCGGTCCGAGCATCGTCACCGGGATCCAAACCCTCGTGAAGACCAGGGTCCCGGCGCTCGTACTTGGTGCCTCCCTCCTTCTCTTCGCTGTCTTCTTCATACCCCAGATCGAGGTCGATTCCGACCAGCTCTTTTTCTTCAAGGAAGACAACGAAGTCCGCCTCGCCTTCAATGCCATCGAAGAAGCATTCGGCGGTGCCACCCCCCTCGTCGGCGAGTTTGCGTGGGACGCCGCTGATGGCGTCGCCGGACTCGATGCGGTTGCAGCTACGTCGGCTGAGATAGAGAGCCTTCCCGGCGTGCGAAAGGTGTTCTCGGTTGCCGACCTTCGGGCGCTGCCGGAGCCCCAGTTACAGGCATTCCTCAATGAAGAGACGGCACTCCCCCTCGGGGACATGGTGTCGGCAGATGGTCTGAGATTCGCCATGTTCCCTGGGGAATTCGACTCCGACGACTTGCGAGGCTGGGTGGACTATGCCGATGCCCACTCCGAAGTGCGAGTGCTCACCGGCATGCCGGTCCTGTGGGACGAAACGGCCCGGCTGGTACTCCAGGCTCAGGTGGTTTCGGTGATTGCCGCGTTTGCACTGGTTGCCATCATGCTGGGGCTGTCGTATCGACGAGTCGGCCAGACTCTCATCGCTTTGATACCCATCGCACTGACAACGGCTGTGTTGCTCGGATTCATTGCCGCGGCAGGAATAAACCTCAATCTGATCACAGCGATCGTGTCGAGCATCGTCATCGGAGTCGGTATCGACTATGCAATCCACTACATCGCCGCCATCGAGCATGCGCGCGCAGAAGGCCCCGGCTATGTGTTGCGTGCCATCGAGCGCGTGGGGCGCCCCATCGTCGCCAACGCCCTCGGCATAGCCGTCGCCCTCACTGCGCTCTGGATCTCGCCACTCAAGCCACACAGCCAGATCAGCATGATCATGTGGGTATCGATGATGACGGCAGCCCTTTCGACGTTGCTCATCATTCCGGCTCTCATGCCACGGGACGCGGTCGCCCAACAGGCGCAGAACCAACCGGAACGAGCCATCTGACAGAGACAGGCTCCCCGTCGGGAGCCTGTCTCAAAATGCCTCATGCCTGCCAGGTTTCAGTGTACGCCAATTGTCAGTCGGATGGCGGGTATCCGATCTGGCGCAGGGATTCGGCCACCTCGTCGAGAATGGCCGGGTCATCGATGGTGGCGGGCATCTTCCACGGCAGGCCGTCCGCAATACTCCTCATCGTCCCTCGGAGGATCTTGCCCGACCTGGTCTTGGGCAGCCGGTCCACGACCGACGCTTGCTTGAACGACGCAACCGGGCCAATCCGCTCGCGTACGAGAGCAACCAGCTCGGACTCCACGTCCGCAGTGTCTCGCGTGGCCCCCGCCTGCAGCACAACGAAGCCGACAGGGAGTTGACCTTTGAGCTGGTCGGCAACGCCAATAACGGCGCATTCGGCAACGTCGGGGTGCTCCGCGAGGACCTCTTCGATGGCCCCCGTGGAAAGCCGATGTCCAGCGACGTTGATGATGTCGTCGATCCGGCTCATGATGTGGACGTAGCCATCGTCGTCCTTGAAGCCGGCATCAGCCGTCAGGTAATAGCCGGGATAGCGGTCGAGATAGGCCGCCCGGTAGCGATGGTCCGCGTTCCACAGGGTAGGGAGGGTCCCCGGCGGAAGCGGGAGCTTCACGACGATTGCTCCGATCGTCCCCGGTCTCACCTCCTCGCCGTCGCCATCGAGGACCCGAACGTCATAGCCGGGGACGGGAACGGTTGGCGAGCCCGGTTTCACGGTGAACGCCTCGACTCCGATCGGGTTGCACACGATCGGCCAGCCCGTTTCGGTCTGCCACCAGTGATCGATCACCGGCACACCCAGGCGGTCCTCGGCCCAATGCAGCGTGTCCGGATCGCACCGCTCGCCGGCGAGAAACAGTGTCCGCAATGACCCGAGATCATAGGGAGCCATATACGCCGCTTCGGGGTCGTCTCGCTTTATCGCCCGAAAGGCCGTCGGGGCAGTGAACAGGACGTTGACCGAGTGATCAGATATCACACGCCAAAAAGCTCCCGGGTCGGGCGTGCCGACCGGCTTCCCCTCGTACAGGACCGTGGTACACCCATGAATCAGTGGCCCGTAGACAATGTACGAGTGACCGACCACCCAACCAACATCGGACGCCGCCCAGTACACATCACCGGGCTGGACGCCGTATAGGTTGCTCATCGACCAGGCCAGGGCGACCGCATGACCGCCGTTGTCGCGCACCACGCCCTTGGGCTCTCCGGTGGTGCCCGAGGTGTAGAGGATGTACAGCGGGTCGGTGGCGGCAACCGACACGCAGTCGACGGCGGGCGAGCCTGCGACCAGCTCTGCCCAGTCGCGATCGATCGGGCCCATCGCCGCCATCAACTGGGAGCGTTGGAGCACCACGCAGTGGTCGGGCTTGTGATGGGCGAGCTCAATCGCTTCATCGAGAAGAGGCTTGTATTCAACCAGGCGGCCCGGCTCGATCCCGCAGGAGGCCGACATGATCACCATCGGCTGGGCGTCGTCGATCCGGGTGGCCAGCTCGTTGGCGGCGAACCCGCCGAACACCACCGAGTGGACCGCGCCGATCCGGGCGCATGCCAGCATGGCCATCACGGCCTCGGGGACCATGGGCATGTAGATGATGACTCGGTCGCCTTTGCCAACTCCCAGCGAAGCAAGGCCACCCGCCACCCGGGCGACCTCGTCGCGAAGTTCGCGGTAGGTGTAAGTCCGGGACGTGCCGGTGACCGGGCTGTCGTAGACCAGAGCGACTTGATCGGCCCGGCCGCCTTCGACATGCCGGTCTAACGCGTTGTGGCAGGTATTCAGCCGCCCGTCGGAAAACCACCGGTATAGCGGAGCAGCGGCCGAGTCGAGAATGACTTGGGGCGGCACCTCCCAATCGATGTCGCCTGCAGCTTGCTTCCAGAACCCATCAGGGTCGGCGAGCGATGCGGCGTAGAGGTCGGCGTAACGCCCCAACGAATCCTCCCGAGTGACTGGACCCGCACACTACCGGCGCCCAACGAGGAGTGCAGATGCCGGCGTAGCACGTTAGTTCCAGGCGTCACCCGACCACGTCACCCCCGACCAGGTGACACCCGACCAGGTGACCCCCGACCAGGTAACGCCAGACCAAGTAACACCAGACCAGGTAACGCTCGACCATGTGACGCCAGACCAGGTGACACCCGTCCACTGGGCGCCGTTCCAGTAGCCACCCTCTTGCCAGTGGCTCGTTGCTGCCGTCTCGCATTCTGATTGCGCATCGTTGAGCTCCTCCGCGATTGAGGCCAATGGAGTAGCGGTAGAACCGCACGGAATCCATGGGTTTCCAAAGATGTCCTGTTCGCCTTCGAGTATGTGGCCGTTGAGTGCTACGTGAGCGGAGCCGCGGGCTCCCTCGAGGGTTCCGAGGCCGGTCGCCAGGCCGTGCGACTGGCTGTTGCTCGGCGTTTCAGCATTGAGTGCGTTCCCGAGGTTGACGACGCCTCCGCCCTGGCATGATCCACTCGGCCCGGAGAGCGGTTGAGCGCTCGACGTGATGAGTGCTTTGACTTCGTCAGGGCTGATGCCGGGACGCTGGTCGATGATGAGTGCGGCTGCGCCGGACACCACCGCGGCCGATTGGCTCGTGCCCGAGCCGACGAAGAAGTCCTTGCCAATGCGGGCCTCGGGATGATTGATATCGGCGTAAGAGCCCGGTGCTCGCAGGCTGACAATCGACTTGCCGGGGGCTAGCACGTCGACGGGCCGAGCGGTCGTGCCACAGCTCGAGAACACCGACAGGCGATCGTCGGCCGAAGTCGGGGTCGCATTGTTCGTGGATGAGCCGACGGCGATCACGGACGGGTTGGTGGCCGGATTCCGGAGCGGCCCATCGTTGCCGTCGTTGCCGGCCGCGACGACGACCACAATGCCGGCGTCCCAGGCGTTCTGTACTGCGTAGGCAAGAGGATCCGCCTCCCACGGCTGCAGGCTGTCGGTCCCATAGGCGAGGTTGAGCACGCGGATGTTGAGGCCATTGTCACTCTTGTGTTCAACCACCCATTCGATGGCGGCGATCACTTGTGAAACGTCGACCGCTCCGTTGGCGGTCCCGACCTTGACGTTGAGAACCCGCGAGTCCGGCGCGATGCCCAAGAACCGTTTCGGGGTATCTGCAGAAACCTCTGCGTTGCCGTGTTTGCCGGCCATGATCCCGGCGAGGTGGGTTCCGTGCCCGTTGTTGTCGGTGTACCGCAAGTCATCGGACTGCGATTCAAATGAAAGGTCAGGACCGTTGAAGAGGCCCCCGTGGGTTGAGATTCCCTTGACGGGGGCGACCCCCGTGTCGATGAGGGCGATGTCGACGCCGTCACCTGTGAAGCCCGCATTCCAGTAGTCGACTGCTTCGACGGTGTAGTGAGCGATCCAATAGATGGAGCCCGGCTCTTCTTCCGCCGCCATCTTGGTCGTACTGGCATCCTCCCAGCCGGCCGCAACGCCGTTTGGATCGCTACTTCCGGCAGACGCGGGAAGTGCGCCACCAACAATCAGCAAACCCACGAACAGCGCCGCGAGGCGCCTCGCTCTCGAATTCCTCATACCTGTGCCCCCGCTACCCCACTTGCCGTGCCCATTACAGATGTCATCTCCCCCCTTTTATCGGCATCAACCGCCCAATACCCGAGAATCAAAGGGAATTCACCCAGACATACTAGTCACTTTAAGTGAGAGAGCGCCACTCTATGTGGGTGATTCTGTCTCGATGCCCGGTGCGCCGCGGCAGCTACTCGACGATCTCGTCGGTCCTGGTATCACGGTCGAGATGCACCCAACGGCGGCAGCCGTAGAGGTGGAACCAAGCCTCGGTCACAGGACCTTCGATGTTGTTGTGCATGAATGCACGGTCGAAAGCCACTGCGTCGGGACCGACGACCGAGCCGGGGACGTCGAGAACCTCGCCGTAGACAAACTCCTCGACGTTTCGCACGCCGCAATGCGGGCACGGGATCCGCACACTCATTTCGTTGACCTCCGACGAGTCCCCATCAGTGGGTTCCCGACGAGCTGCGGTCGGCGAGTGTGCGGTCGCGAGCGAACCGATCGAGACCAAACGGAGCGATCAACTCGGGCGTCTTGCCTGTGGCGATCAGCTCGGCCATGGCCTCACCGCCGGCGGGAATGGCCTTGAAACCCCAGGTGCCCCAGCCCGTCGTGACGAGAAAGCCTTCGATGTCGGTCTTGCCCATGATGGGTGAGTAGTCAGGCGACATATCGCAGATGCCCGTCCACTGGCGCAGCACCCTTAGGTCGCGCATGAACGGCAGAAGCGTGACCACCTTATGGGCGAGCGATGTGAGGAAATGCTCGCCGGACCGATATGAGTAGCTCGGTTGCGGGTCGATGTGCGCACCCGCCAACATCTCCCCGCGTGCGGTCTGGCTGATGTAGAAGCCCAAGTCGAGGGAAGCCACGATCCGGTCGAAGCCTTGGGCATAGTGATTGGTGACAAATGCCTGGAGCGGATGGCTCCGGATGGGCAGCCGAAGGCCGGCCATGTTGGCGATGTTCGTGACGTGACCGCCGACTGCCGACATGACCACGGGGGCAGAGATGGTTCCTCGGTTGGTCTCGACGCCGGCGACCGCGTCGCCCCGCTTCACGATCCCGGTGACCTCGGTTCGTTGAAGAACGTCCACGCCCGATCGCATCGCGCCCTCGGCGAGTGCCCAATTCACCCGGTCGTGACGCGCCGTTGAGGCGTCTGGGCTGTAGGACGCTCCCAAGATGGGGAACCGACCGCCCCCGGCGTTGAGGTCGATCTGGGGAACGAGCTGCTTGATCTCCTCCGGCTCCACGAATTCGGTGTGGTAGCCGAACTCCTGGTTGATGATGGATCGCGACTTCTCTTGACGGACGCCGGCGTGCGTATGGACCGTCCAGAGAATCCCCTTCTGATCGTGCATGATCCAACGGTCGGTTTCCTGCTCGAGGTCTCCGTAGAGGTCCACGGAGTGCTTGTAGAACCGCACTGCTTCGGGAATCCCGTAGTTCGCTCGAATCACGGTCGTGTTGCGACCGCTGTTGCCGCCACCGATGTACTTCCGCTCGAGCACCGCGACATTGGTGATGCCGTGTCGGGTGGCGAGGTAATACGCAGTGGCGAGGCCATGACCTCCACCGCCGATGATCACGACGTCGTAAGCGTTCTTCATTTCTGCCCAGGAAAAGGCAACCTTGGCTTCGATGAACTCATTCATGACAACCATCCGGGCGGGACGCGCTCGATCAAATCGTCAGCAACGGTATGTGAGACCACGAACAAGGCGCGCTCGGCTTCGATCCAGACCTTGACGGGGAGCCCGGCCACCATCCCCTGCGCCAGCACGGGCCGTTGTTCGGGCAGTTGCCAATCGGCGGCCGACCGGAGAAACGCTTCGGCAGCGGCGATCGCAACCCAACCGCCTCGCCAGCCTCGGTCCGGCTCGACGATTGCATGAGGGTCGTCGAAACGCGGAGCCCCTGAGCCAACGACGATGACTTCATCGGGAGCCGTACGCAACACAATCGCCTCGGGCGACCACGCAGCGGTGGCAAGTGCCGATGGTGTGGATACGACACGGAAACAGTCGAGTGGCTCAAGCACGAGCGCGCTCTCCCTTCGAGTCGTAGAACGGCAGTGCGACTCGCCGAGCCACCATTCCCTCGACGACCACTTCTCGGGGCAAATCACCGTCCACCAAGTGGAGCTGAGCGAGCATGACAGCTTTATCGAGCGCCCACGACCATCCGGATGAGGTCACATAGCCAACGTAATCCCCACCGACATGGAGCGAGGCACCGTCGACAGGTTGCCTCTGCATTTCCATTCCCACCAGCATCCGATCGAGGGGAATCTCGTCGGTGCGCATCAGGGAGGCTCGCCCGAGGAAGTCGCCTTTGGCCATGTTCACCGCCCACTCATGATGAATGCGCCGCGGCGTCGAGTCGTAGTCGGTGTCGAGGCCCACCAGAATGTGGCCTTTCTCGAGGCGAAGCAGTTCTAGCGCTTGAAGGCCGTGGGGAACAATGCCCATGTCCGCGCCGAGCTCCATGAGCGCCTCCCATAGCTGCACGGAGCGGTCAACCGGATGGTGCAGCTCGAACGACACCTCGCCGGTGAAACTCAACCGGAACACTTTGCACGGCACCCCCGCCACGACGCGGCGCGCATGACCCATGTACGGGGGTAGCTCATCGGCTCCGGCGCGGCGTAGGAGCTCCGACGCCAGCGGACCGGTCACGTTGACGGCGCCCAATGACATCGTCTGGTTGTAGATCCTCACGTCGTAGGAGCTGCCCCAGTCGCGCATCCACATCTCGGAGTGGCTGGCTCCACCGGATGTAAAGGTGAGTGAGAAGGTGTTGTCGAGCTCACGGCTCACCAGCCCGTCGTCGAAGATGTAGCCGCGTTCGTTGAGCATCAACACATAGCGGGACCGTCCCGGCCGAATCGACGCAACATCGGTGGGATAGATCAATTGGAGGAAAGCCTCCGCGTCGGGACCGGTCACGCGCATCTTGCCCAACGTAGACACGTCTCCGATGGACACGCGTTGGCGCACCGCCTCGTACTCTGCGCGGAGGTCACCGTATGTCCATGGTCTCCACCATCCCCCGATTCGGTCCATCTCGGCGCCCATATCCCTGTGAACCGAGTCGAGCGCAGTCCGGGGGAAGGCCGGGTGATAATTGCCCGCAGCGACTTCGCCCAAGGTGAGCTGGCGGGAGACAGGCCGGGCCGTGAACGGGGCGGGGAGCTCGGCTCCGCGGTCGTTCAGGAAACTGCGGATGTGTGGCAGGCATGCCGCGCCCTGACACGTGCCGGTACCGGCCAAGGTGGCTCGCTTCACGAGCTCGAGTTCGTGAAATCCGCGGTCCCACACTGACTGGAGATCACCGACCGTCACACGCGAGCACGGGCACACAGTGCCCGACTGAGGTGGCGGAGGGATGGCGGGTTCGCGACTCGCCTCACCCACCGCCGAAACCGGGAGGCCATTGCCCATGCGTGCCAATCCGTCACGCGGGTACAGACCGAGGCCCACAATGGCGGTCTCACATAGGTGTCGGACCTCATCGCCGTTCACTTCCACGATGACTGCTTCGACCCGATCGACGCCTTCGAAACGAACCAGCCGCCCTTCGACCGGCGTGTACGGAACTCCGTGCGGGGGCGATCCAATGGCGATGCTCCTGCCGAGATCAACCCCTGCTTCGTGCAACAACTCTGCTGCCCTGGCAGTGACGATGCCACCCAGATCGTTGCCGGGGCAGGCGGGTTGGATTTCCGAGGCGCCAGTGGCCACCACCACTTCGTGGCAGCCTATGTGAAGCATCCCAGCCGCAGTCCGAATGACCACAAGCGGACCCGGATAGATACCGATCACCTCTTCCCCCCGGCCCGCATCGAACAGCGCGACCGTCTTGTTCCGCGCCAGAGCTGCCAACTCCGACCGGCGCCCGGTCGCGCCACCACCGACGATCACCACA
>Ga0224508_10003371_pt1 | contig 13210 bp, 12 predicted proteins | sample SF_Jan12_sed_USG_4_FD_170157 | JGI IMG/M metagenome (GOLD analysis project Ga0224508, IMG submission 170157) | Sediment microbial communities from San Francisco Bay, California, United States - SF_Jan12_sed_USGS_21 | ecosystem: Environmental > Aquatic > Marine > Sediment | place: USA...
TGTGGGAAGATCAAGATGTCTTCTATTAAGGAAAAATTTAATCAAATATCTCCTAGTGAATTTTTTTACAGTAATCGTGATTTAGCTGGATTTAGTAACCCTACACGTTCACTTTACACAGCTGTTAGAGAATTCGTCGAAAACTCATTAGATGCATGTGATCAAAAAGGAATCTTACCTGATGTTCATCTAACAATTAAGGCAGTTGACCCTGAGAAATCTGATCCAAAACCATATATTTTAACTGTAAAGGATAACGGTCCTGGAATAGACGCCGAACATATTCCGCTTGCCTTTGGAACTGTATTATATGGTTCAAAATTTGGACTCAAACAAGCTAGAGGTGTATTTGGTCTTGGTGCAACTATGGCAATCTTGTATGGACAAATTACTACCAACAAACCAGTAATTGTAAAAAGCTCTGTAGATGGAAAAACCCAAAATATGTTTGAACTATTACTTGATATTCAAAAAAATAAACCTGTTATTTTAAAACACACCACAAAAGAAGTTTCTAAAAAAGGACTCTCTGTCAGTATCTGTTTGGAAGGCGATTACTCAAAAGCAGGAAATAAAATTAGAGATTATGTATATGAAACTTCTTTGATTACTCCATATGCATCAATAACCTTCGACGATCCTAAAGGGCAAAAATTTTCTCATCCACGATTTGTAAAGAATATGCCTTCCCCTCCAACAATAATTAGACCACATCCACATGGTATTGATGTAGAAAGAATACGAAGGATGATAGTTGAATCACAATTTGAAATTCCAACTATTGATGATGCTATGATTGAAAAAGTTAGAAAAGATTTGGGTTTGTCTAAAAAAAATCTTGGTTTTACTGCAATCATGGAAAAAGCAAAGAAAAAATGGAAAACACTTCCACGTCAAGTTAGAGTAGTGATAGCTTTGATGTCATTTCTAAAAATGGATTTTGAGAAACTAAACAAAATTAAAATTGAAGATATTGATATGCCTAACAAAAAACTTTTTTACTGGGATTTTGGAGATTCGCAATCAAAATCAGTTGAAATGAATCCTGACAGTCAATATTACAAACAATTAACAAATACTGTTCAAGGAGAACCTCTTACTACATTTCTTACTAAAAGATTTCAACGTATTGGCCCTACAACTGCAATCAAATTTGCAGAATTTGCAAGATTCAAACCCGAAAAACGAATGGGTACTATGACAAATCAAGAATTAGTAAATCTCAGTGACTCCCTTCAAAAATTTGAAGATTTTCTTGCTCCCGATCCAAGTTGCCTTGCACCACTAGGCGAGGAACCTTTAGAAAAAGGAATCCGTAAATTTTTTAATCCTGATTTTGTTGCTGTGGTCCAACGTCCTGCTTCTGCTTATTCTGGATTTCCTTTCATAATTGAAATGGGAATTGCGTATGGTGGCGAAATTAAAACTGGTGGACCACATGTTTACAGATATGCAAATAGAATCCCATTACTCTATGATGAAGGTAGTGACGTTGTACTCAAAGTCTCAAATGATACTGATTGGGGAAGATACAAAATAAAAGGTGAACCTCCTTTCATTATTGTGTCTCATATTTGTTCTACTAGAATTCCGTATAAAACTGCAGGAAAAGAAAATGTTGCTGATCGACCTGAAATAGAAAGAGAACTAAGATTGGCATTACAATACTTGTCAAGAAAATTAGCTGCATACATGTCAAAAAGAGGACAAGCTGAAATGGCAAAAAAACGGGCAAATCTTTATGCAAAATACATTCCTCTTATTGCTGAATTTTGTACAGAACTTGCAGGTAAGAAAAAAGAACCTAATTACAAAAAAATATTACAAGAGGAAAATGCAATCGAATCTAAACCAGTAAAAGAGGAAAATACAATTGAAAACTAGTAAATCAAAAGAACGAAGCAAAAAAGCTGAAAAAAAGCAGAAAAACATTCTTGAGATGTTAAAAAGTCATGGTGCAAAAATATATGAGGATTTAGATAATGGTCAATTTCCAAAATTTTCAATACCTAGCAGATCTGTAAGTAATATTGTTTATGATAAAAAACTTAGACAGTATATTCTTGGCAATAATGCTGCTTTAAGAAGTGCAAGAAATTCTTCCCAATTGAGATCTTTTACACAATTAATGTGGCTAGCATTTTTTGCAAATAGATTAACCCAAGAGAAAAAATCATCTACTTTAAGAGATGTATATTATTCATCACAAGCATTTGCTATTGAATTTGAAGATCAATCAGAATCTGATAATATTATTGTGGATTTAGAGGCTGTAACATCTAAACCTCGCGAAGATTTTCACATATTTCCTGAAGAGAGAAGTTCAATTTTTGGTGACTTGAATATTGAATATACTATTCCTGGATATGAGGGAAAATCCATGAATCTGTCAAATCATCCTGATGGATATTCCATTGGTCCTAGTTTGACTACTGCTGAATTAGTTGATACTAGTGCTGAAATTGTAATTGCTATAGAAAAGGGTGGTCTTTTTACAAGATTCGTTGAAGAACAAATTGATAAAAAATTTAAATCCATAATTATTAACACTGGTGGACAAGCCCCTCGTTCAACTAGAACTTTATTAAAAAGACTCCATGATGAAATGAGATTGCCTGTCATAGTTCTAACTGATGGTGATGTATATGGTGAACATATTGCAATGGTTATAAAATCTGGATCTGCAAATGCTGCACATCTCAGAGAATTAACCGTCCCTGATGCAAAATGGGTTGGAGTTTGGGCTACTGACATTGAAAAATACAAATTACCTACAATACCTATGACTGAATCTGACATTAAGAGATGCTATGATCTTCAAAAGGATCCACGATATCAGGATGGAGTATGGAAAAAAGAATTGGATGTGTTTTTAAGAATTAAAAGAAAAGCCGAATTGGAGGCTTTCTCTAAATATGGTCTTACTAATATTACTGATAAGTATTTGCCACAAAAACTAGAATTAGCAAAAAGTCTATAGTTATTTTATTCTAAGTGTTAATACTCCATTTCTGTATTTGAAATCAAATATTTGCATATTGCTTGCTCCTTCAATTGGTACTTCTTTTGAAAATTCTGCAGTTGCACGTATGTAAAGAATTCCATCTATCAATCTAACTGCAATTTTATCTTCAGGACCTGGTACTTCTGCTACGAAAACAAACTCTTCTTTTCCTTTGATTAGATCGTAAACCCAATTCTTTGTTTCTTGTTCTCTCACTTGGGTGTATGATGGTTTTTGGTCTTTTGTCATTTTCTTTAGAACTCTAACCCAGTAAAACATAGTTAATGTAGCTGCACCTATTAAGATAAAACTCACAAAACCTGAATCAGCCCTTTGTGTCATTATGTAGATTATTCCTAAAAATAGAATTACGATAATTGGTATTACAAAATTTAATGATTGTTCATTTGAATACGTTCCTTTATAACTTGCCAAACAGTAAAAATCTGAATTTACCAAATATAAAGTATCTTTGGTTTTTATTACCATTTTTCAAAATTTAATTGTTGCCTGATGATAAAAAATCTAAACTCTCAATGCAGGAAATTATACTGAGAGGAACTATCATCGCTGTAATTATCACAGTTCCATCCCTTGTAACATTTGTCATTGTTTGGATTTTGTTTAATGACTTGGTTATGGGAGCAATTTTAGGCGTAGTAGTTCATTTTATTGCTATGGGTTTTTCCTTGAAAATATCTAAAAAAATACTAATCAAAAAATAATACGCCGATCATATTTTATGTGATCATATTTCATTTCAAAAATAATGGATTCATCTAAACTTGAAAATGATCTAGTTTCTGAAATTCGATTAGAACCTATTTTAGCAAAAGTGTATTTGCTAGTAACTTGTTATGGAAAAATGTCTTCAATAGATATTGCCAAAAAACTAAAGATCTCTTCAGAAGACGCTCACAAGGCAGCTAAAGATCTGATGACTTTAGGTGCATTCATAGACTTTTCTGAAACTGAATTTGAGGCCATGCATCCTAGATTTACAGCAGTTAACATGTATAGACGTATGTGTGAACGAGAAAATATCAAATTTAAACAAAACAAAATTGTTGATAGTATAGGGGTAATTTTAGAAAAATTCTATGATGATGCAAGGACTAAATAATACTAATTATGGGTGAACAACATTGAGTATTGACACTGAAACTTGTAAACATCAACCTGTTTACTATGGTGTAGTAAATATCAACATAGATGAAAGAACAATTGGATCCGTTGATGTATGGAGGTGTGGTGTTTGCAAGAAACGATTTTGTGAAGAAAAACAGCTTGGAATTGAAGAGATATCTGATCTAGTAGGAATGCCACAAATTACTCCTGATGCAAAGTGGGCAGTTACCGTATGTAAACTACAACAAGGAAAATATAAATGGAAATTAATAAAAATAAAAGAAAATGGTGAAGTCAAACATGAATGTTTAGATGAACAAATGATATCTCTTAATGTTAATGATTTCAAAATTGAAGATGATAAACATTGGAGCTTTTTAATTGACGACAATGTTAACAAGGCTGTAGAAATTTAATCTAAAAATGAATCTACAAGTTCATATCAATAATGTTCATGGAAGTCAGATGGCTGCAAAAATTACTGGTAAATTTAGTTTAGATGAAAATGAATTTCGTTTTACTGCAATTGCATTTGGTAGAATAGGTGGACAAAATATAGGTGCAAAGATTTCAAAAACTACTGAAAAAGAATTAGAAAAGTTAGGATATGATGTTGAAGAAGTTATTTTATTGCTTCAAAAGAATCTACTTCAGGGAGATTTGACCCTTCCTGAGGGACTCAAAAAGGAGTCATTTGTAGATGATTAAATAAATTTTATAGTAATTTTATAACATAAGACAATTTTTCTTATCATATTTACTAAAATGACTTTCTCTTCTTCTAATTCTTGCTAGTTTTTCTAATTGTGAAATTTAATGTGTAATGTTTTAAGTTAATGAAATACTATCTATCGTATGGTAAATCTATCTGATCTTAGAGTATGTACTAATTGTTCTAATGTCTTCTCTAAACTAGGAGGAATGACTCTCAAACATAATTGTCCTCATTGTGGTTCTGACAACAATGAGGAAATTTTAAACTAATTAGAATCCTGATATAAAATAAGACACATTGATACAAGAATGTTCTCATTTGAGATCAGGTGGCTATTGAGTGATAGTAGAATTTGTATCTCTTTTAAAATAATTTTTCATATTGACCATATTTGATTTTCATATATGGTAATTATCTAGTATTTTTAATAACTCACTGAATTTACAAAATTATGAAATCTGCTAAAGAATACAGAAATGTACTAAGAACGATAAAATATGAATCTAGTCTGGCTGATGTTTTAAAAAAAATAATTGAAGAAAAAAAAAGCCATCTTTTAGTAACTGAAAATGATAAGGTTACTGGCATTCTATCTGAAAAAGACTTGGGATATTTTCTACTAACTGATGATACTGAAAGAAAATTAGATGAGATTCCATTATCTGAAATTGTCAAAAAAATAATATCTATTGATGAAAAAATAGGACTTGATCTATGTGCGGCAATGATGTTAAAAAATAAGATTGGTTCTTTGGTAGTAACTTCAAATGATGATACTATTGGAATTTTGACAAAAACTGATCTTGTAAGATATTTTACTAAAACTCATTCTGATGAAAAAATGGTGGGTGAGTATATGTCTTCATATTATGCTTGGCAATATTCTGATACTCCTCTATACAAAGTGGTATTGAAGATGATTGATGAGAAAATCTCTAGAATCATACTCCGAAATCATAATGAAATCCCTGTTGGGATTATAACATTCAGAGATCTATTTGAATTGGCATTAAAAAAAGGTGCATATGAAAATATACTTGATAATACTGATCCTACCATCTCTGTGATCTTCCCCAGAAAAGGATTTATTTCAGAATCTGGGTTTGGTGGAAGTACCAACGCTAGTGAAATAATGAGTAAAGATATTGTTTCTGTAAACTACGATGATGATTTGGCAAAAACAGGAAAATTGTTACTAGAGAAAAATATCAATGGTGCAGGAGTCTTATCTGGACATGGAAATATTATTGGAATAATCAGTAAAACCGATATTGCCAAAGCTGTGGCATTTTTGAAATAATTCTATGTATGTGTGAAAAAACTATGAATTACTTTAAAAAAGTTCCAAACTTATAACTTCTTAATCAAATACACTAAGATTTAGTTTTTATATTTGTGTACTTATTTTAGAAGATTTTTTGAGACATACTGTGTATTCAGTATTTTTTTCTGAATTATTACAGAGTAATGTAATAAAATTCCTACAGTTTTGTTACATACAATTAAAATTCTGCTTCCTCTAATGCTTTGGCACAAGAACAACTCCTATTTTTAGGAATTTTTTCAATTAGTTCTGCTAACAATGCCTTCATTCTCTCCACATTTTTTGAAAGTGTTTCTAGCACTTCTTTGGCTGTTACTGGTTTTTCAGCCCAAACATCATAATCTGTAACTGTTGAGATTGATGAATAACATATCTGCGCTTCTCTAGCTAGTTGACATTCTGGAACAAGTGTCATTCCTATGATATCTGCTCCAGTTGATTTATAGAATTTTGATTCTGCTTTAGTTGAAAATCGTGGACCTTCAATACAAACATAGGTACAATTTTTGTGAATTTTCAAATTTTGATTGTCTGTTACTTGAATTATTGATGATTGTATTTCTGTACAAAAAGGTTCAGCTACTGAAATATGAATAACTCGTCCCTCTTCTGAAAATGATCCCTCTCTTGATTTTGTAAAATCTAGGAATTGTGATGGTAATGCAAAGTGACCTGGCTCTATTTCTTCTCTTAAACTTCCAACTGCCGAAGGTGCTATTATCCTTGTAACTCCTAATTCTTTAAATGCCCAAATATTTGCTTTGAAATTAATCATGTGTGGTGGAATTGTATGTTTTTTCCCGTGTCTTGGAAGAAATGCAATCTTTCTTCCATTAAAAATCCCTACTGTTATTGTATCTGAAGGTTTACCATACGGTGTATCTATTTCAATTTCTTGAGTATTTTCAAGCAAACCTGAATCATAAATGCCTGTTCCTCCAAAAATCCCAATCTCTACATCTTTCTCCATTAGTATTTCACCAGTGATTTGCAATTGTACTTGTTTATCCCTTTCATTCCATTTAGCTCTGTTAGCTCTATAATGAATGCAAAACCTGCAACTTCTCCTCCAACTTTCTCAATTAATTTTGCTGATGCTTTTGCCGTACCTCCTGTTGCAAGTAAATCATCACAAATGAGTACTTTTTGCCCTGCTTTGATGATATCTTTTTGTATCTCTATTGTATCATTACCGTATTCAATCGAATATGATAATTTTGTAGTCTTTCCTGGTAATTTACCTGCTTTTCTAATCATTATAATTCCCTTGTTGTATCTTGATGCTAAAATACAGGCAAGAATAAATCCTCTTGATTCTATCCCTACAAAGAAATCTACATCTTTTGGATGAAAATATTTTGCAAATTCGTCTGCAATAAAGGATAGTGCTGATGGATCCTTCAAAATCGGACTAAAATCTCTAAATAAAATACCTTTTTTGGGAAAATTTGGATGATCTGTTATCTTGTCTTTTAAATTCATGATGAACTAGAATAGTAAGTGAAATAAAATTGTTTGACACTATTGAATCTCAAAAGTTGATTCTGCAGTATTGAATGCATCTGAGACTTTGATTGTGTATGTTCCAGGTTCTATATCTCTTGGAATCCATGGTTGATTAATCTCACCTTCACCAGATGCTGGAAATTGTAACGTTTCAACTATCTCTCCATCTTCTGCAATAATCTCTATTTCTACAGTTTGTGATGCACCTAAAACATGAATGTTGAGTGTTTTTCCATATCCTGGAATATCCTCTCCACCTGTTACTTCTATTACTAGTCCTTTCTCTAGTGACTGAAGTACTTCAATCTCTATTTTATGAAAATTTGGCCCGCTTTTTGCATTAATTGTCCACATTCCTGATTCTGCATCTGAAGGGACTCTGAATGAACTCTCAGAAATCTTTCCATTTTTATCTGAAAATGTTTCTTTGGTTTTAACCACATTTCCATCCGGATCCATCATAATTATATCCAAAAGAATATTTGCACTGGTATCTCCTAAAATCAAAATTGAATCTTTTGGATGATAACCTATTTTTGTCGTTTTGATTTCAATTTCACCAGAACCTGTTTGCAAACCTACTGTAAAAATTTCTGTACTCTGAGTGTTTCCTTTACTAATCACTGCAGTATACACTCCAGATGTATATCCATCTAACTTGATAGAATGTAGTCCTCTTCCATCTGGTTGTAATGTTATGGATATTGCTTCTCCTGTTGGTTTATCTGAAGGATCAATAACTAATAAACTGACAATGTCAGATGCCTTTCCAATTAATGAAATCACTGCTGTTTCTCCTGATTTGTAATTCAATTTGTCAAATTCTAAATTCACTGGAATTGTTGGTGATTGCCCTAATCCTACAAAAATAAATTCTTTATGTTTTTCTTGAGTTGCAACCACTGTGTATGTTCCTTCTAATGATATTTGTTCTGTTGCGTATTCAAATTCTAGTTCTCCAGTTTTATCAACTTGAATTATATCTGAAAAAATTTCTTTTCCTAATGGATCCTCTAATACCACTTCTAATGACTTTTCTGGTACTGCACTACCTTCAAACTTCATTGTCTCTCCAGCTTCATATCTTGAATTCGATGGTGCAATGTTGATAACTTTGTTCGATTCTATTCTCCATTCTACCTCTATCTCTTCCCTCCCATCAGAAAGTACTGCACTATACTCTCCAAAAGGTGCATCTAATGGAATTACCACTGATTCTTCTGGCTTCCAATTTCCTTTGCTATCTACCTCGGCAGTAGTAGTATTGATAATCTCTCCTTCAAAATTTGTTATCTTTGCTGTAACCGCACTGTTTGGTTGTGCTGTTCCTGAAATATTTAGAGAATCTCCTCTATGAACTATTTTAGGCATTCCTTGAATTGTGAGCTTTATGTTGTCTGATACTGGTATCCTACTTTCAATTTCACCTATTCTGAGACTGATTTTCTTTTCCTCTCCTGCTTTGTTCATTACCTTAAAGTCTGTTCTCTTTGCCGCTTGATCTTCTGGTATTTTCATTGTGGTCATAAAGTGACCATCTTTATCTGTTTGAAAACTACCAATCTTTTTTGTATTGACATAAAAATCAAATTCTTGGGATGCTCCAAATTTATCCCCTGTGACCCTGATTGATGATCCTACATTTGGTTTTTCTGGAACGATTCTAAAAATTGATTCATCAGACATACTGATGCTTGAATTTCCATTTGGCTGATTTTTGGATTCTGTGGTTTGAATTGTATCTGGTAATACTTTACCTATGTCTAGTTGTTTACCTTCTTTGTCTAATGCTTTCCAATTGATTCCTGAACTTATTTTGTCTGTTTTGACCCCGAATTTTACTGATTCATCTGGTTTTATTGGATTTGATGATGTAAAAATTATTGTTCCTTGTTGAGTACTTTCTCCTGTCCATCCTTCTTCTGTTTTGAAAGATTTGAAACTAACTCCTCCCCCTAACCAAATTCTAAAACTATCTATATTTTCACTTGAATCATTAATTACTTCAATTATTGCTGTTTCATCCAATGCAATACTCTGAACATTAATCTCTTCTGCATATGCATTTGATGGAATGATGATTAATCCAATTGAAACTAATAATATGATTGAAAGGCAAATTCCTCCCATAGAGGATATATTCATGTTGTTCAGAATGTTCATCTCTCAATTAAACCTTAAAGGGTTTTCCTATTTTTCTATTTCTTAGTTTAGTACTTTTCATGAGAAAACTTCTTAAATCTTAGGCTTTAGTTTTTTGAAATTTATCTAGATCGGATTTTGTAATTACATTTTGATATTGTCTAATTCTCTCTGCAATTAATCTATATAATGATCTAAACTGGTCTTTGGTTTTATCAGAAAGGAAATCTGTTTCTTCTAGAGTAATTTTTTCACATATGTATCTAGTAATCTCTTCATTGTCAAATTCCTCCCAATCGTCTTCTCTGTGTTCTTGCCATATCTTTCTTAATTTATCTAAGGTCCCTTTACCTTCTTTAGAAGATATATCTTGGGGGGTAATGTTTGAAAATCCTTCATGTCTTAACTTTATTTCATAAGTTTGATTTACTGGGTATAAATAATCTTCAAGAACTATGTAATCTTCAATTGACTCTAATTTTTTACCTTCTCTCTCAAAGAAGATGGTCTGAACTGTCGAGAATTCATTTGATACGAGCTGGGCTGAAATTTGTTTAGATTCTTCAGTGTTGTCTAACAAAACAAATGTTTTGTATCCATGATTTCTATAAAAAATTGCTAAAGGTAAGACTGAATTTTTGTTATATGCCGCAACAACGTTAAGTGGATTCATTGATATATTAGGATCTTGTAAGAATTTGTCAAAAGCATTAAGATACATAGCATCAGACATTGTTTCTACAATAATTATTGGTCTGGAATTTGTTCCTATTTCTCTATCTACAATAGACTCAACTTGGCCTCTAGATAGTCCATATAAAATCGGCGTTAATGTTTTGTCATCTGCATTCCAATAATCATAAAAAATTCTACTCAAATGTTTTCTTTTATCTAATTCCACAACAAGAAGATTTCCGGGAGTATAATCAAATATCATAAATGGTGAATGTGTTGCATACAAAACTTGGTTAGATCCAGCTAAATTTTTCAATAAATCTGAAATTCCCATTTGTTGGGTTGGATGAAGGTTTCTTGCAGGTTCATCTAAAAGTAAAATTGCTTCTTTTAATTCTGCTCTTTGTGTTTCAGCTGCAAAATTCACAATAAAAGAAAACGTCCATTTGAAACCTTCTGCTCTTCTGTTAAGTAATCCTGTATTTGTAATTGTTCCATCTTTGTGAACATCAGAAATTACAACACTCATGATGTTTCCTGGATTGTATCTCAAGTCTACATGGATAGGATCTCCTTTCCATGCTGGATTCAATTTTTTAGTTAATCTATTACTTGCTGCATTTAGCAGTTTGATGCATTTTGAAGGACTCTCTTTTACTTCATCTAATTCTTTCATGTTTAATTCTGCTAGGTAGAAGAGATTTCTTACTGTCTCGGCTTTGTCAAATTCTTCGATATATTCAATTGAATCTGCTCTTTCACCTTTCTCTTCTCTTAGATATTCATTGAGATTGATATTGCCATAGATCTTTTTATAATCTGAAAAGTAAACAAATCTGGGATGTAATTCAGATGAAATAAAATTCTGCAATGCTGTTTTTTTGCTTTCTCCACTTAGAAGATTTGAAAATTGGTTTTCTGGGCTTTCATAGATTTTTTCCCATTCTTCAATGACTTTGGGTTCTTGAATGGCTATGACGTGGAATTGATTACTAAATTCTGCCATTCCACTGTCAAATATTTCTTGATTCTTTGGACTTGATTTCTCAAAGAATTCTGTGTCGATTTGTATTCTAAGATGATTTGGTATGGTATCTAAAAAGTCAAGAATTTGTTTTGAGAAATTTTCCCATGAATTAAGTCCTTTATCTTCATTTTCACTAAGTTCTACCCCTTCAAATTCATACTGAACTTTTGGATTTCGATTAGTTCTAAATAATTTAATTTTTTTAATATCTGGCAATCCTTGAAATTTTTCTTTTAACAACTCGATTTCGTGTTGATTTAGATCAAATTCCCCTTCTGCCAATCTTATTTCCTCTTTGAGCTCTTCACTCATTTCGTCACAAAGATCTAACTCTGAAATCACCTCATCTCTATTCAACAAAGTTAGTGCTTGAAGAATGGTAGTTTTCCCACTTTCATTCCTTCCGACAAAAGCTGCTAAATCACCAACTGTAATTTCTCCAGAATCATGAATGCAACGATATGCTCTAACTCTGAATTTCCTAAGTCGCATCTAGCGATATTTACTCGGCTATGATTTAACTCATTCGTCAAATTGATCTGAAGTTTCGTTGTTTTGCTAAATAGATATAAGGGAATTATAGATCTTAAAACGAAATGGTGACTAAGAAAATTTTTGTTGTATTTGTGCTGCCTGTAGTCTTTTCGTTAGTTTTTGGTTCTTTAGTGATGAATGATATTCTTCAAAAACCTGGTAGAGCCTTGAACATGTGGCCAATGTCTTCATCAGAGGGATTTTCTTCTCATAATGATGCTCAAATCGAAATCATAGGTTTATCAAAACAATATACTACTTTGGAGCCTATGGAAATTCAAATCAAAATTAATGATCCTTCTTTTGAGTGTGGAGATCTTTATGTTACGATATATCTTTCTGGGAAAAATGACGTACTTACCCAAAGTGGATTTCTAGAACAGTGTTTTGAGAAAGGAAATCAAATACTTCCTATAGATGATGACTTTTCAAAAGTTATTGATAAACCAGGATCTTATTATGTGGTAGCTGAGATGGTCTCAAAAGAACTAAAGAATATTTCTACAAGAGGAATGTTTACTGTTAAATAGGAATAAATTGGTGCTATGATAAATAATAAAATAAATTTAAAAAATAAGGTGATTTAATGGCAAAGAAAAAAGATACTCTCATTGATGAGGCAGAAAAAATTAAGATGCAGATAGATGAATTAAAAAAGAAAAAGGTTATTTTAGATTCGTCTTCTCCCAAGAAAACAAAGAAAGCTGAGGAAAAACCAGTAAAGAAAACAAAGAAAGCTGAGGAAAAACCAGTAAAGAAAACAAAGAAAGCTGAGGAAAAACCAGTAAAGAAAACAAAGAAAGCTGAGGAAAAACCAGTAAAGAAAACAAAGAAAGCTGAGGAAAAACCAGTAAAAGAAAAAAAATTAACTAAAAAAGAATTAGAGGAAGCAAAAAAAGAAGCTGAAAAAACACTAGAAGAAGAACTTGAAGAACAGCTTTCTGATGAAGAAATTGAAAATTTCCAAATTGAAAAAGTTGACATGGAAAGACTCACAAACAAAGTTTATGATATCTTGGCAGAACGTGAATCTGATGGAATGTTCCAAAGTGAGTTGTGGAAAAAACTCAAACTTACAAGTCGTGATGGCTCTCGTTTGGCGTTAAAACTTGAAAGAATGGGAACAATCACTAGAGAGAAAATTCTTGAGAAGGG
>Ga0224508_10003372_pt1 | contig 13209 bp, 12 predicted proteins | sample SF_Jan12_sed_USG_4_FD_170157 | JGI IMG/M metagenome (GOLD analysis project Ga0224508, IMG submission 170157) | Sediment microbial communities from San Francisco Bay, California, United States - SF_Jan12_sed_USGS_21 | ecosystem: Environmental > Aquatic > Marine > Sediment | place: USA...
CGTGATGGCCGGTGCGCACCTGGACTCCGTCCAGGCCGGCCCCGGCGTCCAGGACAACGGATCGGGCAGCTCCGCCATCCTGGAAACCGCCGTGCAGATGGCGAAGGTCAAGCCCGTGAACACCGTGCGGTTCGCCTGGTGGGGAGGCGAAGAGCTCGGTCTCGTCGGCTCCACGGCATACGTCAACGATCGCACCCAAGCCGAGCTCGACGACATCGCCCTGTACCTGAACTTCGACATGATCGGCTCGCCGAACTTCGTCTACTTCATCTACGACGGTGATGACTCCGACGCCGTGGGTGCCGGCCCGGGTCCAGAGGGCTCGGCGCAGATCGAGACGTTCTTCGAGGACTTCTACGACGCCCGCGACATCCCGTTCCTCGGCACCGATTTCTCCGGTCGATCCGACTACGGGCCGTTCATTGCAGTCGGCATCCCCGCCGGCGGGCTCTTCACCGGTGCCGAAGTCGTCAAGACGGCTGACCAGGCTGCGATCTGGGGCGGTACGGCGGGCGATCAGTACGACCCGTGCTACCACCTCGCATGCGACACCTTCGACAACATCAGCCTCGAGGCGCTCGACGTCAACTCGGACGCTGTCGCGGCCGCGGTTCTCAGCTACGGCATGAACACCGAGTCGGTCAACGGTGTCCCGGGCAAGGGCAACTTCAAGCTCCAGAACCAGGACTTCGGCGAGAGCTCCTGACCTGATCAAGAGCTGTACATGATGTGGGGGGCGGCGCTTGCCGCCCCCCACAGCGCGTGCGACGGGCGGGTGCACCCGGCGGGCGTGGGCGACGACGCCGTACGATGCTGACCACCTTTGCCGGCTACGCGAAGGTGAACACGGAGTGCACACCCGTCTCAGGAGGGAACCCCCATGCGAGCTGCGATCCTGACCGGCGGCGGCGACGTCCCCGGTCTGAATCCCTGCATCAAGGCCGCGGTCAACCGCATGATCGACGAGGGTCACGAGATCATCGGCATACGCCGCGGGTGGGGCGGGCTCCTCCACTGCAACCCCGACGACCCGGCGACTGTCACGAAGAACACGCTCGCCCTCGACCGTGCGACCGTCCGAACCATCGATCGCACCGGCGGGACCTTCCTGCACACGTCGCGTACGAACCCGAGCCGGGTGACCGACTCCGACGTCCCCGACTTCCTCGCCGACCAGACCGACGGGGAGGCACCGTACGACTTCACCCCGCACGTCCTGCGGGTGCTCGAGGCGCTCGAGATCGATGTGTTGTTGCCGATCGGCGGCGACGACACGCTGTCGTACGGCCTGCGGATGCACCAGGAGGGCGTGCCGGTCGTCGCCATTCCCAAGACCATGGACAACGACGTCCACGGCACCGACTACTGCATCGGCTTCTCCACCGCGGTCACCAGGGGCGTGCAGTTCATCCACAACCTGCGCACCAGCACCGGCTCCCACGAGCGCATCGCCATCGTCGAGCTGTTCGGGCGCTACAGCGGCGAGACGTCGCTCGTCACCGCGTACCTCGCCGGCGTCGACCGGGCAATCATCTCCGAGGTCCCCTTCGACATCGACCGGCTCGCCGAGCTGGTCATGGTCGACAAGACCGCCAATCCGAGCAACTACGCGATGATCACGATCTCGGAGGGAGCCACCATCGAGGGTGGCGAGCTCAGCCTGTCGGGCGAGGCCGACGCCTACGGGCATCGCAAGCTCGGAGGGATCGGCAGGCTCACGGGCGACCTGCTCAAGGATCGCACCGGCGAGGGCATCATCCTCCAGGAGGTGGCTTACCTGATGCGCTCGGGCAGCCCCGACTCGCTCGATCTGATGGTCGGAACCAACTACGCCGTCATGGCCGTCGACCTCGCCATCGACGGTTCGCTGGGTCGCATGGTGGCGCTGCGGTCGGGCACATACACGAACGTGCCCATCAGCGTGACCGGCGAGGGCGTCAAACGCGTCGACATCGACGAGCTCTACGACGCAGAGCAGTACCGGCCCAAGCTCCGACACGTCGCCGGCAAGCCGATGTTCCTGTACTAGTCGAGCGGTTCCGGGCGAATCGTCACGCCGGAGGCTGGTCCTCGGTTGTATCGGCGGTGGCAGCCGAACCTCTGAGCGAGATGGCCTCGGCCTCCGTGAGCTCGATGATGTCGGGCACGCCGTCACCGTCGACGTCGAGCTCGGTCACACGGGTGACCTCGACGACATCGGGGATGCCATCACCGTCGACATCGCTCGCGACCGTGCGAGTGGTCTCCACCACATCGGAGACACCGTCGCCGTCGACATCGATCTCCACCACATCGGTCACGCTCACGAGATCGGCCGTCCCGTCGCCGTCGATGTCGACCGCCTCGGTGATCCTGGTGACCATCGCATCGGCCGTCCCGTCGCCGTCGATGTCGATCAGCGCGACCTCGACGTCGACCTCCTCGTCGTCGCCCGGCCCTTCGCCTCGTTGGGATTCGTCCTCGCTCATCGGCACTCCTCTCGGGGCCACCGACGTTAACGCGGTCGACAGTGGACCGGCCCATCGTGCCTGTGCCCACGGAGTGCCCTGCGACCCGAGGGCCACCCTTTCTGCAAGGCTGACGAGTTCGAGAGGAGATGAGGCACGATGGCTGACTCCCTGCGCGTCGTGGTGATCGGCGCCGGGCGCATGGGCTCGACCCACCTCGACGCGATCGACGCATCACGGTCGGTCGACGCCGTCGCTGTGGTTGACCCGGTTGCGACGGTTCGCGACCAGCTTCACGCTCGTGGTCTCGCGACCCACGCGTCGATCGAGGACGCTCTCGACGTCGGCGGATTCGACGCCGCGCTCGTCGCGGCACCGTCCGACCTGCATCTCGGTCTCATCCGCACTCTCATGGCTGCCCGGATCCCGACGCTCTGCGAGAAACCCTGCGGCCTGGCATCGACCGAGACCAGCGGAGCCATCGACCTCGCAGCCGTTGCGGGTGTCGTCCTCCAGATCGGGTACTGGCGCCGCTTCGTGCCGGCACTCCGACAGTTGCGCGACCGCATCGGGTCGGGCCGGCTCGGCGAGCTGGCCCTCGTGCAGGCGTGGCAGTGGGACGGCGAGCCGCCGTCAGCGGCGTTCCGTCGCCGCAGTGGCGGCATCGTCCGTGACATGGGCGTCCACGAATTCGATCAGATCCGCTGGTTGAGCGGCCAAGATCTCACCGTCGCCGGACTCGTCGAGAGCAGCGTGATCTCCGAGCCACCGGTCGAGAACGATCCCGAGAGTGCCGCAATCGTCGGCACGCTCTCGGGTGGTGGCGTCGCGCTGATCTCGCTCGGTCGCCGCTACGCACCGGGCGACTCGTGTTGGGTCGAGGTCATCGGCACCCGCGACACCGTCCGAAGCGAGTTCATGTCCGGGGCCGAGGCCGACCGGATCTTCCACACCGCCCTCGTCGATCAGATCGACGCATTCGCCGGAGCCATCCACGGCAGTCCATCCGACGGCGCAACTGCGGCCGACGCCGTCGCGGCGCTACGAGCCGCGGAACAGGCGCGGACGCTGCCGTCGCAACCAGGAAGCTGACACCATGACCGAGCCCGGCATCGTCGTTGCCAACGCCCCCATCAGCTACGGGGCGTTCGAGCTCACCGTCGGCATCGATCCCGCCGTGCCCGCAGCCGATGCGCTGCTCGATCACATCGTCGACGCCGGCTACACCGGCATCGATCTCGGCCCCATCGGCTTCCTCGGCGAGGGCGACCTCCTCCGCTCCCGACTCCAGTCCCGCGGCCTCGGCCTCGCCGGCGGTTACCTCGAGCTGCCCTTCTCCGATCATGACGCGCTCACCGAACAGATTCCCGAGCTCGACGCCCTGCTCGACGTCTTCGATGCCGCCCCCGACACGCATCCGGCGCCGAAACCCACGCTCGCCGATGCCGGCTCCGCGATCCGGCGGGCCAACCCCGGCAAGGCAGCAACGGACCGATCCTTCGGCTTCGACGATGCCGCGTGGGGTCGCTTCGCCGTTGGCCTCCAGCGAACCGTCGACCACTGTCGCGGGCGTGGCTACGAACCGACGCTGCATCCCGAGGCCGGCACCCACATCGAAGCGGCCTGGGAGATCGACCAGGCCCTCGAACGAACCGACATCGGATTCTGCCTCGAGACCGGACACCAACTGGTCGGCGGGGGCGACGCCCTCCCGACGATCGAGAAATGGGGAGCCCGGATCAACCACGTCCACCTCAAGGACGCGAGCCGGAACGTCATCGCCGAGATCATCGCCGATCACGGCTCGGTCGAGGAGATCTGGCGGCGTCGGGCCTTCCCGCCGCTCGGCGGTGGCGATGTCCCCGTCGACGATGTCGTCGACGGCCTCGTCCGGCTCGGGTACACCGGGTGGCTGGTGGTCGAGCAGGACATCATGCCCGGTTCCTCCGACCCGGCCCAGGCGCACGCGCACCAGGTCGCGAATCGCGAGCTCCTGCGCGCCCACGGACTGTGACCGTCCGGGCATTCGCGTGACGATCTTCGGACGTGACATGCCGGGCCTCGATGCGAGCCATGCCGGCATCGTGGCCGAGGTCGTCTCGGGTTGGGAGCACCTGGACGAGGCCGACCGGGAGCGCCTCCTCGACGACACCGACGCGCTGATGCGGACGAAGCAGTGGGAAGCCGCCCGCGGGTTCGAGCTCACCGAAGCCATGCGGGTGCGCATCGCCGCCCAGGCTGCCCTGTTGATCCTCGGGCTCGACTTCGAGACCTACCGCCGAGTCCATTCGATCATCGTGCATCCGAGGACAATCGTGCGTTCGGGAGTCCGGGCCGGCCCCGTGCGAGGCGTCGTGACCGAAGGGGAGCTGGCGCTTCTCGGCCAGGCCGCTCACGGATACGGCCCCATCATGATGGCGTGGGATGCCGTGCTCCGGGACTCCCGACGTCGCCGGCTCGGCCGCAACGTCGTGTTCCACGAGTTCGCCCACAAGATCGACATGCTCGACGACCTCATCGACGGGACGCCTCCTATTCCCGATCCCGTACAACGACAGCAGTGGATCGATGTGTGCACCGAGGTCTTCGAACGCGTGCGTGGTGGCACCCACACCGGTCCGCTCCGCAGCTACGCAGCGGTGAACCCGGGCGAGTTCTTCGCGGTTGCCACCGAGGTCTTCTTCACCACCCCCGCCGAGCTCCTCGGGGCCGTGCCCGATCTCTATGGTGTGCTCCGGTCCTTCTACCGGCAGGACCCAGCGGCCCGAGCGGAAGCCCGAGGAGAGCAGGTGTGAGCGCGGGGCGAACCGATCGTCACATGTGCGCGATCGCGTCGAGGACGTTGAGGCGAGAGGCCCGCCGGGCCGGGAACGACGCGGCGATGAGCCCTGCGATCGTGGCGAGGACGACGTAGAAGACCAGCGTCCCCACCGGGATGGCGATGCGGTCGATGAGCGACTCGGGAATGGCGATGACGGCGATCCAGCCGAACGCCAGGCCGACGAGCACGCCGAGGAGCGCCCCGAACAGCGAGACCACGGCAGCCTCGAAGCGGATCAGGCTCCTGGTCTGGCGCCGCGTCATGCCGATGGCCCGCATCAGGCCGATCTCCTGGGTCCGTTCCAGCACGGAGAGCGCCATGGTGTTGGTGATACCCAGCAGTGCGATGATGATCGCCAGGCCGAGGAACACGTTGATGATCACGAGCAGCGAGTCGAGCTCGCCCTCCAGCGCCTCCCGGAACTCGTCCCGCGTATCGAACTCGAGCTGGGGGAAGGCGTCCTCGAGCGACGTGAGCGCGGCGTCTGCGTCGGCGAGCTCGACGCCCGACGCCGCCTTGGCCGCGATCACGTTGTCGTTCTGTGCGTCGAAGTTCGCGTCCCACCCGGAGAGGTCGACGAGGTAGTGGGCGATGAGGAACGGGTTGTCGTAGATCGCGCCGACGGTGAGGATTTGCGAGCCGGTCGCGGCGAACTCGACCATGAGGGGATCGCCGACCTCGACGCCGTTGTCGTCGGCCGCCTCCTGGGTGAGCAGGACGAAGCCGGGATCAGCCGAGGCCACCGGGTCACCGTCGAGAACGTCGACGTCGAGCAGGTCGGTCAGGACGGTGAAGTCGGTGCCGACGACTCCCTTCTCGTCGCCGTCGATCCGCGCCGCGCCGTACCGCACGGCCGACACCTCGCTGAACTCCGGGAGGGCAGCGACCTCGGCCGCGAGCTGGTTGCTGAACTGACCGCCGTCGGTCGCGGGCGTGATGAGGTAATCCGCGACGAGCGTCGAACCGAGCTCGGCCCGGAAGGACTCCTTGAGCGACGACGCGACGACACTGGCCATGGCGATGAGCGCCAATCCGATCATCAAACCGGCCGCGGTCGACGCCGTGCGCTTGTTGTTCCTGGCCGCGTTCTCCCGAGCCATGTGACCGGTGATCTTGCTGCGGGGAACGTGTTCGAGCGGTGAGCCGAGGAACGACGCGGACGGACTCGAGAACAGCGGCGCGAACATCGAGACGGCGACGAAGACCAGGACGGCGCCCAGACCGAGCGCGAGCAGCAACAGGGCGGTGTCGTCCGAGCCGCCGAACAGGCCATAGCCCATGCCGGCGATTCCGAGCACGGCGAGGACGATGGCGATGATGGTGCGGCGGGTTCCCTCGCCCGAGCCGAATCGGAACCCGGCGCGCATCGCGGCAACCGGAGGCACGCTCGCCGCTCGCCGCGCCGGCGAGAGCGACGCACCGAGCGTGACCCCGATGCCGACCAGGGCAGCGACGATGATCGTGCGCGTGGACAAGATGATGTCGATGCTCGGAAGGCTGAACCCGAGCACGTTCATCAGCTCACGGAGACCGACCGCGAGCAACACACCGCCCCCGAGACCCAGCACCGACGCCACCACACCGATGATCAGGGCCTCGAGCACCGCACTGAACCTGACCTGTCCCGCGCTGGCCCCGAGCGCTCGCAGCAATGCCAGCTGGCGGACACGTTGCCCCAACAAGATGTTGAACGTGTTGCTGATGATGAACGTGCTCACGAAGACAGCCACCAGCGCGAAGGCGAGCAGGATGTTGCCGAAGATGTTCACGACGGTGCTGAATTCGTCCTGATCCTCCTCGATGATGACATCCCCCTTCACCGCCTCGATGTCCTCGGGAAGTGCCTCCTCGAGGCGCTCGATCAACACGGCGTCCTCGACGTCGGGGGCGGCCGAGACGTTGATCCACTGGAGCAGGCCTTCGGTGCCGTCGATTCGCTGCAGCTCGTCCAAGGTGAACGACATCAGAACCGCGCCGGCCAGGGCATTCTCGTCACCGAAGCGGGTCAGGCCGACCAGTTCGAACGGCTCACGGCCCTCGGTGCCGATGATGTCGTAGGTCTCGCCGACGACGAGGTCTTCGCGGTCGGCGGAGCTCTCGTCGATCGCGAACTCGCCCGCGCCATCGGGCGCCTCGCCGACGACCAGCGTCAGCGGACTGAGCGACGACCCCGTCCAGTTGAACGACAGGATCGGGGCCCCCGCCGTCTCGACGGGATCACCGTTCGCCTTGACGGGCACGATCTTGCCGCTCTCGGTGCCGGGCGAGACCTCTCCCACGCCGTCGACGGCGCTCACCACCTCGACCAGCGACTGATCGATCGGCCGGTCCTCGAACGCGACCTCCTCGAAGTCGCTCTTGGCACGGACCTGCGCGTCGATGTCGGCGTTGGCGTCCTCGACGATGTTGTCGAACGTCTTCAACAACCCGTCGGTGAGCACGAACGAGGCGACGACGAAGCTCACGCCCAACAGGACGGAGAACGCGGTGAGCGCGAACCGGAGACGATTGCTGGCGAGATTTCGGAGACTGAGGCGAAACACCGACCGCATGACGATCAGACCTCGAGCGCCCTGATCCGGTCGAGGACCAGATCAGCGGTCGGTTCTTCGAGGCGTCCGACCTGGCGGCCGTCGCGCAGGAAGACCACCACGTCGGCGTAGCCCGCAGCGCCGGGATCGTGGGTGACCATGACGACCGTCTGATGCCAATCGTCGACCGCTCGGCGCAGGAAACCGAGTACCTCCTGCCCACTGATCGAGTCGAGGTTCCCGGTGGGCTCGTCGGCGAAGATGATGTCGGGCCGGGTGACCAGCGCGCGAGCCACCGCCACCCGTTGCTGTTGGCCGCCGGAGAGCTCGTCGGGGCGATGCGCGAGCCGGTCGCGGAGGGCGAGCGTGTCGACGACCCGGTCCTTCCACTCGGAATCCGGTTCACGGCCGCCGAGGAGCAGGGGCAACAGGATGTTCTCCTCGGCGGTGAGAGTCGGGACGAGGTTGAACGCCTGGAAGATGAACCCCATCCGTTCTCGGCGCAGCAGGGTCAGTTCCTTGTCCGAGAGCGTCGAGATCTTCGTCTCGCCGACGTGCACCTCGCCCTCGCTGACGTTGTCGAGGCCGGCCATGCAGTGAAGGAGCGTCGACTTGCCCGAACCCGACGGACCCATGATTGCCGTGAGCTTCCCGGCCTCGAACCCGATGTCGACATGATCGAGCGCGACGACCTGTGTGTTGCCCTCCCCGTACACCTTCGTGAGCCCGACCGCCGATGCGGCCATCGTGGCCGCGCTCGGGCCCGTCGGCTCGTGTGATTCAGCCTGGTTCTGGGTGACCTCGGTCATGCCAATCTCCCGCTCGGACGTCGACCTCAATCGAATCACCGCGCCTATTGCCTCAGCAGAGCCGAAGGTCCCGGTTCACGACCATGGACAGGGGCGCGCCGACCGCGCGGCGGGTCAGCCGGCTCGCGGCCCGATCGCCGCCGTGGCGATCGCCGTCTTCGCGACCGCCCTGGCCTTGGATCGTTCGGTGAGCCAGGCGAAGAAGAAGAATGCGACACCGACCAGCTGCCCACCGAGGATCACGCGGTTGATGTCGAACGGGACCTTCCACTTCACCGATCCGTCCTCGTCGATGACGAGTGCGCCGGCCGGGCGAGCCCTGACACCGAACCCGCCGCCAGCGCCGCCGTCGTCAGATTCGTCCGCGCCGCCCCCGCCGCCCCCGGCGATCTTCGCGGCGGGGATCACCGTGACCCCGTTTCGCTCGTGCGGTTCGCCGAAGACCCGGTCCGGGCCCATCACCGATCGGGCCTCCTCGAGAACAGTGTCGAGCTCCATGTCTCCTCCTCGTGGCGGGCGAACCGCTGAGCCGGCCGCCGCCGGTCGATGTGACGCCCAGCCTGGCCCATCGGGGCCGTCCTGGGAAGGGGCCGAAGGCCCGCGGTCAGCCCGGCGGAACGAGGCCCTGCGCCCGGAGCCACGACGACGCGACGGCCGCGATCTCGGTCCCGTCGTCGACGAGGCGATTCATCTCACGCAGCTCGTCGGTCGTCAGCACCGCCGAGAGGCCGTCGAGCGCGGCCGCCACGCCCGGCCCCCAGCGGTCCAGTGCGCTCTCGCGAACGAGGGGGATCACGTTCTCGGCCGGTTGCAGACCGAGGTCGTCGTCGAGCTCGACGAACTCGGTCTCGTCGAGCTGTGGTGCGGTCGTGAACATCAACCCGACGTCGATCTCGTCGCGGCGCAAGGCCTCGGCGGTCACCGCCAGCGAGCGCTGCGGCACGAACTCGGCGAACGACAGGCCGTACACCTCGACGAGCCCGACGAGGCAGAGTGGGCGGTCCGGACACTCGACCGGGCCACCGAAGCGCAGATCCGCGGCATACGCCGAGAGGTCGCTGATGCGGGCCAGATCGAGATCGGCTGCCAGCTCCCGAGTGACCACCACCGCGTTGGCGTCCTGGGCGGCGGCGGCGTCCAACGCCGCGAGACCACGCCCCGCGACAAGATCTGCCAACGCTGCCTTCGACGTCGTAGTGTCTGGGTCAGTTGTCGGGGATCCGAAGAATTGGAGCGCCGTGCCGAGGTACTCGGGGACCAGATCGATCCGGTCGACCTCGAGTGAGGGGGCCACGACCTCACGCGGTCCGATCGAACCCATCCGCACGACCGGCAGGTCATTCGCCTCGATGACCTGTCCGTACAGCTCCGCGAGCAGTTGGCTCTCGGCGAAGTCGAAGCTGGCGATACGCACGCCATCGGCTGCAACCGGACCCGATGATTCGTCGTCGCTGTCCGAGCAGGCTGCGCTCACCAGGAGCCCGACGAGCGCGAAGACAGTCCAGAGCCGGCGCACTCGTCCAGTCTTCCACGGGCAACCGAGCGCGCGGACATGAGTGAGACACTCGTCGCCGATCGGTCGCGACACGGCCGGCTGCGCCGACCCTCGGGTGAGCCGCCCCCACTCCCCCGGCAGTTCAACAAGGTCGCCATCGCCTGGCTCGCAGCATTCGTCGGATGGGCCATCGTGTGGGCCTGGGTGTTCTTGTCGGACGACCCGGCGATCTGGATCACCGAACGCGACCTCGAGCTGATGGGTCCGATCGTCGACAACCGCGCCGGCTGGCTCACCCCATCGATGAAAGCCATCAACGAGATCGGCACGCACTGGGCGACCCCGATCGTCGGCTGGCTGGCTCTGGTCGGGGCGCTGCTCTCGAAACACGTCCGCCACGCCGTGCTGCTCATCGTGTCGCTCGCGATCATCGCCGGCGTGGTCACAATCGTCACGACCCAGATCGACCGACCCCGCCCGCTGGGCGTGACCCAGATCGGCGACTGGGAGGGCTTCGCCCAACCGTCGCGGCCCGTCGCGTTGTTGACCGGTGCGCTCGTGGCCGCGGGCCTCACGCTCGTCCCCTCGGTGCCGTGGCGACGGTACTGGTACCGGGCCACGACCGTCCTGATCGCCGTGTTCGGCTTCGCACAGCTGTACACGGGAGTCGATCACCCGACCGACGTGTTCGCCGGCGCCACGGTTGGGGTCGCGGTCCCGCTCGTCCTCTACCGCGTCCTCGCTCCCGAGATGGTCTTCCCTATCACCTATGGCGGGGGGAGTACTGCCCACCTCGATGTCACCGGGCCGCGGGGTGACGCCATCCGTCGGGCCATGGCCGACCAGCTCGGAGTACAGGTCGCCGATGTGACCCCGGTCGGGCTCGAAGGTTCCGCGGGTTCGACACCCTTGCGGATCGTCGACGTCGCCGGCGAAGTCCTGTTCGCCAAGCTCTATGCAAGCAGTCACCTGCGGTCGGATCGTTCCTACAAGCTCGGGCGCACGCTGCTCTACGGTCGACTCGAGGACGAGCAGCGGTACAGCTCGGTGCGGCGGCTGATCCAGCACGAGGACTACATGCTGTACGTGCTCCGGGCGGCCGGCATCGACTGTCAGGAGCCGTGCGGGATCGTCGAGATCACCCCCGACCGCGAGTACCTGCTCGTCACCGAGTTCCTGGAGGGAGCAGTCGAGATCAGCGAGGCCGAGGTCACCGAGGAGATCATCGACGAGGGGCTCGAGCTGGTACGGAAGTTGTGGCGGGCGGGGCTCGCCCACCGCGACATCAAACCCGCGAACGTCATGGTGCAGGGCGACCGCCTGCGGATCATCGACGTGGCCTTCGCACAGGTCAGACCCTCACCGTGGCGTCAGGCGGTCGACCTCGCCAACATGATGCTGGTGCTGGCACTCCGTAGTTCACCCGAACTTGTCTACGAGCGTGCCCTCCGCCTCTTCACCGCCGACGACATCGCCGAGGCATTCGCGGCGTCGCGAGGCGTCACCCTTCCCTCGCAGCTCCGAAGCGACGTCCGCCACGACGGCCGGCAGCTCCTCGAGCGTTTCCGCGAGCTCAGCCCCGAACGGGCGCCCGTCGCCATTCAGCGCTGGTCGCTCCGGCGGATCGGCCTCACCGTCTGGGTGGGGCTGATCGTGGCGTTCCTGATCGCGATCTTCGTCGACAACCTCTCCGACATCGGGCTGCTGTGAGCACGCGCCGGCATCTCGCCCGACACCGTCGGCTCGCTCGGGTGGGTGCCGCGTCCGCCGTGCTGCTCGTCGCTGCGGCGTGTTCGGTCGAGCTGGCGACACCGCCGCCAGGATGCGCCGGCGGCTCCGGCCTCATCGCTGCGCAGTCCGTGCCGACCGCGGAGCAGATTCCCTGCTTCGAGGACCTTCCCGAAGGGTGGAGCTTCGCAACCGTCAACGTGAATCAGAACGGGACCGTCGTCCGCCTCGACTCCGATCGGGCGGGGACGACGGCAGCCACATTGCGATTCGAGGAGAACTGCGACCTCGGCGCCGCGGTTGCTGTGCCGAGCAACGTCGACGAGGTCGAGCGCTTCGACTTCATCGAACGCCTCGAGCCCAGCTTCCGGGCCCAGACGTACTATGTCTTCGACGGTGGTTGCGTGACGCTGGAATTCGACTTCGACAGGGGCGCGTCGGCGACCGAGTCGGTCGCCCTCGACGACATCGTGGCCTTCGTGAGCCGACAGGATCTCAACGAGAGCATCCGCGAGTCGTTCATCGACGAGGAGCTCTGATGCGAGCGGCAGCAGGGAGAGCGGTGCTGACGGCCGCGGCGTTCGCGACGGCGGTGCGCCGGGCCCGCGATCACGACGTCGGCTCGACCGAAGAGCGGATCTTCCGCGCCGTGAACGCCGGGCCCGACACCCTGTACCCGCCGGTCTGGATGCTGATGCAGTCGGGATCGTTGGCGGCCGTGTTCGTCACCGCGGCCGCAGTTCACCGGCGGCGCGACCCGGTGGTGACCGCGACGCTCGTCGTCGCCGGAACGGCCGTGTGGGGCGGCGTCAAGCTCGTCAAGCCGCTCATCGGTCGGGGACGTCCCCAGCACCACCTGGGCGACGTGCGGGTGCGAGGCCGTGCGCAGACGGGACTGGGGTTCCCCTCGGGTCACGCAGCGGTCGCGACCACCCTCGCGCTCATTGTGACCAGGCCCCGGAGCCCGGCTCGCGCCGCTGCACTGGCAACCGCGGTCGCCACGGGCGTCTCGCGCATGTACGTGGGTGCACATCTCCCACTCGACGTCATCGGTGGTCTTGCCATCGGAGCGGCCGCAGGCTCGACGGCGAACGCATGCATCCGACGCTGTGTGGTCTCGTGACGGCTCTGCGTTGTGACCGTCGTGCGAGGAACGCGACCGGTGCGAGGGGGGTTACGAGCCTGTCGTCATGAATCCCTCATCGATCTCCACATCGCTGCACGGCCACGCCGTGTTGAACGACGCGACGCTGAACAAAGGGACGGCGTTCACCGGGACCGAACGAGAGGCGCTCGGCATCGACGGCCTGCTGCCGCCGCGCATCGAGACCATCACGGAGCAGTGCGCCCGCATTCGCGACAAGTACGAACGGTTGCA
>Ga0224508_10003373_pt1 | contig 13206 bp, 10 predicted proteins | sample SF_Jan12_sed_USG_4_FD_170157 | JGI IMG/M metagenome (GOLD analysis project Ga0224508, IMG submission 170157) | Sediment microbial communities from San Francisco Bay, California, United States - SF_Jan12_sed_USGS_21 | ecosystem: Environmental > Aquatic > Marine > Sediment | place: USA...
TCTTAGTTGGTGCAAACTCTGAGATTCAGTTATCTGCAATGCTAGCAGAGCTTGCAACACTAGAAAACTAAAAACGCAGAGAGGGCCTATAAGGCTTTTGGTAACCCACAATGAATAATTTCTATTGCCATAACATAAGTCTAAAAGGATTCGCTGGCTTTAGCTTACGGAACCCAATTTTTTTTTTTTTGGAATTTCATGCTAAATTTCTCTCTGTTTTTAATGATATTACAACTTGAAAAAGTTTTCTTAGATATCATAATCCATAGGATGAGACAACATAATTGAAATCTTAATTTTGAATTAAGAAATGAATATTATTGTAAAAAAACTTGAAATAAGTTACGGTATTTTTTTATACGTCAAACATAGTATCTCTTTAATGTTACCCATAGTAGTTCCAAACTTTACCCATCTAATTTTCCATCCAGATGGCGATTGGAAAGATGCTAGAGAAGTTGGAAATACAATAGGATGGATGGCAAAGATAGACAGCAAGGTTGAAATTGGAAATGGTGTTTCAGCAGAAACTTTGATTACAGTCAAAAAAGGAGGTAAAGTGTTGATAAATAGAAGTACCCTAATAATTGAATCTTAAATGATTTTTTAATGTCGTTTGTATTTGACTTCAAATTCATTCATCAGATCTTCTAAGATTTTACTTGGTTTGTCATAAGCAATTGCACCTTTTTTGAGTTGATCACCTAGAGCTTTATTTACGCCTTTTTTATCTGAGAAGCCCAATGTGCAACTGAATTTCTTCCAGTTTTGAAGGTAAGTACATCTGATCTAAGAGTATTATTAATTATGCCAATTTGATCTAACAGTTTAATGCAATCATCAAAGTCCCAACATGTTTTTTTAGTTTAAGTGGAAAAAATTCATCTTTTAAAATCTTCTTCAAAAAGAAGGCTCAAATCATTAACATTTTGAATTCAATTAATCCATACAATTGTATGAAAGGAGTGACATTGTTATTTTCATTATATTCATTAATTATTTTTTGAGCTGCTATTCCAAGGGATTCTTTGTGTGTGATGTGATCAAATAAAATATCCTCAATTTTTGTTGTTGTCCTCTTTTCCAATTATTACTAATTTTTGTGACGTGGTGTTATTTTATTTACAAAACAAACCCAGTCGTCTTAACCTTACACTGACAGTGTTTCTACTTCCTCTCACAAGATTGTCACACCATCTTTTGATATCTATCTCATCATTGTATTATAATTAGAATCTTAGTTTTAGATTAAAAATAAGATGATTATTTAAATAATATTACATGCAGTTTCCAGATAGTTGAAAAATACTTGGATTGGAATATTATCTTCGCATTATTCTTATCTTTGATCAAAAATATTGAAAAGATGAAAGTCATCAGATTTTATTTTCTGGCTACAAAAAGAAATCTGCTAGCTTTCACATTAGAAAAGTATTGGTGACTAATAAAGATAAATAAAATTTTATAATTTCTCAGTAAAACTCTCTTGTTAAATCATTTTATAAAAATAATTGTATGAAAGTTATCTAATTACAAATAAGAAAATGTTTATTATTATGTAACTGATTGGTTTATCAGTGGCTGATAGAAAACGAATATTAAAAAGATCTTTTTCTCATACTTTTAATTCACGTAGATTAACTTCAAATTATGGAGTAAAAACACTTAGTGTTAAAATTCCATCGGGATGGAAATATGACAAACATGTACTTAGAAAGTCAACAGTATCGGGGGTAGGTACTTCTGTACGTATTAAATCGGCCCCCCGAAAAGGTCAAACAGGTAACAAAAAAATATCTATTGGATGGAGAGTAGGTGTAACTCCTGGCATACGACCAAAAGCAGGAAAATTACGTTATAGTGTAGAGGTACTTGTCTACAAAACAACAACACCAACCCGTCGTGTGCCAACTCGCCGTGTATCAGTTCGTCCTGCTGTAATTAATTTGGGAAGTCGTAACTGGCAACGTAATGCAATGAAGGTTATGGCTGAGGGTAAAAGACCTTTATCTATAAAGATAAATCCAAAATCTAAGACAGGAAAGATAATAATTAACATAATAAAACGATTAGTAAAACAAGGAAAACTCAAATTCAAATACTATCATAATTCCCCTTGGGCAGCTGTTGCCATAGTTGGGTTATTGATGGTGGGGCACATTGTCACTGTTCTTGGGGCATATGCTGCTTTTGAATTAACGGTATTGTCAGCCCTTATGGCATACGCAATATATAATCGATGCAATGTTAACGACTTCACTTTCAATACTAATGTTGATTCTTCTGTAGCTCCTACTCCAAACCAAGTCCCATTAACTGTTAAAAGTATAACTGGAATTACTATGACCATATCAGGCTGTCGTGGACCAGCACGACGATAGTCCTTATTCAACATATGCCGGATTGAAGTTACTGGTTTATTTTTCAACTGCATTACGTTGAGCAATATGTCAAACAACCATCAATGCATGTGTAAAAAATTTTTATCATCTATACACACAGTTTTAGGCTTTGTATTAGTATGAGGATATCTTTCTCTTGATATTATTCAGCAGAACATGCAACAATCTGATTATCTAAAAATCTTATGAAAGAAAAGAAAATAATGGTTTAGAGGGAATCTATATGTATAATTTAGACTACTAGATTTAGTCTGATAAATGCATTTGGGGAAATTTTTGGTTTAGGCAAGTGTCAGACTCAATTAAGGATTTGATCATGCAGTACCATAGATACTACTACATGTTCCATTTCTTAAATTGGTTTGTTGAAAATAAATATGGAAAAATCAGGTTAGCTTACATCTCTTTTTGCTTTGCTTAGTCTGTTTTTTTGGAGTAGTGTTTTTTTGTAATAAAATTTTGCACCAAGTCTCTTTCCTGTTTTGCCTATGTTTTTCTGAGTTGTCCTTGCAACGTTTTATGATTCCATTAGATTTTTGTATAACGTTATCAGATCTGTTCAGGCATAACAATTTCTTTATTATTGTTGTAATTACCTACTTCTGTTTGCTCTTGTCTTATTTCTATGATTAATATCATCAATTACCTGTTCAGGATACTTTTTCATGTAATCATAAATTATTGGTCTCCACCAATGAGTTTTAACAGGATGTGAAATATAGTAATCTATAATTTTAAACAGCGAGAACATCTCATCATCATATATCGTTCGATCAATTCTTTTAGCTTCTTTTGTGATCATCTGGGAAAAGTTATTTGCATCATCATTTAGTTTCAAAAATTTTTCTCTTTGGTTACTTGGTATGTCATGATTAATCAGATATTTTCTTTCACAATATTTGTTCATCTCCAATGTTATGTGTTGAACTGCATGCTTTGCAAGAAGAAAATGAATGTCATAAAAGATTGAACCGTGCAAATGATATTTGTGGCTTTTTTCTTTGATGTTCTTTCTAGGATGATCTTTGCATATCTCGGAATGCGTTGGAGGAAAGGGAATTTCATGGAGTTTGTACTCTTTCTTTGGATCAAGATAATTCCTCACATCTTCCATTGAAGAAGAGAATGTATTGATTTCAATACGATCTATTTTATGCTTAACCAGATTAAGCAGTTTGTTATAATCTCCTTTTAACTTATACTCATCTTCTTCTTTGGACCCTTGAATGGGGATATCTGACACTAAAAATTGAAGTGTGGATACAAGAGCCATTTTCATGTAATTTCTAACCGTTTTCCTATATTCCTCAGTTATGTCGACCCACGTTTTCGTTAACCAATCCTGTACCTGTTTTGGTAAATTTACAAAGTCTAGTACATTCTTCACTTTCAAATAATGTGACCAAACTTTTTGGCCAGTTGCATTCATTTCTCGGTATGTTTTAAAAGCGTTAGTTGGAGAATCATATGTTATCCCAACTGGTATTTTTGCTCCCAACAATAAACTATTAGATTTACGATATATTGTACTGCTCATTTTTATCCTGTCCCCCTTTGGATGCTTGGGTACTGGGTTATGGATGCAACGCTCTACTATCTTGTCTCCCTTTGGATGCTTTGGTACTGGCCTGTGGGTGCAGGGCCTCACTATATTGTGGCCTTTAGGATGTTTTCGTACTGGCCTGTGGGTACATGGTCTAACTATCTTGTCCCCCTTTGGATGCTTTGGTACTGGGTTATGGGTGCAAGGTCTTTGCATGTTGTGGCCTTTAGGATGTTTTCGTACTGGCCTGTGGGTACATGGTCTAACTATCTTGTCTCCCTTTGGATGTCTTGCTTTAAAATGAACACAAGGTACACGTACTCCAAATTTGATGTGTCCCCTTGGGTGTTGAAGAACTCTGTGTTTGCAGGGAACAGTAACTGTATGGCCTCTCGGATGCGGGATCTGCAAGTGTGTACAAGGAATTGTGACGGTATCACCTCTTGGATGCGGAGGTTGTAGATGAACGCAGGGAACAGTAACTGTATGGCCTCTCGGATGCGGGATCTGCAAGTGTGTACAAGGAATAGTAACATGAGGATCTTTGGGAAGTGTATATGTTTTAAATGAAGGAATCTGGATTTTTGCTTTATCCATGCCTTCCAGAAGAACATTAAGGATCTCTGCACCGTTATAATCAATTTCATATTTTTTCATCTTGCCTTCAAACTCTTTTCTTCGTTCCTCAAGAGTTTTTTTCTTGCGTACAATTTTTAGAATCTTGTCAAGTTCTCTATCCAATAAAATATTCATTCCCTTATCGATGATGTCAAAAAACTTTGGCATTTTTGAAAGCAAGATATATGCTATGCTTACTACAGTATCATCGCCTGATGCAAAAGTACCGGTTGTAATATTTATCTTCGGATTTTCCCCCCCATCGTAAAGTGGATCTACCCATCTTCCTCTATTTCCCTTTTTCTTTTCAAATTTTTTGGTTTTGTTGTATTGTGGGGGAAGTACATAGATATCTGGCGAGCTAAAGATTCCATTGATTGCAACCTCAATAAAGTTTGAATGTGCAAAATAGTCCTCAATCCCATGAAGTCCAGAACCAAAAAACATTCTTGCATCATCCATATTTCCTGCAGCTGCCGCATTCTTTGATTTACGAAACTGTTTTTTTGACCATTCAGATGTATTGTAAATAAAATGATTCATTCTCAGTGAATCTACTTTGTTCAGAGAAGCATCTTCAACTTGTAGCGTATCAAAACCTGAAGCACCAAGAGTGGTTTTTTTTAATTCGTTTTCTTCAAGTTCACTTGCTTTGACATAATGTCCCTTAGCATCTGATTTGGAATTTGGAGTGGTACGCACAAGAAAATGTTCATCAAGTTTGAGACCCGCTGGATTATCCATATGTTCTTCTGGTACATATACTCCAATATTTTCATCAGTCATTACTTTTTGAGGTATCTCAACATCAAAGCTCAGAATTGCAATGGCTCTCAAAACTGAACCAATTAGAGATTCAGCACCCAATGGACCAATGGGAGTAGGTAAAACTGGACCAATAACACGTGGCAATAGTTTAACCTTGTCAAACACAGTTGGCACAAATACCTGAGAAAAATCACGCATCCAGTTCCCTGCATAAATTGCAAGTGCCTGTTGCTGTTTTTCTAATAGGTCCTCAAAATTCAAGCCGGAGTTTTTCTCTAATTCAGGATCTTTTATGCCCCAGGCTTCAAATTCTATTTTTTTATGAACACCAGCTTCTCCCAAAATATTATCAACATGGTTTTAGGATAACTTGTTTTAAAGTCTATTGAGGTTTCCAGATTTCAAAGATGAATTAAAACTAATGAACTTGGGATAACAACATACAATTAAAAACATTGAAACATTATTTCATAAAAAGATAGTTTCGTAAAAAGTATAATAGATACATATTATTGAAATTAATGGATTGGGTCAAAAAGAAACTAAAAATTTAAATCAATATGTTATCGTTGAATGTACTCACTTGCAGATCCCGCATCCAAGAGGTGATACTGTTACTGTTCGCTGTACTCATCTACAGCCTCCGCATCCAAAAGGAGATACTGTCACAATTCCTTGCGCTCACTTGAGGATCCCACACCCAAAAGGGCATTCAGTTACTGTTCGCTGTACCCACTTGCAGATTCCGCATCCAAGAGGTGATACTGTTACTGTTCGCTGTACTCATCTACAGCCTCCGCATCCAAAAGGGCATTCAGTTACTGTTCCATGTAAACACAGAGTTCTTCAACATCCAAAGGGACACATCAAATTTGGAATGCGTGTTCCCTGTGTTCATTTTAAAGCAAGACATCCAAGGGGGGACAAGCTGGCAAGACCCTGCACCCACAGGGCAGTACCCAAGCATCCAAAAGGTCACAACATGCAAAGACCTTGCACCCATAACCCAGTACCCAAGCATCCAAAGGGGGACAAGATAGTAAAGCGTTGCGTCCACAGGTTAGTACCTGATCATCCAAAAGGTCACAACATGCAAAGACCTTGTACCCATAACCCAGTACCCAAGCATCCAAAGGGAGACAAGATAGTAGAGCGTTGCATCCATAACCCAGTACCCAAGCATCCAAAGGGAGACAGGATAAAAATCAATAATGGTGATTACGGTAAATTTCCTATTTTATCATATTACATGTTAAAAAAGGACTCATCTCTGTGGCAAGCCCTATTAGATTCTCGTTTAGACCCAAAATACAACAAAGATATTGAAGAAAAAATTATGGAAAATATTTACTTTGTCAATGGTGTAAGAACAGAAGGCGATCAAGCAGGAACAAATAACGATAATTTGAAGGGTTATCTAAATAATCAAATAAAGAGTTTTACACATCCTAATAGTAATTGTGAAGTAAAAACAAACATGTATTCTGGAACTATCAATGGAGGATATAAAGTCAGATTGGTGTACAATCCAACTGCAGGACCGATATCAGATTTCAAAGAAGCATTAGAAGATAAGCTTTGGAGCTCGCCGCAACCAATTACAAATCCTACTACAATTGCAGTAATCGCCTTGTTACATAAGGCAATGGCAAAAAATTGCTTTATTGGATTGGTTGGACATAGTCAAGGTTCAATAATCATATCAAATGCCATAATAGCTTTTAGCAAGCTTGGCTCAAAAAACAAGACATATCTCAAAGGAAAGGTCAAAGTTTGCGTTGTAGGTCTTGCAACTGCAGCATTGACAGGACATACACTACATAAACTAGTTAACAGATATTTTGAAATTGCAAACACCAAAGATGTCATAGCTCAATATGTAGGAACAAGAATTATACACAATAGAGAGTTGGAAATGATTGATAACGCCGCTCATTGTTTTGAAAGTTACTTAAATTATAGATCTGAGGATGTCTTCCCAAAAGATTTCTTTACCGATAAAAATCCAATTGCTAGACAGAATATGCACAAGAGCATAGATCTATGACAAACCATTTTTTGAAAACTAATTAGGTTTGTCACATATAAGAAAAATGAATAATTTGTAAGGTCTGAATAGTAAACAAAATCAAGTTGATGTTTATTTTCACATTTGATCTTCAAATATGATAAAAACCGCATACAAAGAATAACAAAAAGAGCAACTGCTTGTTTTCAGAATTAATTTTTGGCCATCTAACAACAATCAAGATTGTGTTTTACCACATTTTGAACAAAACATCGCATTTGTTGGTATTTTTGTCCCACAATAAACACAAAATTTTGTGTCTTGTCCCTGAATAGTATCATCATTCAAATTTTCAGTTGTTTGTGATTCCTTTATGTGGGAAGAAAAAGAATCTGATGAATCTGTTTTTGAATCATGTGGCGTTTCTGGTTTAGGAGGATGAGGACGACTTTGAGCATATGAAGAAAAAACAGATTCATCATCTGTGTCCACAGGTAGTTTGGATGTAGAGTTTATTGCATCAGTGATAAAGTCCCACAATTTTTGACGAAATCTGGCATTTAGAATCAATCCCGCACCTTGTCCTAGAAGACTCAAACCTCCAGTAAACACTGCAGTAACTGCAGCTGTGGCAGTCATCATGACCATATTGTTTACCCATTCCCCCATAGCCATCGAAACGGTAAAGTCATTGGGACTTCCTTTTATTGATATGTGAACTGCTTTTTTACTTGCAGCCAAAGCCCGTAATGTGCCCCCCTTTCTTGCTTGAATGTGAATGTGTTTGCTGTCAGGATCCTTTACAGTTTCAACCTTTTTGAAATTATCTCTCTCAAAGAATTCTTCTACAAGCCGAGCCAACAAATTAAGATCAACATTTTTGTTTCTCCATCGTTCTTCTTTTTCAAAAATTTTGTTCACCTGATCACTAACAGTTTTTTTATTTTTTTGTGCTATCTCATTATTGGGATTTTTCTGAAGTATCTCGTCATAAACCTTTGCAGCTTTTTCTTTATTGTTAGTGTGATAGTAATAGTTGCCTATCTTTAGTTTTTTTTCATCACTTAATGATATGCCATCTTCAGAATTTTCCAACTCATATCTTAACTGTTCAATTTTTTTTATACGTGCTTCATGTTCTGCAATACGTGTTTTTGGAATTCGTACTTTAGTGTCCAGTTTTAATTCTGCATCAATCCCATTTTCCTCCAAAGATTTATTCTCCTCTTCCATCAAATCCATCATCCCCAACAATTTTTGCATTGTTTGGATAATTCTGCTTAAGGATTGAGTTTGGTTTTCAGGATCTCTTTCAAATGCAGATAGCGTGAGTCTTAAAGCAGTTATGATTTTTAACACATTTTTTTGATCCTGCAAATATTCTTTGAATTTAGGATCATCATCCTTGAAATTTTGATGTAGTTTACACATATGATATTGATAATCATCTAATGCCTTTGCAACTTCGCTAGCTTCTTCTATTCGTTTCACTTCTGTGCTAAAATTATTGAGTGCAAATGTTCCACCACCCACATCGGAGCTAAATTGCAATTGACGTTTTTGATAGTTGATTAGTTTGACACAGTTCCTTTGCTTTTTTGAAAACAAATTTGCCATATTTTTAGTATGTAAATGATGTATTAAATATATCATGTCTAGGAAACTAAAAAAATACAAGTTTAAAAGAAAAAATATCATGCGGAATTAATTGTCTCAAATAAATTTAGTGAATTTGTTAGGTACAGCATTTTGATTATGAGTTAGGTATTCTCAATGTAAAAAGTCAAGTTTAAATCATCAACATATCCCTTAGATCGCGTTGAGTGGAATGGATTTTCTTTTTAACACTGCAATGTCTTTTGTTGAAACTCAAAGTAGATTTTTGTATAAAGAAGTACGAGACAACCCAGAATATGTAAAAGAATTTTCGCAAGGTAAGATACCTGCAGAATTAGGTAAGAAAGCAAAGAAGAGTGTTATGAGTCAACTTAGTAATGAGTTACAGTCAGATGCCTTCAAATCTGTGGCTAAAAACACAATAGAAACAGGAATTGATATGCTCATTGAGAGAACTGTTACTAAGAATAAAAAAGAAACTAGTCAGAAAGCACGTTCATTGTTAAATGAGATCATACCTGTGGCTATGGATGCAGCTTTGCTTGATTATTCAAACAAGAAAGAAATAATCAAGAATAGAAACAATATAGTAAACACAGCACTAGAATCAGTATCTGAATACTTTGATTATGAACAAATGCTATTCTCTGATAACATTGCAAAGATGCTATTAAAGTCTGAATTATCTAAACGTATTTCAAGAATATAAGACTAAGTACAAAAGACAGATATGAACACGAATAAAAAAGATGTGAGATTTTTCTTTACTGAATTGAAGAGATCCTTGAGGAAAAGATAATTCCCAGGTTAGAATGTAAACAGTGCGTTAAAAAAATCATGATATTAATCTAATGAAAAAGATCATTAAAACTTATGTACAATTCATCCTAAAACTTGAAAAATACCAAAATTCTAACCAAATAATTGATTCCCAATCCCTTGGTAAGTGTGGAGTAATCAATTATTGCATATGATTCTAGGTTGCGACCAATCCACGTATTCCTATATCTTTGTGTGGGTTAGAATCAAGCTTATTTTTTGTACTCTCCAAAGTATCCTCCAACTTCAATCGTACACAATTATTTTTAGGTTATAATGCTACTTAATTGGTTTTAGTTATGTAATCTTGTATCAATACCTTTACATCTTTAATGTTTCTAATCACGTTAATCTATTTGTAGGTATAGTGATTGAAGTAATTGCCTAGCATCTTCAAATCTTTTCTGTTTAATTGACTCTGTAATTTTTTCAATAGTCTCAGATCGTTCTATAGTTTTTTGAGCTTTTGAGGTATTGTTTTCAATCGTTGAAGATGTACTGCTCTCTTTTTCTAATTTATTTATTTTTTTCTTGGCTTTTTTAACTGATAATTCGTCCTCATATTCCTCTGCTAATCTATTAAGTCTAGATTCTAAAACAATTTTTTTCCCATCATCTGTTAATAGTTCTAGTTCATCATAAAATAGAATTTCGTATACATAATTCATAATTTTTGCTCTTTCTTCTGCCCATGTTTCGTCAAAATTCTTTCCAAATGTAAATGCCTTTTTTACATTAGTGAAATAATTCTTGGCTAATCCTTTTTTAAGACTTCCAATACTGATGTATACTTTGAATTTATTTGATTGCCCAAAGATATTGATTTCTTCATCAAACACAAAATCTAACGCAGTTGGTTTTCCAGTTTCTGGATCTTCATTTATGGCAACTACTCGATATCCACCTATGCCGCCTAAAATATTAGTGTTAAATTTTCTCTTTTTTTGATAATCGGATATTTTTTCTGCAATAATTTTTAGGTTTATTCCTTCACGACCAAATTCATCTAGGTCAAATTCTCTAATATTGTACGCATCTAGGGAAAATTTATCTCGTTTCTTTATTGCAAAATTCAAATTCTGTTTTGCAATTTCGTTATCAGGATGTTCATGAATAACTTTATCTAACAATGCTTGTCCTTTTCCAATATTTCCATTTACAATATCATAATTTGATTGTAATATCCCAAATGTTTCATCTAATGCTATTTCGGATTTTTCTTCATTCAATTGTTCATGCAATTTGATTATCTCTGAATCATTATCTTCAATTTTGCTTTTATCTTCATCAGAAATTTCTAATTTTTTATTGTCTTTCAGTAATGGCTGAATCCCAATTTCCTGTAAAACTAATACTTGATTCTGAATCAGATATTCTAATTTTTGATTTGTTTGTTGAATTGAATTTTCTAATGAATCTGTTTTTTCCGTTAAATTTTGATTTATATTTTTAACCTCATTTTTAATCTCTTGTCTTTCTAGATGTGCCTGACCTAATTTTATATTGGTTATCTTTTGCTCTTTCAAGATTTCTGTAGTGTTATCTAGAAGAGTAACTAAGAATTTTCGATTTTTTAGAATCTCATCTGTATTATTCTCTATTCTCTTACAGAAGGATTCCAACATTTTTGTATCCATTGAATTCATTACATTGAGTGTGTTGAGAATGTCTTGTCTGACATCTACATCCTTAGAATCTTTGTACTTGTTGTAGTAATTTACCAAAACTGATCCTGCATATGGAATCATGTTGATTCCAGATTGGGCTAATTCATCTAAAATGGGATTACTTTGAACTACATCAATAATCCTTTTGAGATTATTTTTAACATTTTTCCAATCTACCAATGCACCTATTAATTTTATGATATTAATAAATTACAAGAGTGTTAGAAAAATTTTCTACATCATAAATAATCTTTTTGCATTTAAGACTTAATACATAATCCAAATTTTCCTACATATATTAGATAATGTTTTAATGATTTTCTGAAGTCAAAATAAATTTCGATACTATGACATCATGATCTATCATTATTTAGTAATCTCATCTCCAACATAGATGTATGCAAAAAGTTCCTGGTTTCCTGTAGTTTCTATTGTCATCCATCCAGTAGGACCAAGTCCCTTCAGGATATACAATGCATCTGTCTTGCCGGAATTTGTGCCAATTATCTTAACCCTTGTTCTCTGTATGATTACTTCCTCGGAGTGGGAGAAAATTCGAATCGGTTCTTGTTTTCCATCTTCATGAATCCTTACTAACTGAATCTTCAATTTTTAATATTCACCTCTATATGATAATCATTGCGTAATTTTCACAATACAATTCATTTGTCAGAATCAAATTATTTTTAATTATACTAATTGAACCAACATTCATGTTATAGTATGTACAGACTATCTTATATGTGTATGTACAGACGATTTATATATCAGTCTGTACAAACAATTTATACTGATGGATAGTACGTTTGATGAGACATCACTCATGAAGTTAAAGAGACAGCTTAGCCGCAAGAGCAAAGACGGAAAGGAATGGTATAGATGGGATTTTACGATTCCGCCTGAGATGATAGAGAAACTGAGCTGGAAGGACGGCGACGAGTTTGACTGCAAGGTTGTAGGAAAAAAGCTTGTAATAGAAAAAATTTTGTAAAAATTTTGAACAATCTGCTAAATATGTATTTAAACCAAATAAAACAATAATTTACAATTATAACATTTGATAAAACTATCTTGAATATGAATCTCAAAATACCTACAGTATTCTGTTTTCTAATTTTTGTAACAGATCTACAATAGAATTTCTACGTAATTTTTATTTACTATCTTTGCGTTATTACTATCTCATGATGAAAAGCATGTTTACTAATATAGAATCTCATGTAACTGACATCGCCAAAACATCTTCAAGACTTACATGAACCCATACAAATCTGGGAGGAGACATCTGAACTGTCTAACAAGAAGATACATCAGTTAAACATACGGCTAAACCACGAGAATTTTATTTTATTAAACAAAATGTCAAAGGATACAAAACAGGGTCCTAGTACGATAGGTTCCCAAATTGTATCGCAATGGATTGAGTTTTACTGTTACAAGATACACAGGGGAGATGTTATCTTCTCCAAGCAGATCCTGAAAAAAATTATTGGCATCTTGGACAAGTCAAAGATTGACAAGGTTTCTGAATTCATGGCAAGACACATCATAAAGGAGATAAAACTGCAAGAGGGTGACGTGACATATCCTGTTTTGTCTGATCATATCCTAAAATGGAACAAGGTAAACCATCTGCAGCTAAATAGAATTAGACAAAACAACAATCACGATGATGATTGCTCAGACATGTTCGTCTCCAAACATAATCTTGGATGCAACTGGTCTGAATTGGAATGCAAGACATACACAAAGGCTTTTGAGTTG
>Ga0224508_10003374_pt1 | contig 13204 bp, 10 predicted proteins | sample SF_Jan12_sed_USG_4_FD_170157 | JGI IMG/M metagenome (GOLD analysis project Ga0224508, IMG submission 170157) | Sediment microbial communities from San Francisco Bay, California, United States - SF_Jan12_sed_USGS_21 | ecosystem: Environmental > Aquatic > Marine > Sediment | place: USA...
CTCGACGATCTGGGGCGACTCGACGATCTGGGGCGACTCGACGATCTGGGGCGACACCGCGCTTTGGGATGACTAACGGTTTCTTCCTGGGTATCGGGGTCTGACCCTTCCGATGCCCCGGTTTCGGAACTCGGTCGCACCCACAGGGGTGCGGCCACTTTTTTTTTGGAGACCCTTAATGCGGTCAGGTCAGACCGACGACATAGGCGACCCACCCGGCCTGGTTCTCGAACCGTTTGCGACGGCGAAAGATCCCGTCCGTGTCGTCCTCCTCGTCATCCCAGCCCTCGACATAAACCTCGGTGTCCGAGAACCCGGCTTCGAGCATCAGTTCCTGAATCTCGGGCAGCGTCCAGAAGCGCCAGTCGTACGTGAAAGCCCGGCGGATCCGCGTGCCGTCGCCGAGTTTGAAATGGATGTGGCACAGGATGTCGTGATCGACGGGGTTGAACGCGGCCTGCTCCCAGACATAGGTGAACTTCGGCACCCGCTTTCCGTCGAACGCCTTGGAGGCCGGAATCTTGCGGTCCTCTTCGTCCTCCTCCATCGCCTCGCTCCCGCCGAACGCGTCGAGGAAGAAGATGCCGCCCGGTTCCAGACCGCGCCGCGCGGAGCTGAAATAGTCGCGTAGTTGATCGCGTGTCTTGAACACGCTGTAAGAGAAATTGAGCGCCGCGACAACGTCGGCCTTGGCATGGGCGGGATCGAGGACATCACCCTCGATCAAGGTCAAACGTTCGGCCGCGTCCCCTAGAACGGGAACGTAGCGTTTGCGCCCCCAGTCGAGCGTCTTGCCGTCGAGATCGATGCCGACGGCGTGGTTCTTACGTTTGCGTCTGACGAACTCGCACGCCAGTACGGCCGTCCCGCAAAAATCCTCACGCAGGTTCGTGAACGGTTTGCCCCGCTTACGCTTGTAGACGCGTTGGAAGAAGTCGAGATCGGCTTCGACCGATTGGACCGATGCCGAGTACAGCCGGTGGCGGTCACGGACGACCTCTTTGGTCCGCTTGCGTTTTTTCTTCTTTTCTTTTTTTTGTTTTGGCATGGCCGGCAAAGATAACAGCCGGTCTACTCGAGAGCCAACTCCAAAAGCACCGCCTCGCGGTCGTTGCGCACGAGAAGCGAAGAACCGGAGAGTGCCGCGTGGTTCCAGGTCTTGCCGTTCAACACTTCGATTCGGCCGTGTTCGACGTACTGCTCGGAGCGGGCCTCGACGAGGGCAATCGACCCGTCCTCGGCCTGGATCAAGAGCATCTCACCGACCAGCAACAACTGGCCGTGGCCGTAGCGCCCGTTCTTCCACGCCCGGCTGCCGTCCTCGAGACGGACCGCGGTCAGGATTCCGTCGTCGAGCCCAAAAACGTGATCCCCGTGAACGACGTAGTCGCTAAATTTGGCCTTGAGCCGGACGCTCTCCCACAGGATCTCGACATCGATACCCGTGTCGGTAGCCACGAGACGGTACATCTTTGCCCCAACTCCGTAACCGCTGGATACAAGGATGCGATCGCCGGAAAGGAGCTTGGGTTGCGCCGTCTCTTCGGTCGGCTGGGGCCAGGCCTGGGACCACAGCAGGGTCCCGTCGTCGGCGGCGATGCCGTTGACCGAGCCTTCGCTGAGCACGACCCATTGCTCTCGTCCGGCGAGGGTGCCGACGACGGGGGTCGCGTAGCCGTACTGGGCGTTCCCGCCGGACCACAGCGGGTCACCGGTAAGCTCGTCGAAGGCCCACAGTGACTTTCCTCCCGAACCACCCGCGACGACCACGACACGACCGTCGTGGACCACGGGCGATGCGGCGAAGCCGTAGATCGGCCGCCCCACCCCGGCGACCTCGGTGAGGTTCAACCGCCAGATCGACTCGCCGCTGCCCAGGTCCAGCGCGTTGAGGATCCCGGTCGCACCGAGCGAGAAGACCCGACCGTTGGCTATCGCCGGCGTTGCCCGCGGACCCGGTCCGCCGAGTGGCTCCTCGTGCCGCACTTTCTCCGCGTGGGACCACAGGATCTCACCGCTGCGAAGGTCGTGGCAGGTGGTGCGCTCCTCGCCGCCGCGTTGCTCCTGTGTGACGGCGAGATCGCCGACGATGGCGAACCCGGACCAACCCGATCCGATCTCGCGGCGCCAGGTCTCCTTTGGGGGATGCGCCGCCCAGTCGCGCTCGAGACGGACCCCGTCGACCGTGCCGTCGGCGTTGGCCCCGAGGTAGCCGGGGAAATCGAACGCAGACGCGGTTGCTTTGCCGGCGGCGTCGACCGCCGCCGTCTGGATCCCGCTTAGTTTGGCGTCCCGCGGTTCCGCCCAGACCCAGCGGAGTTTGGGAACCAGATCGCCGCTGACCGCCTCGACCCGCAAGGTGAACCACGCCCCGGCCCCGAGCATCCCGACGAGTAAGAAACCGGTGATTCGGGTGCGCCAGCGCAAACGCGAGAACAGCAGGAACCAGAGGAATGCCAGCAGCCCCGCGAAGATCAAGATAAAAGCGGTATACAGGACTCGATCCTGACGTTGCCGGCCGAGCCCGCCGACCCACGTCATGACGATCCCGGCGGTGGCGAGGGCCAAAACCAGGCCGACCGGCCACCATCGAATCCCCTTGTCGTTGCGCATCGGAGTATTCTATCGAATCTCGAACCTCTCCGAAGGAGTCTCCCGATGAAGCGCCTGATTCTCGTCTCTGTCTTGGCCTGTACTCTCGCCACCCCTGCGGTCGCCGATGGGTTGACCTTCGAACAACTCGCGGCCATCCGCAGCGTCGGCTCGGTCGTGCTCTCCCCGGATGGCAGCCGCATCGCCTACACGCTGTCGGTTCCTCGGCGGCCCTGGCACGACGAGAACGGGCCGGCTCGAAACGAGTTACGCATGGTGGCTCGGGACGGCAGCGGGGATCGCGTTTTCGTCGGCGGGAAAATCGGCGCCTCCGCCGTCCGCTTCACGCCCGACGGCTCGATGCTGACTTATCTGGCCAAACGCGACGACGACGAGCATCGATCCATCTGGGCCATCCCCGTGAACGGCGGGGAGTCACGACAACTCTTGACCTTCGAGTCCGGGATCGAGACCTACCGGGTGTCGCCGGACGGAACGCGGATCGCGTTCCTGGCCCTCGAACCCGAAAGCAAGGCCAGAAAAAAAACGAAGAAGAAAGGCTACACCCAGGAAGTCTTCGAGGAGGATTGGCGTCCGCGTCGGATCTGGATCGCCCCGATGCCGTCGTTCGAGCCTGCCGTGGCGGTGCCGGGCGAAGAGTCTGAGGACACCGAACCGGAGGCGCTCGAACTGGACGGTTCAGCGTTCCAACTCGAATGGGACCCGAGCGGGAAGCGACTGGCCGTGACCCTCGCCCCGCGACCGCTGATCGACGACCGCTACATGAAACAGAAGGTGCACGTGGTCGATGCGGCCAGCGGGAAAACGCTGGCGCGCTTGAACAACGACGGCAAACTGGGAAGCCTCAAGTGGAGCGCGGACGGCAAACACATCGCGATGATCTCCGCCGCCGACCCCAACGATCCGAAGGATGGGCGCATCCTCGTCGGTAGCGCGGTCGAGGGCGGTGCGCTGCGCGACCTGATGCCCGATCTCGAGGCCCACGTCAACGCGATCGCCTGGCGAGACGCGGATACGGTGATGTTCGTGGTCGACAACGGCGCGGAGGCCGCGCTGGGCGAGGTTTCTCTCGGCAACGGCGTACGTAAGTTGATCTACGAGTCCAGCGGCGATGACGGCCGCCCGCTCCCACGCTCACTTTCGCTCTCCACCGACGGCAAGTCCGGAGCGTTCGCGGGCGAGAGCCCCAGCCACCCTCGGGAGGTCTTCTTCATGGGCGACGGCCGGCAACGGCCGGTGAAGTTGACGGACCACAACCCGTGGCTCTCCGATGTGGAACTGGCGCGCCAGGAAGTCGTCCGGTTCGAGGCCCGTGACGGGCTCGAACTCGCGGGCGTGCTGGTGCACCCGCTAAACGGAGAGCGTAAGGCGCCGTTGATCCTGATGGTCCACGGCGGTCCCGAGGGCCACGACCGCAACGGTTGGGTCAGCAGCTACTCGCGGCCGGCCCAACTCGCCGCGGCCCAGGGTTTCGCCGCGTTCTACCCGAACTATCGCGGCAGCACCGGCCGCGGTGTCGCGTTCTCGAAACTCGGCCAGGGCGACGCCGCCGGAGCCGAGTTCGACGATCTCGTCGATGCCGTCGATCATCTCGTGGCGATCGGCGTGGCCGACACGAATCGCGTCGGGATCACCGGTGGATCGTACGGCGGGTACGCGACCGCGTGGTGCTCGACGCGTTATACGGATCGCTTCCGCGCCGGTGTGATGTTCGTCGGCATCAGCAACAAGGTCTCGAAGGGGTTGACGACGGAGATCCCGGTCGAGGACGTGATGGTGCACACGCGGTTCGACCCGTGGGAGAAATGGCAATTCAGTCTCGAACGGAGTCCCGTGTACCACGCCGAGAAGTCCCATACCGCGCTACTGATTGCGCACGGGCAAGCGGACACACGGGTGCATCCTTCTCAGAGCCTCCAGCTTTACCGCGCGCTCAAATTGATCGGGAAGACGCCGGTGCGCTACATCCGCTACCCCGGCGAGCCCCATGGCAACCGCAGGGCCGCCTCTCGCGACGATTACACGCGCCGCATGATGCGCTGGTTCGAGCATTTCCTGCTGACCGACAGCCGCGAGCTCCCGGATTGGGATCTACCGTTGCCGGTCGCCGACGACGACAAAGAGGACGGGGACGAGGAGTCCGAGGACTAGACGGCTACAGGTAGGGCCGCACCATGTCCTCGAACCGCTCGCGGGTCATGCGACCCATCGCGGTGTCGCGGATGAGACCCTGGCGGTCGATCGAAAACGACACCGGGCGGGCCTGGTTCATCGCATCGAACGGCGCGTTGGGCGGCGGGTCGCGCTCGACGGTCCCGTGGAGCGTCGCCATCGGGTTTTCCTCCAGCCATCGCATGACCCTGCCCGGTTCCTCGTCGGACAGGTTCAACACGACCAACCCGGCGTCGGCATGGACCCGTTGTAGTTCGTCGAGGATCGGCATTTCATCGATGCATGGTAAGCACCACGTGGCCCAGAAGTTGACCAGCACCACCTTGCCCGTGAGGCCCTCGAGTGTGGCGGGCGTCCCGTCGAGACGGGCGAATGCGAGGCCCGGGGCTCGCGATCCTTGGGCCCGCTCCATCGCCTTCAACGCATCGCCCTTGCCACCGACGTCGATGAAGAGCAACAGGGCCAGACCGAACACTCCGATGCCGAACAGGCTGAACCCGCTGAGCGCACCCAACCAACCCAGCACGGTCTGCGGGACGAACCACTTCCGACCGCGGCCGGAAAAAAGGATGACCGCAAAACCGGCGACGATTAGCGCGACGGCGATCCACACGCCGTAGAGCAGGATCGTGCGCGTCGGGTCCATCCCTCAGCTCGAGGAAGCGATCCGTTCGACCTCGCGCCAGACGCGCATCAGGTTGCCCGAACAGATCTTTTCGATGTCCTCCTCGCCGTACCCACGTTCGAGCAGCGCGGCGATGAGATTGGGGTACTGCGAGGCATCCTTGAGCCCGGTCGGCAACGAGTCGCCGACGCCGTCGAAATCGGACCCGATCCCGACGTGATCGATCCCGGCGAGTTCCACGACGCGGTCGATGTGATCCACGACATCGGCGACATCGGCGAAGAGTTTTTTCCTGTCCGACCAGTAAGCTACCTCCCAGGCGGCAAGTTCCCCGGAGTCGGCCGCCAGTTGGTGTTCGGCAATGTGCGTCTCGCGGGCGTTCCAGTAAGTCGAGCCCTGCTTCTGGGAGTCGCCCCGCAGGAACGATGAGCCGAAGTTGATCTGGATCACGCCGCCGTTGGCTCCGAGGGCCACGATCATGTCGTCACTCATGTTGCGCTCCCAGTCCGGCGTGAAGTGCCGGCACGAGGAGTGCGAGGCGATGACCGGTGCGCGGGTCCGTTGGAGCACCTGCTCGAAGGCGGCGTCCGACACGTGCGAGACATCGATCATCATGCCGATCTCGTTCATCGCGGCAACCAACTCTTGCCCGAAGGGGCTGAGACCGTTCCAGGTGCGTTCGTCCGCGTCGGCGTAAGACGAGTCGCAAATATGGTTGTTCTCGGAGTGCGTCAACGTGATGTAGCGCACACCCTTGTCGAAAAAATATCGGAGGTTGGCCAGGTCGCCCTCGATCGGCGCACCGTTTTCGATCCCCATCGCCATGCCGATCTTCCCGCTTCCCCGGATCGCTGTGGCCTCAGCGGCGCTCGAGACCATCGCGAACTTGTCCGGATGCTCGTCAACGATGCCCTCCACGATCGCGATCATCTCGTCGGCAAAATCTTTGGCCCCGCCGCTGTGTTGATACGCGGCCGGGACGTAGATCGACATGAACGGGACATCGAGACCACCCGCCAACGCACGCGGAAAGTCGAAGTCACCGCCGTCCGTGCGCTCCCCGACGTCCGCGGGGTGGTCGTTGAGGCGATACGGCACGTCGATATGCGTGTCGATGATCAAGAACCGTTTCGCCAGTTCGAGCGCTCTGGGGTTCATCTCCAACTCGACCTCCGCTTGCTCCGGCTCCGCTACGATGTCGTCGGGTGTCCCGCATGCCGACAACGCGAGCGCCGCGGCGCAACCGATCGTCAGGGTCATCCTTCGTTTCATGGTCGCCATCTTAACGCTTGGCCGGGTTGTCAAGAAACGCTTGCGCTTGTTCGACACGATGCACGACCGGGTAAGGCGGCAGCGAGCGCAGAAAAATCTTCCCGTAGCGGCGGGAACGCAGCCGCGGGTCCATCACGGCGAGGATCCCGCGATCGGTCTCCCGGCGTAGCAAGCGGCCCAGACCCTGTTTGAGTTCCAGCACCGCAAGCGGCACCTGATAGTCCATGAATGGATTGCCGCCGGCTTCGCGGATGCGTTCGATCCGTGCGGCGACGAGCGGGTCGTTGGGCACGTCGAAGGGCAACTTGTCGACCACGACCAGCGAAAGCGCATCGCCCGGGACATCGACACCGTGCCAGAACGAGGTCGTTCCCAGCAGCAGCGCGCCCGGCGTTTCCTTGAACCGTTCGACCAGGGCCGCCTTGCTGCCCTCGCCTTGGACGATCAGCGGCCAGCGTCCCGCCTCGCGCAGCAGTGCGGCGGCGCGCTCCATGTTGGCGTAGGAGGTGAACAACCCGAATCCGCGCCCCGCCGTGGCCTCTGCCAGATGGTCGATCTCTTCCACGACACGATCGACGAAGTCCGGTTCTCGCGGTTCGGGCATCCGCTCCGGCAGGTACAACACGGCCTGCTCGTCCCATCGGAACGACGACTCGACGACCAGCGTGACAGGATCCTCGACACCGAGCCGGCGCACGAAAAACTCGAACTTCTCGTCCACCGCCAGGGTCGCGGAGGTCAGCACGCAGGCGTGCAGCGGTTCGAAAAGCTCGTGGCGCAGCGCATCGGCCACATCGACGGGTTGGGCCGTCAACGTCACGGCGATGCGGCCGCGTCGCTCCATCCCGTAGACAAACGACGGATCGTCGCGCTCGAGGATCTGCTCCAACCCCTCGCGTAGCTGGTCAATGCGGCGTGGCAAGGCGTCGACCGCATCGGACTGTTTCTGCACCCGCTCGACCTGCCGCACAACGTCGTCGAGCGCTGCACAGAGGACGGCCCACTCGACCTCGAGATCGATCCCGCCGCGCTCCACCGGTGCGAACGTAGAACGACCCGCATCGGACCCCAGGCGCTCGCGGATCGGTTCGAAGAAATCGCGCGACGCCACACGCAGCGCCGCGGCTCCACCGCCGCCCTTGAGCGGTCCCCCGTCTCGCGCCGCCAGTTTTTCGGCGTCCTTGGCAATCTCCTCGAGCTGCCCGGAGCCGACCTGCGCGCCGAAGTACAGCGTCGCGATCTCCTCGAGCAGATGCGCCTCGTCGAAGATCACGGTGTCATAGTCGGGCAGTACCGCGCCGAATGCCGAACGCAAAGCAAGATCGGCAAAAAAAAGATGGTGGTTGACGACGATCAGTTGCGCGTCTTCAGCGCGGCGTTTGAGCTGGGTCAACCAGCAAGCTTCGAATTCCGGACAGCGAGAGCCGGTGCAGGTTTCCGATCGCGCATTGATATCGCGCCACATCTTGAGTTGGTCGGGAAGGTCGTCGATCTCCGCACGGTCGCCGGTCTCGGTGATCCGGCCCCACTGCGAGATCACCTCGATCCACTTGGCCTCGTCGAGATCGGAGAGCAACGGCTCGCGTTCGAACTCCGCAAGCCGATAGCGGCACAGGTAGTTGTCACGGCCCTTCATCACGCAAGCCTTGACATCGAAACCGACCTGGCTGGAAAGAAACGGGATCTCGTGGTTGCGGATTTGATCCTGCAGGTTCTTCGTTCCCGTCGAGACGATCACGCGTCGTCCCGATGCCAGCGCCGGGACGAGGTAGGCCAACGTCTTACCCGTCCCGGTGGCGGCCTCGACCAGCGCACATCCGCCGGACTCGATCGTCTCGCGGATCTGCTCGGCCATCGCCGCCTGGCCGGCACGGAATCGGTACGCCGGATGGGCCTCGTCCAGCCTACCGCCGGGCGCGAAGAACGCTTCTAGCTCGACCACGAGGTTCAGGCTTGGGCCGGTTGCCGCGACGGGTACAACGGAAAGGCGGCGGCAAATTCGGCAACCTCCTCGCGGATCGCCGCCAGGTCCGACTCGCTCTCGCGCGCGGCCAAACCGCGAGCGATGAACTCGCCGACACGGGTCATCTCGTCGAGGCCCATCCCTCGCGTGGTCAGCGCCGGGGTACCGATGCGCAGACCGCTGGCGATCATCGGCGGGTTCTCGTCGAACGGGATCGCGTTCTTGTTGACGGTGATGCCCGCCTTGTCGAGCGCGACCTCGCCTTCCTTGCCGGTAATGCCCTGTGAGAAGACGTCGAGCAGGAACAGGTGGTTATCCGTGCCGCCGGAGACGATGCGGTACCCGTGACCCGCCATCGCCGCGGCCAGCGTGGCCGCATTGGCGATCACGTTGTCGGTGTACTCGGCGAACGACGGTTGCGACGCCTCTTTGAAGGCCACGGCCTTGGCCGCGATGATGTGCATGAACGGACCGCCCTGCAAGCCCGGAAATACGGTGCGATTGAGGCTCTTGGCGTATTTTTTCTTGCACAGGATCAAGCCGCCGCGCGGTCCACGCAGCGTCTTGTGCGTGGTGGTGGTCACGAAATCGCAGTGCGGGACCGGGCTGGGGTGGCGCCCGGTGGCGACCAGACCCGCGATGTGCGCGATATCGGCCATCGACATAGCGCCATTGTCCGCGGCGATCTTGGCGATGCGTTCGAAATCGATCGTACGCGAATAAGCCGATGCGCCGCAAACGATCAGCTTGGGCCGGTGCTCGGCGGCCAACTGCGCCAACGCGTCATAGTCGATCGTCTCCCCGTCACGAAGCACTCCATAGGGGACGATGTTGTAAAGGATGCCCGACAGGTTCAGCGGGTGGCCGTGGGTCAGGTGGCCGCCGTGGTTCAGGTTCATCCCCAGCACCGTGTCACCGGGCTCGAGCACGGTGAAATAGACGCCCTGGTTGGCCTGGCTGCCCGAGTGCGGCTGGACATTCGCCGCCTCGGCGCCGAACAGTTCCTTGGCGCGTGAGCGCGCCAACCGTTCGGCGACATCGACGACCTCGCAACCCCCGTAGTAGCGGCGACCCGGGTAGCCCTCCGCGTACTTGTTGGTCATCACGGAGCCCATCGCCTCGAGCACCGCTTCGCTGACGAAGTTCTCGGAGGCGATCAGTTCGAGGCCGCGGTGCTGCCTCTGCGCTTCCTCGTCGAGGGCGACGGCAATCTCGGGATCGGTTTGGCGGAGCGTTCGGTCGGGCATGGTGTCCTCATCGAGCTGGAGCCGGTCATTATAGTCGTCTTTGGCGGCTCGCTAGCTCGATTGTTCACGCCGCAATTGCTCGGCGCTGGGGATCGGCATGGCGCCGATCTCGGTCAGTCGAGTGTGTTCGACCATTGCGAACGTATCCGTCATCGCGGCGAGGTGATCGGCGAGCAGGCGCAAGAATCGGCTGTCGCCGCGGTAATGCCGGCTCACGACATCCTCGACGTTGTCGTGCAACACGTCGCGTAGGTAGGGCGCGCCCGAGAGCTGTTTGAAACGAATCAGCACGTGATCGTCGAGCAGGGTCGGATCGGCCTGGTAGGCGGCGAACAGACCGACGAGAATCCTTTTGCCCTGAGCTTCAGCCTGATCTGCTGCGCGGCCCCGCCGCACGTGCGCGGTAAGGAATCCCTCGATCTCGTCGAGCACACGCGCCGCGGGCGCCGGGAGTGTGATCTCGCTCCCCGCGAGTGCCTCGTCGCGTAGCGTGAGGAACTTCCCGTGGTCCTCGATGGCGTGCTCGGCGGCAAATCGTTCGAGCGCTCGCTCCCCCTCGACGACCGCCGAGGTCACGAGCAGGTGGATCAAGCCGCGGTGGATCGCATTGGCCCGCATGAAACGGTTCGGCCGGGTCGGGTATGCGGGACCGAGCTTCTGCTTGAGCTGCCGCAACGCCTGCAGACGCTCGACGCGCTCGAGGTCGAGTGCCCCGGCCTGCAGCGCGTCGTCCAACTCGTGGAGCGCCAGCGCGATGCGGTCGGCCAGCACGACGACCTGGGTCTCGAGGGACGGGGCAAGGCCCGGACGCAACCCGTCACCCGGCTCCTCGGCCGGCGGCGGGTGCGCGCCACTCTTGAACACGCCTTCGCGAACCGGGTCCGAGAGATTGAGCCCCGCGTGGTCGTAGCGTTTCTCGACGCGGTCGACGACGCGCAGGCTCTGCCAGGCCCGATGGAACCCACCCAGATCCCCGAGCCCCGGTCCGCCACGTCCATCCAGCCGACCCGAGAGCAGCGCATCCAGCGCACGCTCCCCGATCGGACCGAACGGCGGTTGTCCGACATCGTGCGCCAGAGCGATCGCCTCGACGAGATCTTCGTTGAGACGCAGCGCACGACCGATCGTCCGGGCGAGTTGCGTGACCTCGAGCGTGTGTGTCAGACGATTGCGCCGGTGGTCTTCGTAGTCTGGCAGGATGCCCGCCTGAGCCTTCTGACGCAGCCGCCGGAACGCGCGGCTATACACGATACGGTCGCGGTCGCGTTGGAACGCGGTGCGGTAGTCGAAGACCCGGCCGTCGTCCTCGATTCGAAAGCGCCGGGTGGCCCCACGCGAGCGCAGGGCGCAAGGGTGCAGGCGTTCCTGCTCCGCAGCCTCCAGCACGTTACGCATCGATTCGGCCAAATCGCCCGTCCTTTTACGCCTTCCGGACGCAGCATACCCCCCCGCCCCGGCCCGCTCCAGGGCCGGTTTGCCCAGCGCCGGGCGGGACCCTAAATTCGAGGTCAAGAGAGGTCCCAAGGAGACACACCATGGCTGTCCACATCGATGTAGACCTCTGCGAGAACACCGGATGTTGTTCCGCAGTTTGCCCGGAGGACGTGCTCGCCGTCGAGGACGGGCGAACCCAGATCGTCGATCAGCAGAAGTGCACCTCGTGCTGGATCTGCGTCGACAATTGCATCGCGGGGGCAATCGACGTCGATTGACACGCCGACCTGGCGTAGACTCCGCGGGATGCTCCGACCGCTCGAGAATCTCACCTCCCTGGGCGCCGAGATGGCACGCCGGTCGAAGTCCGCCGGTGTGGGTTTGATCTGGCGAACCCAGGTACGCCGATCGAAGCGCACCCTGGTGCGCCAGGGCAAGGTCGAAGGCAACGCGGCCTCGACCGTTTCCGGCCACGGTGCGCAAGTCGTCACGGCGGATGGGCGCGTCGCTCTGGCCAGCCGGGACGACTTCGATCCCGAACACGCCGTGGCCCTACTCGATCGTGTCATCGCGACAGCCGCGAGCGGTTCGGAGTTGGGGTTGCATGCGGCCGACGCGTTCGCGTTCGAGAAATCCAATGGCCGCGAGATTCCGGTCGACCCGGCGGTGTTCGAAGCCGTCGATCTCGAAGCGATCTCCGCGCGGCTCGTCGATCTGGAGCGGGAAATCGCCGCACGCGTCCCCGGTCCGACGTTGAGCCTGTCGTTCCGCAGCGAGTTGGATGCGTGGCGAATTTTCCGCGAGGATGGAAGCGATCTCTTTTTTGCGATGCCGCGATGCGTGCTGGGCATGCGCGCTACGGGTTCCGGCGACGGTGGACGGCACGGCGTGTCGGCCACGCTCTTCTCGCCCGATCCAAGAATGGCCTTCGAGGACGCTCGGATCGAGTTGTTCCTGCGGCGCGCCGAACAGTCCGCTCAACTCGCGACGGTGCTCCCCGATGCGCCGGCGCACCCGGCGGGGAGTTTTCCCCTGGTCATCGATTACGCGTTGGCCAAAGGGCTGGCGCACGAGGCCTTCGGCCATGCGAGCGAGGCGGATGGGTTCCGCTCCTCGATCCTGGCCGCAGGGGGGAAGTTCAAAATCGGCGAGCGCGTCGGACCCGAAACGATCTCGATCATCGACGAACCCGTGGCCGGCGATCATGCGTGGCAACCGTTCAGCGCCAACGGCCTGCCCCGCGAACGTGCCGAGATCGTCAAGCACGGTCGACTGCACGACGCGCTGTCCGACCCGTGGTCCGCGGCCGCCGGGGGTGTTCGCCTGACCGGATCCGCCCGCGCCGAGTCGTACCGCAACGCCCCGCAACCACGGATGACGAACATACGGCTCGAGTCGAGCGAGCCGCTCGACGCCGCGGGGAGCTTCGAAGATTACGGTCCCGAGGAGGTGCGCGCGTTACTGGCCGCCGCCGGGGTGTTCCGACGCCACCCCAAGGTCGTCTACCTTTCGGGGTATACGGGTGGCCAGGTCAACACCGCGGGTGGCGACTTCGTCTTTCAATGCAAGGCAATCTACGATCTCGACGAGCGTGGCGTAACGCTCTACAAACCTGCGATCTTCTCGGGCTCGATGTTCGGGGCGTTGCAGTCGGTGCGGGAAGCGTTCGGGCCGCTGTTGCTCGATGCCATCGGGTACTGCGGTAAGTGGGGCCAATCGGTGCCATCGAGCGGCGGCAGCCACTACTTCCTGGTGCTCGAACCCCACGAATCGGTCCGCCTGGGCGGGCGGACATGAAACTCGAACCTGTCCTCGACGCGATCGACGACGTCGCCGTCGGCAGTGTCACCGTCGAACGCTGGCAGGTGCACGGCACCG
>Ga0224508_10003375_pt1 | contig 13199 bp, 12 predicted proteins | sample SF_Jan12_sed_USG_4_FD_170157 | JGI IMG/M metagenome (GOLD analysis project Ga0224508, IMG submission 170157) | Sediment microbial communities from San Francisco Bay, California, United States - SF_Jan12_sed_USGS_21 | ecosystem: Environmental > Aquatic > Marine > Sediment | place: USA...
CACGCAGGCGCAGACGCTCGACCAGATGGCAGCGGGCCGGATCCTCGGGATGAGGCCGGATCAGATCAACGTCCACACGACGCTTCTGGGCGGCGGCTTCGGCCGTCGTGCCAACATGACCTCCGATTTCGTAGCCGAGGCGGTCGAGGTGGCGAAGGACGAGGGCGTCCCGATCAAGACGATCTGGACCCGCGAGGACGACATCATGTGCGGCTACTACCGGCCGCTGTTCGTCCACAAGGTGAAGGCCGGCGTCGACGAGGACGGCAACATCGTCGGGTGGCACCAGCGGCTGGCCGGCCAGTCCATCATGGCGGGTTCGCCCTTTGGCGGCGGCGACATCGATCCGTCGTCGGTGGAAGGCTCGGCGGGCATGCCCTACGCGTTCTCGAACCGAAAGATCGAGCTCCACTCGCCCACGCAGCCGGTTACGGTGCTGTGGTGGAGATCGGTTGGGCACACTCACACGGGGTTCGTGAACGAGAGCTTCATCGACGAGGTGGCGCACCTCGCCGGCGAGGATCCGTTCGAGTTCCGGCGGAAGATGCTCCAGGACGAGCCTCGGCACCTTGCGGTGCTAGAGCTCGCGGCCGAGAAGGCCGGCTGGGGCAAGCCGCTTCCTGACGGCCACGCACACGGTATCGCCGTGCGGAAGTCGTTCGAGAGCTACGTGGCCGAGGTCGCCGAGGTCTCGATCGAGGACGGGATGCCGAGAGTGCACAAGGTGACGGCCGCGATCGACTGCGGAATCGCCGTGAATCCGTGGAACGTCGTTGCCCAGGTGGAGAGTGGGATCGTCTACGGGCTGTCCGCCGCGCTGTATGGCGAGATCACGCTCGAGGGCGGCCGCGTGCAGCAGTCGAACTTCGACAGCTATCCGGTGCTCAGGATGAACGAGATGCCGGACGTCGACGTGCACATCGTCGACAGCTCGGAGGCGCCGACCGGCGTCGGTGAGCCGGGTGTGCCGCCGATCGCCCCGGCCGTCACGAACGCGATCTTCGCGCTGACCGGAAAGCGGCTTCGCAAGCTGCCGATCCGACTGGACGAGGCGGACTGAACAAGCAGGGAGCGCCGGCTAGAGACGCTGGCGCTCCCTGACTTCGTAGTGCGCCGACATCGCGTCGAACCGGTCCAGCACGGCTCGGGCGGCTTCGGGCACGTACGCTGTCTCGTAGTCCTCGCCCGCGAACTCCCGGACGGCATCGATCGAGTCGAACCACATGATGGTGACGAACTCGACGTCGCCATCAGACAGAGGTCGCCGCAGGAGCTCGATCCCCTTGTAGCCGGGCACGCCCTTCGCGCCGATGCCCGGGAAGATCTCGTCGCGCAGGAGCGTCTCGTAGGCGTCCGCGTTGTCGGGCTTCGTCCACCCGTGCCACACGCGCGCGATCATCAACTCACCTTGCCGGTCTTGTTGCGCATGTAGTCGAGCAGCAGATACTGGCCGAGCGTCATCGGGGTCGTGAAGTACGCCTTCCCGCGACAGATCTCCGTCATCTTCTTCACGAATCCCACGAGGATCGGATCGCGGGCGAGCATGAACGTGTTGATGGCGATGTTCTCGCGCCTGCAGGCCCCGACCTCCTTGAACGCTTCGGCGAGCACCTGGCGGTCGAGCCCCATCGAGTTCGTGTAGATCTGTCCGTTGGGAAGCGTCATCGCGCTCGGCTTCCCGTCGGTGATCATGATGATCTGTCGCATGTCCTTCCGTTCGCCCTTGAGCATGCGACGGGCCAGCCGGAGCCCCTCGGCCGTGTTCGTGTGGTAGGGGCCCACCTGGGCGGTCGGGAGCTCCGCGAGCGGAATCTCCTCGGCGGAATCGTGGAAGAGCAGGCACTTGAGCGAGTCGCCGGGGAACTGCACCCGCAACAGGTGGGCGAGCGCCAGTGCCACCTTCTTGGCGGGGGTGAAGCGATCTTCGCCGTACAGGATCATCGAGTGGCTGCAGTCGAGCATGAGGACGGTCGCGCAGGTCGATCGGTGCGGGGACTGGTGCACCATCAGGTCCGAGTACTGAAGATCGAGCGGGAACTTCAGCCCCTCCCTCGCGATCGCGTTCAACAGGGTCGCCGGACCGTCCAGGTTCATGGTGTCCCCGAACCGGTAGGGTCGCGACGCGGCCTCGGCCTCGATCCCGGTGGACAGCGCCGCCGTCTCGTGGGAGCCGGCGACTCCCTGGCCGCGCGGTCCGAGCAGACTCCGGAGCGCACGATAGCTGAGGAAGTCCAGGCCCTTCTCGGTCAGCTCGAACTTCACGGAACGCGCGGCGGCCTGGCCGACGCTCCCGGGCCCCGACAGCGGCTGATGCGTGTCGTCGGGCATGGCCGAGCCGCTGTCGACTCTGAGGTACCCCTCGTCGACGAGCGCCTCGATGATGTCGTCGAGGAGCTGCGAGATCTCGGCGAGCGTCTCCGGGTCGGCCTCTCCACCCGAGCGGAGCGCCTCGATCATCTCGGGAGTCAGCTTCCCGCTCTCGATCAGCTGCCGGAGGATCGCGTCGCGCAGCGCCTCCATCGAGTCGCGCTCGTCCCCGTATTCGTCCCACGGATTCCAGCCGTAGCCGCCGGCGAACCCGCTCTGGAGCAGGAAGTCGGACAGTTTGTCGAGGAGGCCCTGGAGGTTGAGCGCATCCAGCAGACTTCCTCGAAACTGTTCATAGGTGACGTATCGCATGGGCCGCCTAGAGCAGTGGCTCCTCGAAATTCGGGCCGCCCGTGGGACCGCCGAAGTCGGCGTCGAAGTGCGGCTTTCGGCGTTGCTTTCTCCGCGCGTACCCGGTGTCCGACCGACTGATCCGCCGTTTCGCGTGCAGTCCCTCGAGGACCAGCTCACATGCCGCCACCCGTTCCGCGTCCGTGGGCTCTGCGGACAGGACGTGAGACGTGTCGACGAGGGGGAGAAGGCCCGGCACCGTCTCGAACCCCTTCAACATCGTCGCCTCGCTCGCGGCTTCCGAGATCTTGAGGGCCCCTCCGCGATCGAAGTATTCGACGATCGGGTCGGCGGCCTCCTCCGAGAAGAACTGGTCGAAGGTCTCGGCGCAGGCCCGGGCGATGAGATCCCGCGCCACCTGGTCCGCGCCCTGAAGCTCGCCTTCGTACTCGAGCTCGAGCTTGCCGGTGATGGCCGGGAGCGCCGCGTAGATGTCGGCCAGCCGCAGAGTTGGCGCCGTACCGTTTCCGCCGATCAAACCCCGCCGTTCCGCGTTCGAGACCGCGTTCTCCAGCACGGTGATCGGCAGCCGCTGGCTGACGCCCGAGCGCTGGTCCACCCGCTTGTCGTCGCGGGCGACGAACGCGATGCGTTCGATCAGCTCCGAGACGAACCGCGGACGACGCACCTCGCGGTCGCGCTCCACCCACGCTTCCTGTTCCGTGATCCGCGTCCCGAGATCTACGTCGCGGGGGTAATGCGTGATGATCTCGGAGCCGACCCTGTCCTTGAGCGGGGTGATGATCTTTCCTCGCGCCGTGTAGTCTTCGGGATTCGCCGTGAACACGAGGAGCACGTCGAGCGGCAGGCGGACCGGGAATCCCTTGATCTGTACGTCGCCTTCCTGCATCACGTTGAAGAGAGCCACCTGGATCTTCCCGGAGAGATCCGGAAGCTCGTTGAGCGCGAAGATCCCGCGGTTCGCCCGCGGCAGGAGGCCATAGTGGATCGCGAGCTCGTCGGACAGAACATGCCCGCCGCGGGCCGCCCGGATCGGGTCGAGATCGCCGATGATGTCCGCGATCGTGACGTCGGGCGTCGCGAGCTTCTCCACGTAGCGGCGGTCCCGGTCGACCCACGCGATCGGCGCGTCGTCCCCGTGCTCTTCGACGAGCGTTCGCCCGTACCGGCTCAAGGGGGCCAACGGATCGTCGTTCACCTCCGACCCCTCGAGGATCGGCAGCCGCTCGTCGAGCAGCTCCACCAGACCGCGCAGGATCCGGCTCTTCGCCTGGCCTCGCAGACCGAGAAGGATGAAATGGTGTTGAGACAGGACCGCGTTCACGATCTGCGGGATGACCGTGTCCTCGTACCCGACGATTCCAGGGAAGAGCTCTTCTCCGGCTTCGAGCCTGCCGATCACGGCCCGGCGGAGCTCCTCTCGCACTGAGCGTGAACGATAGCCGCTGGCCTTCAGGTCACCGAGCGTGGTGGGTCGTTCCACTGCACCTCCGCAATGCCAGCTCTTCGCCGGCTCGGTCATGGTCCCCGTTTCCGCCCCGCCCGTTTCGCCTCGGCGAAACTATCACACGATGGAGGGGTTCGTTTACTCGACGAGAGGGTTCGCGCGGCGTGTCCGTTCGGTTTCCTCCCGGCCGCCGCGCCGATAGCATCATGCGTTCGTGGTAGCCGCTTCGATTCTCAGGCCCCGTGGGGTTCCCCTTTATGAAGATCTTGGTAACGCGTACGGCACTGTCCGTGCTGGCCGCGCTCGTCGTCTCAGCGTGCGCCGGCGAGACCGACGCCGGCTCGGATGAGGCGGCGGCTCCTGCGGCCGCGCCCGTCGTGGGCGGTGCTCCGGCTCTCACGCCCGAGCAGCAGCAGCAGCAGATGCAGATGATCGCCGAGCTCCAGTCCATCGATCAGCAGCTCGGACCGCTCCAGGATCAGGCACTCGCCGATCCCGTCATGGTGGCCAAGCAGGACGAGCTCGTCGCCACCGTCGAGGAGGCCATGGAGGACGCGGCCCCCGGGAGCAAGGCGAAGCGCGAAGAGTTCGACACGCTGCTCAACGAATACAACGCGGCGCAGGGCTCCGGAGACCAGGCCAAGATGGCCGAGCTGACGCCCCGCCTGCAGGCGCTCGACACGGAGCTTGGCCAGGCGCAGGGTGCGGCGATGGAGCGCGAGGAGATCCGGGAGGCCGTCGAGGCGTTCCAGGATGATCTGGCCGCCAAGATGCGGGAGCTGGATGACGGAGTCGGCTCGCTCCTCGATCGCCGCGAGGAGCTCACGGGCGAGCTGGAACAGATGATGGAAGGCCTGTCCGGGCAGTGAACACGGGGCGGTGAGCGACCGTTCCGGCTTTCTCGAGGCCGACGGCAAGCGCCTCGAGTACCGCTGGTTCGGCGGCGGCCCATCCCCTCGGGCCGTCGTCCTCCTCCACCATGGACTCGGCTGTGTCGGCACGTGGCGGGACTTTCCCGATCGCCTGGCCGCCCTGACGGGCCGTCCCGTCTTCGCGTATAGCCGGGTGGGGTACGGAGCGTCCGACCCGGTCGACCTTCCACGCCCCTGGACGTACATGCACCATGAGGGCGAGGTCGTTCTTCCGCAGGTCCTAGAGGCGGCCGGGATCGAAGAGGCCGTGCTGGTGGGCCACTCTGACGGCGGCTCGATCGCGATCGTCTACGCGGGCCTCCAGGGGAGGGGCGAGGGGCCCCCGACGACCGGGGCGCGCGTCACGGGACTCGTGCTCATTGCAGCGCACGTGTTCAACGAACCCGTGTCGCGCGCGACGATCGAAGATGTCGGTCACCGGTTCCGCGAAACCGATCTGCGGAAGAAGCTGGCGAAGCACCACGGGAACAACGTCGAGTGCGCCTTCTGGGGGTGGCACGACGTCTGGATCAGCCCCGATTTCGAGTCATGGAATCTGGAAGAGTTCATGCCATCTATCACTTTACCTGTCATGTTGTTACAGGGTTCCGACGACAACTTCGGCACCCTTCGCCAGGTCGACGTGATCGTTCGTGGCATCGCCGGGCCGGTGGAGCGCGTGATGATCCCCGACTGCGGGCACTCGCCCCACCGCGAACAGCCGGAGGTCCTCCTCGAAACGATCGGTCGTTTTCTCGCGTAGTTCATCACGAGAGCGGCCAGGACGGTCGTTCGGCGATCGATGTCTTCGACGCGTGGAGGGATAGATGCGTAACGCAGGAACGGCCGCGGTACTGAGCTTCCTCGTACCGGGAATCGGACAGATCTACAACGGGACGATCTGGCGGGGAGTATTCTGGCTGATCATCACCCCGGGTCTGTGGATCGGGAGCGGTGGATTGCTCGGTTGGGTGTGCCATATCTGGGCGGCGGTGACGGCTCACCGCTTCGCCACGCAGAATCCGGTCAGGTATCTGAGCGCGTGACGGCGGCGGCCCGGCCTTCACGGTCGGGCCGCCCGACTATCTGACGATCGTCCGCCGGCCGCGGGCTCGTCGTCGCGCTACCGCTGGCTCCCCTCCAGGAACGCCTCCCCCTGCCGCTGCACCAGATCCACCAGATCGCCCATCGCCACCGCGACGTCTATCAGATGTAGACCCCATGTGGCGCTCGGCCCGCCCGCCGTCATGATGTCGCCCCCGATGTCGTCTGCCCGTGCGTCCCGCGGATTCCCGTTGACCGTTACCTCGAGAAAGCTGAAGCCATCGGCGGACACGCACTCGCCGGTCAGGAGCCCCGGGACGCTCACGTACGCCGTCTCGACGTCCGTACCCCCGTCGACCCATGAGCCCCCAGGTGTGACGTTGCCGGCCCCCAGATAGGAAGAGAGCTCGGCCGCGCCGCCCGCGAGAGCCGCCGGGTTGGTGCAGCCCGCCACATAGTCTCCCTGACCGCGCCCGAAGAGGGCGCGCGGGTCGGGCGGGATCGTCGATCGATACGTGGAGTAGGTGACGATGCACCCGGTCTGCGTGTCCGATCGGCAGAGGGGAAGATCGCGGAACGAGCCTCCGACGCCTCCTCCCTCCGGCACCTGGACATTCGTGCCGAGCAGGATCGCCGAGACGACGTTCTCCTGGGCCGGGTGGCCGTCGATGTGCTCCGCGATCATGCGTAGCAGCACGCTGGCCCCCTGCGAGTGGCCGATCAGGACCACCCCCCGCCCGTTGTTCTCGTTCTCGAGATAGTGAGCCCAGGCAGCACGAACATCGTTGTACCCGAGCTCCACGTCGAACGCCATCTCGCCGCCGCTCATGCGAGACCGGAGGGCGGTGAGCGTGGCCTGCCGGTAGAGCGGCGCGAACGTGCGGCACACGGACCCGAACCGGGCGAACTGGGCGCCCGCGACACCGTTCTCGCCCGGCCCGGCCGTCATGTCGCTGTTCGCCGTCTCGTCACGCGACACCGTGGGGTAGACGTAGAAGCAGTCGATCGGTGCGTACGGATCGCGACGCCAGCCCTCGTAGGCCATGGAACCATCGCCTGCGATGAACGTCGTGGTCTGGTCGACGGCGCAGGCATCGTCCCGGTCGGGGAGACACAACCAGGCCGCGGGGTCTCCGTAATCGACGGGCGCGGAGTTCTGCGCGAGAGCAGGGGCGGCGCAGACGGCCGCGATCACCGCGAAGGCGGCGACCCATCCGGTCACTGGCTTGGACATCACGTTCTCCCGTTCTGAAGCGCTACGAGACACCGAACCCACAGTAGGCGCATCACAAAGCTACGCCCTCGACCGGCGTATCGTCGGCGACGCCGAGCCGGTCGAGCTCGTCGAGCGTCCACATGCAGGTCTGTACGAGCTCCCGCAGCTCCGACACATCGTGGACCTTGCCCCTCTTCAGTATCTGGACTTCGCCGACCGTGTCGCCGGCGATCTTGCGAATCGGTCTCCCGGGGCGGGCCACCGAGAGCTTGACCGGCTCGCGCATCATCCCCTGTCCAAGGGCGGTGCCACGTAGCATCGATCGCGTCAGGTCGGCACGGTCGGAGCGGACGAACAGCGCCTTCTCGAGCTGACTGTAGCCGATCGGGACCGCACGATAGCCGAACAGGACGCCGAGCGAATGGAACGGATTCCTCTTCGTCACCGTCAGGCGAAACGGTTGCGTACGGACGAAGAGCGCCCGCACGCGCGTGTACGTCGTCGATCCTTCCCCGTGGGACTGGACGTGGATGTCCGTCACGATCCGCCAGACACGGTGCGGTACGTCGAGACGGTCGGGCTCCTTCTTGCTCTTGCCCCAGAACGTCTCGCCCCCGAAATCCGCGGCGACGCGACTCCAGGACTCGGCCACGGGGGTCTTCCGTGGCCGGGACTTCGTCTTGCGCTTCATGTGTCCGACCCGGCTTTCGCTCGGGACTGGAGGAGGGGACCGACGACTTCCCAGACGGTCTCGGCCATGATCCGATGTCCCGCCGCGGTCGGGTGGATCCCATCGGACTGGTTCAGATCCGGGTCGGCAGCGACACCCTCGAGAAGAAAGGGAACGAGGGCCGTCGCGTTTTCCTCCGCCAGCTCGGTGAATACCGCGGCGAACTCGTTCGCGTACTCGTCGCCCATGTTGGGGGGCGCCGCCATGCCGACCAATACGATCGTTGGCGTCGGCGACGACTCCCGGGCGCGGTCCACCGTCTCCTGCAGGTTCGACCGCATGTTTGCGGGCGGCACGCCGCGCAGCGCGTCGTTGCCACCAAGCGAGATCACCAGGACGGACGGGCCTTGCTCGACGAGCGATGCGACTCGGCGGAGCCCGCCGGCCGTCGTCTCGCCGCTGATTCCGGCGTTCACGACCCGAAAGTCGAGTCCGGCCGCGTCGATCCGTTCCTGAATCAGGGCGGGGAAGGCCTCGCGGGGGCCGACGCCGAGTCCGGCCGTCAGGCTGTTGCCGAGGAACACGATGGCGGGCCGGGAGTCGCCCTCCGCGCTAGCTTGCCGAGCCTCGGACTCTACCGCCGGATCGGGAGAGGGCCGAGACGTGCGGGGGAGATCGTCCCCTGCGCAGCCAGAGAGCAGGATTGCGCAGATCCACAGGCCGGGCGTGCCGAGGATCAGGCCGGGCGTCCCGAACATCGAGCGTCTCGTTGACATGGCGATGATCGTAGCGGATAGGGTGACCAAGACCTACCCCAGCGGGGGCGATCTGCTGACGGTGCTCGAGGACATCGATCTCGAGGTGGAAGCACGCGATTTCGTCGCGATCGTCGGGCCATCCGGTAGCGGTAAGACGACGCTCCTCGGGCTGCTCGCCGGTCTCGACCGGCCGAGCTCGGGCACGGTCACACTCGACGGTGTGCGTCTCGATTCGATCGACGAAGACGCGCGCGCGCGGCTACGCGCGGAAAAAGTCGGTTTCGTCTTTCAGACGTTCCAGCTCCTCCCGACTCTGACCGCCGTCGAGAACGTCCGGGTTCCGCTCGAGCTCGCTCCGGGGGAGACTGCCCCGGACGCGGAGCTCGAGGCTCGAGCGAACGACTTGCTGGCACGCGTCGGGCTGGCGGACAGGGCGGATCACTATCCGGTTCAGCTCTCGGGCGGGGAGCAGCAGCGTGTCAGCCTCGCCCGGGCGTTCGCGCACGAGCCGACCGTTCTGTTCGCGGATGAGCCGACGGGAAACCTGGACCGGCAGACGGGGGCGGGGGTCGTCGAGCTCCTGCGCGAGCTGAACGAAGAGGCCCGGACGACGCTCGTTCTCGTAACCCACGATCCCGAGCTCGCGGCGCTCGCCGACCGGGTGATCCGACTCGAATCGGGAAGGCTCGTCAGGGCGTGAGTCCACGGTGGTCGCGGGAGGAAAGAGCGTCGGCCCGGTTCGTCTCCCGCATGGCGCGACGGGAGCTTCGGGCTTCGGGACGGCGTCTCACCCTGTTCATCGCATCGGTGTCGGTCGGCGTGGCGGCGATCGTCGCCGTCGGCGGCTTCAAGGCGAATGTGCTCGCGAGCCTCCAGAACCAGGGCCGCCTGCTTCTCGGGGCGGACCTCGAGCTCGAGAGCCGGTTCGAATTCCCACCTGAAGTCCGGGCGCACCTGGACTCCCTGGTCGCCGCCGTCGGCGCGCTCGCGGACGTCACGAGCCTCCCGACGATGGTGGCCGCCGGTGAAACGGGACGGAGCGCGCTCCTGACGGTACGTGCGGTCGAGCCGACCTATCCGTTTTACGGGACGGTCGAGACCGCCCCCCCGGGCGCGTGGGCGGGTCTCGCCCGAGTGGGCGGGGCACTGGCCGACGAGGCAGCGATGACGCGTCTCGGGGTCACGATCGGCGACACGATCGTCGTGGGCGACCGCAGGCTCGCGGTGAGAGGCCGCGTGACCACGATCCCCGGCGACCCCGGCATCCGGTCGGCGGTGAATCCGCGGGTGTACATCGCCCATGAGGACCTCGCGGCGACCGGGCTGATTCGCGAAGGGTCGCTCGTAGCCTACCGGACCTACGTTCGGGCGGAGGAGCGCCGCTCTGTGTTTCGCTTCCTCAGGGTGCACCGGGAGGAGCTCGGAGCCGCCGCGATCACCTGGGACACCGCGGCGGAGCGGGAGCGGGACCTCGAGCGAGCCTTCGACGCGTTGAGCCGGTTTCTGGGCCTTGTCGGTCTGGGGGCGCTCCTGCTCGGCGGAGTCGGGGTGGCCTCGGCAATGCACGTATACGTGCGGCAGAGGCGCGAGAGTGCCGCCGTGCTCCGCTGCCTTGGAGCATCAGGGTGGACGCTGGTCCGAATCTACGTGCTCCAGGCGGTGGTGCTCGCCCTGGTCGGTGCCGCCATCGGAGCCCTGCTCGGTGTGGGACTCCAGGCCGCAGTCCCGGCGGTGTTGGCGGACGTCCTGCCGCTCGACCTCGAGTTCCGGGCGGACTGGGCCTCGATCGGCACGGGCATCGCGGCTGGTCTGTGGACTGCGACGGTCTTCGCCTGCCGCACGATTCTCCCGATCCGGCACGTTCCGGCCCTGGGGGCGGTGCGAGATGCGGCGATCGGAACGTCGGCTGCCTCCGAAACTGAGACAGGATCCCGGCTGGCGGAGCGGGTCGTCGGGGCTTCGATCATCGCGACGATCGTGGGGCTGTGTATCTGGCAGGCGGGGAACGTTCCGGTAGGCCTCGGCTTCGCGGTCGGAGCGGCGGTCACGCTCGCGGCGCTCACGGGCGTGGCGAATGCACTCGTTGCGCTGATCCGGCGGGCCGCTCCCCGGAAGTCGCCGTTCCCCGTCCGCCAGGGCGTGGCGAACCTGTTCCGTCCCCAGAATCAGACGCGAGCCGCCGTCGTGGCGATCGGCTTCGGTGTCTTCGTGATCGGAACGATCACCGTAGTCGAGACGAACGTCCGTGATCGGTTCTCCCTCGCCGCCCTCGGGATGTCGGCCAACATGGCGGTCTTCGACGTGCAGCAGGACCAGACAGCGGGGGTCCTGGCCCTTCTCGAGGAAGGCGGCCATCCGCCGCTCGACGTGATCCCGATCATCCCGGCCAGGCTCGCCGCCGTGCGGGGGCGTCCAACGTCGGAGCTTCTGGCAGAGATCGAGCGAGGGCGATTCCGTCGGCGTGCGAGTCCCCCCGACACGACGTCGTTCGGCCCGCCGCAGGGCTGGGCGCTCCGACGCGAGTACCGCAACTCGGCCCGCGACACGGTCGTGGCGGGCGAGCGCATCGTCGAGGGCGACTGGTGGGGGGCGGAGGCCGCGAGCGGTGTACAGGTGTCACTCGAGACCGAGGTCGCCCGAGCCCTCCGCGTCGGGGTCGGGGACACGATCAGCTGGGACTTCCAGGGCCGCACGATCGCGAGCGAGGTGACGAGCCTGCGGATCGTCGACTGGGCGCGGCTCGAGCCGAACTTCGTGGCCGTGTTCCGTCCGGGAAGCCTCTCCGGCGTCGCGAGCACGGATCTGATCCTGACGCGGATCGACGATCCGGAGGCGCGGGCCGTGTTTCAGGACCGCGTTGCGACCGGACTTCCCGGGGCCCTGGTCATCGATCTGACGAGCATCCAGCAGACCATCGGGCGAATTCTGGATCGGGCCGCCCTCGCCACCCGCTTCATGGGCGGCTTCACCCTGTTCGCCGGCCTCCTCATCCTCGCGGCGATCGTGGTGGCGTCTCGCGCGCTCCGGCGTCGGGAGAACGCGCTCCTCCGTGCGCTCGGGGCGTCCTCGTCAGCGCTACGAACGATCCTGGTGACGGAGTTCCTCGTGCTCGGGGCGCTGGCGGGACTCACCGGTGCCGTCCTGTCGGCAATCTCGGGCTGGGCGCTCAGCGTGTGGGTGTTCGAGATGCCGTATCGGGTGCCCGTCGGCCTGCTGCTCGTGCTGTGCGTCGGAACCGCGATCGTGACGCTCGTGATCGGAGCGCTGGGCAGCCGGGCCGTCGTCCGCCCGAGCGCCCTCGGGGCGATCCGGGCGGCCGAGGCGACCGGCTAGACGGGCTAGACGGGCGGTCGCCGGGGTCGGGATCGCCGCGGTCAGGCGTCGATCGACAACACGATCTTCCCCAGGTTCGCGCGCGCATGAAGCCGCTCGTGAGCCGCGACTGCTCCCTCCCGATCGAGCGAGAAGACCGTGTCGATCACGGGTCGAAGCTCGCCCGCCACCACGCGCCGGAAGATCTCCGCGGACGCCGGCATCAGGATGTCGTGCGACCGGTGGTCCAGGTGGAGCAAGTGGATTCCGAAGATGCCCTGATTCGGCTCCGCGAGCTGAGCCGGGTGGAACCGCGGCGTCTTCAGATACGCCCGGGCGGCCCGTATCCAGTCGCGTTTCTTACCGGGCAGCGCCTGGCTCAGCCCGTAGAAGACGAGCCGCCCGAGGGGAGCCAGAAGCCGTCGGCAGGCGAGCGTGGCGTCGCCCCCGACCGGATCCAGAGCGACATCGAGATTGCGATGGCCGATGGCGGCCCGAACATCCGGTTCCCAGTCACCGCGCGAGTCGAAGCAGGCCTCAGCGCCGAGTGTGCCCGTGACGAAGCCTCGCTTCTCCGGCGTCCCGGCCGTTCCGAAGACCCGGAGCCCGTATGTCGCCGCGAGCTGTACGGCCGCCGTTCCGACACCGCCGCCGGCTCCGAGGATCAGAATGCTCTCGCCGTCGCGCACGCGTGCCGCCTCGAACATCGCGACCCACGCGGTCAGGAAGACGACGGGGATCGCCGCCGCCTCGACGGCGGAGATCTCCGAGGGCCGGGGGAAGATCTGATCGGCCGGGACGACGACGTCCCTCGCGTACCCGCCATGCCGCAGGAGTCCGACTACCTGGTCGCCCGGGCTCCAGTCTTCGACGCCCTCGCCGACTCTCTCCACGATGGCCGCGACCTCGAACCCCGGGCTGAAGGGGCGTGGAGGCACGGTCCCGTACAGGCCTACCCGCATCATGACATCCGCGAAGTTCACCCCCGCGGCCTCGATGCGGAGGTGCACTTCCCCCGGACCGGGGTCGGCCAGAGGGACGGAGCGCTCCACGAAGACGTCGGGTGCGCCGAGCTTGTCGATGAGTATCGCCTGAGTCGAGCTCAACCGGGCTCCTGCGGGCAGGGGGATGGCCGGCCTCGAAGCTTGCCGGGGGGGTCGGT
>Ga0224508_10003376_pt1 | contig 13193 bp, 10 predicted proteins | sample SF_Jan12_sed_USG_4_FD_170157 | JGI IMG/M metagenome (GOLD analysis project Ga0224508, IMG submission 170157) | Sediment microbial communities from San Francisco Bay, California, United States - SF_Jan12_sed_USGS_21 | ecosystem: Environmental > Aquatic > Marine > Sediment | place: USA...
AGAGTCGGATCGCGATTCGGCCACTTGAGCAACAAGCAAACTGTTGATCTGTTGGCTGAAGTTGTCCATCCGGGCCTGCAATGGGTCGTGGGCCTGCACTTGTCGGAAAGCAATAATTCGCCAGAACGGGTCCGCGCTGCCGCCGCCCGGTTTACCGACCAATCAAGCGTAGAATTGCGCCTCGCTACTCAGGACGAGCCCAGCCCCTGGCTCGAAGTCGACTGATGCTGATACTTCGCGGGCCCCAGGCAGAAACGCTGTTCCGGCTGGATAAGCTGGCGGCCGAAATCGGTGCCCTTGTGCCAGCGGTTGTCGGTGTGACGGTTCGCTTCGAGCACTATGCCAAGCTCGAGCGCTCACTGTCCGACCCGGAAAGCTCAGTCTTAGACGCATTGCTCGACTATGGCGCACGGGCCGAGAATCAGAATTCGAAACAGGCAGTCTATGTCGTTCCAAGGCTCGGCACGATCTCGCCCTGGTCGTCGAAGGCGACCGATATCGCTAAAATCTGCGGGCTTCCGATTTCGCGTATTGAGCGTGGACGTGTCTACGGGATTGAGTCCCAAACGGCACTTGGCGAAGTTGCACTGGAAACGCTTCTGCCTCTTTTGCATGACCGCATGACAGAAACGCCGATGATGGCGGTGCCTTCTGAGGCGAAATTGTTCGAAACACGTGAGCCCCGCCCGGTCGCCTGGATCGATCTGATCGGGCAGGGGAGCGATGCACTGGCGAAGGCCAACAGCGAACTCGGCCTCGCACTTTCCGAAGACGAGATTGAATATCTCGATACACAGTTCACCGCGCTCGGACGAAACCCAAGCGATGTCGAACTGATGATGTTTGCTCAGGCTAACTCGGAACACTGTCGTCACAAAGTCTTCAATGCGGACTGGCTGATCGACGGACAGCCGGCCGATAAGAGCTTGTTTGCAATGATTCGCAATACGCACGCCGTTTCGCCCGACGGCGTGTTGTCGGCATATTCGGATAATGCGGCCGTTGTGGCCGGTGCGCCATCCGCTTGGCTTTTTCCAAGCATCGAGTCCAGCGTTTACCGTTATATCGACGAGCCGGCGCATCTCGTTATGAAGGTCGAAACGCACAATCACCCAACGGCCATTTCGCCGTTCCCCGGGGCTGCCACCGGATCCGGTGGCGAGATTCGCGACGAAGGCGCGACCGGGCGCGGCGCCAAGCCCAAAGCAGGGCTTACCGGTTTCACGGTGTCGCATCTCGAGATTCCAGGTTGGTCGCAACCCTGGGAAAGCGGATTGCCGGGCCGCCCCGGCCGGATCGCATCGCCACTGGAAATCATGCTCGATGGTCCGATCGGTGCGGCGCAGTTTAATAATGAGTTTGGCCGCCCGAATTTGACCGGCTACTTTCGGAGCTGCCTGCTCGAAGATTCAGGCGTCTGGCGCGGCTATCACAAGCCGATCATGCTGGCCGGTGGACTCGGCAATATTCGCGATCATCATGTCGAAAAAATGAAGCCTGCCGGGGGCGCACGGCTCGTCGTGCTCGGCGGCCCGGCGATGCTGATTGGCCTCGGGGGTGGCGCGGCATCATCTCAAGGTTCCGGCAGCGGACAGGAATCGCTGGATTACGCCTCGGTGCAGCGAGGTAATCCGGAGATGGAGCGCCGTGCGCAGGAAGTGATCGATACCTGCATGGCCCTGGGCGACGAGAATCCGATTGCCGCGATCCACGACATTGGTGCAGGCGGGCTGTCGAATGCCGTGCCTGAGATTGTCGATCACAGCAATTGCGGCGCAGTCATCGAGTTGCGCAAGGTGCCGAATGATGAGCCTGGCATGAGCCCGATGGAACTGTGGTGCAACGAATCCCAGGAACGTTACATGCTGTCGATCGAACCGAATCAGCTCGATCGGTTCCTGTCTTTCTGCGAAAGGGAACGGTGCCCGGTTGCCGTGCTGGGCGAGCTGACGACTAAACGGGATCTCTTGGTTAACGATAGCGAGTTCGACAATGCGCCGGTCTCAATGCCGATGGACCTGCTTTTCGGTAAGCCACCGAAAATGACACGGTCCGCGACTCGCAAAGACTACAGTGCCGAAAGTTCCGAATCGGTTGAGGTCGAACTCGATCAAGCGATCGAAGCGGTACTCAAATTTCCCGCAGTCGCCGACAAGTCTTTTTTGATTCACATCGGCGATCGTTCGGTCGGCGGTTTGTCGGTACGCGATCAACTCGTTGGCCCCTGGCAGGTCCCGGTCAGCGACGTCGCGGTCACGGCCGCGGGTTTCAACGCGTACAGCGGTGAAGCGATGGCCTGTGGCGAGCGCACACCGGTCGCCATTCGCCATGGCCCGGCCTCGGCACGGCTCGCCGTTGCGGAGGCCGTCACCAATCTGCTAGCAGCAGATGTCACTCGTCTCAGCGACATTCGCTTGTCGGCAAACTGGATGGCTGCCGCCGGATTCGGGGACGATGACGCGGATCTTTACGCGATGGTCGAGGCAATAGGTGAAACGTTCTGTCCAGCGCTCGGGATCGCGATTCCGGTCGGTAAGGATTCGCTGTCGATGCGGACCGAGTGGCAGGATGCTGGCAAGGCGCGATCGGTCACAGCGCCGGTTTCTCTGATTGTTTCGGCATTTGCGCCGGTTGCCGACGTGCGGCGGGGATTGACGCCAGAGCTCGCCCGCGGCGAACCAAGCGTGCTCGTTTTCATCGATTTAGCCGGCAATCGTCAACGGCTTGGCGGATCCTGTCTGGCACAAACGAGTGGGACTTTCGGCGGCGCACCGGCGGACGTCGAATCACCCGAAGCGCTCGCGAAGTTTTTTGGCGCACAACGAGAACTTCGCGATGCGGATTTAGTGCTTGCTTACCACGATCGCTCTGATGGCGGGCTGATCGTCAGTCTGCTCGAGATGGCGTTCGCGTCGCGAGTCGGGCTCGACATCGACGTACCGGACGATGCCGAACTCATCGAATGGCTGTTCAACGAAGAGCTTGGCGCCGTGCTGCAGTTTCGTGACCGCGATCTCGAGCACGCCAAAAAAATTCTGGCAGGTCATGGATGCGAATTCCGGGCGGTCGCTGTGCCAATAACCGATGGAGCGGACATCTCGATTCGGCATCGCGGGACAGAGGTCTTCCGCCGGCCGCGAGTCGAGCTGCATGCAGTCTGGTCGGAACTGACCTATCGAATGCAGGCCCTGCGCGATAACCCGGACTGTGCACGTGAGGCGTATGAATCGACGCTTGATAAAACCGATCCCGGCTTGAATGTCCGGTTGAATTTCCCGTTACCCGTACTCGATCGGCGTCCGAAGCAGGCGCAGAGAGAGAAGGTCGCCATCCTGCGCGAGCAGGGCGTCAATGGGCAACGAGAGATGGCTGCCGCGTTGGATCGCGCCGGCTTCGAAGCGCACGATGTGCACATGAGCGACTTGATTGCCGGCCGTCAAAGCCTTGAATCGTTTCGCGGGCTATTGGCGTGCGGCGGTTTCTCTTACGGCGATGTGCTCGGTGCAGGCGAAGGCTGGGCCAAGTCGATTCTCTATACCGATCGTCTGCGCGACATGTTCAAGGCGTACTTTGACCGTGAAGAGACTTTCGCGCTCGGGGTGTGCAACGGGTGCCAGATGCTGGCCGCGTTAAAGTCGTTGATTCCCGGCGCGGCCGCTTGGCCTCGGTTCGTCCGCAACCGTTCGGATCAGTTCGAAGCGCGCTTTTCGTTGGTCTCGATCGAGGCCGGGCCGTCAATTCTGCTCGACGGCATGGCGGGATCGCTATTGCCGGTTGTCAGTTCCCATGGCGAAGGCCGCGCTGAGTTTGCCAACGCGGCCGATCAAATGCGGGTCGGCAACGATCTGGTCGGCCTCCGGTTTGTCGACAACCACGGCCAGATTGCTGAGCGCTATCCGGCCAACCCGAACGGCTCGCCTGACGGTATCGCTGGCCTCGCGAGCGAAGATGGTCGGGTCACGATCATGATGCCGCACCCGGAGCGTGTATTTCGGACCGTTCAATGCTCGTGGCATCCTCCCGACTGGGGCGAATGCTCGCCGTGGCAGCAATTGTTCGATAACGCGCGACTCTGGGTTGACCGTTAGGCCAATTCTTTGGTTGAGTAAATACAAAGACCACCACAGCTTCGAGTTCTACTGCGAGCAGACGGCAGGTTAGATTCCGCTTTGGCAGATTTCCGGCGTCGCAGGTTGACGACATCAGAATCTCAGAGTGCACCAAGTCGTAGCGCATCCCTGCGCCGGAGCTGTCACTAAATCGCGACAGTCGTCACTTGCAGATCGCTTCGCCCTGCCGACAATCTTCCAATAAATCAGACAGTTGAGGTCTCACAAGATTGTGGCATGGATCCTGCTACCTGTTCTGTATCGGGGCCCCACCCGATGGTAGTGAGACCTGGCTCATAGCGGCTGCTTTCGCCAGATCATAAGGTTGCCGGATCGATTGGGGTTTATGTCTCAAGCAACGAATGGGATCGGGTGGATGCAGCACATCGGACGCAGACTATTCCTCACTCTGCTCGCAGTCGGTGGACTGACTGGCATCGTGAATGCCGAGCTTGCGGATACTCCGGCACCCGATTTCGTACTCAAAAGCGTTAGCGGAAACAACTATCGCTTGTCGGAGTATCGGGGTCAGGTTGTGCTGGTCAGTTTCTGGGCGAGTTGGTGCGGTGAATGTCGCTCGCAACTCGAAGGGCTCGCTGCGCTCTACGAAAGGTATGAGGGCGCCGGGCTTGAAATGCTTGCCGTCAGCCTCGACCGCGAGCAAAGCCAGGTGTCGGATGCGGCAAGGGCGATCGGCGTCGGGTTTCCGACGTTACACGACGTTGGCGGCGATGTCGGCGAGCAGTATGACGTCCGCAAGTTGCCCTATGTCGTTCTGATCGACCGCGACGGAACCATACGTTCCGAGTACACGGGTTATCGGCGGGGGCAGGAAGATCAATATTTACAGCGCGCGCGCGAGCTGCTCGCAGAGTAGCCAGGATGCGCAATTGCAGTTTTTCGGAGCGAAGTATGAGTAAGCGTCATTGGCCAATCTTTTTTCTACTGCTGTCGAGTGCAGTTGCGTTTGCGCAAGACGATTCTGCAGCGCCGGAGTTCACAGTCGCAGCGATCGACAACCAATCTCGAACGCTGGATGAGCAGGTGCAAGATCTTAAGAAGCTCGCCGTTGACCTGAACCGCGACCTGTTCCTGTTGGAAGAAGAGCTGCTGTTTCCGGCCAACACGCAGGTCGCAGTCTTTGTGTCAATGGATGTCGGTGAGTTCTTCGCGCTCGACTCAGTCGAAATCAAGCTCGATGACAAGGACGTCACGAACTACCTCTACACCGAGCGCGAAGTGGACGCACTGCTGCGCGGCGGTGTCCAGCGAGTCTTTGTCGGCAATCTTCGCGCCGGCGAGCACGAGCTTGTTGCGATGTTCACGGGCGGTGGAACACACGACAGGGATTACCGTCGCGGTGCGAGCGTCGTGTTTGATAAGGGCATTGGCCCGAAATTTATCGAACTCACGATCTCGGATCGGGAAAACAAGCTGCAACCTGAGTTCATTATCCGGGAGTGGGATTGATCGATGCGGCGATTGTTTTGCCTCATTGTCCTCGCGGTTCCGGCAATCGCCTGTGCTGGCGACGAGCCAGAGCGAACCGTTAAGGATCTCGCTTACGGCGAGGTGCTGTTTGAGTTTTATCAGGACGACCACTTTGCCGCATTGACCAGATTGCTGGCTGGTTTAGAGCGCAACGAATTACCTTCGCATGCCCGCGATGCCGATCTCTTGCTCGGCGCACTTTATCTTTCCTTCGGCCAGCATCAGATCGCCGGCCAGGTCTTCGAACAAGTACTTGAGCAGTCGGTCGATCCGATGCTGCATGATCGCGCCTGGTATTTCCTCGCCAAGATCTGGCATCAACGTGGCTATCTGCCTGAGGCAGAGCAGGCGCTTGCCAGAATCAGCGGTTCGCTGCCGGAGTCATTCGAACCTGAGCGCGTGATGCTCGAAGCTCAAGTGCTACTCGACCAGCAGCGTTTCGGCGAAGCGCTGGCGGTTCTCGAGGCCTGGGAAAAACCGGATGACGAATGGGTCGGCTACATCAAGTACAACATCGGTGTGGCGCTGGTGAGGCTTGGCGAAGTCGACGCCGGCTCGCGGATCCTCGCGGAAGTCGGGAGCATGGAAACCGACGAGGACGCGGTAGAAGCTGTTCTTGCGCTCAAGGATAAGGCAAACGTTGCGTTGGGTTATGCCTGGCTGCAAGCGCAGCGTCCGGTCGAAGCAAAGCCTGCTTTGCAGCGCGTTCGTCTTGCCGGCCCCTATTCGAACAAGGCGCTGTTGGGTGTCGGTTGGGCAGATGCCGAGCAAGATAATTACCGTGCTGCGCTGGCTCCGTGGGTTGAGCTGCAGGACCGTGACCTGCTCGACTCAGCAGTGCAGGAGTCTTTGCTCGCTGTGCCCTATGCTTTTTCGCGGCTTGAAGCGGATGCGCAGGCAGCTGATTACTACGTCAATGCAATCAATGCGTTCACGTCTGAGATCGCGCGCATCGACGAAGCCGTCGCGTCGGTCAAGAACGGCGAGCTACTGGCGGGATGGCTGGCGGCCCAGGAAAGCGAAGCCGTCGGCTGGTATTTTGAGCTCGATCAAATTCCCGCATCGACCGAGAGTCGGTATCTGGTTGAGCTGATGGCGAGCAATCGCTTTCAGGAAGGCGTCAAAAACTATCACGACCTGCTCTCGATGAGCGACAACCTCACCGACTGGGTCGACAGTCTTGGCGCATTCGATGACATTCTGGATACCCGCCAGCACGCATACGAAGAACGCCTGCCGGCAATCGCATCGAGCCTGAACGACATTCAACTCGATGCCCTGGAGCGCCAGCGAGTCGAGCTCGAGTCCCGACTTTTGACGATCGAGCAGACCGAGGATGTAGTTGCCCTTGGCACACGCGATCAACAGCGGATTTGGGGTGAGCTCGAGGCGATGGAGCAGAAGCTCGCAACGATTGAAGGCGAGCCAAACGCCGCCGAGCTGCTTGAAAAACAGCAGTTCTTCAAAGGGCTCTTGCTCTGGGAGTTGCGACGAGACTATCGAGCCAGGCTCTGGAACGAGCAGCGCAGTCTTCGGGATCTTGAAACGGCGCTCAGCGAAGCACGCCAGCGCCATCACACGGTCACGACTGCATCTGACAGCTGGCCGGACGAATTTGTTGAGTTGACGGCACGCATCGGCGGACTTCGCCCGCGCGTCCAATCGCTGCAGTCGTCTACCCAGGCGGCCGTCACCGATCAACGTCAATATCTTGAACTGGTCGCGGTTGAGACGCTCGAGTCACAGCGAGACCGGCTCAATACCTACATGGTGCAGGCGCGCTTCTCGCTCGCAACGATTTACGATCGTGCAGCGGCGAATGTCGAGTTGGAAACGACGGCCGCGCTAATCGAAGGACCGCAATGAACGGTGGACTTTGGTTAACGATGGCCGCCATCGCAGCTATCTGGCCATTCGGGCGTGACGAGGGCGAGCCTGATGTCACCGGCACGATTGCCGACCTCGATCAGGTAGTCGTGGATATCCAACCCGGCGCTCCGATTCAAAGCAGCGATGCGAAGGCGATGGAAAGCTATCGGCTGTTTCTGGACTTGGCTTCAAGCGATGCCTTGCTTCAGGCTGAGGCCATGCGCCGTCTGGCCGATCTTCAGCTCGAGTCCGAAGAAGGCAGCGAGCTGGCGCAAAATATCGAGTCGCTCGGCGCTGCGCTGGGTGGCACGGTCGACCTCTACGAGCAATTGCTCGAGTCGTATCCCGACTATGAAAAGAATGACTTGGTGCTTTATCAGTTATCGCGCGCCTATGAGGCCAGCGGTGAGATTGAACAGGCCCTGACGATTCTGGATCGCCTGATAGCCGAATATCCAAACACACCGCATCTTGCCGAGGCGCAGTTTCGTCGCGGCGAAACCTTGTTTATTGAGCAGCGCTACGACGAAGCCGAAGACGCCTACAGCAGCGTTATCGGCCGCGGCAGCGATGCACCGTTTTACGAGCAGTCGCTCTACAAGTTGGGTTGGACCCGGTTCAAGCAATTGCTGCACGAAGAGAGCCTGGAGCCATTTTTCAGTTTGCTCGATCGCAAGCTTCCCGGTGACGAGCCCGGAGAAACTTATGCTGCCATGGGGCGGGCAGAACAAGAATTGATTGGCGATACGCTGCGTGTGCTCGCAATCAGTTTTTCCTATATGGATGGGCCCGACTCGGTGACGGACTTTTTAGACGATTGGGGATCGCGCGGCTATTCCTACATTGTGTACACCGGACTCGGCGATCTGTATCTGGACCAGGAACGATTTCAGGACGCGGCCGATGCTTACGCGGCCTTCGTTGAGGTCAACCCGACCCACGTGACTGCGCCATTGGTTCAGGTCGAAGTCATCGAAGCCTACAAAAAGGGCGGTTTCCCGGATCTGGTGCTCGATGCGAAACGCGATTTTGTCGAGCACTATGCGGCTGGTATGCCGTACTGGCGGACGCGAAACTTTGCCGACCAGCCGGAAGTTTCGGCGCATTTGAAGAGTAATCTGACTGATCTCGCCGCATATCATCACGCCGAGGCGCAGGAAACGCAGGATGCCGGGGAATACGGCGAAGCGGCACGCTGGTATCGTACTTATCTCGATTCGTTTCCAGATGATGCCGGCGCGGCCGAGACTAATTTTCTGTTGGCAGAGGTATTGTTCGAGAGTGGCGACTTCGAGCAGGCTGCAGCCGAATACGAACGGACTGCATACGCTTACCCCGCTCATGATTCGAGCGCAGAGGCAGGTTATGCCGCGCTGGTGGCCTATGCTGAACATGAACCGACTCTACGCGGTTCAAGCGCTCAAGCCTGGCACCGACAAAGCATAGAAAGTGCGCTCCGATTCAGCTCGACCTATCCCGGCCACGAACAGGCTCCGGTGGTTCAGACCGACGCCGCTGAAAAGCTGTTCGCACTAAACGATTTCGTTCGAGCCCGCGATGTCGCAGCGGACGCATTGCTCGTGCCGATGACGTCTGAGCTTGAGCGAACCGCGTGGAGGGTGGTGGCCCATTCGGAATTCGATCTCGAAAACTACGGCGCTGCCGAGTCGGCCTACTTGAGTCTGCAAGGCTACCTGTCCGCGGACGATGCCGATCGAAACGAGATTTCAGAGAGAATTGCCTCGTCGATTTACCGGCAGGGTGAGCAGGCGCAGGAAGCGGGATTTGTTGACGATGCAGTCGATCACTTCCTTCGTGTCGGCCGCATGGTGCCGAATTCGAGCATTCGGGCTACAGCCGAGTACGATGCGGCCGCCGCCCTGATTCAAGGTGGAAACTGGCAGCGCGCTGCTCCGGTGCTGGAGAATTTCCGCGCAACATTCCCTGATCACGAACTCGCTGCGAATGCGACAGCGAGCCTCGCCGTTGCCTACGTTGAGACAGGGCAGAACATCAGAGCCGCGAACGAATTTGTACAAATCGCGGAAACCGATGAGTCGGACGAAGCCCGGCAGGAAGCGTTGTGGCGCGCGGCGGAACTCTATCAGTCTGGAAACGAATCGATTGCCGCGACTGAAGTGCTAACCCGCTATGTGGATCGTTATCCTGATCCATTCCCGCAAGCCATCGAAGCTCGCAATCAATTGGTTGGTTTGGCCGAGGCGCGTGGCGACGATCGCGAACGAACGCGCTGGCTTGAAGAACTCGTGTTCGCGGACGGCACCGCCGGTTCCGATCGAACCGATCGCAGCCGGTATCTCGCTGCACACGCACAACTTTCGCTGGCCGAGCCTGCGCGGCGGGCATTCGAGGTTTCGCAAATCGTCGCGCCGCTTCAGGACAGTCTTCGACTCAAGCGCGAACGAATGGAAGTCGCGCTTGAAGCCTATGCCAAGGCCGCGGAATACGGCATCGAGGAAGTGACGACGGCTGCAACCTATCAACTGGCTGAGCTCTACCACGGACTGAGCCGTGCGCTGTTCGATTCCGAGCGGCCGCCAGAGCTCACGCAGCTCGAGCTTGCCCAATACGACATTCTGCTCGAGGAACAGGCGTTTCCGTTCGAAGAAGAAGCGATCCAGTTGCATGAGGTCAATGCCGCACGAACGGCCGAAGCAATCTACGACGAATGGGTAGCCGAAAGTCTGGTCTCGCTTGCCGAGCTGATGCCGGGCCGCTACGCAAAGTATGAAAAGGGAGAACATGTTGTCACGGCGATCTGGTAATCGATTCGCATGTGGGCTTCTCGTAGCCGCGGTGCTTGCAGGCTGCAGCACGGGCGGTTCGCGTCCGGCGCCAGTTGCCGAGCGCGCGGCGAATGAGCCGATCGCCTCTTCGAATGGCGAAGCCGGCGCAACATTGCCCGGAGCGGCTGCGTCCCCCAGGGCCGGGGCGGCTGCGGCGCCGGGTATGCCGATGGCGCCGCCTGTCGAAGTCCCGGAGCGTGCGATGGCGGGTTATTCGCTCGCGTTGGCGGCGATGAACGCAGCCGACTGGGTCGAAGCCGAACTGGAACTCGAGCAATTGATTCTCGAGTACGCTTCGTTTCCCGGGCCCTATATCAATCTCGCAATTCTCTATCGCCGCGATGGGCGCGTTGACGAAGCGGAAAATGCGCTGAACCAGGCGCTCCTTATTGCGCCAGATCACCCGATTGCGAACAACGAACTCGGCGTTTTATTACGCGAACGGGGCGACTTCGCTGAAGCCGAAGCGGCTTACCGTCGCGCGATTGCGGCCGACCCCAGCTATCCGCTGGCGCGTTACAACCTGGGTGTGCTGATGGATCTCTATTTGAAGCGAGAGGCTGACGCGCTGGCTCAATACGAAGCTTACCTGTCGCTCGCGTCCGAGCCAGACGCTGAAGTTCAGCGCTGGGTCGTTGATTTGCGGCGCCGGCTTGGCGCTCCCTCCCAGCCCGAGCAAGTGGCTCAGGAGACCCGACCATGAAGCAAGCTATTTTCATATTGCTGGCGATGGCAGCTTCGACAACTGTTCTAGCCCAGGGTGCGGGTGATCCAGGCGAACTGGCCCCGATTGCCGCCCCGACACCCGGCCCGGCACCCGCTCCAGATCCGGCTCCCGCGGTCGATCCGGCGCAGGCCCAACTGGTCGCTCAAGCACGACCTGTTGTCATCGATCGGCTCGATCTGGGAACCACGTCAATTACCGGTAACCAGGAATTGCCTAAGGTTCTATACATCGTGCCGTGGAAGCGGTCTGACCTCGGTGACCTGATCGGACGTCCGGTCAATTCACTGTTGGATGAGGTGTTAGCGCCGGTCGATCCGGAAGTTTTTGAGAGACATCTTTTGTACTACGAGACCCTGCACGGGGAAAGCCAAGAGGAGTGAAGTAATGGGTGCCTATTCCGCAATCGTGAGTTTCTTTCAGAACGGCGGCATATTTATGTGGCCGATCGTTGTCGTGCTCGCGTTAGGTATGGCCATTGCCATCGAGCGCTGGCTTTACCTGACGATGACCACTGCAAACAACCAGAGCCTGTGGAAAAAGGTGACGCCGTATTTAAAGCAGGGCAATTTCTCTGCTGCAATGCAGGTCACCGGCAAGTCCAAAGCTGCCATCGCGCAAATCATGACTTACGGACTGAATCGCGTTCGTTCCGCGCGTCGCCGCGAGGACGTCGAGCAGGCGATGGAAGAAAGTCTGATGGAAGTCATGCCAAAGCTCGAGAAGCGTACGCATTATCTCGCAACGTTTGCGAATATTGCGACCCTGCTCGGATTGCTCGGTACGATTATCGGTCTGATCAATGCATTCACGGCCGTGTCGAACGCGAATCCGGCAGAGAAGGCCGACATGCTTTCGGCCAGTATCTCGGTCGCGATGAACACGACAGCTTTCGGTCTAATGGTCGCGATTCCTTTGCTGCTGGTGCACACCGTGCTGCAAACAAAGACCACGTCGATCATCGACAGTCTTGAGATGGCATCGGTCAAGTTCCTGAACGCGATCACCGAGAGTGGTGGCGACCAGCCAGCGCCAGCAAAGGCCTAAGTTGGGATGAAGCGCATTCGAGGACACAAGCAGCGGCATAAGGAGGCTGAGGAGCTCAATATCACCGCGTTCATGAACCTGATGGTTATCCTCGTTCCGTTCCTGTTGATTACGGCCGTCTTTTCTCGTCTTGCTGTAATCGAACTCAATCTGCCGAATGCGCAATCCGAAGTGCTGAATGAGCCTCCAGAGCTTGAGCTGCAGCTTGAGATTACCGTTCGCGAGGACTCGATCGAAGTCGGCGACCGGCAAGGCGGACTGCTGAGCCGGATCGAAAGCTCCGCTTCGAGCTATGACTTACCAGCGCTTTCGGAATTCCTGCAGGGCGTCAAGCGTCAGTTTCCCGACAAGGCCGACGCGACCGTGTTGCTGGAGCCAGATATTCCCTATCAAGTTCTCGTTGAAGTGATGGACACGGTCCGAGTGACCGAGCTGGTCGATGAGTTGAGCCGCGAAGTCATTCGCTACGAGCTCTTTCCCGAAATTTCAATCGGCGATGCGCCGGTTCTCAACTGATCGATAGGGGACGAATCGATGCAGTACATGGGACGCGCGGCGCGGATGGGCCGCCACCACTCTCGACATAAGAAAGGAGTTGCACTCAATCTTGTGTCGCTGATGGATATCTTCACGATTCTGGTGTTCTTCCTGCTGGTCAATTCGTCCGACGTTGAAGTGCTGCCGAACGCGAAAGACGTTCAGCTGCCGGAGTCCATTGCCGAGATCAAAGCGCGCGAAAGCGTCGTCATTTTGATAACCGACGCTGAGATTCTGGTCCAGGGTCGTGTGGTCAGCCAGATCGACGCTGTGTTGTCGAACGACAACCTGGTGATTCCGGAATTAAGGGCCGCGCTGATCGCGCTGGCCGAACGTTCGTTACTCGCGGTCGACGAGGACGACGAGGGTCGTGAGGTCACGATCATGGGTGATAAGGAGATCCCGTATCACCTGCTGAAGCGCGTGATGGCTACCTGCACCGACGCTGACTATTCAAGGTTGTCGCTCGCCGTTTTGCAAAAGACATCGGATTTGCAGCTGGCGGCCGCAACGGGAACGGGAGGCTGACCGTCGTGGCGAATGCCGCAGCAATTCTAAGCTACCGCGTTTATGAGTTGCCCTGGACGACTAACGCCGACCAGGAGCACC
>Ga0224508_10003377_pt1 | contig 13192 bp, 11 predicted proteins | sample SF_Jan12_sed_USG_4_FD_170157 | JGI IMG/M metagenome (GOLD analysis project Ga0224508, IMG submission 170157) | Sediment microbial communities from San Francisco Bay, California, United States - SF_Jan12_sed_USGS_21 | ecosystem: Environmental > Aquatic > Marine > Sediment | place: USA...
GACGGTCGTGAGCGGTGCGGCGTCGGGCGCGTCCTGCACCTCGGGCTCGAGGTCGAGCACCTCGAAGACGCGATCGAGCCCGATCGCGATGTCCTGGGTGCGGCCCCAGGTTCGAAACAGGTGCCGCGTCTGGCTGGCGCCGTCGCCGAAGCGAGCCTTCGCGTAGTTGAAGAGGCCGAGGTTCCAGACCGTGAAGCCCAGAAGCGGCCACGCGATCGAATCGGCCTCCCGGGTATGCCAGGCGGACACGGCTCCCGCGCTGACCAGACCGACGGCGACGATCCAGAACACGGCGACCAGAAAGAACGCCAGCAGGCCGCGAGCCTGGAACGCCGCCTCGAACGCGGTCTCGCTCGCCTCCTCGAAGCGCGCTTGCTCGAGGCCCTCGGCCCCGTAGGCCTTGATCACCTTGATCCCCGAGAGCGTTTCCTGGATGCGGGAGGTCAGCGTGCTGTTGGCTTCGCGCGCGGTGCGGAATCGCACGCGCATTCGCCGCGAGAGCCAGGCGCCGAGCAGCAGCAGCGGGGGGACGAGCAGGCCGAGGACGAGGGCCAGCCAGACGTCGAACAGCGCGATGACGACGAGGCTGAACGTGAAGCGCGAGAGTGTCATCGCGGGCGTCAGGAAGAGCACGTCGATGAGCTGGGTGACCATCGCGCTGTCCTGATACATCCGATAGATCGCGTCGCCGACGCGGTTGTCCGCGTGGAACCGGAGGGACAGGCTCTGGAAGCGCTCGAGGAGCTGGACGCGGAGGATCTGGTTCACGCGCTGCAGGATCCAGACCTGGTAGTAGTACAGCGCCATGATCAGCGGGGAGACGACCACGCCCGACGCGACCCCCACCCAGATGACGCGGCGGAGCAGGGCACGCCGGTGGTCCGGGTCGAGTGCGTCCACGTCGACGAACACGGCGGGGTCGAGTCCGAGGAACGTCGCCTCGAGGGGCAGCAGCGGCTCGCCCTGGAGGACCCGCGTGAAGAACGCGTCGAACAGGAGGATTCCGAGCGGGAGGAATGCGATCGCGAGTGCGCTGAACCCGAGGAACAGGCGAATCAGGTGCCCGCGCACGGGCCGCAAGAGCCGTGCACAGCGCAAGAGCAACCGAAGGATGACTCCGAAGCCGAGCCGGTCGGATCGGCCACCGGTGCCCAGGTGCTCGAAGGAAAGGTCGCCCGGTGCTGCCAACTCGCTCCTACTCGAAGCCCCGCTCGCAGAGTTCGCTCGAGGGACGGAAAGGGTCCTTCTCGGGACCTGGGCGCAGTCGAGAAGCTAACCCACGCTCGCTCCCCGTGGCGGGCCGAATCGCTCGCCCGGGGGCGCTCTGGCGGAGCCCTAGAAGCGGAGCCGGTTCTGGCGGCGGCCCCCGCTGACCTGACGAATCACCGCGCCGAGAGCCATGCCGGTGCACAGGATCAGCGCGCCGGTGGCCCACTCCGGCCAACGCGCCCCGGCCCGGTAGCGGAGGTTCTCCTGGGTGAGACGGGCGAGCTCGGCTTCTCGGACGGCCTCACGCTCTTTCAGCGATTCGGTCTCCGTGAGGAGCGTGGCAGCGCCGGAGGTCTTCGCATCGAGCTCTCGCGTGAGCCGTTCGACGTCGGCCTCGAGCAACCCGACCCGCTGAAGAGGCGGGGCCTTGGGGTCCAGGTAGCCGGCGGCGATCCAGCCATCCGTCCCGTCGGGCTTTCGGACCTTGGTCCAACGTTCGGTCTCTTCCAGAATCTCGACCCGTTCGCCCGGAAGGCTCGTCGCGAGAATCCGGTACTGGGTGCCCGCGCCCGAACGGAGATTGAGCGGCGCTCCCTTGACCCACGCGGCTTCGCCGGGCGCCGCCGCCGTCGCGGTGCAGATGCAGAGCGTGGTCGACACCACGAGCGCTGCAAGGACGCTGGACTTCAATGGATCCCCCCCGGTTCGGACCCGCGAAGTGTAGAGGTCATCCCGTCGCACCGCTGCGCTTCGGAGCGTCTGGCTCAGCCGCTTCGAGCAGTGCGGGACCGTGGTGAGCGACCCGCGCCCGAACCGTGCGCAGCCACGCCTCGAGGGGGTCGAACTCCCGCTCGGTGAGTGCCAGACGCGGCCGACGAGCGAGCGCTCGGGCGGTGCGCCGCGCGACTTCGGAAGGATCCTTGTAACCATCCGTCGCCTCTGCGGTCGTGATCCGCGCGCACAGCCGGCGCCACGCCTTCGTCGGGGGCGTCCGCCACTGCACGGTGTCGGAGCAAGCCGCGGCGCGATCGATCGCGCTCCGATAGGCGTCGGTCGGAGGCCGCTCGCCCACGAGCCAGCCGTCGAGGAGCAGCTCGATCCCCACGTGGGCGGCACCGCGGGCGGGTCCGCGCCGGAGTCCGAGGGCCTGGAGATCGCGGGCGCCGTCGCGGGTGAGCGCACCGAACACGGCACAGGCATGAAAGCGCTCGTCGCTTTCGTGATGCAGCCGAATACCCTGCCGCAGCTCGATCGAATCGGCGCCGGCGACGCGCAGCCCGGCCATCGCCGCGAGATCCGGAAGCATCGACCCGAGCACGAAGTCGGCGTCTGTCCGCTGGGCTTCGGCGACGACGGCGTGTGCGTAGAAGTTCACGGCGCGACCGGCAGAAGGGAGGGTGAGCCCCGCATCACAGGACTCGGCGGTGGGGCGCAGGATCGGTGGCTCCCCGGGTAGGACTCGAACCTACGACCCAGCGGTTAACAGCCGCTTGCTCTACCAGCTGAGCTACCGGGGAAGAAGGGGGGAGTCTAAGCACTGGGGGCCGGAAATCAACGCGGGACCGAGATCTCGATCGGAGCCGAGGGGGGCGCCTCCGTGCCGTCCTCGCCCACCAGGATTACCCGGTATCGATGCGTCTTTCCGCGTGCGGCCGTCTCGTCCGAGTAGGTCTCTCGCGGCACCACCGCCAACTCGCGGGCACCGAAGAACCCTTCGCGAAGCACCCGCGCCCGCCCGAACTTGCGATGCAGGGCGCCGTCCCAGCGCAACTCGACCCGGCCACCGCGAACGTTCGCACGAAGGTCGTAGGCGACGCCCTCGGTGCGGATCGGCTCGGACGGTGCACTCGACATGCCGTCCGTGTCGAACGCCCACGCGCGATAGGTGAGCGGCTCTCCCGCGCCCACTTCGGTGTCCAATGCGGTCGTCTGTTCCCGGCCGAGTTCAGCGACGAGTTCCTCGGCGGATGCGCCCGCTCGGCGTCTGAAGAGACGGTATCCGGCGATGTTGGACTCCACGTTCGGCGTCCACTCGAGTCGGATCGAGCCGAGTTCACTCTCGGCGACCTGGAGGTCGTGAGGGGGCAGCGGTTCGGGCTTCGTCACGCCACGTCGCGCACGCGAAGCCACTCCCTCTCCCCCGGCCTCGTTGACGGCGGTCACGCGGTAATAGAACAGCCGCAGCGGTTCGAGCCCGCGGTCGACCCAGGTGGTGTTGAAGCGGCCGTCGACGCGAGCGATGGGCAGATACTCTCCTCGAAAGCTCGGGCTCCGGTGAACCACGTACCCGGCCGTCGTCGGATCCTCCACGCTGCGCCAGGTGAGGGCGATCTTGTGAGCTCGATGGCTGTACGTCCGGAGGTCCTCCGGCGTGGCCGGCGGCGGGTGGGTCGTGGCGCTCGCCGGCTCCGAATGGAACCGGGAGAGACGTCCCTCCTGATCGAACGCACGCACCCGGTAGAAGTACTTGGCGCCGTCGCCGAGGTCGCCCGATCCGCTTCTGCCGCCCGGCGTCGCTTTCGGGGCGAGGTCCGTCCCGCGGTCCACGAATGAGGTCGCGAAGCGGTCGGACAGGATGGCGACGCGCTGGTAGTCGCCCTTCCGGGTCGGCGAACGCTCGAGCGAGTAGCCGGCCACGTCACCGACGAGCACGGGGTCCCACTTCAGCGGGATCATGCGGAGCTCGTCCGAACGCGCGCGCAGGCCTTCGGGCGCGACCAGCTTGGAGGGGCGCGAATCGGTCAGGGCCGGCGCTTCGGGCGCCCTGGCGGGACGGAAGGTGTTCGCGATGCCTTCGATGTCGAGTGCGGTCGCACAGCCGAAGGCTCCCGTTGCAGCGAGGGCCAACAGGAGCAGCGGAATCCGCTCGATCCTGGCCACCTAGCGCCGCCCGCCGGAAGTCGGCTCCGAGCGGAGCTGCTCGAGGTTCTCGAGCAGGGTCTCTGCACGCGCGACATATTCGAGTGCCTGCTCGTTTCGAGGCTCGATGAGAAGCGCGCGGCGCCAGACGTCGAGTGCGCTCTGGAGTTCCTCGGCCTCGAAGTGGCCCCGGCCGGACTCGAGGAGTGTGGGAACCTCGGGCCCGAGGCGCCGGCGAAGCGTGGCCAGGTTTCGCTGAGCCGCGCGGTGTTGCGGGTTCAGTTCGAGCGCGCGCAGTTCGTGACCGATGGCGACGTAGGGGCGGCCATTGCGCTCAGCGGAGAGCGCATTGCGATGGTGTCCCTCTGCGCGAATCTCGTTCTCGGAGGCGGAGATCTGCCGCGGGCCTGCTCCCGGGGGCCTCGCTCCCGGGCGCAGGTCTTCGGCACGGATGGTCTCCATGAACGCAAGATAGCCCTGGGCGGAGTCGTTCTCGGGGTCGAGGTCGATGACCGAGGTGAACGCGTTTCGCGCCGTGCTGTAGTTGCCGGAAGTGAAGCCGCGTCGACCGCGCGCGAGGAGTCGGTCGACTTCTGCGCGCAGGGCGTCGTCGAGCTGTCGCTCGACGGTTTCGAGTTTGGAGTCGAACGGGTCCAGGCGACGCATCTCGGCGAGTTCCGTCCGAGCCCGGCGCAGCTCCCCGGCGGCGAGTGCTTCTCCGAGTGCGGTGCGGGAGCTTCGCTTGCGCTCGTCGAGATCGCGGGCCAAGCCCTGAACGTGTTCCAGGGACTCGGCGTCGCTTCCTTGGAGTCTCAGTGCGAGCCGGTAGTTGAGGATCGACTCGGCCAGTCGGCCCTTCCGTTCGTAGTAACGGCCGCGCTTCTTGTAGCGGACGACGAGCTGGTCGAACTCGCGTTCCACTTCCTCGACGCGGCGTTCGATCCGCGGCGCGTTCGTGGCGTCGGATGGGGCGGCTCGCCAGATTTCGAGAGCACCGAGCCGGTCTCCTGCCTGGTAGCGACGCTCGCCGCGTTCGAGAGGCGTCGTGCACGCGAGAGCGGTGACGAGCGCGATCAGGCTCGAAATGCGCAGCCGCGCGCGGTGGCGCAGCATCAATCGCTGCCGGGCGTGTCGCCGCTCGTTCGCGCGCGGTAGCCCGGGTATTCGACGGAGTAGACGTGCACCGGCTCGAGCCGGCCCGAGAGCTGGCGCTCGCCCTCGAAGTGCAGCTTCTGCTCGCCCCGCACCCGGCGCTGCACGGCCTCCGAGACGAGGATCTCGCCAGGTCGGGCGAGCTTTTCGAGCCGGTGAGCGACGTTGACGGGATCGCCGATCGCGGTGAAGTCTGTGCGGCGGTCCGAACCGATCGTTCCGACGATCACCGTGCCGGTGTGGATGCCGATCCCCATCTCGACCGGAGTGCCACCCCCGCCGAGTCCCACGTTGCGCGCAGCCACGGCGCGCTCGATCTCGACGGCAGCGCGCGTCGCCTGGAGCGCGTGGTCGGACGACGGCACCGGTGCGCCGAAGTAGGCCATCACCGAGTCGCCGATGAACTTGTCGATGGTGCCTCCCTGCTCGAGGATGCAGTCGGTGGCCAGCTGGAAGACCTCGTTCAACAGCGCCACGACGTCGGCGGCTTTCATGCCTTCCGACAGCCGCGTGAACTGCCGGATGTCGCAGAACAGGATCGTGACCTCGCGCTCGGTCCCGTGCAACTCGTCGTCGCTGCTCTCGAGGAGCTGATCGAGGACGTAGTTGCTGACATACCGGCCGAAGGCGCTCTGGATTCGTTCCTTCTGCTGGAGCGACTCGCCCATCTTGTTGAACGCACGCGTGAGTTCGCCCACTTCGTCGCGGGACGTCGGAGGAATCCGCGTCGCGAGATTCCCTTCGGTCAGCTGCTCGACGCCGGCCGTGAGGCGTCGCAAGGGGCCGACGAGCAGAGTCACGAATGCGATTCCACAGCCCACCCCGAGCAGGATCACCGCGACGGCGAGAGTGGTGAGTTGTGCGCGCGTCTCTCGCACCACCGGCTCGACCAGCACGTTGAGGTCGAGTTCGAGCTGCGCTTCCCCGACCACGGTATCGCTGAACTCCACCGGAGTCGCGATCACCAGGCGCTCCCCGCGGCGTTCTGCCGACGGCCTCGGAGTTTCGGATCCTTCGGCCATCGTGAGCCGCGCTTGCTCTTGGCCGCGCTCTTCTTCTGCGAGCGACGCGACGACCCGTCCGTCGAGATCGAGCAGGCGCGCAGCGACCAGGCCTTCTTCTTCACCCGAATGTCGGACGAGCGTGCCGAGGCTCAGCTCGTTCCGGTTGAGCAGAGGTTCCTTCGCATCCTCCGCCAGATTCTGGGCGAGCGCGCGCCCGTGACGCTCGACCGCAGACTCGAGCGCGCGACGTTCGTGCTGCGTCGCGACATAGGCGAGCCCCACACAGGCGACGACCAAGACCGTGACGACGAGCGTGCTGAATTTGACCTGAAGAGACCGCAAAACCCCGCCCAGGGTGCGTGAAGGAGGCTCGCCCCCAGGGGAAGCTACTTCACGGGCTGCCCGTCGCAAGCAGCCAAGGCCCCGTATTCACCCACTGTTCAGGTGCGGCGGACGACCGCGCGTCCATCGGGCCGCCCAACCCTCACGAGCGAAGTTTCTAGTCGGTCGACCCGTACCCGATGTCGACGATCTCGACCTGGCGGGTGCCCTTGGGCACGCGCAGCTCGATCGCGGCATCGACTTCCTGTCCGAGCAAGGCCCGAGCCAGCGGTGAGGTCACCGAGATCGTCCCGTTCTTCGCGTCGGCTTCGTCCTCGCCGACGATCCGGTAGGTGTTCTGTTCACCGGACTCGAGATCGGAGATCACGACGGTGGCCCCGAAGTGCACCCGCTCGGGGTCTTGCCCCTCGGAGTCGATGACCTGAGCGCGGGCCAGGCGGTCGCTCACGAACCGGATTCGCCCCTCGATGAGACCCTGCTTCTCCTTCGCGGCGTGGTACTCCGCGTTCTCGGAGAGGTCTCCGTGTGCGCGCGCGACTTCGATCTCCTTGACGATCTTGAAGCGCTCGACGGACTCGAGTTGCTTCAGCTCTTCTTGGAGCTGCTGGTAGCCCTGCGGCGTCATCGGGACTTTGTCAGACATGGCGAATGGCCATCCCCCGGGGAATAACGCGCTCAAGGTACCCATCACGGTTCGGGTCTGCCAACAGAACAGACCCGGGAGCTCAGGGCTCCGGGACGACCGCAATGGCGTCGATCTCGATGTCTGCGCCCAGCGGCAGGGCGGCCACCTGGACGGTGGCCCGGGCCGGGGCGGGGTCACCGGTGAAGCGGCTCGCGTAGATCTCGTTCACGCGCGGGAAGTCGGCGAGGTCGGTCAGGTAGACCGTCGCGCGGATCACCTGCTCGAGCGAGCTGCCGCCGGAACGCAGCACCGCCTCGAGGTTGTCGATCACTCGCTCGGCCTGGCGGGCGATGTCGCCGGGAACGAGTTTTCCGGTCGCTGGATCGAGCGGGATCTGGCCGGAGACGTACAGAGCCGACCCGTGTTGGACCGCCTGCGAATAGGGCCCGACGGGAGCCGGGGCGTCGTCGGTGCGGATCTCCCGGAGCGTCACGGCGCAGCCCCCCGGCGCTCAGGAGACCGGTTCGCCGCCATCCGGATCGTCGTCGAGGAGTCGCTCCTCGAGGACCCGCAACAGGTATCCCACGAGCAACAGGTTCGGCAGTCGCCCCGCCACCTTCTCGTCGATGCCTTCGCCGGTCGCGAAAGACTCGGCGTAGGAAGTGAAGAACTCCAACGTTTCGACGGGGACGTTGTTGCGGAGCATCTCGTTGGTGTCGTTGACATCCAGTTCCGAGAAGAGCTCGGCGAACTCCCAGGCGAGCTCCGTATGGGTCATGGGGGGCGCGTCCTCGTCCTGCCAGGCAGGCGTGCGCGAAGATGCGCGCGCGGGCCTTTCCGGGTCGCGCGATCGTGCCACCGGTGCCGTAGGTTGTCAACGTGAACGCAGTGCGCAGAAAAAGCGCTGCACCGTCGGTGAATGATGCGCACGAGTTGCACATACGCTGCTCGCGCGAGTCAGATTCTTCGGGCGTTTTCGTCGGCCGAGCCCCCGTCGAGTGCGCGCGCGAAGAGCGATTCGGTGACGAATAGCGTCGCCCCCGTGCGCAGTGCGATGGCGATCGCATCGCTCGGACGCGCATCGATCTCGACGTCGTTCCCCGGGCCGGTCAACACGATGCGCGCGTAGTAGATTCCGCGCGTGAGGTCGGTCACGACCACCCGCGAGACCTCACCGCCGAGGCCCTCGATCAACCGCTTCGCGAGATCGTGGGAGTTGGGGCGCACGGTGCGCTTCTCGCGGAGTCGGTGGTCGATCGAGGCGGCTTCGGCGTGACCGATCCAGATCGGGAGTCGCCGTGTGCCCGCGAGTTCCTGGAGAATCACGACGGGACCCCGCGTTTCGGGGTCGACTGCGACGCTCTCCACTCGCACGGCGACCTCCCCCTCCACTTCGGCGGGTTCCTGGCAGCCGATCGAAACGAGGACCGCGACACAGGCGGTGAGGGTGGTCAGTGCCTGAAGCATGGGGGGACCTCCGAGTCGAGAATACGGCCGCAGTCGGTTGCGGGCGAACTCGTGCCGGGGGTCGGAGCGGGCCCTCACGTCTCGGCGCCCGCGGGCGCGCATCAGGGGCTCTGATTGGGCGCAGAGATCGTGGCGGGGAGCTCTCGCTCCCCGCCACGGCTCGCTTCTATTCCTCGCAGCTGCTCGCGTGGAGCTGGAGGTTGCCGCCGGAAATCACGACCGGATCCACGGTGCTCGCGTCCCCGTCGACGTCCGTGAGCAGAACGGTGCTGCCCTCCGGATCGCCCGGGTCGGTGAAAGCGTGGATGAAGTAGCGGTCGTTCCCCGAGCCGGGCTCGTTGCGATCCTCCGCGCGCGCGAAGAAGTACACGTCCTGCTCCGGGATGCGGTTGTTGCCCTGGCCCGTGAGCCGCCCCTCGCCCTCGAACTCGATGAAGTTGAAGGGCGTCACCGGGGAGGTGGATCCGTCGGGGATGCCTCCCACGTTTCCACACCGCACCACGTCGACGCTCTGGCCGAGCACGTGAACCCCGTTGCGGCGTCGCACGTGGTTCCACTGACCGCCCTCACCCGGGTCGGGCGAGCAGCTCGGGTAGACGTTCCCGCCAAAGTTGTGCCGGGGCGTCCCCCGCGCCTCGCGCCAATGTCCACCGCCGGTCATCCAGCAGCCGCCGGTCTCGACTTCGCGGCACAGCTCGCTGTCGATCAGCCAGTCCCGCGTGAACTCGATCCCGTCGGACGAGTTGAACTCGTGGCTCCCGGAAGCAGGGATGATGAACGTCGCGTCGGCCGGAAGCGTGGCACCGTCGAGGGTCAGCTGGTAGTCGACATTCTGCTGGTTGGGCAGGTTGAAGAAGTAGGTGCCGTCCCCTTCCGTTGCGGCGGTCCCGACCGCGGCGCCGCCGGACTCGTCGATGTTCACGACGACGCCGACGAGGGGGACATCGACTCCCGCGTCGATCTGTCGGTCACCGTTCGTATCGCACAGGATGGTCCCGTTCAGGACCTTGGCGTGGGCAGTCGAGCCCAGAACAAGGGCCAGAGCCGCGCAGCTCGTCATCAGCATTTTCAGGTACATGGGTGCACTCCTCGCAGGGTTTCGAATGTGAGTGCCACCCTTCTATCACGAGGGATCGAGTCTTTTTACCCCCAATTTCGAAATACCGAGCCTCCGACACGATTTTGCCCCGCGGGGATGCAAGATGCCTACAGCTTCGTCGAGTACTTGCCGGTCTTACCCTCGAAGAAGGTGACCCGGGTGAAGTAGGTGCGGTTTCCGATCGTCAGCTCGACGCCCAGGTGGACCTCGCCCGCCGGCAGGCCCGCCAGGTCCGCGTCGCCGATCGAGAGCGTCATCTTCCCCTTGCCGCTCTGGTACGAAAATTTCGCGATGCGATCCAGCGCGGCGTCGTCCTTCGTGGCTTTGAGCGACCACGTGACTTCGCCGGTGCGCTTGTCGGTCCCCAGACTGACGTCGCCGAGGGCCCCGAAGTCGCGCTCGAAGACGACGTCGGTGCCGTCCAGGAGTCGGATGCGGAGATCGGGAGCGAGCGTCGGGTCGTAGAAGAAGTTCGGGTCGTAGAGGAGCAGGGAGAGCTTGGCCTTGTCGGAGCCCGGGGCCTTCACCTTCACCTTGCCGGTGCGCACGACGAAGGAAGTGCGGTCGAGGTCGAAGGGCGGGCGGAAGACGCCCTTCTCGTCGAGTTCGACACCCAGTCGATAGCCGCGGCTTCCGATGACCGCGTCCTGGTCGAAGAACCCGGGCACGACGTCCGAAGCCGTTGCCTTCTTGCGGCTCCACTTGATCGTCTGCTTCGCGAGCGAGAGCTTCGTCTTGTCCGTCGGGAGCACACCCTTCTCCGACTTGAAGCTGTAGTTCTTCTCGGTGCCCGTCATCATGCCGGGATCGACCTGCAGGACCTGGCTCCCGATCGCGAGCCTGAGGGTGTCCACCGCCGGGTCGAATCGATCGGCGGTCCTGCGGTCGGCGTTGAAGATCGCCTGCCCGACCCAGGCGTCCTTGCCCGGGTTCCCCGTCTTCAAGCTCTGCTTCAGGACCCAGAAGTTCACCGAGATCTGCGTCTCGTCGCCGCCTCCGGGCGGGAGGACGATGAACTCGACCGACAGCGTCAGCGTGTCCCCGGTCGTGTTGTCCACTGCGGTGAAAGTCACCGGGTAGATCCCGACGTCGGTCGGCGTCCCGGCGAGTTCGCCGGAAGTCGCTCCGTACGACATCCCGGCTGGCAGGCCGATCGCCGAGTACGTGACGTCCGCGCTGCCCTCGGTGTCCAGCAGGATCGGCGGCTGGCGATCGTAGTTGAGTTCGATGATGCCCGTGGGAATCCCGAAGAACTTCCAGTAGAAGCCGCTCGTGCTCGAGGGTGCGACGATCATCGCCAGGTTCGTCGTGATCGTGCTGCCTCCATCCGATGCGGTGAGGGTGACCTCGAAGGTCCCCGCCTCGTCGGGGATCCCGGTCACCGCGCCGGTGGCAGGATCGATCGTCAGACCGCCCGGAAGGCCAGACGCCCCGAAGGTGGGCGTCCCCGCATGGTTCTCCGTGAGCCACGTGTCGCAGTAGGGGGTCGCGACCTCGCCGTTGTTCAGGAACTGCGTGAGGAAGCGGAAGTCGGACGACGCGGGCAGGATCGTGATCGGGATGACGGATGCGACCTTGTTGTTCTCCCCGAAGTCGATGATGGTGAACGTCGCGAAGAAGGTGCCGGCCTGGCTCGGGACACCGACGATCTCGCCGGTCTCCCCGTCGAGACTGAGGCCGGGGGGCAGGTCCTTGCCCCCGAAGACGAAAGGCCCGACGCCGCCGACCAGGTCGAGGGACTCGAGGTAGGGCTCACCGACGCGGCCGTCGAGCAGCGGGTCGGTGTCGAATTCGGAGCCGGCGTTCCCGCCTCCGCCGGCGGCGTTGATCTGCAATGACGCCGGAGAGCTGCAGATCTGTTGCGTCGTGTCGTCCGCGCAGAAGACGATGTCGTTCGTCTCCACGACGGTCGGTCGGCCCGTGATGAAGCCGCTCGCGGGATCGAGGGAGAGGCCGGTGTTGAGGGGATCGCCGGAACCGTCGATCGAGAACGTGATCGGGCCGTCGGCGTTCACGGCGACCAGGCGCGCGATGTACTCGGCGTTCGTGCTGCCGCGCGGGAGCGTGTCCGTCAGGAAGCGGAACGTGCCGTTCGTGTCTGTGCAGAGCGCTCCAGCCTGGACGCCGGTCGGCACCAGCAAGAGCGACACGAAGAGCGTGACAATCAAGGAGTTTGCTCGGGTTGCCATCGAGGGCGCCTCCACGGATCTCCGCCCGCACATGGATACAGAGGGGCGGCTCCATGCCCTGATCGGCTTCCCGGCGGGGATGCCTGAGCGCGGGCGGATCTCCTCCGCGCTGCGCCAGCCTCGGGTTCTCGCGAGTCCCGATCGCGGGACGGCGGAGGGCGGCGGAATGGTCGGGGCGACTGGATTCGAACCAGCGACCTCTTCGTCCCGAACGAAGCGCGCTACCAAGCTGCGCCACGCCCCGACCGAACCGGGATGATGGCGACTTCGAGCGGGCGCCACAAGCGGCCCCGGAGACTGGGGAATTCGGTGCCCGGGGGGGGCATGATCTCCTAGACTCGGCCCCGGTCGCGTCGGAGGGTGCCTCCGATCGGCCGATCCGCCTGCCGGCGCGAGCCGGGGCCAAGCGCCCAGCCGGGCGCCTCGGAGTCCAGCGCCCTGCCGTTCGATCTCGACTTCCAGCTCGCCGTCGCGCTCGACCCGGGGGTGGTGCGATTCGCGGGCGTCACGGCAGCCCTGCTCGCACTCGCTCTGATCGCGGTGTCGCGCCGCCCCGACCGGGTCGCCCGCCATCCGGTCTGGGTCCTGGCGGCCGTCGCCGCGGTGACGGCGGTTTCGGTGGGGGTGCTGGTCCGCTGGGATCCCCCGGGTCTGAATCTCCAGATCGATCCGTCGACCGAGCCGCTGCTCCCACGCTTCGATCCCGCGCGCGATGCCTACAACGCGGCCGTGCGCGAGTTCGGCGACGACGAAGTCTACGTGCTCGCGATGCGGACGGACGACGTCTTCCTGCCGGAAAGGCTGCGAGTCCTGCGCCGCGTCCATGATGCGGTCGCGCAGATGCCGGAGGTGCGGCGGGTCACGAGCCTGGCCGACGTCGCGGCGTTTCGCTGGATCCCGGAAGAGGACTGGCTCGAGGTGGGCCGCTTCGTCGACGAGATTCCCGAGGATCCGCTCGAAATCGCCGCGCTGCGCGAGGAGGCGATCGGGCACCCGCTCTACCGCCGGAGCCTGATCTCGGACGACGGCCGCACGGCCGCGATCAACGTGACGTTCCGGAAGATGAGCGACCGCGCGTTCATCGACGGCCGGATCGATCAGCGGATCGCTGAGATCGTGGCGGCGGAGGCGGAGCCCGGCGTGTCGTTCCACGTCGCGGGCCGGCCGCACTTGAAGGCACGCGTCTACCACCTGATGCTGCGCGACCTTCGCGTGCTCATCCCTGCGAGCCTCGCAGTCGTATCGG
>Ga0224508_10003378_pt1 | contig 13188 bp, 14 predicted proteins | sample SF_Jan12_sed_USG_4_FD_170157 | JGI IMG/M metagenome (GOLD analysis project Ga0224508, IMG submission 170157) | Sediment microbial communities from San Francisco Bay, California, United States - SF_Jan12_sed_USGS_21 | ecosystem: Environmental > Aquatic > Marine > Sediment | place: USA...
TTAATTTCAAATAGAAATAAACATGCTCCCATCGGGCACCAGACCGTTTGCGCCCATGCCCGGTAAAGAATCCTCGATGACCTTGTACCCATGACCTCTTTTTCGTAGAGTCATGGTACTGGTAATGAATAATAATATTTAATAATTTTTGAATCATCAAAATTCAAATTTTCATCTTTTATGGTTCAAATTTGATTGGGAGCACAACATGTATGGGGATATAGTTAGTGGGTAGAAATTAGTACCCACGTGGAACTAGAAATATTAAAAAAAATAATTTGTGATTGAGGACTAGTTTTCTTCATCAAGTATTTTTCCCAGTTTCTTGATGGTCATCTCTTCTGTTTTGAGATGTTTTTTTAGAAGGTTCTGATGATCACGTTTGTGTTTTTGAAACACTTGACGTAGTTTTCCTCTTGTCTTTGCATTCTTTAACTGCCTATCGTAATCGGTGTGCAATTTTCTGATGCTCTTACCCAGATCATCCGTAGTCTTTTTTCCATTTGATGAGACTGTGGATGTGATTAATTTGGAAGTCATGGTGGAATTGGGTGAAATACGCTACAAAAATCAAGTTGGTGCACAATACTAGACCACTAATACTACAAATTGTATATTTGTCAAGGTTTGAGATAATAGTCCATTGTACAGTCCATGCTGCAAAAATCTGAATTAAACAACTCAAAATCCTTTCCACAATTTTTACATTGAACTTTCATCGAAATCCTCTTTTTATCACATATGATTCAAAACTGTCTCTTTTTCTAAACGATGTCTAGAGTAGCATACATTATTTTGTATTGACCTTTCTCCACAGTATTTACATGAAATATACTCTGTATTTGTGATGTAATCAAGATCATCACATGACAGATCATCTAAGATGTTTTTTGCCATAGAATTTCTTCCTTGTCGCTGATGCGATTAAATTACATTGAAATGAGCAATACACGGTCCCTTCATCGTAGAATATTCTTCCACATACAAGACACTTGTTTTGATCCATATGATGTCCGATTTTAAATTAGAATAAAATGTAAGAGTTTTTTGACTTAGTTACAGACAGAGTCATCTGATTGACTTTGTATTGGTTTTACTCAAGAAACTTCAATTTTTGTCAGATATTTGAATTTCATGTTTAGTGTTTCTAGTCATCATCATCATTGTCAAACAGTTTCTTGTGTATTTTCTTTTTGGCCATAGGTTTATTTTCAATTAACGATACACATAGCATTATATTTGAAATAAGAAACTTGTCCTAATCCAAAATTAAACAACCTAGTTGACTTCAAACGAAATCAAATCAACTATCAATTCCTTTAATCGTCACACTAACATGACATATCTTTATGCAACAACTAAAACTAGTAAATCAAGAAAAATTCCTAAACAGCATCATGCATGTATCTGGAAATATACGATATGTGGTAATTTACGATATGAAAGGAAATACCATCCTTAAACGTAAAATGGATGGGATAACAGATCTTTTAACTGAGGAAGAGAACAAGGTTGCCTTAAACCACACCATTGAATCTTGGAACTTTAGGAATTCTGTTTCAGAAAAAATTGGCAATACGAATTATACCCTACAGGTTTATGACAATCTGATAAGAGCCATATTTCCATTTGGTGATGAAATGCTTCTTGTAGTTAGCTTGGATAATACAGACAAGCCAAATGAAATTATCGACCGCATTCAGACAATATTGTCTGGTAATAATACTAAATCAAAAGGAGGCGAAAAGAAATTTTGAAATTAAAACAACTCAGCATCCCTAGGCATAAAAAAACATACTATTCATTTGTAATAGGATTATTGGCAATTGCCATAGTAATGGCATTGGGGTAAAACAATAATTTTTCTTTTTTTATCCCTTCAGAATTAAATTAAAAAAACCTGAAAGTCCCAATCTGAAAAAGAATTGGACAGTTTATGTGTGGAGCAATATGGCGTTAATCCTGTACAAAACAATTCTCGTACCACATGCTGGAACTCCAGCTGGAGATGAAGCATTAAAGCATGCAATTTATGTGGCAAGAGAGACATCTGAAATCATCATTTTGCATATCGTAGAAGCAATACATGCCCCACCATCATTTGCACTGTCCTCATCAGAACGAGAAAAATTACTGGAGGATATCAATAAAGTAAATGAGGGAATAAGAAAAGATATGGAACAAAAAATGAAACAATATGATCAACAATGTAAAGAAAAAGGTGTTGAATCCAAAGTCAAGGTGGAAATCGGAGATGCAGCTGAAATAATTTTAGATACCGTTGAAAAAGAAAAAGTAGAACTAATAGTAATGTCAAAGAGAAGAAAGCTCAAAGGGCTGAAGAAATTATTATCTTTAGGCAGTGTTTCAAGAAAGATTGTTGAAAACGCATCTTGTCCTGTTTTACTACTAGATGTTGAGAAATGATTGAAGACATAATGCCAATTGTAATTTCACTTGCAGTTAAAATCACAGAAAAATGGAGAGAATGCCTAAGTGAATCAAAACCTAGTAATGAGATGAGCATATCATATGGTTGAATTCGATGAGAAAGTCTTCTACGCCATAATATCCATAGCAATTTCTGCAGGTGTTTTTTTTGGAGTCACCTATATTTTAAAAAAATTCTTTTCTGGATTAAAAGGCATTCATAAACTAACAGGACTCATTTCAGTAGGCATAGTTGCAGTCGAAATCTTATACATTGGAACATCGTTTGACATATTTTCATTAGCAATAGAAGCAATCATAGCTGTAGGAGGTGCATTTTGGCTTTTGTTATTAGCCTTACAAAACCATCTCAAAAATGTTTCAGCAGGTCTTAGCAATTATTTGAATCCTGAAATTGATGTCGGAGATACAATTGAAATAAATGATCAAAAAGGCGTTATTGTTTATCTGGGTTTGACCAAGACTACCATAATGACAGATGATGGCACAAGAATATTTGTGCCAAACCTGAAATTTACTGAAGAGTTATTGAAGGTGTTTCATAAAAAACAACAATGCAGACATTTTAAGCAAATAACAAAGACTGCTTCTCCAAAAACTCAGGGTTGTGAGGAATGTGAAAAAGATGGAAGCCAGTGGAAGTCGTTGAGAATGTGCCTTAGCTGTGGCCACATTGGATGTGATAGGTCATCACCTGGAAAACATGCCGAAAAACATTTCAAAAAAACCAAACATCCCATTATGGTAGAACTGCCAGAAAAAAGGTGGAGTTGGTGTTACATCCATGACTCTTATTATTAATTTTCTTAAGCAATTTAGAATAATAGATCTGAATTGAATGTCCGACCTTTCTGCTTCTTTTTTAAGGCTAGCTAATTCTTTTTCAGTTTCAAGTTTTTCCTTTTCAGATTGTTAATAATCTAGGCAAAATTAGTAAGTCATGGATTCAAATAATGAAATCGTTTTTCATACCAGTACTGAAGAGCACATATGATCCTCTGAATCATAATCCAAATGTGATTAACTTTACCTAAATCAAAACACTGTATTTGAAAACGGTTTACCAATTATGTTTTAGAGATTGAAGGTTTTTCTTTCCGTATGGATTTTTTTACCAACTAGGTTAATGCCTACAAACCTTGTAACGGCAATTGTGAGTTGTAATCCATCTATATCACCAATGACTTTTTTGATTTTGAACTAAACAAAGAAATCTAGTTGATTTCATGTTGGATATGCTCAATTTCAGTTGTGTTCTTTAACTTCAAGATGAACAAAAAACATGATGAAAAATACCATTAACAAATCAGAGACAAAATATGAGAAACTTTTGAACAGGGTAGTTAAAGTTGATCCACATATGCGGTCTGCAGCCATTGCAGACCTGGACGGAGCTATCCTGGAAAAACGACAGGTGACTGAAACAAGGGACTTTCTTACAGCAGAACAAGATAGAGAGGTCATGGAGTATACCATCAATTACTGGAACTATAGAAAAACTATGAAAGACAAGATTGGGAATGCAAAGTTCATACTGGAATCCTATGAGAATTTCAAGAAGCTGGTAATTGCACTAGGTCCTGAAAGACTGCTCATAATGACCTTTGACAAAGAGGGCGGACAGAAAGATATCATAGAGAGAATCCAATCTGTGATCAGATAAAAAAGGTCTTAGGCTTACTGTATGTTTCTACAAGTAACTGACTAGTGTAACCCTTTTCTATATCCTTTTTCCCTGCTGCAACATCATTAGTCATGCCTTGTCTGCGTTCCTTTTGATTTTGTTCTTAGGACATAGTCACACAGCATGAGCAATCTTGCCATGGTATGTGTAGCAGATAAACAATCTCTTTTTGAATTTGTATAACTAAACAAATCTCAAGACCAAAAAAACTTATCTTAAAAACAGAATCTAATTTAGTACATCGTCTTCATTCTTTTTCGTTTTCTTGCATCCTTTTCATGAGATGAGGATTGCAATGAATAGCCATAGTTTGGATACAGTCGCTCAAATCTTTGTGTGACGTCCTCTTCATTATCATCGTAGTTAAAATGGGTCATATAGATCACATATTATCATCTTTATGCCAAACTGAATCTTTTGCTTTACACGATTCAGAACAAAATTCCTCTTCATTTTCTATTTTTGCACCACAATAACTACAATGAGTGGATGCATCATAGGATTCCTTGTCAGGTGTTGGTTTGCGATAGTTTAACAACTAAAGAGGCAATGACACAATTGCTTAAAATCCAATATACAGTTGATTTTGTTTTAGATGAAATCAACTTAGATGCAGTTTAAATAGTTAGATCCGATTTTGCGGATATGACATGTGAATGTACCATTAACATGCCATGTTTGTTTCACTATATCATTAAACATCCTGATGCGGTAAAACCAAAAAACTGAGTTCTTTGCCATCAATTGGTATTGACAACTGCTTAGACTAGTATTTTGTAAGGAAATGTTTTCATAAACAATGCTGATCGAATTTAGGTTTGAATCAACTAGAACCTTTTTCGTCCAAGCCAATATTTTTGAGAAACTTGTTTGTCTCACTTAGGGCCTGCTTTCTGATTTTTATTCTGTCTTCCTTTTTGATGGATTTTGATGCCAGATGAAGCATCTCATCCATTAGACGTATCCCTCCCTGCGCTCCCTTTTTGAGCCCCAGTTGGTACAGCATCGGAAGATTTGCAAGATTGGACGTGCCAAGAATCTTAAATTCAGGCACATTGGGGGATTTTTTGTCTGGAGTCTCAATTTCAATGAACTTGTCTACCACCTTTGAGAGTAAGATGGTGAGATTCTCCCCTATGTTCCTCTCAAGCTTTGTGTTTTTTTCTTTTCTTGCCATCATCACAATCCTTTTGATTTTGAGAAGGGCCTGATTTGCCTCAATCGAATCAAAGTCATTTGCAGAAAGATCCAATCCAAAGTCTTGCATGAACGTAGAGATGATGTATGACAAGGCCTCTTTTCTGCACGATGCCTTTGTTGTTCCAAACGGGCAGTTCTCGCAGTTTGTAGTAAAGTATCTTGCACCACGCTTGCCAAAACTTGACAGAATTATTTTGTCCTGATCTCTCAACTTGCCAATTGTTCTTGATACAAGTCCTTCATCAACAACCAGCATCTGGGAAATTTCCTGGTTGGAGTAAGACCCCTCGTCAATTAATTCCAGGATCTCTTTTTCCAATTCCCCTGGAGACCTTCTTGATGGCTCTTCAATGGCATCAGCCAAGTAATGAGAAACGATCTTATCTCCTGCATCGTGATTGATCACAAAATATTTTCCATCAAATTCCGCATCCAATCCAGATGATGTCTCGGCCTTGATGATTTTTACAAGTATCTTTTCCAGATTCTTGATCTTGAATTCCTTTAGCAGTTCAGCAATCTTATCTTTTGAGATTTTTAGAGTCCCGGAAATAAAAATGTGATACAACGCCCATCGAACCTTTCTTTCATCGCTTCTTTCAACTAGTCGCAACAATCCACAAAAGTCATCTATCCGCTTCCACTTTATCTCAGTGAGTTCATCTTTGGTATTTTTGATGAACAGTGCCCTATCCAAATTCTTTGCAAACTCTTCAAACTGTTTTGCAATATCTGATTTCTTTGTTTTTGCCACTTGTTTTATCTTGATGCTCTTAGATATTGCATCCAAAAGATCATCTTTGGATACAATCTCTTCATCTCTGAATGCTTTGGTTTCATACCTTAGAAATTCAAAGAATTCAAGTGACTTGTCTAAGATTGAAGATGGCGTAAAAACCCTAAGCGCCAAAAGATTGGAGGTTAAAAGTCCCATAACACATATGATACAAGTTCATTATTTATGCCTACAAGACAACTAAATGACCAATATTACTCTGAAAATAACTGATTTTATCGGATTTGGTTTGAAACAAAACTCTTCTGCCTTATGTCAAAATCCATCTTTGTTTTTTCAGGAGCACAACTCAAATCATCTGTGAAACAGAGATGCTGCAATCAGAGTCACAAAGAAATCCGGAGGGACGTTACCTTGAAAAACGTTGAATACGTTAAGATGGAAAAAAGGAGTTTGGAAGATCAGAATTATTTCTTGGTCTTCTTTGCTGTAGTTTTTTTGGTTGTTGCGGCTTTCTTTGCTTTTGCCATTTTATTTCAAAAATGACATGTAGGATTAGTCAATATTAATTCAATAAAATAAACAAAAGGAGTAAATTTAGATTGAACAATGCATCTTTACAAAAACTAAAAGATATGTTTTTTATGAATATCTTGAGATTTCTTCAGAATTACACTTACAGTGTCAATGAAAGTGCTATGACTGCAACTACTGTAAATACATAGAATCCATAAAATGTTTTTTTGTAACGCGGCATTGCCAGCCTGGAATTTTTTACTTTTTGAAGCATTTCATTTATTCCTAAAGCTTTTTCCATCATTGTATTGGACTGTAATCCTGCTTTTAATCCAAGCATCAGTTGATTACGTCTTGCATCAAATCAACTGGTTATTTTGAGATTGACTTTGAGCAAAATTCTCCCCGCTTAATACTGTCTTGCATCATCACTATTCCATGACACAACAAATTATTTTAACCAGACATAGCCAGAAAATCAATCAAGACAATACAATGGCTGGGAGTGAGGCCGAAAACCCTCTCCCAGCCACGGTACCTGGAATCAATGCAATGGATTTCCTGGGATTGTCTTGGGTACTTGCAGAAGAGACCTTTTCTATAGAGTTTATTGCAGGTGGGAAGTAAATTGACATACCATTGCAGACACTGTAGCTTTGTTTGGAATGCCTGGCAAGGTGACTTTCAAAAGGTCCTAGCCCATGAAAAAACACACAAGGAATCTTCCAGTACAATAAAATCCAAAAATAAAAACAAAGACGTCATTTTATCTGAGAGTATAAACTAACTTTGGAATACATAGCGGTAAATCCGGAAAATTGCAAGCATTTTGCATCACTTCCAATGCCCGGACTAAAAAACAAACGGGAATGTGTAATATGCCAAAAAATTCTTGATGACGAATAAAATAATAAAAAACATGAGAAGCAAAAAATGAACAAAATATTATCCACGAAACCATCTTTGTGGGTTTTTTCTGCACGATTTTTCTCTCAACATACACGGTAGAGGAAGAGATGATATTGGCAGGATACCTTGGCAAGAAATTCGACATGATTGTGCATCATTTGGCAGAGATGAAACCTGAATGTCACATTCACCCTGTAAAAAAAGAAGACAGAATCTATTTCACTCCTGACACACTAGAAAACGCCAAAAACATGGGATTTATTCCATGTAAGCACTGTTGCTGAATCATATTCAAATTGTTATGCCTTAATCATAATGAAAAAAGGTCAAAACGCAGGATAAGCAGAATGATTGGGTTTCTCTTTGATTTTAATCGATAAGTGTTTCTGTTTGTGCCAAAATTTCTTGCAATGTAAACCTGTCATCATTCATCATCATTCATCATCATCATTGCCAAACAGTTTCTTGCGTTTCTTTTTATTTTGCATGTATCTTCTCCCTAAATGCCATGTTTGTTTTCCTTTCCATTATTTGCCTGTAGGCAAAATAGGATAAGCAGAAACTGGAAATATGTATCATTTCTGCGCCGTCACCGATTTTCTTTGCATCCACTGATCTTCGTTTATTTCGTGACACTTGCAGTCAGATGCTTTTCCCTTGCAGTTTTTCTGATGCAACGGTTTGTCGCACTTGTTGCAATCAGGATCTCTCCAACTTGCTTGATTTCCACAGCTAGCGCATCGCAAACCTAGTTTCTCCCAAGGCGATGACGTGCCTTTTTTTGATATTCCTTTATTCTTTGGATTTTTTCAGACGTACAATCCCAAAAAAAATCAGATACTGTACTGTTTGTATTGTCTGTTTGTTTGTTTTTGGAAGACGTAACACGCTTGGAATATTTCCACGGCACAGACGCCTTTATCTCGTATTGGGAATATTTCATATTATTACATGTTATTTCTTTTGTAGATAAACACAAACAATTTTGTGATAATCCAAATCTGAATTAACTGATTGATTTGGTTCTGCATAAAGTCAACTGAATCATCTAGTTCCATCTAGATACAATTTACTGCCAGTTTATCTTCCTCTTGCAACATACCATTACAGAAACTAAATGATGATTACAAGCCAATGCCACTATTGCTTTGATGAGAAGGGGATTACAGCTGACAAAAGACAATGGATGATACATCTGGCAGGTCACAGGCCAGACATCATTCATAGTCTGAGTCAGGCGTCTTCTAATTGCATGCTGTATACATGTGCTGCCAATTTTGCAGACCAGATTCGGGCCAGGTCACACTACAGATATGATCATAAACGAAGTGACATTATAAAATGGGCCTTTTCTCAAATTCCCCATGTGTTTGTACCGACAGTTTGCTAATGATGATATGGTGATGTATGATGAAAGTTGAGATAGTGGAATCAGATAACAAGTCAGAACTGGATGATCTGATAAATACATGTATACAGGACCGAGATGTTTTTGACATCAAGTTGACCACATCTGTCTTGCATGAAGGAAAGATACAATATACTGCGTTGATAATGTTGAGGGCATAACATGGCCATACTTACCCCTAAACAGATACAAGAGCTGGATGTTGCCTGTCAAAGACTGTCTAAAGAAGACAAGGTAAGGCATGTTGGCGTCATCAACCAGCTAGGGCATCTTGTTGCAGGGGGATTCAAAAAGGGGATGAAGCCGTTACTTGAGGATGACAAGGTACGCATGACATACATGCAGATGCAGCTTGACTTTAGGATGAGGCAGGATCTTGACGATGTCCTGGGTCCTATTGACTACATTGCATCAAGGAGAACAAAGCAGCTCATCATCAGCGTTCCAATCGGCGAGAATCTTGTGTTGATTACAGCAGAACCAAACGCAGATGACAAAAAAATAATCAAGAAGGCAGAAGACCTGTTTGATGAAATTATGATAACAACCCTGTAAAACATATCCATGAGATGGTCAAGTAATTGTAATGAATTGATTGTCTGATGTTTTGTCCCCACTTTAGAATTTTTTCTTGTATGATGCATGGTGTAAAGAATTGTTGGATGTTTTTAGGTAGGTTGAAAGAATCTGTTTTTCTTTTTCATCGTAATGTATGCCAGTCAATTTGGATCTAGCATTCAATAGATAGTTTTGAGAAAACCTCCGAATTGATATTATCTTCAATCAAATTGATAAAAAATGTCAAAAAATAGTTACGTTAAACTTTTTGTAGGTAACATCTAGTCCTCGTAAAAAATCCAGGACAGTCCTTGCACTTCTTCCCAACTTGATTCGTTTTGATTATCTTGATTGCTCATGATACAGTATTGTAAAATCTGAATAAAAGAAGAACGTATGATTTCTCAGAATGATCTAAATACTAATTTTGCAAGATTGAAAATAGTCTTCATAGGATCTGTCACCAAGGTACAATCGTTCTTGGTCTTAAGATCCGATTATCAAAATTTAGTCATTTCTGGTATTTGTTATGCTGAATGGGAATCGGAATATCTGACCATTTATTATCACTTGCAATGCAGAGTAGATCAATGGCTAATGCTAACACTAACACGGTAAGGCCTATCTGGCTAATATCTATTGGAGTGATAATTGGCGTCGGTTCTGCAGCAATCTATTTTCTAGAGGTGGCAGATTCTGACATCACAATTCAGGCCGAAAATCCACAGATATTGACTGCGGGTATTACCATTGATGACATTTATCCAAGGGCCGAAAATCCAAATCCTCAGAAGAGAAGCTATACGCTGATTGCGCAGGATGCGGAGATTGAGGTATCAAAAGGTGTAACGGCAAAGGTATGGACATACAACGGAACAGTTCCCGCACCAACGTTGAGATTTGATGAAGGTGACGAAGTTGAAGTCAAGTTTGTAAATGACACACCATATGCACACACAATCCACTTTCATGGAACGCACAACTCTGCAAATGATGGAGTGTTTCCAATGATTAATCCTGGAGAAGAGTACACATATTCATTCAAGGCACAAGAGGCAGGGCTCTTCATGTATCACTGTCATGCGTTTCCTACAACAGAGCACGTGAGAATGGGGATGTTTGGCGCAATGATAATTGATCCCGTACACCATGACATGGAACCTGCAAGGGAGTATCTCTTTGTGCTAAGTGAGTTTGATCCAGAGGATCCGCTTGCAACATTCACAAAGTACTATCCCATCAACGGGTATGCAAACCAGTACATGGACAATCCAATTCGGGTTGTCGAGGGAGAACTTGCAAGATTCTATGTGATGGGAATTGGTGGAGTGTTGCAATCTCCATTCCACGTCCACAGTACAATCTTCAAGGTGTGGCAGTCTGGAATACTCTGGAACGAGCCGCACTGGGCGCAGACCCACCTTATTGGAAACGGGGACACCGCAATCATTGAGGCAAGCTGGAATGAAGCAGGAAGATACCTCTTCCACGTTCACGGAATACAAGAAGAGCGTGGATCCATGGCAATACTTGATGTGCTGGAAGATGACTCTGAGCTGAAATCACTGGAACAACCAAGCAACATCCCCGGAAGCAAGTCCATGATTCCATGGCAGGAAGATTTGCTGTACCAACTGGAGGATCCGCAAATCATCACATATGATGACCTGGGTTCTGCAGGAAAAGCCATTGCGACACATGACGCTGTATCTACAGACAAGGTCTCAATCGTAAAGGACTCTTGGAATCCAGAGATTACAGAATCCTATGCACCAATTGCAGTAAAGGTGGAACCTGGTACCACCATAACTTGGACCAATGACGACATTGTAGTTCATACCGTGACCGACAAGGAATCCGGATCATTTGATTCAGGATTTATCCAGGCAGGTGCAGACTGGGACTATGTATTTGATGAGTCTGGCGAGTACAACTATTACTGTACACTTCATCCCTGGATGAAAGGCGTAGTGGTGGTAATCTAACCACTCGTCTCCTTTCTTTCTTTTCTTTTGTTGTGCCAGTGTACTAACTTTTCAATCCATAGCGGACTTGCAATTATTACAAATAACATCACTGCAATAATTCCAATCTGTAATCCGCTAATGTTGCTTCCAATGTATACTCCCTTTGTTTTTAGTATTTGTTGTCTGAATTCTTCATGAGATTTGTCTCTGAATTGTGGTAGGTTCTTCATTGTCTGCAATGGAAAGTTTCGTGGCTTGCTGTCCTTGCCTCTTTCCCTGCTTCGCTTTCTTCTTCGATTTACAGCGTATTTTGTGTCATTAGTTTCGGTTATCAATCTGGTGTCATCATTTATCAGTGATACAATTATTGAAAGAATGGAAGATCCAAAAATCTAAATTAATTATAAAAAATAAACGGATTCTTTTTAAAATTATTCTATAGCCGGTAATTTTTACGATGGATTATTACACGTGGGTCTTAATACTGCCACCTTAATTATAACCTCAGCACAATACGTATGGGGATATAGTTAAGATATGTGGTATTGTATCCATGTGGAAATAAAAAAATAAACTAAAAAATAATGTGTCTTTTAAAAACTAAATATTCTGATTAACCATTAATTGTAATATGGAGAAAATCTGCTGGGCAAACACTGATAATTTTGAAGAATCCGAGTTTGTCGTCGTCGGCATTCCTGATGAATCGCAATCACATGCATTAAGAAAAGGAACAGAAGACGCACCAGACAGAATTCGTCAAATTTCCAACCTGCGCGACTCTTTTGAAAGAAATGGAAAAATTTCTCTTGGACGTCCCTTTCAAGGCTCTGAAAAAAAAGTTCATGATTTTGGAAACATCCGAAGAGAACAAATTGAAAATGTCTATGATAAAATGTCTTCCCTGTCAAAAATTCCTATCTCAATTGGTGGAGATCACTCCATTACTCGACAAATAGTTAATGCAATGGCAAAAAAATACGGAGGAATTTCTTTGGTATATTTTGATGCTCATCCTGACTTTGTAAGTTCCACGACAAATTACTATGGTTCTGTGACAAATGACGTACTTTCAAATGTTAAAATTTCTTCCAGTGTTCAGATAGGAGTAAGAACCCCCGAACAAGAAGAGTTAGATAATATTAAAAAATATGATCTAAAAGTGATTACCCCTTTTGACATACAAGAACAAGGAATCAAGCGGGTGACAGATTCAATACTGGACAGATTGGGGGATAACGTGTACATTTCATTTGATATGGATTGCATTGATCCTGCCTATGCTCCAGGAGTTTCCGTTCCAGTTCCTATGGGTTTGAACAGCACAGATGCGGTTTATCTGTTAAAAGAAATAGCAAAGAAGGGAATTATAGGCATGGATGTTATGGAGGTCTGTCCCAATTTTGATGTAAACGACAGGACATCTCATTTGACGTCTCGAATAATTTCTGAGGTGCTTTATTCATCGGGAGAAACGTAATTTGCCTGAATTTGAAAATGAATACACCTGGGGCAAAGCGGTATCTAGTAATTCCACTGATAATTTTCATGCAGAGTTTGAAAAGGCAATAGATGAAGTAAAAAAAGAACTTGGCAAAAAATATCCGATAATAATTAATGGCAAAGAAATCTATTCTGACAATTGTTTTGTGGTAAGATCTCCGTCTGATACCGGGATTGTGGTAGCAGAGTTTCCAAAAGCATCTGGAGATGATGTAAAAAATGCCATATCTGGCGCAAAAAATGCATTTGAAAAGTG
>Ga0224508_10003379_pt1 | contig 13186 bp, 9 predicted proteins | sample SF_Jan12_sed_USG_4_FD_170157 | JGI IMG/M metagenome (GOLD analysis project Ga0224508, IMG submission 170157) | Sediment microbial communities from San Francisco Bay, California, United States - SF_Jan12_sed_USGS_21 | ecosystem: Environmental > Aquatic > Marine > Sediment | place: USA: California...
TTTTTGCCGCATATCGAAGATGGCACCATCTCATTAATCGGCGCAACGACCGAAAATCCTTCGTTTGAACTCAACAACGCATTGTTGTCCCGCCTGCGTGTTTATGTGCTTAAAGAATTGTCCGTAGAGGCTATTGTCAAGATTCTTGAAAACGCATTACACGACGGTGAGTCGGGTTTAGGTGTGCTTAATGTTAGCGCAGACGATGATGTACTTGAATCGATTGCCAGAAGTGCGAACGGTGACGCGCGCCAAGCACTCAATTTTCTGGAAACCGCGGTTGAATTTATTTTGCCCGAGGAATCGAAGTTAACTGAACAATGCGTTGAAAAGGCAATGATTGCGACGGTGCATCGTTTTGATAAGAAAGGCGATCTGTTCTACGAACAGATATCCGCGGTTCATAAAGCGATTCGGGGTTCTAATCCAGACGGCACATTGTACTGGCTCGCACGTATGTTGGAACATGGTTGCGACCCACATTATATTTTGCGTCGACTCGTACGCATTGCGAGTGAGGATATTGGTAATGCTGATCCGCGTGCGTTACAACTCGCCGTCTCAGCCTGGGATGCTTATGATCGTCTGGGTAGTCCTGAAGGCGACCTCGCTATTGCGCAAACTGCGGTCTATTTCGCCTGTGCGCCGAAAAGTAGTGCAGCGTACTCAGCGTATAATCAAGCAGTAAAAGATGCGCGTGACAACGCGTCCTTTCGTGTTCCGCCGCACTTATGCAATGCCCCGACTGGCATGATGAAACGAATGGGGTATGGTAAAGATTATCAGTATGCACACGATACTGTGAATGGTTACAGTGCCGGTCAGACTTATTTTCCTGAAGAAATGGGTGAACAACACTACTATCATCCGGTAGATCGCGGCTTGGAACAACGCATTGCCGAGCGTTTGAAAGAATGGCGATCTATGGATGTGGCTATGGTCTCGAGCAGACGGGCAGCTAATTAAAAGTCACAACTACGAAGGTTAATAAAATTATCGTGACGAGAAAAGACAATGCTGGATAGAGATTTATTACGCAGGGATCTCGATAGTGTGCTGGCACGTCTGCAAACCCGAGGTTTCGTGTTCGATAAGGCGCGATACCTTGAATTAGAGCAGGAACGAAAAAGCGTTCAAAGCGAGACGGAAAGATTGCAAGGCGAGCGTAATCGATTGTCCAAACAAATTGGACAACTCAAACAAAAAGGCGAAGATGCGTCTGAGGTAATGCAGGCCGTCGCTGAATTCGGTGGTCAATTAAAAGAGAACGAATCCCAGTTGGGTTATATCCAGACCAATCTGGATGAGTTGCTCAGCGGTGTGCCCAACATGCCTCACGAGTCGACGCCACAGGGCGCATCCGAAGACGACAATGTCGAGGAGCAGAAATGGGGTGATGTGACTCAATTCGATTTTGAAGCAAAAGATCATGTCGATCTGGGTTCCGCAATGGGAACGATGGATTTTGATATGGCGGCAAAACTCACTGGAGCGCGTTTTGTGGTCATGTCAGGTGGACTGGCACGTATGCATCGCGCACTGACGCAGTTTATGCTGGATCTGCACACACGGGAGCACGGTTATACCGAAGCATATGTCCCTTATATCGTAAACACGGATACCTTGTTCGGTACGGGCCAATTGCCTAAGTTTGAAGAAGACCAATTCGATGTTGGCGGTGAGTTGCCGTACTACCTGATTCCCACCGCCGAAGTACCCCTGACTAATTTTGTGCGCGATCGTATTGTCGACGCAACGGATCTTCCCATCAAGCTGACGGCGCATACACCGTGTTTCCGGCGTGAGGCCGGATCTCACGGCAAGGACACACGTGGCATGATTCGTCAGCATCAGTTTGACAAGGTAGAACTGGTGCAGATCGTGCACCCCGAGAAATCCTACGATGCTTTGGACGAGCTAACTTCGCACGCCGAAGAAGTGCTAAGGCGGTTGAATCTGCCTTATCGCGTACTCAACCTATGTACCGGTGATATTGGCTTCGGCGCGGCCAAGACTTACGACCTCGAAGTCTGGTTGCCGGGACAGCAAAAGTACCGAGAGATTTCGTCTTGCAGCAACTGTGAAGGATTCCAGGCTCGGCGCATGCAGGCACGCTGGCGTAACCCGGATAGTGGTCATAACGAACCAGTGCATACCCTTAATGGCTCAGGTGTAGCCGTGGGCCGCGCCCTGGTCGCGGTAATGGAGAATTACCAGCAGGCGGATGGCAGTATTGCCGTGCCGGATGTGCTACGCATTTATATGGGTGGTACGGCGGTGATTAGCGGATAGGTCGCTTTTAATTTATGATTTGACAATATTTTACCTGAATAATCAAAGAATTAAAGCTATTTCCCATATAATCAGAGGGTTAGACATAGCGCATCGATGTGCTACAAATTCAACATGTGCTACAAATTCAACACATGGGAAAATGGTATTGGAATGGTAGAATCGCCGCTTGCTGACTCAGGGATGATTGTTAGGGATGATTTTCAGCTAATGGCTGTAAGATTTCGGTTCCTGCCTGTTTGTCGGCAGGATTAAGACTAATTGCGTCTAACTTGGGAGACAGGAGCATTAACCCGATGATAAAAAACAAGCAATTTTCTCGTTGTATGACACCACTGACAACATCTTCACGCGCACCAACTTTACGCATGCCAGTCATGCGAAAAACAATGTTGAGTTTAATCGGCGTCGCGTGCTGGGTATCTACGCCGTCGATGGTATCGGCTCAGGAGGGTTTTTCCACGCTGAGTCCAGCCGATTCCACCAGACGGGCGCTGGATGATCCGCCGGGGGTAGAGCGCGATGTATTGAATGGATTTTTCCCAAGTATCGATCTGATTTTTACCGATACCAATAATGCCCGGCGAGATGAGACTGATGAATCCGATACGTTCTACAGCGTCATTCCCAGGTTGATATACAAGAGCGAATTTGGACGTTCAAATGAGTTTCAAGCGGGTTATACGGTCAGGTTTGAGCGTTTTTCCGATACGGATGATGAAGACACAACGTCAAGTCAGGCCAATCTGGGTGTTTTACTCGACGTGTCACGCATTGTTGATGTCGACGTGTTTGCAAACAGAACGGATGCAGAAGAAACCCGTGGCAGTTCGGGGACGCGTGTTGTAACAAATGGTGAAGAAGACGAATTCGATGCCACTACCTTGGGCGCGCGCGTTACCGTCGGGCGACGTACAAATCCATTGCAAATCGCATTGGGAGCAGACCAAACGGCGTTTAATTTTACTAACAATGAACAAGATTCGCGTGACCGTGATAGCACAGGTATCAACGGTTCTGTGTTTTATAATTTTTCCCCACAAACAGCAATATTTTTAAACAGCAGTAATCGCGACATCGACTATGATTCGGACGCATTGGGTAGAGACAGTGACGAAACATCGTTGTCCGTTGGCGTCCGCTGGGAGCCGACATATATAACGACGCTAAATGTGTCCGCTGGAAATTTAGACAAAGACTTTGATGATCCTGCTGCGGAAGATTTTGACGGTTCGACTTATCTGGGATCTATAAACTGGAGTCCTCGTGATGCGACAAGTATTCGTGGATACGCATCAAGGCGTACAGAAGAGTCGCCGGAACTCAGTTCGAACTTTTTTACCAGTGACTTGATCGGTATTGGCATCTCTCAGGACATTGCGCGACGTTTTACATTAACCGCATACGTGAACAATATCGACGATGAATTTGATGATGGCCGTACCGACGATATCAGCGACTACGGAATCGGCGTTAGTTATGGGTTTAACCGATGGTTATCTTTTGGGCTGCGGTTTTCAAGCGTTGAACGTGATTCAAATGATCCTGATGCCAGTTATGAAGAAGATTTGTTTTCACTTTCAGTCAGAGGAAGCTGGGAACCGGCTAATTAGTCGTACAAACAGAGTCGTAGTCAAGTTGCAAACGAATGAAGCTGGTATTCCGATTTAGTGTATTATTTTTTTTGCTCCTGGGTGGTTTGTTGCAGACATCTGCTGCGCAGGAACTCAACGCATATCGTATTAGTCCAGGAGATGTTATTTCTATCATCGTCTTTGACGAGCCGGAACTAACCTTGCGCGATGCAAGGGTGCCGAGTAGCGGCAGTATTTCATTTCCGTTTATCGGCGAAGTGCGTTTAGCGGGGGAGACCACCCAGGCGGTCGAGCGGGATATGGTCGAACGCCTGGCTGAAGGTTATTTGCGACATCCCCAGGTCACAGTTTCAATTGCACAATATCGTCCATTTTTTGTCGGTGGCAGCGTTAATGTCCCCGGTCAGAAACAATTCGGTGAAGGAATGACAGTCGCGAAAGCGATCGCTCTTGCTGGTGGAGTCCGAGATGATTCACCCATTGATGCGATCAATATTGAGCGACCTGGCCAGAAACTATTTGGTGTCATTGGTATGACTACGGACGTTATGCCTGGCGATATTATTACCATTACAACTATTGCCCGTGCCAGTGCGTCGCACGTGTCGCAGTATATTTATCTTTACGGCGAGGTCAGATCGCCAGGGCGTTATCAGTTTGAAGATGGTTTAACGGTGGAAAAGGCGATTGCGCTTGCGGGTGGTTTTGGTCAGCGTGCATCACGCCGCAAAATAACGGTCACGCGTGAAGATGAGGAATCCATAAATAAAGCGGGGTTACGTACTGAGATCAAACCGGAAGATGTAATTACTGTTGGAGCAAGTTTATTCTAGTTAGTTATGAATGATCGATTACAAGTAGTTCCTACAACACCGTTTGCATTTGCACCGAAGCCCGGTGTCGGCACCGCTCGACCGGAGCAGCATAAATCCATTACATACTACTGGAGTATCCTGCTTCGTTATAAGTGGTTTTTTCTGGTCTTTGCCTTGTTGGGTACTGCAATTGGCCTCTACCGTTATCTGACCGCGGTACCTATTTACGAAGCTCGGTTAACAATGATTATTGAACCGGAACGAGCAAACACGACATCAGATGCTCCTATTATGAGTTGGTATGTGTTTTCCCGGTTTTATGAAACACAATATCAGGTCATAAAGAGTCGAGTAGTAGCAGAACGCGTTGTCGATCGTCTTGAACTGGTTAAAAAACCCGCGAAGGTAACGGATGACGCGATTGTTCAACCCTCATTGTTTTCAAGTATAAAGGCGACCTTAGCCGGTTACGTTACCGATACTAATCGCCGCAGCGACGAAACCGATACTAAAGCATTCGACCGTCGTTCTCAGTTAGCAGATTCAATCAAAAATGGATTAGGGGTAAAAGGCGGTGACAATAGTCAGTTAGTGGAGTTGTCGTTGCGATCCGCTGATGCGCAGTATGCCGCCAATGTCGTTAACACCGTCGCACAGGAATATATAGCTCTCGGGATTGAGAGTCGTGCGCAAAAAACACGCTCCGCCGGGCAATGGCTGACGTTGCAAATAGAAGATTTACGACAAAAGGTAGTGGATTCCGAAGCGACTTTAAAAGCTTATCAGGCTAAGGAAGGAATCATAAATCTGGAAAGTTTGAATGAGTTGACTAACAGTCAATTAGTAGCATTAAATCAAACCGTAGTGAGTGCCCAAGAGCGTTACAATGAACTGGCAAAACGCTATGGTTCAAAACACCCCAGACTTATCGCGGCGGGAGGCGAATTGGCGGAGGCGCGTGCACGTTTAAACTCAGCCTCAAAATCCAGTGTGGCAAGTCAGGAGCAACGGTTTGAGTTAGCCCGGCTCGAGCAGGAAGTGAACACCAACCGCGATCTGTATGAATCGTTTCTGGCAAAATTCAATCAAGCGGACTTTACGACGGACGAGAAACTTGCCAATGCTCATGTGCTGGATCTGGCACGACCGCCTGAGTATCCTGTGGCTCCGGACAAGAAAAAATTACTGAGCACGTGGACATTGCTTGGTTTTGTCCTGGGTTTAGTAATGGTGGCGGTGCGTGAACACATCGATCACACGTTTGCGACCCATAGAGAAGTAGAGAATGCACTGGATTTGCCTGCGTTAGGGTTACTGCCGTTGCTGGTTGGCTCGACTACCCGTACTATCCGTCGGCGATTACACGTTATAGACGAAAGCGAAATTATTCCTGAGAAGTTTTATATGACAGGTGCGGGATCGCCATTTGTCGAATCGATAAACCATATTCGTACAAGTGTGTTGTACTCTGATATTGATCAGCCGCCTAAAACCATAGTTGTCACATCTTCAATACAAGGTGAGGGTAAGACAACATTAGCGACAAACCTGGCACTGGCATTTGGTCAATTGGGTAAAACCCTGTTGCTGGATGCCGATCTGCGTAAACCACGTGCCGGTATGTTGGCCGGGTCGAACGAAAGTGTGGGGTTAGTGGACTACGTAGCCGTGCGGTGTGATTTGCAGGATTGTATTCTCAAACACGAAGGCAGTAATAATCTTTCGGTGTTGCGTACAGGTTCGATTCCGCCTAATCCGCTGGAAATGTTATCTTCCAAACGCTTTGCGCGAGCAGTCGAGGGGTTAAAAGGCAAGTTCAATCATATCGTGATAGACGCACCACCGGTTTTACCAGTTAGCGATGCAATTGTTCTCGGACGCCTTGCTGACGCAACGATTATGGTAGTGGAGGCACACCGGACGACTCAGGCGACTGCCGTTGAAGCAGTTGAGCGTTTGCGAGCTTCGAACGTTTTACCCATGGGCGTTGTGCTAACTAAAGTCGATCAACGTAAACAAGGGTATTACTACTACGGTCAATACAATGATTATGGTGGTTATTACCGTGAAGAAGACAAGCTGATTCCTCTGCGCAAGACCGCTTAGTATAGATAGGGTCTATAAGTCATCGCAGCTAATGCGAATCCTGATAGTGCCACCGGCAGATTAGTGTGACATTACTTTTGCAAAAATTAATTTCTCTGTTTCTATTGGTGTTGGGAAGCAGTGGGTTGTGGGTTTCAACTTCGTGGTTTGAAGCTAACCAACATTATCGTAGAGTAGTTTCCGAGATAAAGCAGTTATCGCATTCGGGTGATATACAAGATCACCTGATCTGGCGATCGGCGAAGAGCAAGATAATCGAGGCGCTGGCCAAGCGAAAGAACGCTCCAATTTATGAGTATCGACTAGGCCGATTGTATGAATACCGGGCTGCAGACCCTTACGCCAGAGATGAGCAAAAAATACTCGACCGAGATCACGCGTTAAACTACTACGACCGGGTGGTCAGGCAGCGTCCTACGTGGACTATGGGTTGGGCATCATTGGCTTATTTGCGTGCGCTTTCTATACCGGCAAACAGTCTGGCGGATAGTGCTTATAAAACCGCACTTAAACGGGCTGGTCACGAACGTCGGGCGCAACGTCTTAATATGATAACTGGAATGATTCGTTGGGGATTTCTGGATCAGCTTGAACGAATCAACCTTACGAAAGAAGCGCACGAACTAATGCAGGATGCGCGCGAGGTCAATAATCTGATTAGTACGGCAACAGGAATGGGGTGGATTGATCGGTTGCGACCAATCGCGGAAGATGTTTTAGGCGTGGATAATTTTAATGCACGGCTAAGGCGTATAAATAAACGAAAGTAGTGCAAGCACTTGTAAGCAGGAGTGCATCGTTAATCGCATTTGTATTATTGCTCTTTTTAATAGTTTGGTTGCCGATACCCTGGGGGAGTAATCGTATTTGGTCTTCCCTGGTGATGTCAGGAGCAACCAGTATTATCTTGGTTTTCTGGTCAATTAGTCGATTGTTTTCTGTACGTGCGAAACATGACTGGAATAAAAACCAAATTGTCGCTTTAGGTTTACTGGGATTGTGGCTTGTTTATTTATTTTTGCAAACAGTTCCAATACCATTTGAACTGCTACGCCTGATTTCTTCGAAAAGTTATGAGGCATATAGTGTCGCAGGAGATCGCTCGACCGGTGCCATAAGTCTTGATATCAGCTCCACTCAATTTGCACTACTTCGTTATGCTACTTACGTCGCTATATTTGGACTGACCTGGGCGCTGGTCAATAGTAAGAATCGATTATTAGCGCTGGTTACAACGGTATTTGTTGCTGGGGTGCTGGAAAGTATTCTGGGAATCGGATTGTGGTCGGCTGGAAAGTCGTTAGTGCCGCATAGTTTATCTCAGGGGCAATGGTCCCGTACTACGGGTACTTTCGTCAATCGCAACCACTATGCATGTCATTTAGCACTTGCATTCTGTGCGGGTATAGGACTGCTTATTATGAAACGTGGCATAAGAGTTCGAACTTCCGGTGTGTATCTGTTTGCGGGTTCCTTGCTCGACAATGTATTTAACGGGCGCGTGTTGATCATTGCCGGGTTGGTGGTAGTGTTTTGTGCATTGTTGTTGAGTGGATCGGCCGGCGCATTTTTAGCATTGATTGCGGCACTTGGCGTTGTGTTTACATTAAATTCAAACTACCTGGGGCGTTCGCTTAGACTAACCGGTGTCGCGGGGTTTGTCATTGTAATCGCAGGATTGGCAATTCTGTTTACGGGTGGTGGCGAGTTATGGTCACGCGCATTACAAGGTGACATCGGATTGAATACGAGAATTGAACAGTGGTTGGTCACCTGGAACCTGATTGAACAATTTCCGTTGTTCGGGGTGGGGGCGGGAAACTACGCTGTCGTTTTTCCTGGTTATCACGACGAGTCGTTACCAAGGCTACATTACGACCATGTTCATAATGATTTTTTGGAGTTACTGGCAAATCAAGGGATGGTAGGGTTTGTATTATTGGCGTGTGCGATTCTCTTTGTTGGCAGTAAACTGATTTCTCGATACCGAAAAAGTAACAATCATCTGAAAACTGGAGCAATATTCGCATCTTTGAGTGGCATGTTCGTCATGTTGATTCATGGATTGGTCGAGTTCAATTTCCATATTCCTGCTAACGCTGCTTATTTTTTTGTTCTGATGGGGATTGGAATGAGTGCCCGGGAGTACAATTCTAAACGTCAAAGACCAAAGCGAGGTGATGTATGACGAATAAACGGGTGTTAGTGACCGGTGGGGCGGGATTCTTAGGTTCCCATTTGTGCGAACGGTTAGTAAAACAAGGCCATGAAGTGTTATGTGTAGATAACTATTTTACCGGAACAAAACGAAACATAGCGCATATTATGAGTGAGCAAAACTTCGAGTTGATACGTCACGATGTGACATTTCCGCTCTATGTTGAGGTTGACGAGATTTACAATCTTGCCTGTCCTGCGTCACCTGTTCATTATCAACATGATCCGGTACAGACGACTAAGACCAGTGTGCACGGTGCCATAAATATGCTGGGTTTAGCCAAACGTATCGGCGCGAAAATTTATCAGGCTTCTACAAGTGAGGTATACGGCGATCCGGAGCAACACCCACAGACAGAAGATTATTGGGGGCATGTAAATCCCACTGGCATACGTTCATGTTATGACGAAGGAAAGCGATGCGCCGAAACACTATTTTTTGACTACTACCGACAACACCAGCTGCGAATAAAGGTAGCACGGATTTTCAATACCTATGGTCCGCGTATGCATCCAAATGATGGGCGTGTAGTATCAAATTTTATTGTACAGGCGCTGCGTAATGATCCAATAACCGTTTATGGAGAAGGCCAGCAAACCCGTTCATTTTGTTATGTGGATGATCAAATCGAAGCGATGCAACGGTTGATGGACACTGCGGACGACATCACGGGGCCGATAAACATTGGAAATCCAGACGAATTTACCATTATGGAACTGGCCCAAGCTGTTATTTCAATAACGGGTTCATCATCCAAAATTATAAAAAAACCATTGCCAAGTGACGACCCCAGACAAAGGTGTCCGGATATTGGGCTTGCCAGGAAATGTCTCAATTGGAGTCCATCGATCAACCTTGAAACAGGCTTGCAAAAAACCATTGACTATTTTGAAGGCGTGCTATCGAGTCACTCGATATAAATCCCAGTCAGTTGATCTATCGGTTTGCACGATAATCGGATAGAGATACGGCATTGTTAGTTTTCGCTTTTGTATTCGGTTTGATTGGTCTTTCGGTTTGCCTGGTGAATTGGCGTGCCGGTATTCTTGTGTGTGTTCTGATAGGTTTTTTGCAAGACCCGTTGCGTAAGTTTATCCCTGGTGAGCCAGTTATTTTGGTCGTACTTGTTGGCGTGTTTGTGGGTGCAACGGTGATTGGAATGTGGCGCGAGACCGGGCCGCTTGTGCTCGAACCCCTCATCCGTTGGCAAGAAGCATTGAAATTTCGCTTGCTCGCATTCCTGGTGTTGGTTTTTGTTCAGTCAATTATCTCTTTGCTCGTATATGAGAGCGCCATACTCACGTGCGTTGGGTTGATGTCGTACCTTGCGCCATTAGTGGCGCTTTCAGTCACGTACAGTTATTTTCGGAACCTGAATGATTTTTCACTATTAATCTCGTTATATCTATTCGCAGCGGTATTAATATGCGTTGGCGTGTTTCTTTCATTTTTTGGTTTGAATTGGCGAATATTGCAGGAAGTGGGGTCGGGACTAGTCATATATGACATTGGTACTGTACTCAAGGCACATCCTGGATTTATGCGAGCGTCGGAGATCGCCTCTTGGCATCTGGGTGCTGCCGTTTGTTTTATGATAATTGTCGTGAACGTAAAACGTGATACGCGGACCAGTGTAATAATGGGATTTTTGATTACGATGTTCGTTGCCGCCATATTGATGACCGGTCGACGAAAGATGATCATGCAAATATTACAATTCCTTGTTTTTTATTCAGTACTACTGCTTTATTTTAAAAACGCGATCTCCGGAAAATTGGTGGTAGCTATCGCTGCGGGCGCGATGGCGTTTTGGTTTGGAATTGAAATTATATTTCCTGGTGGTTACGGGTCTCAGTTTGAATTATATGCACAGCGCGGTGCGACGGTATTTTCAGATGCGCTGGGTCGAATGTATCAACTTGGATACTCACCAATTGAGTGGGCGATAAACCGGGTCGGATTTTTCGGTGCTGGGGTGGGGGTTGCATCTCAGGGTGCCTCTATGTTCGGTGGCGGCAGTCAGGTAATCGGAGGAGCCGGTGAAGGCGGGTTGGGTAAGATAACGGTGGAGTTGGGTGTTCCCGGTCTTGTGTTAATTTTTGCGCTGTCGATGGGGTTGTTTAAATACATGTTAAAAATATTAGCCTATGTTGCACAGCAGAATGATGAGTCGTTTCGTATATTTGCCGGGATAGCCGCATTTCTGGCTGCGAATGTCCCGACGTTTATAGTCGCGTCGCAGGTGTATGGTGATCTGTTTGTGTTGTTAATACTGGGCTGGCTATTGGGTCTGTTGTTGGCGGTTCCGCGTGTTGCTGCGGAGTATAACGAAACTGTTCATAGACCCCTTTTGCGCGAGAATCCTGTGATTGATCGACATATAGGTAATGTGGTGCGTTACTGATTGTACGTACTGGGTCTAAATGCATATCACGCTGACGCATCCGCTTGTTTGTTACAAAACGGGCAACTTGTTGCTGCCGCGGAAGAGGAACGATTTCGCCGTATAAAACACTGGGCTGGTTTTCCATCGCAATCAATTCAATACTGTCTTGCACAAGCCAAAATTTCGCTACATGATGTTCAACATATAGCGCTCAATAGCGATTCCAGCGTTAATCGTTGGGCAAAAGTGGCCTATGCCATTAGGCAGCGTCCGTCATGGCGATTGGTATGGGAGAAACTGCAGACACGTAAGCGACGTGAGTCTATTACCAGCCGTCTTAGGAAGATTGATTCGGGCAATGATTTTCCAGGTCAAATACATCAGGTTGAACATCATCTGGCACATCTTGCGTCCTGTTACTATTGTTCGCCTTTTATGCAGGCGATATGTGTATCGGTAGATGGCTTCGGTGATTTCAGTAGTGGTGCAGTTGGGTTCGGCAATGGTAATAAAATTACGATAAATCAAAGAATCCTGTTTCCTCATTCACTGGGTGTTTTTTATCAAGCCATTACACAGTTTCTCGGTTTTCACAGCTATGGTGATGAATACAAAGTCATGGGCCTTGCGTCCTACGGTGCTCCCCAGTTTGCCGATGAAATGAATAAACTGGTTGGTCTGGACACTACGGGCGAATACCGTCTCAACCTCAGCTATTTTCGACATCACAAGCACGAAATCGGATATGAATGGATTGATGCCGAGCCACAGGTAAGTGTGTTGTACAGCAACCAACTTGAATCACTTCTTGGAGATGCTCGCGAAGAACATGCACAAATCACGCAACGTCATCAAGATATTGCTGCGTCCGCTCAATGTGTTTATGAAAAAGCCTTATTTCATCTTTTAAATACAGTTCATAGCGAAACCCCAAGTGAAAGTATTACACTGGCGGGGGGCTGCACGATGAACTCGGTAGCGAATGGGAAGATTAAACGAAGTACGCCGTTTCAAAATGTCTATGTACAACCTGCCGCCGGCGATGCGGGTGGTGCCCTAGGGGCTGCCCTGGTGGTTTCAACTGATATTGAAAAAACAGCTAAACCAAGCCACATGGATCACGCCTACTGGGGTCCATCGTTTAGTAACGCAGTTACTAAAAATGTAATCGAGCAGTACGATGACAAGATTCAACTCGCATCGTGCAAATACGAATTGATTGAAGATGAAACAGAATTGTTAACAAGAACCGCCTCAAAGATAGAAGATGGCAAAGTAATTGGCTGGTTTCAAGGGCGTATGGAGTGGGGGTCAAGGGCGCTTGGTAATCGTTCGATATTGTGCGATCCACGCCGTGATGATATGCAAAAAATATTAAATGAAAAAATAAAGCGACGCGAATCATTCCGGCCATTTGCGCCCTCTATTTTACGCGAGCACGTATCAGACTGGTTCGAAACGGATGATGACGTTCCTTTTATGATGAAGGTTTATACCATCCGTCAGGAAAAACAACGCATGGTTCCGGCTGTAACCCATGTCGATGGAACCGGCCGGCTACAGACGGTTTACCGGCACACAAATCAACGCTTTTTCGATTTAATAAATTGTTTTTTTCAATCAACGGGAATTCCAATGTTGTTGAATACATCATTTAACGAAAATGAACCCATTGTTTGCCGTCCGCAAGAAGCACTGGAATGTTTTTTAAGAACAAAGATGGATGTATTGGTGATGCAGGACTTTTATATTGAGCGGCAGGCTTAACCGAAAA
>Ga0224508_10003380_pt1 | contig 13183 bp, 10 predicted proteins | sample SF_Jan12_sed_USG_4_FD_170157 | JGI IMG/M metagenome (GOLD analysis project Ga0224508, IMG submission 170157) | Sediment microbial communities from San Francisco Bay, California, United States - SF_Jan12_sed_USGS_21 | ecosystem: Environmental > Aquatic > Marine > Sediment | place: USA...
TCCGCATGTGGGTTACGCCAGCTTACAGTGAAAACCTGCAGTCCTTCGTCGACGCAGTATTGGAAAAAGCTCTTCTCTGGGCTGAGATCGTAAAAATAGAACTTGTTGACCTGCGGTGGGATGAACAACAGCGGTCGACGATGCACTTTCTCTGTCGTTGGCGCGTACTGGATGAGCTCGAGTGTGTCGCTTCTGAAAACTACCGAACCCTTTGTCGTCGCGAGGTTTTCGCCCAACGTGAACGCTGTTTTGTCGACCTGCGATGGCATGCCGTTGTTGTGCCTGCGATCGTCAATAAAGTTTCGCAAACCATTGAAGACACTTTGTCCTCCGGTTTCTACTATTTGCTTGAGCGCAGCCGGATTGAGTGCCAGCGCATTGGTCGGTGACAATGAGTCGCCGACGACTCGAGTGACGAAACGGGCGCGCTGCTCATCCAGCTCGTCGAAGTCGGCATCGTCCACCCATTCATTCAGGGATTCGACGAACGCCAGGTACGACTGCAGCATGCCGCGATGAAGCCAACTGCTTTTCCAGGAAGGGTCGTTGAAGCGACGGTCTTTCGGTGGAGGTTGATAGCTGCGCTTGTCGAAAGCAACTTCGATTAGTTTTCTGGAAAATCCTGCGCCAGCTTTCAGCAGCGATAGTGGCTGGCGGACGCCCTGGTACGCGGTTGCCTTCGCCGCACCGAGCAGCTCTTCCTTGCTGACGCCAACCAGCGGATTCAGCGCCAGCGTATGCGCCGCCGCTTCCTCGCGTAGATGTTTTTGCTGTCTGCTGGTGATGACGATACTCCCGTGTTGTCACCAATCTAACCGAACCAGATGGCCCGTGAAATGCACAAACTGACCAAATCGTGCATTGGGCCTTTTAAGACAAAAGAATGGCCAAATCGGCAAACGAAGTGCGGGTAGCCGCTGCTAGCATGAACTTAACAAATCCAGCAGAGGGCAGAGCCATGTTGAGTCGACCAACCAAGCCTCGACAAGCGACTATTTATGCAGCGCTATCACTGCTCATATTCCTGCTGGCAGGCTGTGCTTCGACTTCTGAGCGGGACGTTCGATTTTACGAGCTTGAAGGCGCGCGAAACTTCCGCGATTTCGGCGGTTACATGAATGAAGATGGCGATCAGGTTGCCTGGGGCAAACTGTTTCGGTCCAACCAGCCCGCTGGTATGACGAGTGCTGACTACGCAAGTATTGCGCCGCTGGATATCGCCACAGTCGTCGACTTCAGGACAGTCGAAGAACGTGAGACGGATCCGACGAATTGGCAGGGTGAACGGACGCCAAAATTTGTGTTGCTACCTATGGGTTCGACGGAGGCATTTCTCGAGCTCGACGTTCTCATAGAAGCCGCAATCGAGGCCGAGGACACTGCGGCGCTGCGGAAACTGGGAGCGGAGGTCTACCGCCGTATGCCAAGCGAATATGCGACAGAGTTTGGCGATTTGTTGCGGGATTTGGCCTCCGAACAATCCTTACCAACGATGATCCATTGTCACGCCGGCAAGGACCGAACCGGAATTGGCGCCGCTCTTATTTTGAGCCTGCTAGGCGTCCCGCGCGACACGATTATGGCGGACTATCTTTACAGCAACGATCGGCTTCTAAACGATGGCGTCAAACGTACTCCGATTGAGCAAATCTACTGGGGCGTCGAAGCCGACTGGTTACAGGCCAGTTTCGATGCGATTGAAGAGCAGTATGGTAGCGTCGACCGGTATATTGAGGTTGCATTGGGAATAGACGCCGCAACACGGGCCCGGATCCGGCAGAATCTTCTGCAGTAGCGCAAGCTGTTCTCTATCCCAGATTTACTCGGCGCGTTCGAGTATCGCGTGCAGCAGAACATTACAGCCCGCTTCGACGTGCTCAGGTTCGGCGCTTTCGGCCTCGTTGTGCGACAGGCCGTCTTTGCATGGGATGAATATCATGCCGGTCGGAACAACAGCAGCGACGTTGCAGGCATCGTGTCCGGCGCCGGAAACAATTTCCATTGAGTCATAACCCGTCGTCGCGACAGCCTTGCGAACGGCGTTGACGCAATCGGCGTTAAATTCCACGCCGGGTGCTTCCCAGAAACACTCCATCGACACGGGCGTGCCGCGTTCATCGCAGGCTTGTTGCACGTATTCCTGGTAACCGGCGATCATTGCATCGTACGCTGCCTTTTGCGGGTGCCGGATGTCAACCGTGAGTTCCAGCTGGCCCGGAACCGTATTGCTCGAACCGGGCAGGGTATGGATGTAGCCGAACGTCAGGCGCGCATCCGGCGCGTGTTGCTCGGCCATCGCGTAGAGGCGCGGCAAGAAATCTGCAAGCGCCAGCATTGGATCCTGGCGAATCGACATCGGCGTTGGACCGGCGTGTGTTTCTTTACCCTCGATAACGATTCGGTGGCGGCTCATATGTTGAACGCCTGTTACAACGCCTACGGTCTTCTGCTCGGCTTCGAGTATCGGTCCTTGTTCGATGTGTGCTTCGAACGCGGCCTTGACGGGTCCGAAATACGCGGTGTGTGTACCCTGGTAGTCGATTCGAGTCAGCTCTTCAGCTACGGTCTTGTTATCTCGATCAGTCAATGCGTAAGCGTCCTGCAAAGGCATCGCACCCGCCCACACGGCCGAGCCCATCATGGCAGTGTCGAATCGGCAACCTTCCTCGTTCGTCCAGACAACTGCCTCGATTGGATGCAGTGTTTCGACATCATGATCATTCAGCGTCTCGATCACCTCCAGGCCGGCCAACACGCCGTAAATACCGTCAAATTTGCCGCCGGTCGGTTGCGTGTCGAGATGGCTGCCCGTAATAACGGGCGGCAGCGATTCATCCGTACCACTACGCCGTGCAAACACATTGCCGATAGCATCCACTCGAATTTTGCAGCCTGCCTCGCGGCACCACTTAACGAACAAATCGCGCCCCGCTTTGTCTTCATCGGTGAGCGCTTGCCGATTGCACCCACCAGCCGGTGTCGCACCGATCTCACCCATGGCCATCAAGCGTGCCCAGAGCCGCTCGCCGTTAATTCGTAGCTGGCCTGTCATTGAATGGAGTCCCGACGTAAGGGCTGGCACATACAGTGAATACCGCCGCCCGCGACCGTGATCTTCGAGACGTCCGGATCAAAGACCTCAATCCCTCGCGCGCGGCACTGCTCGGCCAAATAGGTCGCTGCTTTCGGCATCAGTGCGCGATCGTTGCCGAGCGCAACGACGTTCAGGCCGAGGCCGTCAGCGTGTTTGTACGGAATGTCCATGACTTCAACGCCCTGGCTCTTTAGCCACTTAACGACGGCAGGAGGACAAGCATCGGTGCAGACACCGGCCAGTGTGTCCGTGAGCATCGCAACCAGGACATCGGCGTGCACAAAAAATGCGTCGAACTCAAACGTGCACACGTCCCAACCTTCCTGTTCCAGCCAACGCTTCGCCTGCATTGCGCCGGCCTCATTACTGCGTTCACCGCTGTAACCAATCAACGCCGCACCGGGTTTGATAATCATGAAGTCGCCACCCTCGAGGCAACCGGCGGTGATCTTGTCGTAAACAGGCAAGTTGTTTTCGAAACAGAAATCCAGAACCGGTCCGTATTCGCCGCGGCGCCACCACTGTGCCATTTGGCCAATGATCATGCCCCACGGTGTCATGAAGCTGCCATCGCGGCCCCATATCTGTAACTTCAAATCAGGGTCCGCGGGTGTGATGTGCACTGTGGCACCTGTGTCCCGAAATATTGAAAGAACCTCTTGGTACTGGCTGTATGCACCCTCGACGTCGAGCGTAATGCCGTCACGGATCTTTGCGCGGTTGATTGAGTTCGTTGGCAAGATGGCCTTGAAATTATCTACAGGGCCGACCAGCACATCGCGCAGCACCCCGGTCTCCGAGTCCACCCCCCAATCGGCGAGGTTTGAGGTTTTGCCGTCGGTATTGCGATGGCGCAGTGTAAATGTGTCGTTCATTCGTGTTCCATTTGTTATGTCGATTTGTTGGCTGAATACCGTATATAGAGTGTGAGTCTAGATGCACCAGAAATTGTGCCGTTAGACAGTTCTGGCCGAGTTACTGGCTAAGCTGGCCATTGTTTTTCGCCCTGGCTCGAATGCGATAAACCGGTAAATTCATTGAAAAAATTGACTTATCTCGCCAAAGGACTACCATTTTAGGCCAACCTGCCGAGTGCTTGAGCGTAATGACCGCGATTCCATCCGTCCCGTCCCGATATTTGCTGCGGCTCGTCGAGGTCCTGGAGGAGTCAGGCATTGACCCGGCCCCCTATTTGCGGCGACAAAGAATAAGCAAAATGGAACTCGGCGAATCAAAGCGCCGCCTGGACTATGACTCATACGTTGCGCTGGTGGCGGCAGTGGTCGCCGATACGGATATACCGGCTCTGGGCCTGAAGGCAGGTCGCCGGATCCAGTTGGTCGACCACGGTATTCTCGGGTACGCGTTCATTAGCAGTGCGAATTTACGTAAAGCCTTCGAAATATTCGCCCAGTACCAAAAGATCCAGGGCCCAGTCGTCAACGTCTCATTACGCTCAGAAGGCAATGAGGCGATCTATGCGGCGGAGAAAGCGCGCCCGATCGACGCTGGCTTATATAAGTACGGTATCGCGAGCTGGCTTGGTGAGGTAACGAATATCCGATCTCTGTTCGATCCCGGCGAACTCGAATTTACCAGCGCCACGGTGACGTTTCCAGAATCCCGAGGCGCAGCGCTGTATCGGGAGCTCCTTCGATGCGATGTACATTTCGGCAGACCAGCCAACGAATTGCGGTTCCCCGCCAAGTACCTCGACGCCCCTTTCAGCCTGGCGGAAGAGTCGGTTGCAGAACTTTGCGCGCACCAGTGCGAGGAATTGCTACGGGAAATGTCGTCCGAACACGATATTGTGGACGACGTGCGCCGCACGCTGCTGAAGAATCCCGGTGAATCCTACAATCTCAATAGCGTTGCAAAAGAGCTGGCTGTAAGTTCTCGAACGCTGCGCCGCCGCCTGCAGGAGGCCGATACGTCCTTTCGAGTAATACAAACGGAGGTTCGCATGAGCCTGGCCGGCGAGTATTTGTCACACACTCCGTTGCCGATCGCCGAAATCGCGCATTTGCTTGGGTACTCTGACGTCACGGCTTTTCACCGTTCGTTCAAAAAGCACTTCGATGTCACGCCAGCACAATTCCGTAAATAAAACGGATTGGCCACAACTGTCAAGAGCTTGACCGGGCTGGTCAATAGTCAAATTGGCTGGCGGCGTTAGTCTGGCGCCCACACTACTAGAAATACCAAACGGCATTTGTGGGGGAAGGACTAATGAACATGATTCGACGTATTACAAAGTGGTTTACCGGCACTTTGAACAAAGTGCCTGCCGCGAGTGCGACAGCAGCGCTTATTGCCGCGGCTGGGGTGTCTGGCGCGTACGCCCAAGGAAACGCAATAGAAGAAATTACTGTGACAGCCACCAAACGGCCTGAAAGCGCGCAGGATATTCCTCTCTCGATCAGTGCGTTTGGCGAAGATTTTCTAAAAGAGTCCAATATTGTCGGAGTCGACAGGTTAATCGGCTTCACACCCGGACTGAGCGGCACCGTCGGGCAGGACGCCGAAAGCGTCATTACGATCCGAGGAATCGGTACCGATGCATTTGGCGTCGGCGTTGACAACAGCGTCGGCATGTTTATCGACGATGTCCCGGTCGGTCGTCCGACATTGATCGGCAACTCTTTCTTCGATCTCGAGCGTGTGGAAGTCGTTAAAGGTCCGCAGGGCACCTTGTTTGGACGAAACGCGTCGGCAGGCGCAATCAGCGTCATCACAAAGAGGCCCGATCTGGAAGTGAATTCTCTGGATCTGCTGTTATCAGGTGGCAACGAGGGCCAACAGATCTACGAGGTCGTCGGTAACCTGGCCGCGAGTGAAGAATTTGGTGTGCGGCTGGCAGTGCGCCACGATGAGCGTGACGGGCCGTTTATGAACACAGCTACAGGCGATGAACTCAACAATCGTGACCACACGAATGTTCGTTTGAGCGCTATGTACGAACCTTCCGATACTGTCAGCACTTTTTTCTCGTTTGAATCGGTCGGGATCGATACGCGTGTTGGTTTCGCCGACGAAAGTGTGGCATTTGCTGAAACGACGGCACAAAACAGACAGCCTTCGCAGGATATCGATGCGCAGCGTTATTTGGCGAAGATCACCTGGGACATCAACGATGTCATCAGCCTGACATCAAACACGTCCTTCATGGACTATGACCTTACGGCGGTTCCGGTCGATGTCGACGTTTCCGAACTGTTCTTTCTGGCAATTTCGGAGCCCCAGGAGGGCGATCAGTTTGTGCAGGAGTTCCGCTTCAACGGCGGCACCGATAACGTCGACTGGTTCATAGGCACGAGCTTCATCACGGAGACGATTGAATCCCGCTACTCACCGGATTGGTCGGATTTCATTTTGACGCAGATACTTCTTGACGATCCTACATTCTGTGCTACATCGGGTCTGACTTGTGTCGACGATGTGCAGCAGGATCACTTCGCCGAGACGGACAATACCAGCTACGCAGTCTATGGCGATGTCGCGTGGAACATCAGCGATCGCCTGAAATTGTCGTTTGGTGCACGTTATACGAATGACGAAAAGGAGTTTCAGATCAACCAAGCGGTGCCGGATAGCGCTTTGACGGCGGTCCTTGGTGACGCGTTTGTCAAGCTCGGCACAGCAGGTCTGATCCGAGCCAAAGACGACTGGTCTTCATTCGATCCTCGCGTGGCACTCGATTACCAGATGACGGATGATGTTCTCGTTTACGGCAGTGTATCTTCCGGTTACAAGTCGGGAGGTTTCAACTCCGACCCGAACAACACACTGGCATCCGGCCTACCGCAGGTGCCCGCTTCGTTTAACGAGGAGAGCGTCACTGCATACGAGGTAGGTTTGAAATCTCAGTTTTGGGACAATCGCGCACGGATCAATGCGGCGATCTACTACAACGACTATCAGGATTACCAGGTCGAGACGTCGAGCAATTTAGTTATTCTTATCCAAAATGCTGCCGACGTGGAAAGTACCGGCTTCGAATTGGATGGGACGTTTTTGTTCGGTGAGTACTTTACGTTGATCGCGAGCTATAGCTATATCGATGCGTCGTTCAAAAGAGGCGAAATCGAAGATATTGACGTTGCAGGCCGGCCGCTCAATCGCGCGCCCGAAAACAGCGGATCGCTCGCAGCAAGTTATGCCATCCCGATCGGCAATGCCGGCGAGCTGACCTTGCGCGGCGATTACATCTATACAGGAGACTTTGTCTTTGCCTCTGAGAACCTGAATCTGAAGCAGGATTCTTATGGTCTGTTCAACACGCGAATCGGCTTCGAGGCTGAATCCGGTAAGTGGGGTCTGGCACTGATCGGCGAGAATCTTGGCGATGAAGAGTACTTTTTGGCTCGCTCCGATGTGCTCGATCAAAACCTCGTAGTTCCGTCCACCGGAGCGCTATACCGATTAGAGGCGAGATTCAGCTTCTAAAGTTTGCGATTCTGCAATTTAGTTTGGCCCTGGCGGCCGTACTCAAGGTCAGCCAGGGCGGAGAAAAACAATGGCAATCCTGGGAATACACCACGCAGCATTAGTCGTGCCCGACTTACAAAAGGCACTCGATTTCTATTGCGGCGTATTGGGCTTTGAGGAGGTGCAAACCGGGCCGATCGAACCCACAACGTACGCCGAGGAAATCACGCAACTCGAGAAACCGCAGGCGATGGGCAAAGTTGTTAAGTCAGGTTGGGGTTACCTGGAGATCTGGGAATTTGAGAATCCTGTGGATCCGGAAGAGCAGTTTTATTGGGCTCCGGTCAACGAGTACGGCATCCGGCATATCTGCCTCTTGGTTGAGAACGCGCTGGAGGCTTACGCCTATCTCAAGAACCATATGACCTTCCACGGCGAGCCGGTCATTCATTCGGTCGAAGGTCCGGAAAACGAGGCCTGGACTGCCTACGGCCGTGATCCATTCGGCAACGTCCTGGAGCTCTGGCAGATCGGACCCAAGGACCCTCAGCCATTTGCACCTGACGTGCTTCCGCATTCGGATGCCCCTGTCGACGATAAGCCCGTATCAAAACACGGTATCCTGGGTATTCACCATGTTGCGCTCGTCGTTGACGACCTGGACAAGGCGGTTGACTTCTACGAAGGCGTGCTCGGATTCAAAAGAGGCCAGTTCGGTCCCATCGAGCCAACGGGTTACGCCGAAGTGCATACTCAACTGCAAAAACCGTCGGCAATCAGCTACGATTTTCGCTCCCCGTGGGGATACCTGGAGGTCTGGGAGTACAAGAATCCGATCCATCCAAAACCGCAGGATCCGAATCGTCCGTGTAACAAGTTTGGTTTCGCTCATTTCAGCGTTATTGTCGATGACTGTTTCGCGGAGTATGAGCGGCTCAAAGGGCATATGACGTTTCACCGTGAGCCCGTAGAGCATAGTGTGGAAGGCGAGGATAACGTCGCGGTGACCACGTACGGCCGGGATCCGTTCGGCAATATCATCGAGCTTTGGCAGATCGGCAAACACGACCCGCAGCCATTTGCACCAGAGGTCATTCCTCACCCACAATAGCTGCAAACCAATCAAGAAGAATCAGAAAGTCATTGATGAGGGGGAAAGTGAGCAGTGAATCTGAGGTTTGCCACTGACGTAAACAGTCCCCCTGTGATCGCTGTTGCAGCAATTCTGACGGCAGTCGGAATCGTCTTTTTTAATGCGATGCCACTGGTTCTGGGTACGGCGGCTGAGCAACTCGGGTTCGACAATCAGCAAATCGGATTCATTGCATCGAGCTATATGGCGGGTTTCACGCTGATGTCGGTCGCGCTCATTATCTTTGCGCGCCGTTTGAATTGGAGACTGTCCTGCGCAGCATTCGCTGTCTTGCAAGTTATCAGCTTCGTCGTTTCCACTCGACTAGATGGTCTCAGTGCCTTGCTAACCGTTCTTTTTTTCGCGGGCCTCGCCGGAGGCGGTTTATTTGGCATTGCGACCATTAGCCTGGTCGATACGGACCGACCGGACCGCAATATCGGCATAGGCAGTTTTGCACAGGTCATGCTGCCGGCACTCATTGTGCTGGTGCTGCCAATGACAGTAATACCGGCATGGGGCTATGACGGCCTGATGCTGACACTCGCGCTGCTCCCGGCTGTTACGTTGTTTCTTGTTCCGTGGATCGTTCGCCAAAGCAATAAGGCAATAAAACTAAATTTGCATGGTGACCATCGGCTTCCCGCAACAACCGTCATGTTAGCGCTGGCTGGGGCGCTCGTTTTCCACACGGCGGCGGCAGCAACCTGGGCTTTCTACGAGCGTGTGGGCGCTGCCAGCGGTATCGCACCTGAAACCGTGGGGGTCGTACTGTCTGTAGCGCTACTCGCCAGTGGTGCAGGTTCGCTCGTTCCGGTCTTCCTGCACGCCCGAACCGGACGCCTCGTGCCGATATTCGTGGCAGCAATTCTGCAAGTCGCCAGTCTCGCCAGCCTGATACTTGCTCCAGCGAGCAGCTATCTGATTGCGGGTCCCGTTTTCATGTTCGCCTGGACCGTATCGATCATCTTTCAACTCGGCAACGTCGCCGCGCTGGATGTGACCGGACGATACTCCGTCGCAATCCCGGCAGTGCTCGGCGTTGCCGCGATCATTGGCCCAACACTCGGTGGCGCTTTGGTGACCGATAATAATTTTTCGCGCTTGTTGCTGGTTGCTGGCGCCCTCATCGTACTCAGTGTGCTCCCGGCCGGTTTCGCCAATCGTAAGAGGCCAACAGCGGCACAGACCGTCGGATAACAAGACTGGAGGCTTTGAATCCAATGCAGAGATCATGGCTAAAACATTACGGAGCAAATGTTCCGGAGACGATTGATCCGGATAGCTATGACAGCGTCGTCGACATGATGCTTGAAGCCTGTGAGCAGTACGGCGACCGCATGGCGTTCAGCAATTTCGGGACCAGCAAGACCTACGCAGAAGTAGAATCATTGTCTCGCGACTTCGGCGCGTATCTACAACAGTCGCTCGGAATTCGGCATGGTGATCGGGTCGCATTGATGCTGCCGAATATGCTCGCATTCCCTGTCGCGATGCTCGGCATCCTGCGCGTCGGTGCGGTTCAGGTGAACGTCAATCCGCTGTATACGCCGAGGGAGCTCGAGCACCAGCTCGTCGACGCAGACACGGACACAATTGTCGTTTTCGCCGGCTCGACGGCGACACTGGCCACTGCGATTGAGGCAGCGCCGATTAAAAACGTGATCGTTGTGGGCCTCGACGACCTGGTTGGTGCTGGCCTGCAATCACCGCCGGTCGATGATCGACTTCAGGAATCCATCGGGTTTGTTGATGCCCTGGACCAGGGCAAAGGGCTCGACATTACGCCGGTCACTATTCGCGGTGACGACCTGATCTATCTGCAGTACACAGGCGGTACCACCGGCATTTCGAAAGGAGCAATGCTTTCACATCGAAACCTGGTGGCAAATATTCTGCAGTTCGACGCTTTTGGCGGCGATGTAATCTTGCCAGGCAAAGAGATAATCGTTACCGCGATTCCGATGTACCATATTTTTGCGTTGATGGTTAATACGCTCACCTTTTTTCGTGCAGGCGCAACCAATGTCCTCATCACCAATCCACGCGACATGCCCGCGTTTGTTGAGGAGTGGAGTAAATGGCCGGTAACGGCATTTACCGGTGTTAACACGCTTTACAACGGACTACTGCATACGCCCGCATTCGCGGACATCGATTTCTCGAGCCTCAAATTCAGCATGGGCGGTGGCGCAGCAGTGCAATTGGCTGTGTCCGAAAGGTGGAAGGCTATAACCGGCCGCCACATCAGGGAGGGTTACGGTTTGTCGGAGACGTCGCCTGTTTTGACCGTAAATCCGTTCAGTGACGGCGATTTTAAGTCCAGCATCGGTATTCCCGTTCCGTCAACGGATATCTCGCTGCGGGACGACGATGGCAACGTCGTGGCAGAAGGAGAAGCCGGAGAGCTTTGCGCAAAGGGCCCTCAGATCATGCCGGGCTACTGGCGGCGTCCGGAAGCTACCGCGGAGGTAATGACTGAGGACGGATACTTTCGTACGGGCGATATCGCGACCGTCGACGAGGATGGTTACTTTCGCATCGTCGATCGCAAGAAAGACATGATCCTTGTATCCGGCTTTAATGTATTCCCGAATGAAATCGAAGCAGAAGTCGCCCTACTCGATGGTGTGCTCGAGTGCGCGTGCATCGGCGTACCAAACGAAAAGACGGGCGAAGCCGTCAAACTGTTCATCGTACCGTCTGATAAAGAGTTAACGAAAGACAAGATAAAGGCGCAGTGCCGCGAGAGACTAGCTGGCTACAAAGTACCAAGAGAGATCGAGTTCCTGACCGAATTGCCAAAGTCGACCGTCGGCAAAATTCTGCGTCGCGAGCTGCGTACCTTGTAGCACGCGGTGGGCACTGGCCAGATATGTCAGAAACTTGTCCATGGCCATCAATGTGCGAATGCACGCGCGCGTCTAAACTTTCTGAAATACAAAGAGAAGCAGCATGATCATCGGCTTTCATCATCCTGGCATCGTCGTACCCGATCTTGAGCGAGCTTGCACGTTTTACTCTGAAGCTCTTGGCTTTGAGTACATTCGCGAATTCGGTTGGGATCGTTCTGAAAGCGAGCAGGGTGTGGCGGTAATGGGGATAGCGGATACGGCTGCAAGATGCGCCATTATGAAGGGGCCGAATTGTTACCTGGAATTGTTTGCATACGAGTCGCCCGCTCCGAGGGGAGATCCGAACGAGCGGCGTGCTTGTGATCCGGGAATCGCGCATATCGCGTTTCAGGTTAAGAACATCGATACGGTGTTCGAGAAATTCAAAGCGGCCGGGGGCATTGTACACAACTCACCGGTCAAGGTTGGGGAGGGGCGCTCGATCTACTGTCGGGATCCGTTCGGCAACATCATCGAACTGATGGAAATCGGAGATGACGAACCGGACTTCGATCTGATCGCTGACAAGCTATTGCCCATGGAGACACAGTGAACAAATTACTGGAAAACAAAGTTGTCATCATCACTGGAGCCGGGCGCCCAGAAGGCATGGGCCAGGCGACCGCGCTAAAGTTTGCGGAACAGGGCGCCCGCGTCGTTGTAACCGATCTCGTACGAGAACAACACGCGGATGAAGATTTCGCAGCCATTGAGGCGGTTGCAGGTCAGGTGCGGGAACTCGGTGCAGAGTGTCTTGCCATCGGCGTTGACGTCACCAATCGGCAGCAAGTCAATGAGTGCGTCGAGAAGACGGTCGCCGCATTCGGTACCGTCGATGTCATGGTGAATAATGCGGGCACGGCAATTGCTGCCGGGCCATTCCTGGAGCAGACGGATAAGCAATGGGACATCAGCTACGGCGTCCACCTAAAAGGCGCTTTGTATTTTTGCCAGGCCGTCATCCCGATCATGCAGCGTCAGGGAGGTGGTGCGATCGTCAATAACTCCTCGATGCTCGGAATTGCCGGTGAGCCGCTTACGGCCGGGTACACGGCGACAAAGTTTGGAGTCGTCGGGCTGACCAAAGTGATCGCTGCCGAATTCGGCAAAGACAACATTCGTTGCAACGCGGTATGTCCCGGTTCCATCAAGACAATGCAGCAATCGGAAGGCCTTGCCCAATTCGCCGAATGGGCGGGCATTAGCATTGAGGAAGCGTGGAAAGACGCCGAACGAAATGCCCTGGGCCGCAGCGCGGACCCGAGCGAGGTTGCCGATGTAATCGTCTATCTGGCCAGTCCGATGGCGAGTTTTGTATCCGGCGTGGCGCTACCAGTAACCGGTGCAGCGAACCCGGGCGTATAAATCAGGAGTAATACCGATGTCTGAATACAAATTGTTAATCAACGGAAAACTGGTCGATGGTGCTGGTGAAAGTATTGACGTGATCAATCCTGCCACCGAAACGCGAGTGTCCAAACTCAGTGTCGCATCCGAGGCTCAGCTACAAGAGGCTGTTGCGGCCGCAAAATCGGCGTTTCCCAAGTGGAGCGCCATGCCCACCAGTCAAAGAAAGGAACTGTTGGACGCCACGGTTAAGCGCATCAACGACAGCGCAGAGGATATTGCGAAACT